>Ga0075430_100003507_pt1 | contig 13133 bp, 13 predicted proteins | sample RhiMetdeltSRZDD4_FD_75294 | JGI IMG/M metagenome (GOLD analysis project Ga0075430, IMG submission 75294) | Populus rhizosphere microbial communities from Tennessee, USA - Rhizosphere MetaG P. deltoides SRZDD4 | ecosystem: Host-associated > Plants > Roots > Rhizosphere > Soil | place: USA... | reverse complement strand
CAACCCCGATCCCAGCGCGGCCACCAGGACCGACACCCAGAGCGACCGGCCGAGCCCGCCGCCGCTGCCGTGGAGCGCGCGCAGCAGGAGCAGCCCGAGCGTGCCGTACTCGGCGACGTGCACCAGCTTGGAGACCGCGAAGTACACGGTGTTCGACTCCGCCACCGGCGTCGGTGCCGCCGTTCGGAAGTCGGATCGACTGGACAACACCAGGATCAGCGCCATCCAGAGCAGGACCGGCGCCCAGTGCCAGAGCAGCCCGCCAAACCGACGGATGCCCGACTGTCCACTCCCCCCCTCCCCCGTGCGCGGGGGAGGGGCAAGGGGTGGGGGCTTCCTCAACTGACCGGGGCGGCGCTCGACGGGTGGACCGTGATGATCCGGCGCAGCGCCTCGTCGAGCGGCGTATCGGGCGCGTACCCGATCGTCTCGCGCAGCTTGCTCACGTCCGGCACCCGCCGCCGCATGTCCTCGAAGCCCGAGGCGTACGCCTCCTCGTACGGGACGTACACGATCTCCGAGCTGCTGCCGGTCAGCTCGATCACCCGTCCTGCCAGGTCGGAGATCGAGATCTCGGCGTTCCGTCCGACGTTGTAGACGTCGCCCCACGCCTGCTCGGTCTCGGTCAGCGCGATGATCGACTTCACCACGTCGCCGACGTAGGTGAAGCAGCGGGTCTGGTTGCCGTCGCCGTACACCGTGACCGGCTCGTTGCGGAGCGCCTGCCTGATGAAGCGCGGCACCACCATCCCGTACCGTCCGGTCTGGCGCGGCCCGATCGTGTTGAAGAAGCGGACCGCGATGGTCGGCAGCTTGCGCTCCAGCCAGTACGCTGTCGCCAGCGCCTCGTCGGCCGCCTTCGCCGTGGCGTAGAACCAGCGGCTCATCTGACTCGACCCGAGGATCCGGTCGTCGTCCTCGCGCAGCGGCCCCGAGTCGTTCTTGCCGTACACCTCGGAGGTCGAGGCGACCAGCACCGGCCGCCGGTGGCGGTCGGCCGTGCCGAGCACGACGTCGGTCCCCCGCAGGTTGGTCTGGAGCGAGGCCAGCGGGTGCTCCAGGATCCACCTCACGCCAAGCGCCGCGGCCAGGTGGAACACCAGGTCCGCCTCGCCGACGGCCTGATCCATCAGCGGCTCGTTCAGGATCGTGTCGATCGTGACGCGCAGCTTCGGGTTGCCTTCGAGGTGGGCCAGGTTGGTCCGCGCGCTCGTCGTCAGCGCGTCGATCACGTGGACGTCGTGGCCGCGAGCCAGCAGCTCCTCTACCAGGTGCGAGCCGATGAAACCCGCGCCGCCCGTGACGAGAACCTTCATCGGGTCGCGACCCCGACCGGCTGGGTCTCGGCGTCGATCTGCGACCGGAAGAAGGCGCCGACGTCGCGGAAGGTGACGCCCCGCCGCCGGCACTCGACGAGCAGGTCGTCGGCGTACTGGTTCGTCGTCAGGACGACCTCCTCGACGTGCTCGCGATCGACGACCTCGCCGATCGACGACGACGGCCCGAGGATCCGCACGCCGTGGATCGAGCGGTCGCGCATCTCGAGGTGATCATCCAGGAACCCGACCACCCGGTAGGCCCGCGTCCGACTGCGCGCCATCGCCCGCAGCACCAGCTCGCCGGTGTCGCCGGCGCCCACGATCAGGACGCGCACCAGATCCCTCCTCCGCAGCCGGGCTAGCAGGTCGCGGATCAGGCCGAACGCGAGCCGCGCCGCGATCAACAGCGCCGTCACCACCAGCCAGTCCACGAACAGCACCGCACGCGGCGCGCCACCCTCGCCCCGGAACGCGAGCTGGATCGCCCCGGCCGCCAGCGCCGACCCGACCGAGCTGGCGATGGCGAGCCTGAGCATGTCGCTGGTGCCCATGTACCGCCAGATGCTCCGGTAGACGCCCATCGCGAACAGCGTGACCAGCTTGATGCTGACGATCCACGGCAACAGCGTGGCGAACTGCTCGACGAAGTGGCGCTCCAGGATGCCGTCGAAGCGGATCAGGTACGCCGCCAGCAGCCCGAGACAGACCAGCGCCAGGTCCAGCACCATCTCGGCGACCTGCCGCTTATAGAGCCACGATCCCCCCAGCACCAGCTTCCCGACGATGCCCGGCTGCGACCGGATCCGCTCGTAGTCGGCCTCGGTGTAGATCCGGACCTGGCCCAGATAGATCCCGAAGAAGGCGATCCCGAGCACCAGCAGCGACCCGAGCAGCAGCGTCACCGGCCCGCTGACGTAGTTCGAGGCGATGGCCAGGCTGCCGAACAGGATGCTCACGGCGTACAGCACCAGCACCGCCGACCGCTCGTTCAGGCCGAGCGCGACCAGCCGGTGCGAGAGGTGATCGCGCCCGCCCATCGAGATCGGGCGGTGGTGGAGCGACCGCACGATCGTCACCAGTGTCGTGTCGAGGATCGGCAGCGCCATCACGCCGACCGGCACCAGCAGGGTCAGCGCCAGCTCCGAGCTGGCCTTCGCGGCGCCCAGCACCACGATGCCGCTCAGCAGGTACCCGAGCAGGAGGCTGCCGCAATCGCCCATGAAGATGCGGGCCGGGTTGAAGTTGAAGATCAAGAACCCGCCGCATGCCCCGGCGATCACGATGCACAAGAGCGCCGTCTGATGATCGCCCTGGACGTAGTTGAAGACGAACAGCGTGCCCGAGACGATCGCGGCGATCCCGGCCGACAGCCCGTCCATGTTGTCGAGCAGGTTGAAGGCGTTGGTCACCCCGACAATCCAGAAGATCATCAACGGCACCATCAGCACCGACCATGGCAGGTACCGCGCGATCGGCAGGCTGGCGACCAGGATGCAGGCCGCCACGATCTGGCCGAGCAGCTTGGCGTACGGCGGCAGCGTCTTCAGGTCGTCCACGAGGCCGAGCACGAAGATCAAGACCGCCCCGAGCAGCAGCGCCGAGAACCGATCCAGCATGTGCGCCGAGACCGCCTCGGCGATCATCACGACCAGCGGCACGCTGCCCATGAAGATCGCGATGCCGCCCAGCAGCGGCGTCGGGGAACGGTGCCAGCGGTCGCGCTTCGGGTAGGCCACCAGCCCGATCCGCCCGGCGATTCGCCCGGCCACCGGCGTCATCACCGTCGCCAGGCCCAGCGCCAGCAGGCCGGCCAGCAGGTGGATCAGCGCGAACGGCTGCCCGGTCACGCCGCCAGCCCCTTCTCGCGCGCCAGCTCCAGGTAGAGCCGCTCCACGTCCTGCACCAGCCGCGTCGAGGCGTGCTTCGGGAAGACGGCCTTTCGACCGGCTTGCCCGAGCCGCGCCGCGCGTCCGGGATCGCGCAACAGGGCGATGACGGCCTCGGCGAAGGCGGCCGGATCGCGCGGCGGCACCAGCAGGCCGCTCTCGCCGTCCGCGACCACGTTCGGCACGCCCCCGACGCGCGTCGATACGACCGGGCGGGCCGCCGCCAGCGCCTCGATCAGCGCGACCGGCGAGCCCTCGTTGTTCGAGCAGAGCGTCACGACGTCAAGATCCGCGTACACCTCGCGCATGTCGTCCCGCCAGCCCAGGAATCGTGTGGCGTCCGCGACGCCGAGCTGCCGGGCGAGCGATTCCAGGTCGGCCCGCCGCTCACCGTCTCCTATGATAAGGAACGTGCTCTCAGGTACGGCGGCCCGGATAATCGGGGCCGCTTCCAGGAGCACTTCGTGAGCTTTGATGGGAACGAGACGCGCCACGATCCCGATCAGCGGCCGGTCCGCGCCGATCCCCAGCTCCGCACGCAGCCGGCCGCGCTGCCGCTCGGCCTCGAGCATCGGCTCGATCTCCAGCCCCAGCGGGATCGTCTGAATCTTGGTGAGCGGCGCCACGCCGTAGTGGGCGATGTCGGCCTTCTGGGCGTCGCCGACGGCGATCACCCGATCGGTCATGGCGCCGAGCGTGCGCTCGATCTGGAGGAAAGCCGCCGACTTCACGGGCCCCCAGTACGAGTGGAACGTGTGCCCGTGGAACGTATGCACCACGATCGGCACCCGCGCCAGGCGGGCCGCCAGCCGGCCGGCCGTGCCGGCCTTCGCCATGTGGGTGTGCACGATGTCGGGGCGGCTGCCCCGGATCATGCGGTACATCGCCAGGGTCGCCCGCAGATCGTTCAGCGGGCTGACCTCGCGCCCAAGCTCCCGCAAGACGCGCGGCTCCACCCCGTGCTTCGTCGCCAGATCCCGCATCGACCCTTCATGTGGACCTTCGAGGCCGGTGACCAAGACCGACGAGAACCGCTCGTTCTGGAGGCCCCGCGTCAGCAGGATGGCGTGGATCGCCGGGCCACCAATGTTCAATCGCGTGATGGCCCGAAGGACCCGCAGCTTCTCCGGCATGATCCCTCGACGGTAGCGGTCACGCCCCCCGGACGCGCCGCCAGAGTATACGGCCGAGCCGCCCGGCGCTCAAGGACGGGTCAGCCGCGGGCCTGCTTCGCCCGATTGAACAGCGACTGGACCATGCCCGCCCGGATCGACATCGTCCAGGCGACGGTCGCGTCGATCTCGGCGTCAGAGGCGCCCGCTCTCCTCGCACCTGCGAGGCGACGCTCCGTTCAAGGCTGGCAGTTGCCGGTCAGGACGACGGCGAGCCCGATCAGCGCCTTGGTCTTCCCATCCAGCGCGTCCGTGTCGCGACTGTTGGCGTACCACTGCTCGAACTGGTCGAACAGAGAAGGGTCGTCCGCCATGCGAGCCTCCGCTCCGGGGCCTCCCGGAGTGCGTGCTGGAGCCGGCCGGCCCGGCTCGTCGCCCGCAGTATACCGAGGAGCAGCGCGCGCCTACTCGCCCGGGGCGCGGGTCCAGGTCCGATCCGTGTAGAGGTCGCCGGCGAGCGCCAGCATCTCGGCGTGCAGCGCCTGCGCCGCGTCGAGCCGGCGCCGCAGGTCGGCCGGGCTGCCGTCGCCGTTCATCAGGGCGTCGACGCGCGCCATGAAGTCCCTCGGCACGATCTCAAACTCCGCGACGTCGCGGTAGACGTACTTGTCGTTCATGTAGAACGTCTCGTTGAGCGCGTAGAGCGCCTGGATCAGCTCGGTGGCGGCGCGCGTGAGATACCCCGCCACCAGGTACGCCTCGCCGCGCTCCGGCGCCCGCTTGGCGTTCGCCGCCGTGAACTGGGCGCCCCAGAGCCAGCCGCTCACCGCCCGACGCTTCATCACCTCCGGATAGACCGCCACCTTCTCTTTGAGCGCCGCGACGATACCCTCCGGATCCCACAGCGCGTACCAGCAGCGCGCCTCGGCGCAATAGATCTGGGGATGGAAGCCGTACGGCGCCTGCTGCCAGAAGTCGGACCGGCTTCGCCCCGATGCCGTCAGGACGTCGTCGATGGTGGCGGTCATGAAGTCGAGGTCGCGGTAGAGGAAGTCGACCCGCTGCCCCTCGATCGTCAGCCAGGCGCCGCCGTTCACCCACTGGCCCCAGATCCCGAGGTCGGTCACGACCGGCTCGGGCGTGTCATTCAGCCGCCGGGCGATCTCGCGGACGGCACCGACGTCGAGCGGATCGTCGGCCCGGTAGCACAGGCCAAGATCGACGTCGGAGTCCGGCCGCTGGCGCCCCGACGCCCACGATCCACCCAGGACGACGGCCACCATGCCGCCGACCTTGCTCAGGTCGGCGACGATCGGCGCGACGTCGAAGCCCTCGGGGAGCGGCGCGTTCACCGGCGGCCTCCCAGCGGTTGCCCGCCCGCGCTCAGCGGAAGATCGGCTGCGTCCAGAGCCGCCGACCGTCCGGGGCGGTCGCCCGGACCCGCGCGTAGGCACCGGCCGCCGTCAGGCGAAACGTCGCGCTCCCTCCGGTTGCCGCGTCGAGGACGGCGCCGCCCGGCCCGATCAGCTCGAAGGTCGCGCTGGCCTCGGCCAGCTCCAGCCGCACCTCGGCGGGCGATGCCTCGTACCCGGCCAGCTCCAGCCCCGACGAGCAGTAGAACCGCCCGGCCCGCAGCGCTTCCAGGACGTCCCCCAGGCGGGCCGCCTCGGCCTCCACCTGGAGCCAGCCCCGGCCGGGGTTCGCGTAGAACTTGCCCCAGCTCTGGAAGTGGTGGGCGTCGTCCGACGCCACGCCCCAGACTCGCCGGCCGGACGCCAGCAGCGCGTCCCAGATCGCGTCGGTGGACGGGTGCGTCTCGTCGCCCTCATTGTGGACGGCGCTATGGCCGTTCGCGACCTCCAGCAGGCCGACCTCGCCGGACGCCAGCAGGTCGTCGATCGTCAGCGCGTACAGGTAGTTCGGGTGGTTGACGTGCGCGACGCCGCCCTGGGCCAGAATCCGTTCGATCGCCCAGCGGACCCGCTCGGAGGTGCCTTCCGTGACATCTTTCTCCATCAGGCTCTTACCCGGCCACGGCGGCGCGATCAGCTCGGTCACGCCCAGGCCGTTGACGTGGACGGCGGCCATCGTGACCTCCTCGCCCTGCCAGACCGGCAGGCTCCCGCGCTGGAGCTTCGCGAGGTGGTCCTCGGGGATCAGCACGTTGTGGTCGGTCAGGAAGAGGAAGTCGTAGCCCTGCGCCTCGTACCAGTCGACCACGGTTTCGGGCGGGCTGTCCCCGTCGCTGTACCGGGTGTGGGTGTGGGTGTTCCCCTTGAGCCAGCGGCGTGCCATCGGCCCGGACCTCGCGCGATGCGTCGGCGAGGCGATCGTCCGCGCTCGCCGCGCCGGTGAGGGTACCCGACGGGTGCGCCCCGTAGCAGGACATAAAGAGACGCGGCCGTGTTGGGAGGCCACGGCCGCGTCCGCTACCAGCGGGGGAGGGCCGCTGGCGATCCCATGCTTCCTGGGGAGCGGGGTCGCCGTCGGCTCGGCTCCGACGGCGACCCCTCACAGAAGGGGATGGCAGTAGTATGCGGCCCGCGCAAGCCGGCGCCTACGGTCAGAGCGGCCAATGTTGGCCGAGGCCGTGTTGTGCAGTCCGCACGAATCCGGACCGTGCCGCTCCGGGGCCTCGCCATCAGCCACACACGGCGGCCGGATCACCGAGCGGCGTGCCTGGCCGGGGCCTCCTCGTCCGTCAGGAGGGCCCGAGCGGCGGCGAGCCGCCGGCGCTCGCCGGGGTCGAGGTCGCGCCCGTCCAGGTCGGCGAGCCGCCGGCGCCACTCGTCGCGGGCCTGAGCGGCCAGCGCCTCCGTCACCCCGTCCCGGTCGATCCGGTCCAGCCAGGCCAGGTCGCGCTCCAGCAGCGCGACCTGGAGCTCGACCTCGGTGTAGCGCGCCGCGACGCTCGGCAGCCGCTCGGCCTTCGCCTCGGGGTACGCCGTCGCTTCGACCAGCTCCAGCGGCTCCAGGTGGAACACCCCCGCCAGCAGCACGATCGTGCGCTCGCTCGGGACGCTGATCCCCATCTCCAGGTGGGAGACGGCCACCCGCGAGATGGCGAGGCGGTCGGCCAGCTCCTGCTGGGTCCAGCCCAGCTCGCAGCGCAGGCGGCCGATCCGCTGCCCGAGCGTCTCGCCCGGGGGGAAGGCCCGCAGGCCCTCGCCCGGCGAGCGCCCGCCGCCGTCAGGCACCGTGGGCAGCCGGTTGTCGCGTGAGCCGGCGCACCAGCTCGAGGTCGGCGTCCACCATCCGCTGCACCAGGCTCGGGAAGTCGATACTCGGCCGCCAGCCCAGCTTCTCGCGGGCTTTGCTCGGGTCGCCGATCAGCAGATCGACCTCGGCCGGCCGCATGAACCGTTCATCCTGCACGACGTACTCCCGGTAGTCGAGCCCCACGTAGTCGAAGGCGATCTCGGCGAACTCCTGGACGCTGTGCGTCTCGCCGGTCGAGACGACGTAATCGTCCGGCTCGTCCTGCTGGAGCATCATCCACATCGCTTGCACGTAGTCGGGCGCCCAGCCCCAGTCGCGGCGTGCCTCCAGATTGCCCAGCCGCAGCTCGCGGTCCAGCCCCAGCTTGATCCGCGCCACGCCGTTGGCGATCTTCCGCGTCGAGAACTCCAGGCCGCGCCGGGGCGACTCGTGATTGAAGAGGATGCCAGAGGTGGCGTGCAGGCCGTAGCTCTCGCGGTAGTTGACGGTGATCCAGTGGCCGTACACCTTGGCCACGCCGTACGGGCTACGCGGGTAGAACGGCGTCGTCTCGCGTTGCGGCACTTCGCGGACCTTGCCGAACATCTCCGACGACGACGCCTGGTAGAAGCGGATGTCGGGATCGGCCACGCGGATCGCGTCCAGCAGCCGGGTCACGCCGAGCGCCGTGACCTCGCCCGTGAACACCGACTGCTTCCAGGACGTCGGCACGAACGACTGCGCGGCCAGGTTGTAGATCTCGGTCGGTCGGTGCTCGCGCAGCGCGGTCACCAGCGACATCTCGTCCAGCAGGTCGCCGCTGACGAACGTGATGCGGTCCTGGATCTGGCTGATCCGCTCGAAGTTGACGGTGCTCGTGCGCCGGAGCAGCCCGAGCACCTCGTAGCCCTGGTCCAGGAGGAATTCGGCCAGGTACGAGCCGTCCTGTCCTGTTATGCCGGTGATCAACGCGCGTCGCTTCATGGGGCCTCCTGCCGGTGCCCCGAGTGCCGCTGCTGCCCGGGGACGGTGCCGGCGTCGCGCTCCCAGCGTACGGCCGCGCATCACGCCGCGTCTGCTAAGCAGCTTAGCCGGACGCTACCGCTTCCGGGGCGCGGTCTCCGGGAGCGGCGGACTGGCGAGCGCCGCGTCCAGGTCCGGCGGGAACTGTGCCAGGATCCAGCCGGCGTCGAGCCGCTGCCGGCGGTAGTCGCCGCCGGCAAACGCGACGTAATCGAGCGTCCTGATGTCCATCGGCAGGTTCGCCTCGGCCGGGAAGTAGCGGTTGTGCCGCTCGACCAGCTCGTTGATCGGCCGGAAATCGAAGCGCTCGGCGTGCTGCCGCCAGCCGGCCGCGAAGCGTGGCCGATCCCCGCGCACCTGCTTCGCCATCAGGTGCCACTCGACCCGGAGCTCGGCGGTCGCCGCCAGGGTCAGGTCGTGGATCCGCTTCAGCCGGCGCGACCAGGCCGGCGCCCCGCCGACCGCCAGCGCCTTGACGCGATCCTGGAGGCTGATCAGCGAGCTCGGCACGTGCTCGCTGAGGTTCTTCTCGTGGCCCGGCCGGGTCGGAACCTCGCCGAGGCGGGCCTCCTCGGCGCGCGCTCGCCGCTGGAAACGTCGCGAAAGCCGCGCCGCCGCCACCGATCCGAAGATCGCGCCCATGTCTTCCATGCGATGAGGATACCGGCCGGGCGGCGCCGGCTGCTCGCACGTCGCGGGGGGATCGCCGAGGCTACGTCGCGGGACCCAGCAGGCCGCCCAGCGCCGGATCGATCGTCGCCAGGCCGGCGGCGTACACTGGCCCCGGGATCGAGTAGAGCAGCACCCCGACCGCCGCCACGATCATCAGCACCAGCCAGAGGTGCACGAACGCCTGCGGCCCGACGACGCCCGACCCGGCGTCCGCCTCGGCCACGGGCTGGGGACGGGCCTGGGCATTCGGCTCCTGGCGTCGCGTCGCAGCCATCCGCCTGATCCTTCCGTGAACTGCCTGTGACCCCAGTCTAGGGCGTCGCCGTGGCCCGGTCCGTCCGCGACAGCACACCAGATCTGTGCCCCCGGGCACAGGCCGGGCCGCCCGGCGCTCAGGCCTGGCCGGACCGGCCGGCGGCCCGAAGCTGTCGATTGACGATCTCGTCCAGCTTGCCGGCGAACCGGCCGCGATCCCGCGCGTTGAGGGGCGGCGGCCCGCCGCCATACTCGCCGTAGCCGCGCAGGTACTGGGCGATCTCTCGGCTGGCGAGCAGGCCGCCCAGCGCGTCCGGCGTGTACTCCTTGCCCCGGAAGTCGATGCAGACCGCCCCCTTGTCGACCACCCGGCCCGCCAGCAAGATGTCGGCAGTGGTGACGATGTCCGTGCTCGTCGCCTGGTCCGCGATCCAGTCGTCGACGGCGTCGAGGCCCCCGGGGACGTGCACGAAGGTGACGTCGCCCTGGTCCGGCACCCGCAGCCGTGCATTCGCCACGACCAGGACCGGCAGGCTGTAGCGGGCGGCGACCCGGTAGATCTGGTCCTTGACCGGGCAGGCGTCGGCGTCGACCAGGATCCTCACCGGGCTGGCGTCCCCAGGTCGGCGGGGGATGAGGGAGACCGAGGGTCGGGGGCAGATCGCTGACGCGCGTCCATGGAGGCAGTGTACCCGCGGCCGGCCGCCTCGCGCGGCGTTCCAGGGGGCCGCGCGCCGTACAATCCGGTACGTGCAGGTGCAAATCGTCTCGTCCCGCGTTGGCGGCGGCCATCAGAGCGTCGCGCAGGCGTTGCGCGAGGCGCTCCTTCAGGTCCAGCCGGACCCGATCCAGGTCTGGATCGACGACCTCTACGTCAACCTGAGTCGACGCCCGGCCGCGCGGTTCCCCTGGTTCTACGCCACGGTGACCCGCCGCTATCCCTGGCTCTGGCGCTACATCTTCGACGTCACGAATCGGCCGCCGAGCGGGCCGCGCTACAACTGGATCGGCGACGTGATCGGCGGCCCGGCCCTGGGCCGGCTGATCGCCGAGCGGCGGCCGGACGCGGTGGTGACGGTGCTGCCGGGGACCACCGGCTTCATCGCCCGGTCGGTCATCCGCAGCGGCATCGCCGCCAACATCGAGGTCGTCGTGACCGACTGGGCGGACGTCCACCTCGGCTGGGCCTCGACGTTCCCGGCCCAGTACACCGTCCCCACCGACAACGCCGTCCGGACGCTCACCTCGGTCGGCATCCCGCCCTCGTGCGTCGACCGGCACGGGTTCCCGGTCCGCGAGCAGTTCAGCAAGGTCGAGCGGGGGCCGAAGGCGAAGCGCCGGGCCCGCGAGCGGCTGAACCTGCCCCAGGACCGCTACCTGATCCTGGCGATGGCCGGTACCGAGGGCTCGCCGGCGGCGCTGGCGCACCTCGGCGCGGTGGCTCGGGCGCCGCTCGACGCCGATCTCGTCGTCGTCTGCGGGCGGAACCGGCGGCTGTTCCGCCGGGTCGAGCGGCTGGAAGCCGTGAACCCCGTTCGGCCGCTGGCGTTCGTCGAGAACGTCGCCGATCTGATGGTCGCGTCGGATGTGCTGCTCACGAAGACCGGCGGCGTGACCCTGGCCGAGGCCTTCTGCTGCGGCCTGCCGGTCCTGGCGTTCGACCCGCTGCCCGGGCAGGAGGAGGGGAACGCGCGGTACGCCGTGGCGTGCGGCGCCGCCGAGCTCGCGACCTCGCCGGCGCACCTGGCGACGCTGGCGACCGAGCTTCGCCGGTCGCCGGAGCGTCGCGCCGCGTTGTCCGCCGCCGGCCGGTGCCTGGCCTCGCCCGGCGCCGCCATGGACACGGCCCGAGCGATCGTCGAGCGGATCCGGCACGCCGCGCCCGAAGGGGCCGGCCACGCCTGAGGGTGGTCCGTTTCTTGACAGCGTCGTCAGGAACTGCGAACCGTGCCCGGGCGCCAACCGTATGTCACCGTAAGGGCTCGTGCCGAGCGCGGTCTCCAGGGCTCGGTCCAGGACGGCGCGGGCCACCACCGCGGAGGGAGTCACTCGTGCAAGCGCTGGAGCGCCTTCACCCCGGCTACGGGATCGCGATCGTGCGGATCATGGCGGGCATCGTGCTGCTCCAGGCCGGCTACGCGAAGTGGACGGGTCCGGGCATCGCGGGCATCACCGGGTTCTATGGCAACGTCGGCATCCCGGCCCCCGGCGTCATGGCGCCGCTCCTGATGACGTTCGAGGTCGTCGGCGGCATCCTCCTGATCATCGGCCTGTTCACCCGTTTCGTCGGCGCCGCGATGATCGTCGAGTTCCTGGTCGCCGGGCTGGCCGTGAGCCTGCCGTCGCAGATGGGCTGGAACGCCGCCCGCCTCGACTTCCTGCTGGCCGCGTGCGGCGCGCTCTTCCTGTTCGCCGGGTCCGGCCCGCTCTCGGCGGATTCGCTGTTGCTGGGACGGCGAGGCCGCGCGGCGGCGGTCGGCGCGCCGTCGTTCTAACGTAGCACGCTCGGCCGGTCCGTTCGCGGATGGCGCTGCTGTCGGTCTTCGCTATCTCCGGACCCGCAACTGATGTCGAGCGGCTCGGCTGAGCGCCGATGCTGCCGGGCCCAGGCGACGACAGCGCGGGTCTCCTCCGGCGTGAGGCGGCGCATGCGCGGCGGTCCCGGATGCCCTGTACGCGCCGTCCGGAACCGCTACGCCTTGACACTCTCGGGGGCCGGTCCTAGAATCGGTCAGCCCATCTTTTTCCTGGCGCGTGACCGTTTGCCGTCGTTCCGGAGCGAGGTCGCTCCGAGTCGAAATCAGGGCTGATCGTTGGCAGGCCCCCCGGAGAGGGGCAACGCCGAGCGGAGCAGCGGTTTCGCGGGCATCGAGCCCACACGTCACCTGGGAGAAGTCGACCATGAGCGAAGAAGCTCCACAGCGGGTCATCGGCCGCCGCGCATTCCTGCGATCGACGGCGTTGCTCGCCGCGGCCATCAGCCTGACTGCCGCCTGCGCCCCGAGCTCGCCGGCCCCATCGAAGCCGGCCGAGCCGGCCAAGCCCGCCGAGCCGGCCAAGCCGGCCGCCCCGGCCGCGACCACCGCCCCGGCCGCCGCTGCCCCGGCCAAGCCCGCCGAGGCCGCGAAGCCGGCCGCCGACGCCAAGCCCGCCGCGCAGGCGGCCCCGGCCGCGCCGGCCGGGCTGCCCACCATCCCGCGCAACCGGACCCTGATGTACGTCTCGGGGAGCTCGGTGCAGCAGGGCAAGTTCACCGAGCACGAGCTCTGGAACCCGTACGCCGTCGGCGCCAACCACCAGGGCGGCTCGATGCTCATCTACGAGCCGCTGGCGTTCTACAGCGCGTTCGCCGATAAGGAGATCATGTGGCTGGCTGAGAGCTACCAGTACAGCCAGGATCTCAAGACCCTGACCATTAAGACGCGGTCCGGCATCACCTGGAGCGACGGCAAGCCGTTCAGCGCCGAAGATGTCGCGTACACGTTTAATGCCCTGCGCGACCTCGGGCCGAAGGTCAGGTGGGGCGTCGACGTCGCGCAGTTCGTCCAGGAGGCGAAGGCGACCGACCCCAACACCTGCGTCATCACCTTCAAGGTGCCGGCGCCACGGTTCTGGGACTTCATCGTCTACAAGTACGACATCGGCGTCTACATCGTCCCTAAGCACGT
>Ga0075430_100003505_pt1 | contig 13140 bp, 7 predicted proteins | sample RhiMetdeltSRZDD4_FD_75294 | JGI IMG/M metagenome (GOLD analysis project Ga0075430, IMG submission 75294) | Populus rhizosphere microbial communities from Tennessee, USA - Rhizosphere MetaG P. deltoides SRZDD4 | ecosystem: Host-associated > Plants > Roots > Rhizosphere > Soil | place: USA... | reverse complement strand
GCCTGCATCGAGGAGGGCATCCGCTCGATCGACGTCCGCCACGAGCAGGCCGCCGCGATGATGGCCCACGCCTACGGCCGGGTCCTCAACCGGCTCGGCGTCTGCATGGCCGCCTCCGGGCCGGCCACCATGAACCTGGTGACCGGCGTCTCGAACGCCTGGGCGGACGCCGCGCCCCTCCTCGCGATCGGCGGCGCCAGCCCGGTCAGCCAGTTCGACATGGGCGCCTTCCAGGAGATGGACCAGCTCTCCGTCTTCAAGCCGATCACCAAGTGGGCCGAGCGCGTCTACGACCCGCGCCGGATCCCCGAGCTGGTCGCGATGGCCGCGAAGCAGGCGCTCGACGGCGCCCCCGGGCCGGTCTACCTCGACATGCCCGGCGACGTCCTCTACCGCGAGGTCGACGAGGACCGCGTCAAGTATCCGGACCCGTCCGTGCTGACGCGCCACAAGCCACTGGGCGATCCGGCCCTGGTCGAGGACGCCGTCGCCCTGCTGGAGAAGGCCGAGCGCCCGATCATCATCACCGGCGGCGGCATCCTCTGGTCCGGTGCCTCCGAGAAGCTCCGCCAGTGGGTGGACCTGACCGGCATCCCGTTCTACACCACCCCGCAGGGCCGGGGCGTCGTGCCGGACGACCATGCGCTCTCGTTCCTGACGGCCCGCTCAACCGCCTTCCGCGAGACCGACCTGGCGCTGGTGATCGGTACCCGCATCAACTACGTGATCGGCTACCTCTCGCCGCCGCGCTTCAACGCCGCCGCCAAGCTGGTCCAGGTCGACATCAATCCGCAGGAGATCGGGCACAATCACGTCGCCGACGTCGGGATCGTCGGCGACGCCGATGCCGTACTCGGGCAGCTGCTCGCCGCTGCCGATGGCCGCCTGAAGAAGGGCCGCTACAGCACCTGGAGCGATCACCTGAAGGCAGTGGACGAGGAGAAGACGCGCGAGTCCGAAGCCCGGCTGAGCAACGATTCGGTCCCAATCCACCCGCTGCGTCTCTGCAAGGAGGTCCGTGACTTCCTGGACCGCGACGCGATCCTGGTGGTGGACGGCCAGGAGATCCTGAACTACGGGCGCCAGTCGATCCCCACCTTCGAGCCCGGCCACCGGCTCAACTCCGGCCCCTTCGGCACGATGGGCGTCGGCCTGCCGTTCGGGCTCGGCGCCAAGGCCGCCAAGCCGGACAAGCAGGTGTTGGTGCTGCACGGCGACGGCTCGTTCGGCCTCAACGCGATGGAGCTGGACACGGCCGTCCGCTGGAAGCTGCCGGTCGTCACGGTGGTCAGCCTGAACGGCGGCTGGACTGCCGACCCGGACGGCAATAAACCGGGCCGCGACCTCGGCTACACCCGCTACGACAAGATGGCCGAGGCGCTGGGCTGCCACGCCGAGTACGTCGAGGAGCCGGCCCAGATCCGCCCGGCCCTCGATCGCGCGTTCAAGTCCGGCATCCCGGCCCTGGTGAACGTCAAGACGGACTACCGCGCCCGCGCCACCACGGCCGCCTTCTCTAACTACATGACCTGAGGCCCGCCGTGGCGGCGGCCCCTCCCGTACACCCGCGACCGGGTGCCCGAGAGGGGCCGCGCGGGAGCAGGACGGGCGCGAGCGGCCCGCCGAGCCTACGCGCCGATCTCGGCCGCGACCTCCCGGCCGCTGACGTACCCTTCGTAGTCCGGCACGATCCGCTGATACTCCTCGGACATCAGGTGCGACGAGACGATGAAGTCGGCCGAGGCCCGGTTGCAGGCGACCGGGATGTTCCAGACCACGGCGATCCGCAACAGCGCCTTGACGTCCGTATCGTGCGCCTGGATCGCGAGCGGGTCCCAGAAGAAGATCAGGAAGTCGATCTCGCCCTCGGCGATCTTCGCGCCGATCTGTTGATCGCCGCCCCACGGTCCGCTCTTGAGCCTGACGATCTCCAGGTCGGCTTCCCGCGCCAGCAGGTCGCCCGTCGTACCGGTGGCGTACAGCTCGTGGGCGGACAGCAGGCCGCGGTTGACGCGTGCCCAGGCCAGCAGATCGAGCTTCTTGCTGTCGTGAGCGACCAGCGCGATCCGCCTAACGGTGCGCAGGCCGGGCTCAGCACTCGGCATGGTCAGACCCTCCGGATGGTGGTACGGGCGGTGGGGCGGTCCTACAGGCGGTCAGCAGCCGCCTCCACGGACCAGCCCCGCCGGTCGACGGCCGGGGACGGCCAGTGGTCCGAGACCGAGCTGGCGTGGACGGCGCCGTCATGCTCCGTCACCGCCTCGTAGGAGGCTTCCATCAACGGACGTCCGTCCGCATCGGGGGCCTGGCGCCCCCTGGTGAAGCAGCGAGGGTCGAGCCGTCGGTACCAGATGGCACCGGCAGTATCGCGAGTCATTCGCGCACGCTCCTGGTGGTGAAGTCCGTGCGCTTCCTCTGAAGGCCTACGGGGTTAGCTGTCGGGTTCGGATCGGAAGCGTCGAGATCCTACGCGCCGCCGAGGCGCGATTCACCCCGGGTCAAGACCGTGACCGGCACGCCGTGCAGGCGTACCGACATCCCAGCGGGATCGGGTCCCCCGCCTCGCAACGCCCTCGCGGGCGAGCAAGCTCGGCCGGATCGATGGTTTCGAGCGCCTTTCACATCTCTCGTTCGCGGAAGCTGTGGGTTGAGCCTCACCGCGCGCCGATGTGCTGAGAGGCGTTGGCGTGACCAGCGTACAGAGGTCGACAGGTGTCCTCGTGGTCCCGAGCGCCAACCATCATCCGGACTCTACCAGACTGACGCCGAGCCGACAAAAAACCCGTGACTCGTGTCACAGCGGGACGGCGACAAAAGGCGCATCCTGGAGCTACGCCGGAGGCAGCCTGACAGGGTAGGAGGGCAACGATGCGACAGTGGGCAGGCGCGTTCCTCATCCTGATCGTCGTCGCGATGGTCGCCACCTTCGCCATTGGCAGCATCGTCGCCGTACTGCACGCCAACGCGGTCCTCCAGCAGGGCGTCGCTCCGTTCGACGACCTGGCCTACGACGCGGCCATGAGCGAATGCGACCCTTTCGACTCGATCTCGTGTATCTGACGGACATCTGTCGTCCGTAGGGCTCCGACGCCGTCATGGGCCAGCGGCGTCGGGGCTCTACGCCGTCTGGAAGCCCGCGGGCTCATCTACCCTGGCCGCCAGCTCGTCCACCATGGCCGGCAGCCGCACCGTGAACGTCGACCCCTGACCATAGACGCTGGTCACGGTCAGGTCGCCGCCCATCATCCGGCAGAAGTCCCGGCTGATGGCGAGGCCCAGCCCGGTCCCGCCGTACTTGCTTCGGGTGGAGGCCTCGGCCTGGGAGAACGCCTCGAACAGCCGGGAGAGCTGCTCTTCAGTCATCCCGATGCCGGTGTCCTTCACGGCGAACGTGACCCAGTCGCCGTCGGTGCCACGCTCGCGCTCGACGGTCAGGCTGATTGTCCCGTGGTCGGTGAACTTGGCGGCGTTCGAGAGCAGGTTGAATAACGCCTGCCGGACCTTGGTGAGATCAGCCTGCATGGTGCCGAGGTCGTCCGGGCAGGTGACGACCAGCGCGTTGCCGTTCTTGTCGACCAACGGCTGGACAATCGCCTCCACATCGCGGACCAGTCCCACGACCTCGAACGTCTCCAGGAAGAGGTCCATCCTTCCAGCCTCGATCTTGGAGAGGTCCAGGATGTCGTTGATCAGCCCCAGCAGGTGCTTCCCGGCCGCGTTGACCTTCTGCAGGTCGGGGATCAGCGATTCCTGGTCGAGGTCCTCGGCCTCCTCCTGGAGCATCTCACTGTACCCGATGATGGCGTTGAGCGGCGTGCGCAACTCGTGGCTCATGTTCGCCAGGAACTGCGTCTTGTGCCGGCTCGCGACCTCTAGCTGGCGATTGGCCTCCTGAAGTGCTTCAAAGAGACGGGCGTTTTCAACCGCTATGGCTGCCTGGGCGGCGAAGGTCTCGATCAGCGCGATGTCACGCGGTGAGTATTCCAGCGTCGTGTCCCGCGTGACGGTCAGGAGGCCGATGGCGTCGCCCTCGTGAAGGAGCGGGACGTGGATGCGGGCGACCGCCGGCAGCGGCGGATGGTCCGGATACTCGGCCACCACCTCCGGGGCTGCCATGTCGCGGAACGACAGCGTGCGACGCTCGCGCACGGCGCGCGCGGAGGCCCGCCGGGCCGAGACCTCGACGCGCTCCCCGACCTGGCTGGCCTGATCCGAGCCGTGCGGGACCATGCCGAAGGTCGAGACGACCCTCAGGTAGTCGTCCTCTCGGATGGCGAGCAGCGACCTCGGGCTGTCGCTCAACCGAGCCGCACTCCGGACGACGGCGTCCAGGACCGGCTGCGCATTCCCGGGTGACGACGCGATGATCCCCAGGATGTCGCTCATCGCCGTCTGCTGCTCCAGCGCCTCCGAGAGGTCGCGGTTGCGCCGCTCCAGTTCCCCGAACAGCCGGGCGTTCCCGATGGCGATCACGGCCTGGGAAGCGAACGTCTCCAGCAGCGCGATCTCGGCCTCGGTGAACGGGCGTACCTCCTTCCGCGACACCGTCAAGGTGCCAACTGCGCGGTCCTCGTGCAGAAGCGGGATCGCCAGGAAGCTGCGCTGGACGTAGGGCACTTCGCCGGACTGCCGCGCGCGTCTGCGCATCTCCAGCGCGGTGGCCGGATACTCCCGTTCGACCACGGCCGCTAGATCATCGTGCAAGATGGTGCGCCGCTCGGAGATGGCGCGCCCGCTCATCGTGTGGCGATCCAGCGGCAGGCGCAACCCGACGAGCGGCTGGCCGGACACGCGGCTCAGGTTCGCCACGCGCTCTAGTTCGTGGCCATCCAGGCGAAAGATGCCGGCGTTATCAGCGTGGCAGAGCCGCACGGCCTCCTCGACTATCGACTGGAGCACCACCCGCAAGTCAGCGGTGGATGAAGCGATCACGCGCAGCATCTCGGCCGTGGCCGCCTGGCGCTCCGCCGACTCGGCCAACGCCGGACGGAGGCGTCGAACCTCGTCCTCTAACTCGGCCTCTCGTTCACGGAGCCGGGCAACCTCCGCTTCAAGCTGCGCGACCCTCCCGGTGTCGTCGACCATCACGATGCCCCCGGAATCGGCGCCCGCTCGGTCGCGTCCTGCACCCGCGCCGGCAGCCGCACCGTAAACGTCGACCCCTGCCCATGGATGCTCTCGACGGTCAGGTCGCCGCCCATCAGCCGGCAGAAGTGCCGGCTGATCGCCAGCCCCAGGCCGGTCCCGCCGTACCTGGATCGGGTGCTGGCCTCGGCCTGCGAGAACGCCTCGAACAGGCGCCCCAGTTGTTCCTCGGTCATCCCGATCCCGGTGTCCGAGACGGCGAACGTCAGCCAATCACCATCGCTGCCCGGTTCGCGCCGCACCGTCAGGCTGATGGTGCCGTGGTCGGTGAATTTGGCGGCGTTCGAGAGCAGGTTGAACAGCGTCTGCCGGACCTTCGTCTGGTCCGCGTGCATCGCGCCGACGTCCTCCGGGCAGACCACCACCAGCGCGTTGCCGTTCTTCTCCACCAGCGGCCGCACGATGGCCTCGACCTCCCGCACCAGCCGCCCGACGTCGAACGTCTCCAGGTCCAGGTCCATCCGGCCGGCCTCGATCTTGGAGAGGTCGAGGATGTCGTTGATCAGCCCGAGCAAGTGCTTGCCGGCCGCGTTGATCTTCTGAAGATCCGGGAGATACGCCTCGTCCTCGGCGTCCTCGGCCTCCTCCTGGAGCATCTCCGAGTACCCGATGATCGCGTTGAGCGGCGTCCGCAGCTCGTGGGACATATTGGCCAGGAACTGCGACTTGTGCTGGCTGGCGACCTCCAGCTCCCGGCTCTTCTCCTCGACCTGCTGGAACAGGTGCGCGTTCTCGATCGCCAGGACGGACTGACTCGCGAACGTCTGGATCAGGTCGACGGTGGCCTGGGGGAGCTCGCCCGGGGTCTTGCGCCGGATGACGAGCACGCCGACGGTTCGCTGATCGCGGACCAGCGGGACGGCGAGCAGTGACTGGAAACCAGCCCGCTGGAGCGCGTCGATGACCGGTGATTGGAAGGCATTGGGGTTCGTGGCCAGCGCGAGCGCCTGTTCTGGACGGCGCAGCCGCGCGGCCCGGGCGACCGGTGAGTCGTCCAGGAGTCGAGGCCGCCCCCGTTCGACAGCGTCGAGAAGCTCCTTTGGCATACGGTACGCGGCCCGAAGGAGGAATTCGCCGGCCGGCTCGTCGAGCTCGTAGACCGTCCCACCGTCGGCGCCCGACAGGCGCACGGCGTGGGTCAGGATCGTCGTCAGGACCTCCTGCACGTCGAGCGACGACGAGACGGCCTGACTGACCGTTCCGAGCGCCGTCAGCTCGTCAACTGAGCGACCCAGTTCCGCGGTTCGCTCCTGCAGCTCGTGGAACAGCCGCGTGTTCTCAATGGCGATGACGGCCTGGTCCGCGAACGTCCGCAACAGCTCGATCTGGCTGTCGCTGAACGCCCGAACCTCGTAGCGCAAGATGCAAATCGCCCCGACCGGCACGCCTTCGCGCAGGAGCGGGGTTGCCAGGGTCGTCCGGTGCCCGAACTGGCGTTGAAGCGCCACGCCGGCCGCCGCTTCCGCCTCGGAGCGGGTAGCGGCGTCCAGCTCGTGGACCGTCCGCCGCTCGACGACACAACGACCAGCCGTGGTCCCTCGATCGATGCCGTGCTCCGTTCCGATCGCGCCCTTCGGCGACGGCCCGTACACCGCCGTCGTCACCAGCACACCCCGCTCGACCCGGAAGATCAGCGCATCCCGCGCATCGCACAGTCGAGCGGCGTTCTCCGCCACCGCGTCGAGGACCGGCTGGAGATCAGTCGGCGAAGACGCGATCACCCGCAACACCTCGGCCGTCGCCGTCTGCTGCTCCAGCGCCCTGGTCAGCTCGGCGTTGCGCCGCTCCAGCTCTGAGAACAGTCGGGCGTTTTCGATGGCGATGACCGCCTGATCCGCGAAGGTCTCCAGCAGCGCGATCTGCGACTCTGAGAACGGTCGCGGCTCCGATCCCCCGACCGACAGTGTGCCGATTGCCATGCCATCACGAAGCAGTGGCACGGCCAGGATCGTGCGCGCCGGCATCGGGACCATATCCGGAAACTCGCGTAGCGCCTCGTCGGAACCCACGTCGACTACCTGAATGACGCATCGTTCGGCAATCGCCCGGGTAGCCGGTATCCGAGTTGTGAAGGGGAGACTCCTTGTTCCTGGGGCCATGCTCCGGGCACGGCCGGCTCGGGCGGCGACGGTGAGCCGATCGCCGTCGACCAGCATCATCGTCGAGCCGCTCCCCTGCAGCAGGCGATAGGCACTGTCGACGATCGAATCGAAGACGCGCTGCAGGTCACTCGGTGCCGAGGCGATGACGCGGAGCACCTCCGCCGTCGCGGTCTGGCGCTCCAGCGCCTCGGTCAACTCGCGATTGCGCTGCTCCAGCTCCCCGAACAGGTGCGCGTTGTCGAGAGCGATGACCGCCTGGTCCGCAAACGTCTCGAGGAGTCGGACCTGCCGCTCGCTGAGGGCGCGGGCTTCGAGGCGTCGGACGTGGATCACGCCAACCACCAGCTCGTCGCGGATCATCGGGACCGCGAGCACCGTGTGGATGCCCTGCTCCTGCGCGAGCGCTGCCCCGCGAGGAAAGTCGGCCTTCGAGACCTGAATGTCGTCGACGTGGACCGTCCGACGCTCGACGATCGACTGGCCGACCACCGACCCGGGACTGATGGGCCGTGGCCGGATGGCTTCCTCGTACGATGGTTGGGGCGCAAGCGGGCCGATGTGCGCCGCCGTCCAATACAGGCCATCTTCGACGCGGTGGATCAGCACGTCGTCCACCGCGCACAGGACGGCAGCCGTCCTGGCGATCCGCTCGAGGATCCGCTCCAGATCTGTGGGCGCGGAGGCGATCACCCGCAGGATGTCGGCCGTCGCCGTCTGCTGCTCCAGACTCTCCATCAGCTCGCGGTTGCGCTCCTCCAGCGCCTCGAACAGGCGGACATTCTCGATCGCGATGGCGGCTTCGTCGGCGAACGTCTCCAGCGCGCTGATCTCTCGATCGGTGAATGGCCGGACCTCGCCGCGGCGGACCAGGATCGTCCCGATCGCCGTGCCGGCCTGCACCAGCGGCGTGGCCAGCCACGTCACGTGGTTCAACCCGCTATCGTGTTGCGCGGATGCCCAGAGATCGGGAAACTCGCTCGGCGCCGCCGCCAGGATGTCGTGAACGTGGACCGGCCGACGGTCCAGCACCGCACGGCCGGGTGCTCGACCGCGGGTGAGCGGAAACGTCGCGTACGGTGGCAGTCCGAGCGGCCCGTGATGGGCAATCCGGCGCAGGTTGTTCCCTTCGACGCCGAAGATCTGCGCGTCGACCGCCGCACACACCTGGGTCGCCTGCTCGGCCACGACCTGAAGGACCGACTGCACGTCGCCATTCGACGCGGTGATCGCCCGCAGGATCTCCGCCGTGGCAGCCTGCTGCTCTACCGCCTCTGACAGCTCCACCTGATATCGGGCGACGTCGTCGGCGAGCGCGCCGCGCTCGCCGACGAGGCGAGCGATCTCGGCCTGATCCGCCGACTGTTGCTCGCGGAGCAACCGCAGCTCGGCGTGCAGCCGCTCAACCGTCGTCGTGTCGTCAGCCATCTAGAGGCCTCGGATCGGCACGTCGCTCAGTCGGCAGGACCATCAGTCGCCCGGCCACCTGCGCGATGAAGCAACGAGGACCACCCCTTGGACGCTGACACGCGATGCTCGCCATGCCATCCCCTGCCTGGATGCGCTGCTACGTGACCGCGCCAGGATAGCACGTCATCACGGTGGATCACTGTGACGTCAGTCACTCTGGCACGCTACTCATCCGCGAGCGGCGTCAGCGGCGTACGACCCCAGGCCGTCATCAGCAGAGGCGTCATGAGCACGATGGACGGATCGGCCAGGATCGTCAGGATTTCGTCGATCTCATCATGCGTGAGCGCTCCGGAGCTGACGAGCTCGTCCCGTGACTGTTGAATGTTCGCTTCGCGCACCCTGGTCCACGCTGAGCCGCCATTGCTGACCAGCGCCCGGCCCTCGGCCCCGACTGCTTCCAGCCCGTGACGCTGCAGCACACCGAACAGGTTTCGGCCAAACTGCTGGTCCACACCCCGCGCAGCCATGCGCCGTTGTTGGGCAAGCCGGAGCTTCAGGAGGAGGGCCTGGGCGTGCTCGTCACTGGTGGTCTCGCTGAGATTCTCCAGGGCGCGGTCGAAATCTTCGACGACGACCCACCCGCCAGGCTTGAGCGCCGAGATCATGTGCTTGAGCGCTTGCTCTCGTCCCGGAAGGTGATGGAGCACGAGCCGCGCATGCACCAGATCCAGATCCCGGCCGGGCGGATCATCGGCAACGACGTCGTGGCGTACAACGTCGAGGTTGGCGGCCCGGACGCCCGCGGCGTGGCGCACATCGATGTCTGTCGCAACGACGTGCCCATCTGGACCGACCTGCTGGCTGAGCCAGGCGGCGACCGCGCCGCTCCCCGCTCCGACCTCCCAGCAGCGCCATCCTTCGGTCAGGCCAAGCGCGCCGAGATGCCGTGTTGTGCTCGGGTTGAACATGCCATCGAGACCGCCAAAGCGCTCGGGTGTCTGCGGCGCCGAGTTGTCGAAGATGTACGCTGACGACGTTGTCTCCGTTGACCGGTCTGCTGCTGGCATGGTCGCATCCTCTCGACGCCGTCGTGTCCACTGACGCTACGCCCGCTCCACCTGTAGGATCGGTAGATGACGAGCAACTGGCGCGGCCCGGCGCTCGCCCTGATGCTGCCGCCCGGCGCCTGGTCGTCCCGCGTCCTGACCGCCCCACGCTAACACGGCGCGGCAGTCGTCTCTGTGACCCCTGTCACACGGGGGCGTGTTCGGTGGGCTCAGGCTCTCTGGCGGTCAGCGCGACTCGGCGTGAACCGCCGACTCCTCGACCATCGCCGGCAGCCGCACCATGAACGTCGACCCCTGGCCGCAGGTACTCTCGACCGTCAGGTCGCCGCCCATCATTCGACAGAAGTGACGGGAGATCGCCAGTCCCAGGCCGGTCCCGCCGTACTTCGATCTCGTGCTGGCCTCGGCCTGGGAGAACGCCTCGAACAGCCGGGAGAGCTGCTCGTCGGTCATCCCGATGCCGGTGTCCGTCACGGCGAAGGTGAAAGCCCCACCCCCGGTCCCTCCCCCTTGTGATGGCGAGGGGAGACGAGACGCTAGCTCCCCCTCCCCCGCGGCCGGGGGAGGGGGCTGGGGGGTGGGGGCTTCCCTCGCCACGCGCAGCGCGATCCGCCCCCGCTCCGTGAACTTGGCGGCGTTCGAGAGGAGGTTGAACAGCGTCTGCCGGACCTTCGTCACGTCAGCGTGCATGGTGCCGAGGTCGTCGGGGCAGGACACCACCAGCGTATTGCCGTTCTTCTCGACCAGCGGCTGCACGATCGCCTCGACCTCCCGCACCATCTGCCCGACGTCGAAGGTGGTGAGGTCGAGGTCCATCCGGCCGGCCTCGATCTTGGAGAGGTCGAGGATGTCGTTGATCAGTCCCAAGAGATGCTTGCCGGCCGCGTTGACCTTCTGGAGATCGGGGATGAACGCCTCCTCCCCGACTTCTTCCGCTTCCTCCTGGAGCATCTCGGAGTACCCGATGATGGCGTTCAGCGGCGTCCGCAATTCGTGGCTCATGTTCGCCAGGAACTGCGACTTGTGCTGCGACGCCTCCTGGAGCGCCTGATACAGCCGCCCGTTGTGGATCGCGAGCGCCGACTGGGTCGCGAACGTCCGGAGCAGCGCGATGACCTCCGGCGGGAACGGTCCGGGCGCCCGCCGCGAGATGACCAGCCCGCCCAACACCCGATCCTCCCGCAAGAGCGGGATCGCGAGAATCGAGTGCAGCCCCTGTGCCAGCAGTCGATCGCGGACCTCCGGCGGCACGGCCTCCGACGACTCGACGTCCTCCACCTCGAACGGTGCCCGGGTGGCGCCGGCCCGTCCGACGGCACCCTCGCCAAGGCGAAAGCGCGCCGCGCGCAACGTCGTCGCCAGGTCGTCGGTCATTCCGTCGGCCGCACGAACTTCGAAGACGCCCTCGACCTCGTCGAGCTCGTAAACGACTCCGCCGTCAGCCCCGGCCAGCCGCGCGGCGTTCGCGACGATCGTCGCCAGCACCTCTTGAAGGTCGAGCGAGGACGACAGCGCCTGCCCGACCTCGCCGAGGGCGCGCAGTTCGTCGACGCGCTCCCGAAGCTCCTCGAAGAGGCGGGCGTTCTCGATCGCGATGACGGCCTGGTCCGCGAACGCTTCCAGCAAGGCGACCTGTTGCTCAGTGAACGGCCGGACGTCGAAGCGGGCGAGCGACACGACGCCGATTGGCTCGCTCTCGCGCAGGAGCGGGGCGGTCAGCTCGCTCCGCCAGCCGACCCGAGCCTGGAGCGGTCGCGAGTCGGGAAAGTCGGTGAGGACCGCCGAGGCCATGTCCTCCACGTGGATCGTTCGGCGTTCGAGCACGGCCCGACCGGAGACCGTGGCCGCCGTGGCTGGCGTGGCGGTCGACTCCGACCGCGCTCGCAATTCGGCAACGGCGCGTTGCAGGCGGCTACCGGAGACTGCCACCACCTCCCAGGCGGCGCCCTGCAGGCGTTGGACGACGCCGCCGTCGGCATCGCAGAGGCGGACGGCGCTATCGGTAATGGTGTTTAGCACGCGCTGGAGATCGGTCGGCGACGAGGCGATCACGCGCAGAATCTCGCCGAGTGCAGTCTGCTGCTCCAGAGCCTGCGTAAGCTCGGTCGTTCGGTTCGTCAGCTCCTCGAACAGCCGGGCGTTCTCGATCGCGATGACGGCCTGGTCGGCGAAGGTCTCCAGGAGCCTAATTTGCTGATCTGTGAAGGCACGACGCGCCTTGCGATGGACCAGCAGAGTGCCGATTGGGGCGCCGTCGCACAGCAGCGGGATCACGACCTGCGACTGGAAGCCAAACTCGTGGGACCGACTGTCCGGATATTCGGCCCGATGTTCGGCTTCCGACGCGAACGTGTGAATCGTCCTGCCCTCCAGGAGCACCCGACCGTTGACGGAGCCCCGGCCAGACGGCTGCGTGACTCCGATCAGATCCTCCTGGATGGAGGCGACACACCGCAGCAGGTTGCCCTCGGCGCGGAGGATGGCGGCCATGTCACCTTCGCCGAGTCGAGCCGCACTCTCGACCACCGTCTGCAAGACCGAATCCGCTTCAGTCGGCGCCGAGGCGATCGCGCGGAGCACTTCAGCTGTGGCCGTCTGCCGCTCCAGGGATTCGCTCAGGTCTCGGTTGCGCTGCTCCAGCGCCTCGAACAGTCGGGCGTTCTCGATCGCGATGACGGCCTGGTCAGCGAACGTCTCCAACAGCGCGATCTGCTGAACTGTGAACGGGCGCACCTCGCTGTGGGTCACCACCAGGACCCCGATCGCGGCCCCTTCACGCAGCAACGGCACGGCAAGCGTTGTGCGATGTCCCGCCGCCGCTGCCATCTGTCGACCGATGGGAAAGTCGGCCTCGGCGAGCAGGTCGTGGACGTGGATGGTGCGCCGCTCGATCGCCGCGCGCCCGGCGACCCAATCCCGACTCAGCGGCACAGACCGTCCCGCGAGGTCAGTCCCGAAATAGCGCTCCGCCCAGAGGACGCCGCGGTGAATGGCGTAGCGCAAGACGTCGCCGTCCAGGCGGTACATCGCGACACTGCTGGAACCGCACACGCGCATCGCGCCCTGCACAACCGTGCCCAGCACCGATTGGAGGTCGGACGGCGACGATGCGAGGACGCGCAGGACTTCGGCGGTCACCCGCTGCTCCTCCTGGAGCCGCCGGACCTCCGCTTCGAGCTGCGCAATTCTCGCCGCGTCGTCGTCAGCCACCACGTCTCCTGCCCACTCGTCCCCGCATCCGCCCTCGCACGACCGCGCCAGGATAGCACGACATCAACGCCCGGCTCTGTGACCCCCGTCACACGCTATCCGTGGCAGCTCGGAGTCAGGCCGGTCGGCTACGGTCAGGAGGTGCCGTGCAGCCGAGCGAGGACGGCGGCCAGGTCACCGGCCAGCATGCTCGGGACGTGCAGCCG
>Ga0075430_100003503_pt1 | contig 13145 bp, 11 predicted proteins | sample RhiMetdeltSRZDD4_FD_75294 | JGI IMG/M metagenome (GOLD analysis project Ga0075430, IMG submission 75294) | Populus rhizosphere microbial communities from Tennessee, USA - Rhizosphere MetaG P. deltoides SRZDD4 | ecosystem: Host-associated > Plants > Roots > Rhizosphere > Soil | place: USA... | reverse complement strand
CGGTATTCCCGCTCGCGACGGGGGCAATTCTCCTGGGACTGTCGCTGACGAAGCTTGGAACTCATGTGTATGTGGGACGGGTCCCCCGAGCCGATAGTGAACGATCTGCGAGCGGACCCGCCGAAACGCTCGAACTCGACGAGCTCGCCGATCCTCCTGATGTTTTCGCCACGGCGTCGCGCGCGGAGTGGCTGTCTGCGCTCGCCTGGATGGCTGCCTTCTTCCTGCTGCTGTGGCTGCTGGGCGCGCTGGTAGCTGTACCTCTCTTCGCAGCCGCATACCTGCTGACGGTTGCTCGCCGGGGGAGTGTCGTTGCTGGGGTCTATGCGTGCGTCTGCTGGTTGTTCATCTACGGACTGTTCGCTCGCGCCCTTCACGTGCCGTTGCCGGCGGGAGTGTTGTTCTCGTGAAACACACCATCAAACTACGGATCAACGGCGAGCCATACGAAGGAGAGGTCGAGGCCCGCACGTTGCTCGTCCAGTTTCTTCGCGATCAGGTCGGACTCACGGGTACGCATATCGGATGCGTTGTTGGTGAGTGCGGCGCCTGTTCAGTGCTGGTCGGCGACATCCTTGTGAAGTCCTGTCTCATGCTGGCGGTGCAGGCGAATGGGTCCGAGGTAACCACCATCGAGGGTCTCGCCGCACGTGATGCGCTGCATCCGATCCAGGAAGCATTCGTCAGCAAGCGTGGTCTCCAGTGCGGCTTCTGTACGCCAGGCTTCGTCATGGCCAGCTATGCGCTCTTGAGGCGCAATCCGAACCCGACAGAAGAGCAGATTCGTCAAGACCTCTCGAGCAACCTGTGCATGTGTACCGGGTACGTTCAGATTGTCGAGGCAGTCAAGGAGGCGGCGGCACGCCTGCAGCCATGAGCCAGTACATAGGACAAAGCGTTCGCAGCAAGGAGGCGCCTCGGCTCGTATCAGGCCACGGACGCTACGTCGACGATCTGTCGCTGCCTCGCATGCTTTACGCGTCCATCGTACGCAGTCCCTATGCCCACGCTCGGATTCTGTCCGTACGTGCGGACGATGCGGTGCGGCTTGCGGGCGTCCGCGGCGTTGTAACGCCCGAGGACGTCCAGCGCCTAACGCGTCCGTTCAAGCCCGGACGGTACGCGGCTGGACTCCGCGTGCCGATACCTGAATATGCAAGCGCCATCGAAAAGGTTCGCTATGTCGGGGAACCCGTTGCGATGGTCGCCGCCGATACCCGCGCGAAGGCAGAAGACGCGCTCGAGCTCGTCGAAATTCAGTACGAGCCGCTGACCGCGGTTGCCACTGCGGACGATGCGGCGGGCGCGTCGGCTCCATTGATTTACGAAGAGCTCGGCAGCAACGTCGCCTGGGAAGGTTATGTGTCGTATGGCGACGTCAACGCAGCGTTCGGTCGCGCGGACCGAGTTATTAGCGAGAAGCTGAAGATACATCGCTACAGTTCCACTCCGCTCGAGCCATTCGCGTGTCTCGCTGAGAGCACCGTTGGACGGCTCACCATCTGGTGCAACTCCCAGTCGCCGGACGTGATTTACGAAGCAGCGGCGGAAGCCCTCGGGATCGCCGACGTTCGCGTCATCGTGCCCGATGTGGGGGGAGGGTTCGGACAGAAGATTCACCTGATTCGGAAGTACGCGGTGCTCACGGCGCTGATGGCCATCAGGACGGGTCGACCCGTCAAGTGGATCGAGGATCGCAGCGAGCACATGATGGCCGGCGGGCACTCCTGCGAACAGGAGTTCGACGTCGAAGCTGCGGTCTCGGCGAACGGCGAGGTCCTCGGACTCAGAATCTGCGATACCGACGACGTGGGCGGCTCGGTGAGCACGCTGACCATTCACTTCACCAACAAGTTGAACAACCTGTTCAACACCTACAAGGTTCGCCACTTGCGGCTCGAGGGCAGGTCCGTCCTGACCAACAAGTGTCCCGTCGTACCGAATCGAGGGATCGGCAAGCCTGGCATGTGCTTCGTCTGGGAGCGCATCATGGACCGTATCGCCCAGGAGCTTTCGCTCGATCCTGTCGAAATTCGCCGGCGAAATCTGATCGCCGCCGACGAGTTCCCGTATACAACGCCGAACGGCAATATTTACGGCAGCGGGAATTACAAGGAACTGCTCGACAAGGTGGTCGCGAATGTCGGATACGCGGAGGTGCGACGGCAGCAGGCCGAACAGAACGCCCGGGCCCTCGACGAACGGGAAGAAGGGGGAAGCGGGAAGGCGGAAGGGGGAGGGTCCGTCCCTCTTCGACGCGGTTTCATCGGCATCGGCGTGGTCATCGGAGTTGAGCCCGGCGGAAGGAATGCTGCTCGCGACATGGCGATCTTCCCGCACTCAAAGCAAATGCCCGGAGCCGGCGGTGTCGAAGGCGCAACGGTCAAGATCGAAAAGAACGGGTCGGTTGTCCTCACGCTCGGGTCGCCGAGCTGCGGCCAGTCGCACGAGACCACCGCGTCGCAGATCGTGGCCGAAATTCTTGGCATTGCTCCAGAGCGCGTATCACTCTCTGGAACGTTCGATACCGCCATCTCTCCGTGGGGCGTCTCGTCGTCGAACAGTGGAAACAACTTCCACCTGTACGACGTCGGCGCCGTGCACGGTGCAGCAACGCGACTCCGCGACAAGGTATTGACGCTCGCAGCGCACGTGCTGGGCGCGGACAGCGGCGCACTGCAGATCGAGGACGGTGTGATCTCAGTGGGACGGGTGACAAATGTGGGGCGGGTTCCGCGCGCCGGTCAGGAACAATCGGCGCGCGGAGCCGCCATCAGTTTCGCCGAGTTGGGGAAGATCGCCTACGCCAACCAGGCGCAGCTTCCAGCGGGATTCGAGCCAGGTCTGCAGGCCACGTACTACCACAGCCATCCGCACGCTAATCCGTTGATGCTGCCCGACGCAGAGGGAAGAGTACGGGCGCAATACACCTTTTCGTCGGCGGCGCACGCCGCCGTCGTCGAGGTCGATCCTGACACAGGCCGCGTCCGCGTCCTTCGGTACGTCATCGTCAGCGACAACGGGACGATGATCAATCCAGCCGTCGTAGACGGACAGATATACGGGTCGGCTGCGCACGGCATCTCGGTGGCGCTAGGCGAAGGATTCGTTTACGGCAGCGACGGCCAGTTGCTGACCCTCACCCTTCTGGATTACGGAAAATCGACGACACTCGAAACCCCGCGCATCGAAATCGAGCATTCGCCGGTGCCGGATCCGTTCACGACGTTCGGTCAGAAGGCCGCAGGCGAAGGCGCCGCGATCCCCTCGCCCGCCGCAATCGCCAGCGCCGTTGAGGACGCGTTGTCACCTCTCGGCGTGAGGGTCAGGCAGCTCCCTCTGTCGCCGGAACGAGTGTGGGAACTGATAAACGGTAGGGCGGGCCTTTACAGCCCGCCTGGCGCGGCGTAAAGCCGGCGCCCTACGTGAACCATGAAACTGGTTCCAGTCGAACGGTCAGGACCCGCCAAGCCCAAACAACCGGCGGGCGTTGTGTTCGTAGATCCTGGCCTTGTTCTCCGGAGACAGGTCGATCTCTGCCATGGCCTGCAGAGCAACCTCCACGTACTTCACGCCCCCCTGTGTGTCGAACGGCATGTCTGTCGCAAACATCACGCGGTCCACGCCGAAGAAGTCGATCCCGCATCGCAGCGCGGGAACCGATCCGATCGTGATCGTGTCGGCATAGAAATCATGAAAGTACGCCTGCGGATGTTTCGCGAGCATGATCGGTTCGTTACGGGCGCGTGCGGCCTTGAGGAACTTGTCGTATCCCTCGCGGATCCGCTCGGCTGCGTACGGCGCAAACCCGCCAAGATGATGCGTAATGATCTTGATCTGCGGATGCCGGTCGAACAGGCCCGAGAAAACCAGTCGGGTCATCGCAGAGCATGTGTCGTACAGCCATCCGATGATGCGCCAGGCATCGAAGCGGCTGGTGTTTTCCGCCGGATAATCGGCGCGATCGGGCCCGCGCACGGGGTGTAGCAGGATGGGGACGTCGAGCGCGGCGATTCGATCGAACAGTGGCATGAACTGCGGATCGTCCAACGGGCGTCCGTTGACGTCGGTGTAGATCTGGACGCCGAGCAAACCCAGTTCATGGACCGCTCGATCGAGCTCCGCGATTGCGGCGTCGACGTCGTTCAGCGGCACACATGCGGCGGCGCCGGTGAACCGGTCGGGATACCGTGTGACGAGGGCCGCAATCTCGTCGTTCGCGATGCGTGAGAGCTCCAGGGCCTCTTTCGGGCTCGCAAACTGCTCGACGGGAGGATTTGCCGTGTTGATGATCTGGGAGTACCCGTCGCCGGCGATGTCCATTGCTCGGAACCGAGCGTCCAGATCGAACAGAGCAGGGATGGTGCGTTCCTGATCCTGCAGACGCAGCTGAGGGGGAGCAACCTTGAGTCGTGCGTCACGATATCGCGGCGTGACGATGTGATTGAAGACGTCGATCTTCATAGTAGGCAGTAGGCAGTAGGCAGTAGGCGGTAGACAGTAGGCAGTGGTAGCCGGAGGCCTTCAGGCCTCCGAGCATGGAACGAGGTAACGAGTGTATCCCGCCGAGTTCGAATATTTCGCGCCGCAAACGCTTGACGAGGCCGTCCGGCTGCTCGATCGCTACGGACCGGACGCCAAGGTTCTGGCCGGCGGGCAGAGCCTGCTGCCGATGATGAAGCTGCGGATCGCAAGCCCGCGATACCTGATCGACATCAACAGGGTCGAGGGATTGGACCGTCTGCACTGTGAGGGCGACCGGTTGGTTATCGGCGCATTGTGTCGACACGCTGATATCGACGCATCGGGTGTTGTTCGGGACCGTTTGCCAATCCTCTCCGACGCCGCTGCTCTCACCGCGGACGTGCAGGTGCGCAATCGCGGCACCGTGGCCGGCAGCGTGGCGCACGCCGATCCAGCCGGCGACTGGCCAGCCGCGCTCATGGCACTCGACACCGAAGTCATGATCACAGGCCTGAATGGTGTACGCAGCCTGTCGCTCGATGCATTCATCCTCGACGCGTACACCACGTCGCTCGAAGGTGCCGAAATCGTAAGCGGCCTTTCCGTCCGCCTGCCACCCAAGCCCGCCGGCGGCGCGTACGTCAAGTTCGAAAAGCGGGCAGGTGACTTTGCAGTGGCGAGCGTCGGTGTTCAGCTGGAGCTCGATGGCGACCACTGCGCGAGTGTAGCGATCAGCCTTGGTGCACTCGGTGCCAGACCGATTCGTGCGCGAACGGCCGAACAGCTTCTCGAAGGAAAGATGTCGGCACCAGACGTGCTGCGCGAGGCAGCACGACTCGTTTGTGAAGCGGCGCAGCCGTTCGAGGACACACGCGGTTCGATCGAGTACAAACGTCATCTCGCGGGCGTGCTGTTCCGTCGCGCATTCGACGTCGCCCTCGATCGGGCGCGCGGCTTCGAACGAGACACGATTCATATCTAGCGAGGCGGCGCCTCAGACCACCGAGCATGTGGCTCCGCCTCGCTAGGGCAGTATCTGCTTGCCCGCACTCCGTGCGGGCGAGATGTCTTGAAAGGCGAGTGGAAAACTTGATTCACTTGTCACGGGTTCGGCCTTTCAAAACATCTAGGTGAGGCCGTGAGGCCAGAGGACGCTGAGCGGGATGCGGTTAGACGGTCAATTCAACGTGAGGGCGCAACCGGCTGAGGTATACGCATTCCTCACTGATCCCCGGAAGGTGAGCAGCCATCTACCGGATGTCACGAACGTGGACATCCAGGACGACGATCACTTCACCGTGACTGCCCGGGTCGGCGTGGCACACATCCGGGGGACGATGATCGTCAAGCTCGCAATCAGGGATCGGCAGCCACCCGTGAGCACCACGATCGTCGGCAAGGGATCCGGTCTGGCGAGCGTTGTGGATCTCGTGACGAGTTTCAGGCTCGACCCGGCCGGTGCTGTCGGGACGGTGGTCCACTGGCAGGGCGAGGTCACGATTTCAGGGAAAATCGCCGCGTTTGGCCCTCAGGGGCTGCTCGAGCGGCTCGCTCGCAGGAACATCGACACATTCGTCGAGGGCATCAGAAAGGGACTCGAGGCACAGGCAGCCGGTCGCGACGCCTAGAGTGTCTTCTTGACGTACCGGCGAATCGCACGGACAATTCGCGCATCGTGGGTTGTTAGCCTTTCCGTGTCTACAGCTCGCGCGGAGGTGTGTCATGAAAATCAGGGCCGTTCTCCTCGTTGTCGGCGTTGGTTTACTTCTGACCGTCCGGCCGGTGGTCGCCCACCACGCGTTTGCGGCGGAATTCGACGCCGAAAAACCCGTCAAGCTCACCGGTTCCGTCACCAAGCTCGATTGGACCAATCCTCATGCCTGGATCTACATCGACGTGAAGGACGATGGGGGCAAGGTGGCCAACTGGGGGTTCGAGCTGGCGAGCCCGAACGGCCTGATGCGGTCGGGCTGGACGCGGTTTTCGCTCAAACCCGGCGACGTCGTCACGATCGAGGGGAGCCGGGCCAAGAACGGATCGACCAATGCGAACGCCCAGGTCATCACGATGAATAGCACTGGTCAGAAGCTGTTCTCGGGGGCGAATCCCCAGGCGCCACAGTAACGGAGGCGGTCGTGAAGCGCCCCTGCACCGCCCTGGTGCTGGCGGCCATCGTTGCGGCGTGCCCGGCAGTGACGTCAGCGCAATGGGAGCTGCGTCCTAGGCCGGGTGTGCCGAAAGGGGCCGACGGCAAGCCGAACCTCACCGCACCCGCGCCACGGACAGCCGACGGGAAGGCCGATCTGTCCGGCATCTGGATGCGGACGACACGGATAGAAAAGCCGGGCAGCACGCCGGCTGGCCAGCCGCCGCTGGCGACGATGGGCAACATCGGTGCGGGCTTCAAGGACGAGTTGCCGTATCAGCCCTGGGCGGCCGAGCTCGTCAAGAAGCGCACCGGTGGCTACGACAACCCCGACGCGCTGTGTCTCCCGCAGGGCCCGGGACAGTTTCACAACGACCCGCAGCCACGTGAGATCGTCCAGCTCCCGCAGAAGACCCTGATCGTCCACGAGTCGAACTACATGCTGCGGACGATCTACACCGACGGCCGCCGCTTGCCGAAGCTGGGTGAGCCCCAGCCCTACTGGCACGGTTATTCGGTCGGGCGGTGGGAGGGCGACACGCTCGTCGTGGAGACGAATAACTTCCGCGGCGTGCAGGGGGGCAACCCGGGCGATGGGTGGCTCGATTCGCGTGGTAGTCCGTTCACCGACGCGCTCCAGATGACGGAGCGATTCCGGCGCGTGAACTTCGGCAACCTGCACATCGACGTCACCATCAACGATCCGAAGGCGTATTCACGGCCGTTCACCGTGCGCATGGAACAGGTAATCGTCGCCGACGGCTCGGAGATGATCGAGTTCGTGTGCCACGAGAACCAGATGTTCCTGAAAATGACGGGGCGGGAAGCGCTCAAATAGAGGGACAGGTCACAAGTCACAAGGCACAAGTCACAAAAGTACGTTGTGACTTGAGTCTTGTGACTTGTGCCTTGAACCGGCCTACTTCTGCAACAGAGGAATACTCGCGGGCGACGGCGGCGCCGGTCGCGACTGCAGATACGCGTAGATGTGCGCCAAATCGGTGTTGGGCAGCACCTTTTCCGTATACGGCGGCATCTGGTTGGTCGGTTTCCGAACGTACCCATTGATGTATCCGAAGTTCAGGTTCCGCCCGGCGAGCCGCGGGCCCGCTGCGCCGCCCTGGCCTTCGTATCCGTGGCACTGCCAGCAGCCGTAGCTGCTCCACAGCTTCTTGCCTGTATCGGCGTTCCCCGCGGGAGCTGCCTGGGGCGCCGGCTTGGCGCCGGCCGCCTCTTCCTGGGCCCGCGTCGACACAGCGAGGCCGAGTGCCACGACGAACACCAAGCCGCTCACAGACATTGCCTTCATGTATGTATCCCCAAAACAGATGACCGGAGGCCTGAAGGCCTCCGGCTACCAATGCACTACAGCGTGTTCCTGCCCAGTTACCGCGGCTGCGTAACCACGTCGACGAGCGCAGGCTCACCTTTCTTGACGACTGCGAGCGCCCGCTGCAGCGCAGGACCGAGATCCCTTGCGTTTGCGATTGGCCCTTCGGCATAGACGCCCATGCCCTGCGCGATCTTCGCGTAGTCGACGTTCGGCGAATCGATCGTCGTCCCGATGTTCGCGCGCGTGACGCCGCGCTGGTGCCGGTTTGCCATGCGCTGGATGTGCATGACTTCCTGGTGATAGCCGCGATTGTTGTGCATCACGGTCAGCAGAGGAATCTTGTGATGCGCTGCCGTCCACCAGACGCCGGGCGCGTAGAGGAAGTCGCCATCGCCCTGGATGTTCACCGACAGGCGCCCATGCTTCTTGTTGGCCAGTGCGCCACCGACGGCCGCCGGCGCTCCGTAGCCGACGCCCGCGCCGCCGGAATCGCCAAGGTGCTGATAATGCTTGTCGAAGTTCCACAGGCGGAACGCCCAGCCGCTGCTGTTGCCGCTTTCGGAGACGAGCGACCAATCCTCGTTCCTGATCTGGGCCCAGATTTCAGCGGCCATCCGCCCCGTGCTGATGGGCGACGCGTCCCATGCATGCGCGGCTTCGGCGCGTGAAGCTTCCTTCGCGCGCGCGTGCGCCTGCTCGAGCTTCGTCCGGCGTTCGGCGAACGCGGTCCGGCGATCGGCGGTGACCAGTTTCTTGACGGCTTCAGTGAGCGCCGGCAGTGTGGCTTCCGCGTCGGCTGCCATGGCGACATCAATCTCGGGGTACCGCTGGAAGTCCTGGAAGTTGCTCTTGGTGTACAGGTCGACGGCCGTGATGCTGATGAGGCGCGTGCCCTGGCGAATACGCGATCGCGATGACCGAACAAGAGAATCGCGGAACGCGTTCACGGTTCCCCAGAAATCGGTCAGCTCGAGACCGAGGATCACATCCGCGTTGGCTAACAGCTGCCCTCCGCCCTCGCTCATGTTCAGCGGATGGTTCGACGGGAAGTTCATGCGGCCGTGCTGATCGATGACGGGCGCCTGCAGCGCTTCCGCGAGCTCGACGAGCCGGGCGATCCCCGCCGGCGTACGCGCCAGCCGGTCGGCGACGATCACCGGATTCTGTGCGTTCACGAGGAGGCGCGCGGCTTCCGCCACCGCGCCCGAGTCACCCTGCGGGGGCGTCGCCGTCGTCAGTTTTGGCACGCGCAGCCGTGTGGCCACTTCGGACGGAATCGGATCCTCCTGGAGTCCACCGTCGATGACGACCAGAACTGGCATCATGGGTGGCGTCATGGCGATCTTGTAGGCTCGCACGGCCGATTCGGCGAAGTGGGGGAGTGAGACCGGATTATCGTCCCACTTGGTGAAATCGCGCACGATCGCCGCCGCGTCCTGCACGCTGTGCGCCCACTCCACGCCAGGCCGGCGCATCGTGGCGTCCAGCGAATTGCCAGCGAGGATGTACACAGGTACGCGGTCGCAGTAGGCGTTGTAGATCGCCATCGCGGCGTGCTGCAGGCCCACAGTGCCGTGGCAGAGCACCGCCATCGGCTTGCCTTCCGCCTTGAAGTAGGCGTGAGCCATAGCCACCGACGATTCTTCGTGGCAGCAGGTCAGGAACTCCGGCATCTGATTGCCGCCGTAGTTGATGATCGACTCGTGAATGCCGCGGAAGCTCGAGCCTGGGTTCGAGGCGACGTACTCGATGTTCAGCGACTTGAGTACGTCCACCATGAAGTCGCCCCCAGGACGATCAGTGGTGAGCGCTTCGACCTCGACTGCCGGGTCGGCTTCGCGCGCCGCCGTCGGTGCGGCCGCTGGTCGCTGTGCCGCGGCACCAGGCGCGGCGGGCGCTTGTGCGGCGGTGGCAACTGAGTCGGGGACCAGTGCCGCCGCCCCTGTCACGGCTGCACCCTTCAGAAAGTCTCGACGATCCACGGAACGCTTGCTGGACATAGCGTCTCCTTATGAACCTGTGAACGCCCCCATAAAAGTCCCGGAAAGTTTACTACGGAGCAATGTCTTCCAGCCGCCGATTGCGGGTCTCGAGCATCTGCGTGGCGGTAAGCCCGCCAACCACTCCCGCCGCCGCAAACATCATGAAGACGGCGGCGGTCCCGCGTGCGGCGACCAGATAACCCACCAGCAGCGGGCCGGCCGCCGACGCCAGTCTCAGCCAGCATGTGGCGAGTCCGGTACCGATGGCGCGCATGCGCGTCGGGTAGATCTCCGGCGTGTAGAGATAGAGCACTGTATTGGCCGAGCCGACGATCCCGTAGCTCAGCGTCACGAACGCGATGACGGCGGCAACCGAGCCGCTGGCGGCCGAGCCGAGCGCACCAAGCAGCAGGGCGCCGCCGATGAAACATGCGGTCATCCACCGGCGGCGCCCGATCCGGTCGATGGTGAACGCACAGCCAAGCAGAATGACGACCTGCGCGACGTTGGTCAGCGTGCCCGCACGCAGTGCCTGATCCAGGCTCAGACCGTACACGCTGTTGTACAGCGTTGGCATCCAGTTGTTCAGCCCGTTCGTAATGAAGTACGCGCATGCCCACAGCGCCCACGCGGTCGTCGTGCGACTGCGATAGGTGGGCGACAGCAGCTCGGTCCAGCGGGTGCGGATGCGGCTGCGGTCGTGGCCGATGCGATCCTGGCTGATATGATCGCGGTAGCCGGAGACCTTTAGGTCTCCGGTAACCTTCGTGCCCTTCGTGGTCCCGGCTTCGATCTCCTCGACGATGGCCTCCGCTTCCTGCAGGCGTCCTTGTGTAATCAGCCATCGCGGCGACTCGCGGAGCCGCAGCAGGAGCGCCGCAATCACGAGTCCGGGAACGCCGCCAATCAGAAACATGACCTGCCAGCCGAGCGTCGGCACAACCAGCGCACCAATCTGGCCGGTCACCATCAGACCGATTGGAAAGATCATCTCGTAGAGCAGGAAGAATCGACCGCGTCCCTGGGCCCTCGACAGCTCGTTGATGTAAACCGCGGCAACCGGCACCTCGCCGCCGACGCCGATGCCCTGGATGAGGCGGAGGAGCAGCAGCACGGGGAAGTTCCCCGCCAGCGCGCACGCGATGCTCATGACGGACATCAAGGCCGTTGCGCCCGCAGCGCTCCGCACGCGCCCGTGTCGCTCGGCAAGCGCCCCGAAGATGAGCGCACCGGCGAATTGTCCGAGGTAGCCGATCGCAATCAGCCAGCCAATCTGGACGGCGGAGATACCCCACAGTCGCACGAGCACCGGCAGGACGAACGCGAGCGAGAGCGCATCGAACGCGTCAAAGAACGTGGCGCTGCCCATGACGATACGGGCGCGCAGATGCCAGCGCGAGAACGGGGCGCGTTCGAGCCGGGCGATGAGCTCAGCCCCGGCAGTCGAGACGTGTGGCGCGCGCGCGGCCTCGACAGGGGATGTCACGTGTGCTGCTGCAGGAGCTGGAACACGACGTCCGCAATCGCGTCCGGCCGTTCTATCGGGGTCAGATGCCTGGCTTTCGGCAGAATGGTCAACGTCGAGTGAGGAATTGCTTCGTGTAGTTGCTGGGCCATCACAACCGGCGTCGCGAAATCCTCTTCGCCCACGACGATCGCTGTCGGCATCTGGAACGAGGAAAGATGTGCGCGCACGTCCACGTCGCCGAGGAGACCGCAGCTTGCCGCATAGCAGTCGAAGTCGTTGGACACGAACACTGTAGCCGTGCGATCGAGAACCTCAGGGTGCGCGGCGCGGAACTCGTCGGAAAACCATCGCGTCAGCTGGAATTCGATGAGGCCCTCCATCCCCTTTGCGCGGGCCGCCTCCGCTCTTTCCCGGAACTTGAGAGGCGCGTCGGGTCCGTACCATGCCGTCGTGTCGATCAGGCCGAGCGCCGCGGCGCGCTTCGGGTGAAGTCCACCAAACGTCATCGCAACGCAGCCGCCCATGGAACAGCCGGCGATGGCGGCTGTGTGCCATCCCACATGGTCGAGCAGCTCGGCAAGGTCGCGAGCGAACAGTTCGGCGGTGAACCGCACAGCGCGTCGATCCGAGCGCCCGTGGCCACGACAATCGTACGCAAGGACCTGCGCGCGAGGATGGAGCCGATCGAGCACGCCATTCCACACGCTGCGATCAAGAGCGAGGGAGTGAATGAGCACCACGCGCGGTGCTCCTGCCGTGGGTTCGGGATGAAGGGTGTACGCGAGCGCGGCGCCGTCCGACAGCGTGAACGTGCTCTCGTGCTGCGCGGCCATCTGCATCGGTATAGCCTATCGCAATGTGTGCGGATGCCCGGCGTGTGCTTATCGCCGGCGGCGGCCCGGTCGGGCTGTTCGCAGCTCTATTGCTCGGCCGTCGCGGTCTGGACGTCCGCCTGTTCGATGAGAACGCCACGCTGCTGGAGGACCCACGCGCCGCGACGACACATCCGGGCACACTCGAGATCCTCGGCGCCGCCGGCCTCGTCGACGACATGGTCCGTGTCGGGCTGGTCGCACCGTCCGTGCGGTTCTGGGATCGACCAACCGGTGAGTGTGTCGCCGAGTTCGATCACGCGTTGCTCGCGGGCGACACCACGTATCCGTACGTCGTCCAATGCGAGCAATACAAGACGGCGCGTCTGATTCTCGACCGGCTGCGGGCCCTGTCGAATGTCGAGGTGCTGTTCGACCAGCGGGTCGTAGAGGTGACGCAGCACGACGGCTCGGTCGTCGCTGCGGTGCGCGGCCCTGGCGGCATGCAGCGTCACACGGGCGCTTATCTCGTGGGCGCCGACGGCGGCCGCAGCAGCGTCCGCAAGCAGTGCGGCATCTCCTTCGAGGGCTTCACGTGGGAAGAGCGGTTCCTCGTGCTGACGACGCCGTTCGACTTCGAGCGCTCGCGAGGATTTTGCTATCGCAACTACCTGGCTGATCCAGAGGAGTGGTGCAATTGTTTTAAGGTGTCGGGGAGCCGCCCGCCGGGCCTCTGGCGTACCGTATATCCTACCGATCAGCGCGCGAGCGATGAGGAGCTGTTGAATGACGAGGCCATTGAAGCGCGGCTCCAGAAATTCTTCCCGAGCGGCCAGCGTTACGAGGTGGTGCATCGGAATCTCTACACGACACACCAGCGCATCGCGACGACATTTCGCGCCGGGCGCGTGCTGCTGGCTGGCGATGCGGCGCACGTGAA
>Ga0075430_100003502_pt1 | contig 13145 bp, 11 predicted proteins | sample RhiMetdeltSRZDD4_FD_75294 | JGI IMG/M metagenome (GOLD analysis project Ga0075430, IMG submission 75294) | Populus rhizosphere microbial communities from Tennessee, USA - Rhizosphere MetaG P. deltoides SRZDD4 | ecosystem: Host-associated > Plants > Roots > Rhizosphere > Soil | place: USA... | reverse complement strand
CGCCCACTCCTCGCTCGCCAGCACGAGCGCGCCGGCGCCGTCGTTCACGCCGGGGGCGTTGCCGGCCGTGTGCGCGCCGTCCTTGTGGAAGGCGCCGCGCAGCTTGGAGAGCGTCTCGAGCGAGCTGTCGCGCCGCGGCGCCTCGTCGACCTCGACCGTGGTGTCGCCCTTCCTCGAGCTGATCGTGACCGGCACGATCTCCTCCGGCAGCCGCCCGGCGTCGGTGGCCTCGATCGCCAGCTCGTGGGAGCGCAGCGCGAAGCTGTCCATGTCGGCGCGGGTGAGCTCGAGCTCCTCGCCCACCTCGTCGGCCTCCTCGCCCATGCCCTTACCGGTGAACGGGTTGGTGAGGCCGTCGTGCATCATCGCGTCGAGCGCCTTGGCGTCGCCCATGCGATAGCCGAAGCGGGCCTTCGGGAGCAGGTAGGGCGCGTTCGACATCGACTCCATGCCGCCGGCCACGGCCACGTCGAGGTCCCCCGCCCTCACCGCCTGGTCCACGATCCCCGCCGAGCGCAACCCGGAGGCGCAGACCTTGTTCACGGTCTCGCTCGACACCTCCTTCGGGATGCCGGCCTTGATCTGCGCCTGGCGGCTCGGGATCTGGCCCTGGCCCGCCTGCAGCACCTGGCCGTAGACCACGTGCTGGACCTGCTCGGGACCGACCTCGGCACGCTCCAGCGCGGCCGTGATGGCGGTGCCGCCGAGCTCGGTGGCGTCGAGCGACGCGAGCGCGCCGCCCATCTTTCCGAACGGGGTGCGCGCGGCGCCGAGGATCACGGTCTTGGGCATCGGTGGTGGGTCTCCTTGCGGGTTCCGGGGGCAGGCAACGATATCGCCGGCTACGCCCCCGGCCGGAGGTCACGCCGCGGGTAGACTGGCGCGCCGATGTCCGCCACCACCGTCAGCGCCCGCAGCGGCGCCCCCGAGGAGACCGCCGCCGACACCCGCGTGATCGGGCTCTTCGAGGGCGATTCGCTCGCCGATCCCGCGCTGCAGCGGCTGGTCGACCTGGGCGAGGCCAAGCCCGGCCTGAAGAAGGTCGCCGTCGCGCACGAGGAAGCGCCAGGCGGCGGGCAGCGCCGGGTGCTCATCGCAGGTCTCGGCGCGCGCGACGAGTTCGACGCCGAGCGCGCCCGCGTGGCCGCCGCGGCGGCCGCCGGGCGGGCCAAGGAGCTGGGCGCCGTTTCCCTTTCCTGGGCGCTCCCGGGCGGCGACGGCGTAGCCGGCGCGCTCGTCGAGGGCACGCTGCTGAAGCTCTACTCGTTCGATCGATTCAAGACGAAGACAAATGGCGGCGGCGACGACGGCCTCGAGGCGCTCGAGATCGCGGGCGAGGGCGTGGATCCCGGCGAGGTGGAGCGCGCGCGAGTGGCTTCGTTCGCGGCGAACGCCGCGCGCGACCTCCAGAACCTGCCGGCGAACTTCGCGACCCCCGGCTTCCTCGCCGAGCGGGCGGGGGAGATTGCCGACCAGTACGAGGAGCTCGAGCTCGAGCTGCTCGACCGCGACGGCATCCTGGCTCGCGGCATGGGCGCGTTCGCGGCGGTGGCGCAGGGGACCTACGAGGAGCCGCGCATGATCGTCATGCGCTGGCGCCCCGCCGCCGCGCGCGGGCCGCACCTGGCCTTCGTGGGCAAGGCCGTGACCTTCGACACCGGCGGGATCTCGATCAAGCCCTCGGCGAAGATGCAGGAGATGAAGTTCGACATGTCCGGGGGCGCGGCCGTGATCGAGGCGATGGCCGCGATCGCCGAGCTCGGGGTGCCGGCCACGATCACCGCGGTGGTGCCGTCCACCGAGAACATGCCGAGCGGCCGCTCGGTCAAGCCCGGCGACATCGTGACCGCGATGAACGGCACGACCATCGAGGTCAACAACACCGACGCCGAGGGGCGCCTGATCCTCGCCGACGCTCTCAGCTACGTGATCGAGCAGGGCGCCGAGCGGATCGTCGACCTGGCCACGCTCACCGGCGCCGTCCTGGTCGCGCTCGGCCACACCTACGCCGGGCTGTTCTCGAACGACGACGCTTGGTGCGCCGAGGTCGAGCAGGCCTGCGCCGCCACCGGCGAGATCGGCTGGCGCCTGCCGCTCCACCCGGAGTTCTTCGAGCTCACCAAGGGCCAGTACGCGGACCTCTCGAACGCCGCCGACCAGCGCGTGGCGATGTCGAGCTATGCCGCCGAGTTCCTGCGCCAGTTCGTGGACGGGCGGCCCTGGGTCCACATGGACATCGCCGGCACCGCGTGGGGCATGAGCCGCAACTACACCGGCAAGGGCGCCACCGGCTTCGGCACGCGCGCCCTGATAGAGCTGTCGCGCCGCGTGGCCGGCTGAGCGAGCGCGCGCGGGTGACGCCCGCCTGTTTCACGAGCTTTCACGTTGTGTGACATCAATCACACTTCGGTTTGACTATTCAGTCAACTGGTTACGGTGACCGGGTACGTCGGAACCCGGCCCTGTGCGCGTGCTGGAGAGATCGCGCGCCCTCGGCAAGCCCTGGCGGGCGCCCAGTAGCGCCCTCTGCCGGGCAGTGACCCGGAGGTTTCTCCGTTGAAGACGCAGGTGACGATCCTGCTGGCGCTCGCGTGCGCGCTCGTGCCCGCGGCGGCAGTGGCGACGGCGTTGGCTCAGGAAGAGCCGCAGCCGCTTGATACGACAACCACAAGCCAGCCCGACCCCTCGGAGGCGGTGGCCGCGAGCGATCGACTCCATCGCGCCTACCAGCGCTGGCGACGAAAGCTCGAGCGCTTCGGCGTCTGGCGGGGCCGCAATCTCGTGGTGGCCGCCCGCGTGCAGGAGCGCCCGGCGACCACGTTCGAGCTGCGACGCTCGATCCACCGCATGCAGAAGCGCTTCCAGAGCTTCCTGCGCACGCCCGAGGGCCGCGCGGCGCTCTTCAGCTTCAAGGTGGAGCGGATTCCCGACTGGGGCCGCCAGCACCTGCGCTCGATCGCCTGGTGCGAGTCGAAGAACAACCCGCGCGCCATCGGCGGCGGTGGCGCCTACCGCGGCATGTACCAGTTCAGCTTCAGCACCTGGGGCGTCGTCGGAGGTACCGGCGACCCCGCGGCCGCGCCGAAGTCCGAGCAGACCTGGCGCGCGTGGCTGCTCCTGAGCCGCCACGGCGCCGGCCACTGGCCGGTCTGCGGCTAGGCACTCCTCACGTGAGCGGGTCCGCCGGCGTCAGATGCGCCGGCGGGCCCCGCCGCGTCTCCGCCTAGCGAGGGGCGTCGCGCCGCTCGTCGCGCACGACCTGGCCCTGGTCGTCGCGCTCGACCCCGCGCTCTTCCTCGCGCACGGCGCCGCGGTCCGCCCCGTGCTCCGTGCCCGCCGCCGTGGCGGGAGCAGTCCCGGGCTCGCCCTCGCCGTGCCGGGCCGCGTGCTCGCGATCCCACTCCTCCGCCGCCTCGCGCTCGTCCGCGTCGGGATCTCTCCGGGCGGCCTCGAGGTGCCGCTCGCGCGCCTCGCGGTGCTGCTCGTCGGCCTGATGGCTGCGCTCGCGAGCGAGCGCCTCCTGGCGGCGCGCCTCGGCGGCCTGGACGTCGGCCTCGGCCCGCACGCGGTCGGCCTCCGCCCGGTCGACCTCCGCCTCGCGCCGGATCTCGTGGGCCTCGGTGCGCCTGGTCTCGTGGCGCCGCTCGCGGCCGCGCCTCCCGATCAGCATGACCAGCGCCAGAACGATCACGACGGCGATTACGATTGCGACGATCACTCCGGTATCCATTGCCAACTCCTCTCTCGGTGACGTGCGGGGCTCTCTTACCCGCCCGTGTGATCGCCTACCCCTGGGAACCCGGGAGGCGTCCTAGGACGTGCCGGCCGGGTCGAACTCCGTCAGCTCGCGCTTGAGCACCTTTCCCGTGGCGTTGCGCGGCAGCTCGTCGAGGAACACGATCTCGCGCGGCACCTTGTAGCGCGCGAGGTTCGCCTTCACGTGCGCCTTCAGGTCGTCCTCGCCGGCCTCCTTGCCGTCCTCGAGCACCACGAAGGCGCGCAGGCGCTGACCGAAGCCCTTGTCCTCCACCCCGATCGCCGCGACCTCGGACACCGCCGGGTGGCGCGCAAGGGTGTCCTCGACCTCCTTGGGGAAGACGTTCTCGCCGCCGGAGACGATCATCTCGTCGTCGCGGCCCTCCACGAACAGGCGGCCTCCCTCGTCGAAGCGCCCGACGTCGCCCGTGCCCATGAGATCGCCCACAACGTCCTTCGAGCCACCGCCCGTGTAGCCCTCGAACAGCATCTCGTTGCCAACGAAGATCCGACCGGTCTCGCCCTGCGGGACCTCCACACCCTGCTCGTCGAGCAGCTTCACCACCGTGCCGCGCGGCGGGCGGCCGGCGGTCCCCGGGGCGGCGCGCATGTCGGCGGGCGTGGCGATCGACGCCCAGGCCACCTCGGTCGAGCCGTAGAGGTTGTAGAGCGTGTCGCCGAACGCGTCCATCCAATGCGTGGCGAGGTCGCCGGGCAGCGCCGAGCCGCTCGCCGCCACGACCTTCAGCGAGGACACGTCGTACTTCGCGCGCGCGTCCTCGGGCAGCTCCATGATCCGCTGCATCATCACCGGCACCACGGCGAGCACGTCGCAGCGGTAGCGCGCCACCTCGGCCAGGCACGCCTCGGGCTCGAACTTGCGCCGCAGCACGTAGGTGGTGCCGAGGATGAGGCCGAGCGAGAAATGGGCGAAGCCCCACGAGTGGAAGAGCGGCGCCGCCACGTGGTTGACCATCCGTGCGCGCACCGGGATCCGCGACAGCAGCGCCACGGCCGGGTCGAGCGACTGCGGGTTGCCGCGCGACGCGCCCTTGGGCGTGCCGGTCGTGCCGGAGGTGAGGATCACGGCCCGGCCCTCGCGGTCGGGCGGCACCACGTCGTCGCGGTCCCCGCCCGCGATCAGCTCGTCGAGCATCGGGTCCTTCGCCGAGTCCGAGTCGTGCCAGGCGATGAAGCGCTTGCGGCGCTTGCCGGCCTCCGCGAGCAGGTCCGTGAACTCCTCGTCGTAGATCAGCGCCCGCGGCTTCTCGCGGCCCACGACCTCGGCCAGCTGCGGCCCGGCGAACGCGGTGTTGAGGTAGAGCGCGTCGGCGCCGAGCTTCGACACCGCGACGGTCGCCTCGATGAAGCCGCGGTGGTTCCGGCACATGATCCCCACGCCGTCGCCCTCCACGATGCCGGCGTCGGAGAGCGAATGCGCGAGCGCGTTCGTGCGCTGGTCCACCTCCGCGTAGGTGAGGGTGCCGAGCTCGTCGACGATCATCGCCTCGTCCGGGTGGCGAGCCGCCAGCGAGATCGTGCCCGCCGCCGGGCTGCGACCCCAGCGCTGGAGCGTTCGCAGCACGCCCCACAGCCGGTCCGGCCGCATCGGCCTGACCACGCCCGCCTCCACCAGCACCTTCACGCTGCCCGCCGCGTACACCGCGCGCTCGGGCACCGACTTTCCGTCGCTCACGCCACCCCCTTCGTCATCCTCACCAAGCTCCCCGCGCAGATTGTGAAGGGTGCGCTCGAGGTTCTGCCGCACCATGGGCGCGGCGAGCCGGTCGCTGAGCAGTCCGAGCAGCCCGCCCGGGGCGTCCCAGGAGAGCCGGAAGGTGATTTTCGTGCGCCCGTCCGCGGTCTCGCGCAGCCGCCAGCGGCCGCGCTGGTCGATCCCGGTGATGCTCGTCCAGGCCATGTCGGCCGGCTCGTCGAACTCCACGATCTCGATCAGGCCGCCCACGTCGGCGGAGCCAACGCGCATGCGCATCGAGAAGCGCGCGCCCATACCTCGCTCCCCGCCCGCGCGCTCGAGCCGGCTCAGCCCGTGCATGAAGCCGGGGTAGCCCTCCGGGGCGGACACGAGCTGCCAGACGCGCTCGCGCGGCGCGTCCACGACCGTGCTGCTCTCGACCCTCATCAGCCGATCACCGGCAGCGAGCGCTCCTCGGCGAGGCCGGTGAGCGCGCGCTGCATGCGCCCGAGCACGAGCTCGTAGGCCTCGTCGACGTCCATCGCAGAGACGTCGATCGGGTCGAGCACCTGGATCGTGATCTTGGCGGGCAGCGGGATGTGACCGAGCATGTCGCCCACGTTCAGCCCCCAGGGCAGGGCGAGCGAGAGCGGGAGCACCTTGAGGCGGAACATGCGGTCGAGCCCCAGCAGCGCGGCGAGCCGCTCGCCCCGCGAGAGGAACAGCGCCGTCTCCTGGCCGCCGATCGCCACCACCGGCACGAGCGGGACCGCCCGGCCCTGCGCCAGCCGGATGAAGCCGCGGCGCCCGCCGAAGTCCACCCGCGCCGACTCCCAGCTCGGGCGGTGCACCTCGTAGTCGCCGCCCGGGTAGACGAGCAGCGCGGCGCCCTCGTCGAGCGCCCGCTCGGCGTTCTCGGGGGTGGCCGCGACGGTGCCGTAGCGGCGCAGCCGGCCGAGGCCCGGCATCGACAGCACGAGGTTGTGCGCCAGCTGGTGGAAGCGGCGCTCGACGCCGAAGTAGGTGCTGAACGCGAGCGTGAAGACGTGGGTGTCCGGCGTGAGGTTGCCGCCCGAGTGGTTGCCCACCAGCAGCACCGGCCCCTGCTCCGGGATGCGCTCGAGCCCGCGTACCTCGGCCCGGAAGTAGAGGCTCGCCAGCATCCACAGGCCCGGCAGGCTCTCGCGGATGTAGTCCGGATCGCGCTCGTCGAGATCCGCGGCGGGCACGCGCCGCTGCGCCTGCCTCGCCACGGCGCCGGCCAGCCGCCGGCTGGCGGAGCTCATGCCGCTCGGCGCACCGCGGCCGGTCGCAGCTCGGGCCAGCTCGACGGCGGTCCGTCCGGCCTGCGGATCTTGTGATCCTCCCCCTGCGGGAGCCCCGCCAGCGCGGCCCGCTGCGCCGGGCGCCGCAGCTGCTCTGCCACGCTCGCCCGCGCCGTCTCGATCACCTGCTGGCGCCGCTCGGCACGCATCCAATTGAGCCCCATCGCCCTCTGGTCGGTGGCCGTGGGCTCGATGATCACGACCTCCGTCCCGAAGCTCCGCACCTTGCGCCGCTCGTGCTCGAGGCGGCGCCGCGCGGGCTCGCGGGTGAGCGCCGGGATCCACTCGAGCGGGTCGGTCGGGAAGCCACCGTCGCGCGCGCCGGTGAGCGGGTTGAGGCAGATCACGAGGTCGAGGCCGCGCCCGGCCACGAGGTCGAGGTTCGACACCGAGCAGACGCCGCCGTCGACGTAGCGGCGCCCGCCGATCCGCACCGGGCGGTAGAAGCCGGGGATCGCGCACGACGCCGCCACGGCGTCGGCCAGCTGCGCCCGCGGCGAGCGCAGGCGGCCGAACGGCACGCGTCGGCCGCTCTCGTAGTCGCAGGCCACCGCCCAGTAGCCCGGATGCTCGACCCAGTCGCCCGGCACCGCGCGCCGCACGATCTCCTTGAGCGCGTCGGTTGAGATCAGGCCGGCGGGCAGCCAGCCGGCGAGCAGCTGGAGGGGCGTGTGGCGGAGCGGGTTCGACAGCGAGGTGAACGCCATCCGCAGCGAGCCCGGCCCGATCGAGGGCAGGCCGCGGTGGACGCGGAAGACCGCGCCCGCCGAGCGGTCGGCGTCGGCCGCCGGGCGGCCGTCGGGGCCGCTCAGGCCCTCGAACAGCTCGCCCCGCGAGTGGGCGACCATGAACCACGGCGGCACCCCAGCGGCGAGCAGCGCGCCGATCATCGAGCCCGCCGAGGTGCCGACCACGTACTCGGCGCTCCCCGGGTCCCAGCCGGTCTCGTCGGCGATCGCGTCGAGCGCGCCGGTCAGCCACGCGCCGCCGAGCACGCCGCCGGCGCCGAGCACAAGGCCGACCCTCATGAGCACTCCATCGCCGTTCAAATGTAAAGCCGATCGGTGCCGGGCGCGGCGGCATCACGAGCCCTCGCTCTCCGGGTCGTCATAGGCATCCTTGCGCCACGGCGGCTTGATGCCGGGGTCGAGCGGCCGGTAGCCGCGCCGACCGTACGTCTCGAGCGGGATCAACCGCAGGGCCTCCGCAGTCGTGGTGCGCTCGCGCACGTCGAGCCCCGGGACGAGCGGGAAGCGCCGCATCTCGACAGGAGCAAAGCCGGGCAGACGGCTGGTCCCGCCCATGTGTCCCTCGCGCGGGCGCGGCGCGGCGCCCATCGGAAGGTGGCCGGCGTGGCTGCCGCGCGAGACTCGCGTCCAGCCGCTCGCGGCCGTCCACTCGCCCGCGCAGTCGCGCTCCTTGCAGCCCTGCCAGTGCCCGTGCGAGCTCGCCCGCGCCGACACCCGCCCGTCCGGCTCGATGCGCACGAAGTAGCTCTCCCAGTCGTCTCTGTGGTAGCCGGGATAGTCCCCCAGCGCCCGCAGCGCGGCGCCCACCAGCGGCACCAGGTGGCGACGCTCCCAGAGCGCGTCCGAGCCGGCGAAGGCGCTGTTCGAGTCCGGGTAGTAGAGCCAGTACTGGAGGTACACCCGCCCGCCCCGGCGCAGCACGCGCGTGAACACGGTGGCGCGCGCGCCGCGCTCGGCGCGGTGCACGTCGAGGTCGCGGTCGTCGGGCGCCTCGGCGCAGCTTGGCCGGCGGCAGCGGCGCCAGTCGACCGGGATCTGACGCTCGCCGGGCTCGTAGACGAGGTTGGGCGCGTGGCGGCGCACGAGCGCGGCGTCCCGCTCCCCGTACGCACGCGCGAGGAGCTCCTGGCCGTCGTGGCAGCTCCCGCGTACGGCGCAGACGAGGCGGTGGGCGAGCGCCGCGCCCAGCGGGCGGCCGTCGATCGCCGGCGCGAAAGCCGCCAGCGCGCCGAGCGCCGCGGCGGCGAGCAGCACGAGGGCGGCCCACTCGACGGTGGCCTGCCCGCTCTCGCCGCTCACCGGCCGCGCTCCGGCGTGAGGAAGTAGAGCGGGTTGAGGCACGCGTTGGCGATCCGGGCCGCCTCGCGGACCGGCATCGGATGACCGGGGATCACCGCCTCCGGTTGGTCGCGCTCGTAGCGGTAGCGCTCCCAGCCGAGGCAGAGGATCCAGGCCCTGCGGGCGACCGTCTTCACGCCCCGCAGGGCACGGTAGGCCAGGGCGGCGCGCTCGGGCGAGACGGGCGCCGCCCGCGGGGCGGCGGCCCGCGACGGCGCCGGCGGGGGGAACGCGACGGCGAGGGCCGGATCCTGGGGGACCTCCTCCGCCCTCGAGCCGCAGCCGTCGCGCACGGCGCAAGTCACCCGCTCGAGCAGCTGAGCGCCGAGCGCCCTGCCCTCGACCCTGGGGGCGAGCGCGAGGAGCGCTCCCAGGGCGAGCGCGAGCAGCAGCAGGAGCCCCACCCATTCGACCGTCGCCTGCCCCTGCTCGCGCGCCACCCGCCGACCGTACGGCGGAGTTGCGCGCAGGTGGGTAACGCCGTGTCACAAACTGGAGCGCGGGCGGCGACAAGGCCGTGCGCTGGAGCGGCGCTGGAGCGGCCCTCGGCATGCCCGCGGGCGGCTCGCCGCCCGAGTGGGTAGCTCCTGCAGAAACTCACCTCCTGGTTGAGTTTCTGCAGGAGGCTCGGGCCCCGGTGATCCTCGACGCCGAGGAGCGGACAGGGATGCGCGCTAGCCCGGCGGGAGCGCCACGGCCGTGCCGTCGCGCGCGCTCGCGAGCGCCGCCTCGATCACGCGCAGCACCTCGACGCCGGCGGCCAGCGGCACCGGCACGGGCGCCCCCTCGCGCAGGGAGCGCTCCACGCCCGCGTAGAAGTCGAGATAGCGGCCGCGCTCGGTCTCGACCGGGACGAGCGAGTCCGCGGCGCCGAGCGTGCCCCACGACGAGCGCTCCTCGACGCCGAAGCCGGGCGAGTCGGGGCCGGCTCCCGAGCGCAGTGCCTCCTCCTGGCCGTCGAGCCCCCACTTCACGTACGCGGCGCGCGAGCCGAGCGCCCTGAAGCGCGGCCCGAGCGCGGCGGCCGTTTGCGACATCCACAGGTGCGAGCGCGCCCCCGAGCGGTGCTCGAGGGCCACGAAGGCGTCGTCGTCCACGACCGCGCCCTCACGCCGGGCGTCAAGCTCCCCGTACACGCGCGCGACTGGGCCGAGCAGGACGAGCGCCTGGTCGATCAGGTGAGAGCCGAGGTCGAACAACAGGCCGCCGGCCTCCGCGGGGTCGGGCCGCTCGCGCCAGGCTCCGGCGCGAAGCTCGGGGCGCCAGCGCTCGAAGCGCGACTCGAGCCGCCAGGGCTCGCCAAGCCTGCCCTCGTCGAGCAGCCGCCGCAGGGTCAGGAAGTCGCCGTCGTAGCGGCGGTTGTGGAACACGGCCGCGACGAGCCCCGACACGGCGGCCGCGGCCGCCAGCCGCTCGCCGCCCGCGAGCGACGCGGCCAGCGGCTTGTCCACCACCACGTGCAGGCCCGCCCCCAGCGCGGCGAGCGCGAGCTCCACGTGAACGCGGTTGGGCGCCGCCACGACCACGAGGTCGTGCGACGCCGGGTCGGCCAAGAGCTCCTCGGCATCCGCCAGCACCCGCACGCCCGGGTGGCCCGCTCGCGCGGCCGCCGCGCGCTCCTCGTTCGCCGTCACCACTGAGGCCAGCTCGAGCCCCGGCAGGGCGGCGATGAGAGGCGCGTGGAACACCGCGCCCGCGACCCCGTAGCCGATCAGCCCGACACGGAGAGGTGAGATCGAGGAGTCCATCGGAGCGACGGCCGGGCCGCCGCGGCGACGCGGCGGCCCGGCGCGTGGAGCCTCAGATGCGTCCCGCCGCCTGACGCTGACGCCGGCCGATCGCGTCGATCGTCACGGCGATCAGCAGCACTGCTCCGGTGACGATGAACTTCACCGACGACTCGAGCGCGAGCAGGTCCATGCCGTTCGAGATCGAGGTGATCACGAGCGCGCCCAGCAACGCGTGCCAAACGCTACCGCGGCCGCCGAACAGACTCGTTCCCGCGATCACCGGACCGGCGATCGCGAGCAGCAGGAAGTCGCCCGCGCCCGACGACTGATTCACCGCCAGCAGTCGCGACGCGGCCATGATGCCGCCGATCGCGGCCATGGACGACGCGATCATGAACACGATCACGCGCACCCGATTTACGCCGATGCCTGCCCGCCGCGCCGCCTCGGCGTTGCCGCCCACAGCGAAAATGTGCCGGCCGAAGGTCGTCCGCGTGGTGATGTAGTTGAACACCAGCAGGAAGCCGAGCAGGATCAGCGCCGCCAGCGGCAGGCCGCGGTCGTCGTTGAGTACCCAGACCGCGACGAGGATCGCCGCCGCCACCAGCGAGAGCCGCAACACGAGCAGACCAAGGGGCGGCGCCGCAAGGCCCTGCCGGATCCGGCGCTGCCGGCCCAGCAACATGAGCGCTGTGGTGGCAACTATGGCCACTACGGCGACGATCCAGCCCACTGCGTCGCTGTAGAAGGTGCTCGTCAGGCCGGTGATCTTCGGGTCGCTGAGGTTCACCGTTCCGGTCTCTCCCAACACCTCGAGCTGGAAGCCGGGCCAGGCGAGCAAGCCGGCCAAGGTTACGACGAAGGATGGAATCCCGAAGCGGGTGAACCAGAAGCCCTGGAACAGCCCGATCGCCGTGCCTGTGAGCACGCCAGCGGCAATCGCCAGGTAGGGCGACCAGCCTTCCTTCACGCTGAGCACGGCCATGACCGCCGCGCATAGACCACTGACAGCCCCGACCGAGAGGTCGATCTCGCCCAGCAGCAGCACCAGCACCACGCCGATTGAGACCAGCCCCACCGCCGTCATTTGGAGCACCAGGTTGGTCAGGTTGACCGAGCTGAGGAAGCGCTCCTCCTGGGCATAGAAAATCAGCCAGATCAATCCCAGCGCCAGGACCACCCGCAGCCCGGCCAGGTCGCCAGCCACGAACCGCCGGAACAGGTCGCCCCGGGGCTGCGCGACCTCTACCTCGGGGGCCGCAGCAGCGGCGCCGCCTCCGTGCGCACTCATCCCTCATCTCCCGACGTGTCTTCGATGTGGCCGAACTCGGCCCCGGTGATCGCGGCCACGATCTCTTCCTGGGACGCCTCGCCCACCACGAAGTCACCTGCCTTGCGCCCGAGCCGCAGCACGAAGATTCGGTCGGCGACCTCGAAGACGTCGGCGAGGTTGTGGCTGATCACAAGGACGCCGTGCCCCTCTTCCCGCAACCGCTTGATCAACGCGAGCACCATGGCGGTCTGGCGCACGCCGAGCGCCGCCGTCGGCTCGTCGAGCATCACGACCTTCGGTTCGCCAAGCAGGGAGCGCGCGATCGCGACCTGCTGGCGCTGGCCGCCCGACATCGTGCCCACCTCCGCGCGCACGTCGGTGATCGTAACCGCCAGGCGGCTGAGCAGTTCGCCCGTCCGCTTCTCCATCGAGGTTTCGTCCAACTGGCGCACGACCGCCGCCGGCCCTTCCCCTACCTTTTCCTGTCCGAGGAACAGGTTCTCGACCACGTCGAGGTTGTCGCACAGGGCGAGGTCCTGGTAGACAGTCGCGATTCCGAGCGCCGTCGCGTCCGTGGGACTCGAGATCTTCACCTCCTGGTCCTCGAAGAGGATCTGTCCCTCGTCGGCGCTGTGAATCCCGGCGATCGTCTTCACCAGTGTCGACTTGCCTGCTCCGTTGTCGCCCACCAAGGCCACGACCTCGCCGGAGTGGACCTCGAAGTCGACCTCGCTCAGCGCCTGGACTGCGCCGAACTTCTTGCTCACCCCTTGCAGGGCGAGCACGGGCGTCCCTCCGTTCCCATTCATCCGTATGAGGCTCCTTTCCTCCCCCCGGGACCGGTCCGGCGACGCCCGCGGAGCGCGCGCCGCCGGACAACCCCCATGTGACTCCTTAGCCGCCGATGCCGTTCTCCTTGCAGGCGGCCTTGTACTTGCCGGCGCAGATCTCCTCCACCGGCCAGAAATCGTCCTTCACGATCGTGTCGGCGATGTTGTCCTTCGTCACCGCGACCGGCTTGAGCAGGACCGACGGCACGTCCTCCATGCCGTTGTCGACCTTGTCGTTGACCAGGCCGGAGGGCGGGTCCTCGCCGCGGACGAGAGCCACCGCGAGCTCCGCCGCCGCCTCCGCCTCGGGCTTGATCGCCTTGTAGACGGTCATGTACTGCTCGCCGATCAGGATCCGCTGGATCGCAGCCAGCTCGGCGTCCTGCCCGGTGACCGGGATCGTCTTGGGATCGATGCCGTTGCCCTTCATGGCCGCGATCGCGCCGCC
>Ga0075430_100003501_pt1 | contig 13147 bp, 12 predicted proteins | sample RhiMetdeltSRZDD4_FD_75294 | JGI IMG/M metagenome (GOLD analysis project Ga0075430, IMG submission 75294) | Populus rhizosphere microbial communities from Tennessee, USA - Rhizosphere MetaG P. deltoides SRZDD4 | ecosystem: Host-associated > Plants > Roots > Rhizosphere > Soil | place: USA... | reverse complement strand
CGTCGATGGTGACCGACCTGGTGGTGGAGGCGAGGACAGGTTAAGGATCAGGATCTGGAGCGACAGCGACGGCCTGATCTGTGACAATCAACCCAACGCGTCCGAGTTTGCTGCTCCAACGAACGCCTTGGGCGGCGGCAACATCGTGATCCATCGTTGATTTCGGTTACTGGCGTCTCCGCGATGGGATTGTTTCATCGCGGAGACGCGCACTGTGTGGTCTGAAGCGACAAAGGTCACTTTCGCTCTCGTCCGATAATAACCGGTGTACCGTCCGTGTTGCTCCACGCGAAGAACGATCCGTCATACATCACTACGTTGTAGCCAAGATATTTGAGCGTGAAATATGCGTGCGACGCCTGCCCGCCAGTACGACAGTAAGTAACGATGGTCCGACCATTAACCGCGCCAGCCTCTTCATAAAGTTTGCGCAACTCCGCCACGGATCGTAGCACCGGGTTTTCCTTGCTTGACACGTTCTGCATCCAGAAGACATTGGCCGCGCCGGGGATGTGGCCGCCGCGCGGCACTCCATCGCCCGGTTTATCCCCGGTGTATTCCTCAACGGGCCGTGCATCAATCAATGCCACGCCAGGCGAGGTCACGTTCGTTGCTGTCCACGACAGATCGCGCACAACATCAAGATTGGTGACCACGCTCGCGCGCACACGGGGCGTGAACCGTGCCGTGTTCGGTTGAACCGCATCGGACGAGGTAGTGCGGTGTTCTGCCCTCCACTTCTCAAGACCGCCATCCAGCAATGCCGCCCGCGCACCATGGCCTAAGTAGTCGAGTGTGAAGTACAGGCGGGCGGCTGAAAGCCCGGAGTTGTCACCATAAAGCACGATGCGGGCGTCGTCGCCGATGCCAAGCCGCTCGAAAAGTTTTTGAAGGTCCGCCACTGGCGCGAGTTCGTTCGGAACACCGTCGCGCATCGCGGTGATCTCGTTCCAGCCAACGAAGCGCGCTCCCGGAATGTGGCCTTCGTCGTAATGTGCCCGCTCGCGCGCCACGTGCAGAATCACCACCTTAGGATCGTTAAGATGAGCAGCAAGCCAGACTGTTGAAACAATCATGTCAGAACGCGGAGGAGGCTTCTCTTTTTGCGGCGCCGTTCTTTGCGCTTCAGCTTCGAAAGGTAAGAACAAGACAAGACTGAATATGGTCAAAACAAGGCGATGAATGAATTCGGCGCGTGTTGATTGATATGGCTGTTTCATTGTTATTCACCGACGGATATTCTCCCTGCGTCATGTCTACTTCCGCAAGCACCTATTCCTGTCCAGGATCGGGCGCGCAGCACGACGCCGGGTATAAAAATCTACTCGAAAGTAGATACCGCCGCCGCCGATCACGGGATTGGACGCGCTACGATCCGAAAGCCAAGATACGGCGTTTCAACCTCTGGCCGGAAATTCTCACGGTATGGAATGTAAAGCACTGCGATACTCGCCGTGTACCACGAACCGCCTCGCAGCACGCGTTCTCCGGAGATCTCGTCGTGATTACGGTCGTCATCATCAACGTAAGGCCGCTGCCGGTTGTACATTCGATATAGCGACTGCGTCCATTCCGCAACGTTCCCTGTCATATGGTAAAGACCGTATCGGTTGCGTCGATAGTTGCGTTGGGTTTCCGCCCAGCCCACAACCGTAACCTCAGCGGATGGATTCTTTTTCCAGTTGTAAAGCTTTACCTGTTCGTCACTGATATTCATTCCCAGGCCATAGTCGAAGTTGTCTGGTCCACGCGCTGCTTTTTCCCATTCCGCTTCAGAAGGCAGTCCGAATATCCATCGGCCGCCTCCAATCTTCTGCGTCAACCAGTGGCAGAACGCATTGGCTTCGAACCAATTCACGTTCACGACCGGCTGATCCGGTTGACCAAAACGTTTGAAATCAGCGCCGGCAGAGCTCAACAAGGTGGTCGCATGTGAGACATTCCTGGCTTTCCATTTCTTGCCTGCTTCGGTCCAGTTCGCATTGTTCCTGTAACCCGCCGGGTCGTCGATGAATGCTCTGAACTCCGCGTTCGTCACTTCAAAAACACTTATGAAGTACGCAGTGAGCCAGACATAGTGCGGCTCGCTCGGGCGCAGATGATCGCCGAACAGGAAATGACCACTGGGAACGAAAACAAACTCAGGCAGATGCTCAAACAACCGCGGGGGCGATGGCGATCGCGACGGGCGAATCGTGGTGATAAATGCGCCTTCTTTGTCCGGACCGCCGCGATAGCTGACGATCGGAACCGGATAGAAACTCGACTTGCCCGCTTCATCGACTTGCAGGAAATAGTTTCCGCGCGGAAGCCACATTCCCTCCGGCTTAAACTCAGCCACAGCGGCCGCGTCTTCGATAGTGATGCCGGCCTTAAACAGAGCTACATTCGCACCTGAAAGATTAGTGAGGAAGAATTGAGTTTCTTCACGATCGTAGCGGAACTGTTCTTCACGCGCTTTCGAGCGGTAGACCATCAGCGTGGCCACAGCGCCAATGATGATGATGACGCCCGCCGCTAACGCGTAGAACTTCTTCATATCGGGTTCACCGCTGCCTACTGACTCACATGTCCTTCACATGTCCTGGCGTCGCAAGAACATATGGGCCAGAAGAGCCGGAACAACGATCCAGAACGCAAGTGTCACGGCCAGCACGACTAAGCTCGTCGCCTCCCCGCCCGCGAATTTCAAAAGCGAAGCACCCGCTGCACCAAAAACGTCTCTGCCATCGAGCAACATCAAACAGCCGACGCGCACGATTTCTACGGGATTGCCAAAAAGCGACCCAAAGATAAGAGCATTCGCTCCTTTGTATAGAATGGCCGCGCCAATCACGAGCAGATCGTAAAAGAGTACGAAGAAGAACCAGACGAAAACCGACAGACCGAAAGCTTTCGTCTTGCGTTTGCAAATGGCTGAGATCAATGCCGACAGGTTAAGAAAAATGAGCGCCAGCACCAGAGAGAAAGCGACCAGAATCGGATATCGCGACGCGCCGTCAGCGCCTGCTTTGACGCCGATGATTACGCCGGCTAAACCAAATCCGACAAAGGTGGAGATGATAATCGACGCAAAGAGTCCGACGAGTTTGCCCAGCATGACTTCCACGCGCAAAACGGGCTGCGAGTAAAGGAATTCATTGGCGTTTGCGTCGCTTGTGAAACTGAGTGTACCCATCGTCAAAGCGACGAGGGGAATTATGTAAAGCACTAAATTGAGCAAACTGGCGGACGTTCTGGCGAATCCCTGAAATCCAATCGCTCCCGCCGTCACCAAACCGAAATACGAGATCGCAAGCACGAGCACGCTGAACACACACGCAAAGATCATTGTCCAGCGATTGCGGATGTTTACCGTTAGTTCCTGAAGAGCGATGGTTCTGATCGAATGAAAGCTCATGGTCCAGTTATTTCGCAAGCTCCGTGAACCGCAGGATGGTGCCCTCATATTTTGCCGCCGTCGCCTGAGCATTTGATTCGTCCTTAAGCGCCACGATACCGCCACTCATCGGTGTTTTGAGTTCCGCCGAACGAACGTAAAACGCGTCGTCGGCTCTTAACCATTCACGCCGTTCAAAATCCATCACGAAAGTCGCGCGGATCGAGCCGTCGTTCTTTTTTTCTTTCCTGAAATTTGCCATGCAACCGATGTCGTCAAACTTGAAGACTTCGCCATCCCGATCGATCAACTCCGCCGCATATCGCTTTTCTGAAATGCTCATGCGGCAGAAAGCACACATATCATTCGCTTCGATCGCTGCCGGTTCCAGCGTTGCGCTTTGACAGTTCGCGAGCACGAACATCATCGCGATACCAAAGGCGACTACGATTGCAGGCCAGAGTTTCATTGCACGTACCGCAAGTAAATGTCTTCAAGCAATGACTGTTCGGTAACGAACGGGAACTCCTTTCCCTGGAGACCCGCTCGAGAAATCCGCATCAACTCTTCACGTAAGGCCGAGACCAACTGCAATGCCACCAGACGGCCTCCAACCAGAATCGCCACTCGATCCGCCAACTGGATGACGTCATTCAGAATGTGTGAAGAGAATACGATCGTCTTACCTTGTTGCTTCATGCCGGACAAAAATTGGCGAAATTGAATGGCGCCTTGTGGATCAAGACTGCTCGTGGGTTCGTCAAGCACGAGGACAGGCGCATTCGGCAGACACGTCACCGCGAGGCCCAATCGTTGAAGCATGCCGCCTGAAAATTGGCTCACGGGTTTGTCTGAAAAACCGTTGAACTGGAAGTTCGGCGTAGCCAGTGTTTCGTCGATCCGCCGTTTGGGAAGACGCCGAAGCCGGCAGTAGAACCGGAGCACTTCTCGCGCAGTTAACTGCTCGTGAAACGCAACTCGCTGCGGCAGGTAGCTCATCAGTTGCCTGGCCCGGAGCGCGTCCGTTCGCAAGTCGTGACCGCCGATTGAAATCTTTCCGGAGTCCGGAATCGTCAAGCCAATGAGGCATTTCAATGCAGTTGTCTTGCCGCTACCGTTGGGTCCGAGCACTGCGACAATTTCTCCCGGCTCGACAGTGAAAGTGACGTCGTCGAGTGCGGTAAAGTCGCGAAACCGCTTCGTCATATGTTCAACTTCGATTCTCATGCGCAGGCCTTACCACTACGTTGACGATCGACTGCGCCGGCCTCTCCACATCACGACCAGCGCACCGACAAACATGATTCCCGCGATCAAGGTTGGCACGAAGGCGACCTGTTGATGGCGGCGGTTAAGCGCAAACGGATATTGAAGTTCGACGGCCCGCATCAGCGGCGCGCCATCAAGTTCCTGCGAACCTCGCAAAACAGGAAACGTGCGCTCTGCGAGCGACAACGCTTTCGCTGAGGGACTGTTTAAATAGATCTGCAAGCGCGGATAATTACCTTCTATGTACTCAAACACGTTCTGCACTCGTTGCGGTACGTCTCCTCGGCCGTCCTCGTTCATGTCATAACCGTCATATCCACTCCAGAAATTTCCGCGGCCGTTCTCGGACCATTTCGTTGTCGTCCTCTTGCCGACGAGTTGCAGCGTAGTCAAATTGTCGACGAAGTTATTTTCCGTAAATACGTTGTCATCTGAATTGCTGAACATCTGCATCGCGACGTCGTTTTGCGCGATCACGTTTCGCCGGAACCTGGTTTTCCGCAGCGCCTCCATGAAGATTCCCGTAGCGTTGTCGACGATGAAATTGTTTTCGGCGATCAGCTCGTTGCATTCCTGAAAGAGAATGCCGAAGCTGCTGAAGCCGCGGTTATGAACAAACGCATTGCGGCGAAACTCAATATGGTTCGAGTACATAATGGCCGCGCCCGCGACGTTGTTCGCAAAAAGGTTGTCTTCGAAGATGTTGTTGTCTGAGAACATGTAGTGCAGGCCGTAACGCAGATTGGAAACGTGGTTGCGCCGAATCTGATTTCCGTTACAACTCTGGATATACAGGCCGTCACGCATGTCGGAGATCGTATTGTCTTCGATGATGTTGTCAGGAGAGTCCCAAAGGTGCAGACCGGCGCCACGCTCACCTGATTCGAGCTCTTTGCGGCCACGGATCGTATTTCCACGCACGAGATTTCCGCGGGATCGGTAGAAATAAATTCCGTAAAGGATGTCTGTGAGTTCGTTCTGTTCGATTCGGTTGTTGCTCGACTTGAGCAGAATGCCTGAGTCTTCTCTTTGAAGATCGTCGCCGGAATGCTCGATGCGGAAGCCGCGAACCATGCAGGAATCGGCAGCGACAACTACCACGCTGCCGGTCCCCTTTCCACGCACGACGGGCCGATCTATTCCTATCAGACTGAGCTGCTTGTCGATTAACAGATTCTCATAGTAAGTTCCGGCGCGAACTTCAATTACGTCGCCTGACTGCGCCTCGGCAACAGCCTTCTGTATTGATTGAAATTGAGCAGCCGGACCGACCGTGAGCGTGGCGGCCCGCCCCGCCGAAACAAACGCAACGAGAGCAACGCAGATCCAAACGATGCGTCCGATATTTTCAGGCGGCGCGTTCATCTCCTTTACCTTTGCTGAACCTGGCGGAAAGGAGAATCGAAACCAACAGCAACGCAGCAAAGGCAAACAAGGCATACGAGGCCGGGCCCGGAAAGCTGTTGACGGTGAAGTTGGCGATCTGCTTCGAGCCAAACACCGGCGGTGTGAATGGCTGCACCTTGATCGAAGCTGTTGGATCCAGATTGTGTCCATACATGTAAAGCCGGTGGTAAAAACTCCACAGTGAAAACAGCCCGAAGTAAGTGAACAGCACGAACACGTCGACCAGGTTTGACATCTTTCCCAGGACCATCGCTCGTAAAGCAAGAATCATGAGTAGACCAATTACCAGCGGTACCCAGGTGAACTCACTGAAATCGCTTTCCAACAAAGGCCGCATTCCGATGTAATGATTGAGAGAGTTAATTTCTCTCAGATCATCACGGTTCGGCGTCTTACCACCTTCCAATTGGTACGAATAAATGCGCAGCACCAACCCGTCGGTGTACTGGTTCGAATAGAAGCTCATGTTCCACAGCGGGAACATGAAGCTGGGAATCAGCACAAGTACCGCGATCAGGATCAGAATGCGGCTCTTCAGCGTAAGTGGCTGCTCAAAAAACGTCGTCTCTCTTTCCAGAAAACTGGTCATCTTAGAACCTCATCGGTCTACTGCGGCTTCACCAACAAGTAGCCCTGCATCTCCTGGTGCAGCGCTGAACAGAAGTTAGTGCAGTAGTAAGGAAAGACGCCGGGTTTGTCGGCCACAAACTCGATCACCTTCATTTCGCCCGGATCGACAACAACATTGAGGTTGTATTCGCCGAGCCCAAACCCGTGCAGTTCGTCGGTCGTCTGCTCGATGTTTGTTAGATAGATCGTGACGCGGTCGCCCTGATTGACTTCGATCTTGTTCGGCTCGAAGCTGCTCCGCACCGCAATCATCTTCACGAGCACATTGTTGCCCTCGCGCGTCACGGCGGTATCTTTTACGTCCCAAACCGCGTTAGGATCTTTCAACTCTTCTTTCGGATAGACCTCGATCGGCTTCAGCTTGTCGGCCCTGATCATTTGCGCGTAGTGCGGCTCAGGTTCCGTAAACGCGTCGTACAGCAACTTCATCTTCTCGCCGCTGATGCCGATGAGTTGTGAAGATTCCGGCTGAGACGGTCCTACATTCATGTGCCGTCCGTGGGAAAGCTTATTCAGGGCCACCAGGTATTTGCCCGACGGATGCATGGTGTCGCCTTCGGCTGTCGAAAGGTGGCCGATGTTGTAGCTGATCGGAATCTTGTCAGCGACTTCCCACGAACCCATTTTCCATTTTGCTACTGCGGATTCGACAAAGAGCGACGTGTAGGCATATCCCTGATCGTCAAACTGCGTGTGCAGCGGACCGAGACCCACGTTGACCTCCGCCTCTTTCACCTGATCGTAGTTGAGGACCGGGATGCCGTCTTCCTCACCAGAAAATGCTTTGTTTTGAATCGCCGCAAGGACCTTCTCCATGTCAAAGACCGTCGTAATTGACTGCAGCTTCCCGCTGGCCACGATGTACTTGCCATCGGGACTGACATCGACGCCGTGCGGACTCTTGGCGGCGGGAATCAGGTAAACAACGCCCGGGGCGGCTTTTGGATCGATAACATTGACGCCGCTAATTTGAGTCACCTTGCCGTCTTTGACTGCTTGTTCAGCAGCCTTCCAGTTCACCGCAACGACATAGTCGCGGTCCTTTTGCGTGGAAGTAACTTCGAGTTTTCCGGTGGCGCGTTCGGCGTTGTAACAAGTCCAGAACGCCCAACCATCGCTCACGCCTTTACCTGCATCTCCGAGGTCAAAATCGAACGGCGGCATCATGATCTGCCAACCCACGCTCATCTCACCCGTTTGTGGATTGATCGGAACGCCGGCAACGATTCCGTTGTACTTGGTCGCGTAGTTCTCGATCGGTTCGAAGGTGCCTTTTGGCAAAGGAACGGAAAAGCGAGACGCTGCCAGTACGTACTCGGTGTTTGGAGTGACAAACGAGCCGCCGTGATATCCGGATATGTTTGGAATCGGACCGAGAATTTGTTTGACCTTGAAATCGCGCAGGTCGATGCGCGCGAGACGATTGTTGGCATTGTCGTTCACGAACAACCAACGGCCATCGTAGTCGCCTTGTGTCTCGCTGAGTGCGGGATGATGAACGTCGCCCCATGTGTAGCTGCCGAGCATGGCCTTTGTGTCTTTATCAAAGCCATATCCAGTGGCGGGATACGGTGCGAACACCGGGATCGTCGCGATGTGCCGCATCGACGGCACACCGGCAACGTAAACATTCCCCGAATGTCCTCCTGAATAGAACAGGTAGTATTCGTCCGTATCCCCCGGCGCTACGTATGTTGCTATCGCGGCTTCAGCGACGTCGCCACGTTCAATGACTTTCGGTCCACGAGAACAACTAACCAGCAAGCCTGCAATAATGAGTGTGAACAAAATTCCAAGACCAAACCACGTCAATTTATGATTGCCCTTCATGGGGGATTCTCCTTTCGCTTATGCCTTCGACTATTTCTTCGGGGAAGGCGAAGGTTTAGCCGCCGCATTCTTTAAGGCCTGATCGGCGGCCTGCGCCTGCGCGTTGATCTTCTTTTCGTACGCGCTTTTCATCTTCGCGACTGCTTCCTGCTTTTCTTCGTTAGTCAATTGAATTTGCGTCGAGAGCACGACGGCCATGGTGCCTGTTGGGTTAGCGAGAAAATCTTCCAGCGTCTTTCCGAAACGGCTCTGAACGTCTGAAACTGCGAACGAAAGATCAGGACCGATGGCAGCCGCAGACTTGATATCGAAGGCGCTGACCGAATGACAGGCAAAGCAGCCCTTCTTCACGAAGAACGCGCCCTCTCCCGTCAACATTTGTTTCTCTCTTTCAGCTTCTTCCGGCGTTTGCGATTCTGCCAGCTTGAATCCCGGGCGATACGAGGCGGGAATGTTCGCACGCTTCCAACTCATGACCAGAAGCGCCAGAGATTGCGCGTCTTTGCTGTTAAAGTTGAAATTCGGCATCACCGTTTCCGGCACCAGAGACTTCGGATTCTGTAGATGTGAGACGTGCCACGCGAAAGCGGTCTTCACGCCCAGCAGGCGCGAGTAGTCGTATTGCTCGGGCGACTTGTCGCCCACGTAAGCAAGGTCGGGACCGATGACGCCGCCACGCCCGTTGATCATGTGGCACGCGCGACAGTTCTTCGTCTGGATCAACAGCTTCGCCTGGTTGATGTAATCAGCGCCGGTGGTCTCTCGATCGTAACGATGACAGACGTTGCAGTTCATCTGCATCATCGCTTTCCGATCTTTAATGAGATAGAGATCGCTGACTTGTTTGCCCAGCAGTGGTTCTTCCCAATGTTCGATGAAACCGTGCGCCGACTCCATGTCAGTCGCGTAGCCCTGTCCGCCATGGCAAGTGGTGCAGCCGTACTGGTTCAGTGGATGTTTTTTCAAAATCTCCTGTGGGTGCGACTTGAAAGGATGGGGCGCGCCCTCCAGCCCTTTCCACTCCATGCCCTGGTGACAAGTAGTACAGCGATCAACGCGATCCAGATCCTTCACCCAGATCTGCTGCAAACCTCGCGGTGACTGGGCGGCGCGTTCGGGGCCAAACTTCTTCGCCACCAACTCCTGAAATTCGTCCTGATAATCTCTCCACTCCGGCGTGTAGTAACTCCAGAACACAAGACCCGTAATGATCAGAATCGCAGCGCCGAATGCGTAGAGCAGAAGTGAGTCATTGCGAAATGCGTTGCGCCATAATGAGTGCTTTGCAGCGTCCTGGTGACCGGGCGGCGCAGGACTTCCTGCTGCCGAGTCTTTTGCTGCCGAACGTTTTCTGAAGATCACGCTACGCCTCCCTAAAGTTTCCGCGGCATCGTGGGCCAGCCTTCCCATGGCCAATACCAGTTCCAGAACGGACCACGCATAAACGTTCCAATCACCGTCAAGATGAGAATCGCCGCGACGATAATGAGAAAGATAATGTTCTGCTTGCGCCGCTCGGTGGCGAACCACACGCCCGCCGAACGCACGGAAGACTTATCGAGATACGGCCACACGATAGCGGCCAACACGAGAACGCCGGGCACAATGATTCCGCCGATCAGGGCGCCGTTGATGGTGAAGCCGGCAATGGTGAAGGTCGTGTCCGTGACCAATTCCTGTAACCAGAGGAAGTACCACGGCGCCTTCGCGGGATTCGGCGTCACGTTGGGGTTCGCCGCCTCTTCAAGCGGCGCACGGAACAAGATAGTCAACAGCACAGAGACCGCCGCGGTGCCGAGTGTCACCATGAAGATCCGTCTCGTGAGGTTCGGCGACGACATGACCGTGTGCTTGTCAGCATCGACGATCGACGTTTCGACGTGAACGGTCCGGCCGCTGGTAATTCCCAAGAGCGAATACGTTTTGCTCTTAAGCGGGACCACGTTTTCCTTCTTTTGGTTGAGCGAAAGCTGATCTACAGCGGCAAGGCCGCCGTCTTTTCGCACGCGCCACATGTGATAAGAGAACAACAGCAACACACCCAACGGCAGGAAAAAGCAATGCAAGACGTAGAAACGAATGAGCGTGTTCTGATCGATGGTGTGGCCACCGAGTAAGAAAAAGCGTAATTTCTCGCCGACAACGGGCGCTGATGAGGCGATATTCGTGCCTACTGTAATGGCCCAATACGCAAGTTGATCCCACGGCAGTAGATAGCCCGTAAACGACAGCAGCAGCGTGAACAGCAGCAGGACGATGCCGATGATCCAGTTAAGCGGACGGTTTTGATTTACTGCTGTGCCGTTCTTGTAAGCGCCGGTCAGAAAGACTCTGACCATGTGGAGGAACACGACGGCAACCATCAAATGCGCCGAAGTGCGATGCAGTCCCCGCAAGAACCAGCCAAACGAAATCGTGTATTCCAGGTCTTTGACTGACAGATACGCTCTCTCGACTGACGGCACGTATAGAAACATCAAGGGGATGCCCGTGAGAACTAGGATGAGAAACAGTACCGCCGAGATCGTTCCCAACCAGAACGAATAGTTCCACGAAATACTCTGGCGGGTTATTTTCGATGGAAACCAGTGCAGCAGAAAATTCTTGACGACGGAGTCGCCCGCTTCGCGATAAGTAGCGGGTTGCCAGGTCCATCTAACCTTGCTCCAGGTTCGCTTTGGGTCCGGGAGCCTGGGCCAAATTGAGCGTTTTATCTCCATCGCGTTTGTTCCTCGCTAAGTGCGTTAGATCTTCGTCTCTTCAGCTTTGTGTTCATGTAACTCTTCAACGTAATGCATAAACGTGATGTAAGCCTTCACGTACACGCGTCCGGCTTGCACGTCGTCAGACTTGAATTGCCGTCGCTTTAGCGTCTCCTGAAATCGAGCCTGGATATTTGCGTGAGCGGCGGCGGGAAACAATTTCAGCAGTTCGTCTGCCGAACCTGCCGCGAGCGATTTATCGGCGAGCGGAATGACTGGTCCCAGATCAGTGCCCAGAGGTTTCAGGCCGGTGTAAGGCTCGCCCTCTGCGACGCGATGCAGTCGCACTACGGTTTCAAAAAAGTATTTGTCGGCAAGTTCCCTGGCCTGCCGGTTCAGTCTCCTGACGGCCAGCGTTTGCCGAAAACTCTTTTCTACTTCTGCTTCATCATTCTCGTGAACCCAGATCAGTACGAGATTTACATTTCGTGTTCGCAAAGCTTCTTGCGCTGCGTTGACGACTGGACCAGCCATGGTGTCGCAATGCGCGAACACGTTTCCGGAAAAGAACAAACTCCCTAATAGGACTACCGTCGTGCTTAATATTCGAACCTTCATTCTTTGTTTCATACTTTCTTCCTTCATAGCTCTTAGACCGTCAAACGAAAATCCTCTGGCACAACCTGGGAGGTATCCACGACCAGTTGTCCGTCTTCCGGCGCAATCTCTATTTTGTAATGGGGTAACGGCGTGGGCGCCGGACCCTCGTAGTTGGTCCCATCGCCGTAATATTTCGAGCCGTGACACGGGCACGCAAACTCGACCTGCTCGTTAATCTGCCGGCCACGCACGCTTACTGTCTTCGGCTGACTAAGCCGGTTCATCTTCACCGTGCAACCCAGATGCGTGCAGGTCGAGGAGATGCAATGAAATGTATTCTTGTCGCGGAAGATGAAGACGCGCTTGTCGTCGATGAACTGTGGCCCCTGGCTGAACTGATCGATCGTGCCGACTTTGAAACGCTGCGGGTTTTCGTAGAGAACGTTCGGAACCAACGAGCGAAGGAACGCATACGCCTGACCACCGATTGCCAGCAACGTAGCGCCCAGGCCGACACGGGAAATCAACTTCCGGCGGGTGAGATCGGTTTTAGCGGTCTTGACCGATTCGTCAGGGGATTCCGGTTTGCCTTCGAGGGTCGGGGCGTTAGCCAGCCCTGACTTCTTGCTCCTCATAATAGAAAACCTCCATGGTCATGGCGTCGGTAGGACAACGAATGGCGCACAAGCCGCAGCGAATGCACTTCTCGTCGTCTTTCAACATCGCGGACAGCGGCCCGGTCAATGAGATCCCTTCGTTGGCGACGATTTGATCCTTGAGCTGCTGATCGAGATCGAGTTCTTCGAGCGGCACGAGCTTCAGACAATATTCCGGACAGATATCGACGCAGCGATTGCAGAGCACACACTTCTCCGCGTCATAAATGGTCTGAATATGACAGTAGAGACAGCGCTCCGCCTGTCGCTTTGCTTCTTCTTCCGTGAAACCAGTTTCGACTTCAGAGATTCCGGTGCGGCGATCGAGCGAGATAGTGGGTGGCGCTTTGCGCTCGCATTTTTCGTAGTCTTCCGGCCGGCGATATGAGCGTGTGCGCAATTCCTCGATACGAAGATTGACCACCAAATCACCCTTCACGCCGCGCAGGTAATCGTCGATGGAAAGTGCCGCGCGTTTTCCGTTAGCAACCGCTTCAATCAAATTGCGTGGACCAAAAGCAACGTCGCCGCCGGCAAACAATCCCGGCGCTGACGTCGCGAGCGTCTCCGGATCGACTTTGATAGTTCCTTGTGGCGTCAACTCGACCCGATCGTCTGGGGTCAGAAATGAAAGATCCGCTTGTTGGCCGATGGCGAGAATGATCGAATCCGCT
>Ga0075430_100003496_pt1 | contig 13151 bp, 9 predicted proteins | sample RhiMetdeltSRZDD4_FD_75294 | JGI IMG/M metagenome (GOLD analysis project Ga0075430, IMG submission 75294) | Populus rhizosphere microbial communities from Tennessee, USA - Rhizosphere MetaG P. deltoides SRZDD4 | ecosystem: Host-associated > Plants > Roots > Rhizosphere > Soil | place: USA... | reverse complement strand
CCACGGGCGGCGCTCGGCGGCGATCGCCGCCAGCTGGGCCGTGTACCGGTCGACGTGCTCGGCGACCCGGCCGGCGTTGGTGTCCCGCCAGTGCCGGAAGTGCGCCAGCGTGTGCTGGACCCCCTCGACGAGCCGGCCCGCCTCAAGATCCTGCGCGCCGAACGGGAAAGGACCCCGGATCTCTGCCGAAACACTCATGCGACCGTGGACCGCTCCCTCCCCGAACCTGGTGGTGCGGCGTAGCCAGATGGTAGTTGATCAATGCAAGCACGCACACGCCCCCCGGTCGCGTCCGCAGGCCGAGGTAGTGCGCAAGGCAGGACAGTCCGGGAGGTACGGGAGCTGACGTGCAAAAGGTCCACCAGGGCCGGCAGCAGGGTGGGCACGACGACCAAAGTCAATTAGAATGTATGTACGAAAGAACCGTGCTGACCTGGGAGGGACCAGCCGTGACCATGCTCGATGCCGCCGCCCCACCGCCCTACGCCACCCTGCTCACCTTCACCCGGTACGTGAGCCGTACCGGCCCGGCGAAGGCCGCGTTCGTGGGCGGGCTACGCCGGGCTCGGGCCAGCGGCCACGGCTTCAACCCGCACGGCCCGCTGGTCAAGGCGCTCAAGGCCGATATCGCCTTCCACACCGGCGGCGCGCACCTGACCGACGTGGCCAGGACGGTGAAGCCGCGCTGGCAGCCGCTCTACCAGGTGCTGACCGCCGGTGCCCTCGCCTACCTCCACTCGCTCGGCGACACCCGGCGCATCCACCTCGCCCAGACCCGGGACACCCTGGCGCTGGTCGGCAACCTTCCGGTCAAGCTGAACCCGCACCTGGGCCTGCGCTACGACGACGGGCGCGCCGAGGCGGTGCGGCTCTACATGGACGACGCGCCGCCCAGCCAGGAGACGCTGCTGGCTGTGCTCCACCTGATGGCCAACCATATGCACGACATCCTGCCCGGGGCCGATCCGGTCCTGGTCGACCTGCGGCGCGGCGCGGTGCACCGCCCGGACCCCGCGGTACGGAGCGACCAGGTCGAGCGCTGGCTGGCCGGCGAGGCGGCGGCGTTCTCGGCCATCTGGGGCACCGCAGCCTGAGGGACCGCCCGCCTCATGGCGGGGAGCCGTTGTGTCCTGCGGCCAGGATCACCTCCTCCACCGGGCGGCGGGGTGTCGGTAGGGCCGGCGTCAGCGGGTAGCCGATCCGCAGCACCGTCTGGCACACCTGGCCGGTTGTCACGTCCGTCAGCAGCGCCCGCAGCCTGGGCACCTCCAGTAGCTGGCTCAGCGGCGTGGCGGCGAGCCCGCGCAGGGTGGCGGTGAGCAGCACCCGCTGCAGCGCGGCACCGGCGCGCAGCCAGTCAACCGGCGAGTCGCCGACGGTGAACAGCAGAACCAGTGTCGGCTCCGGCTCGAACGCGACAGTGGCCGTCGGCGCGCCGCTGCCCAGCGCGAAGTCCCGCAGCGGCACGGCGGCGAGCGGGTCCCGCGGGCCGAACGCCTGGCGCGGCACGCCGTCGCGGCGGCCGACCCCGCCCGGCGTGGTCCACGCGGCGAGCTCGGCCCGGTACTCCGGGTCGGTGCGCATCCGGTTCTCGGCGGTGCGGGTGAGGCTCAGCACACCGTCGCGCAGCGTCGGGTCCACCACCAGCAGCGCGGTGCCTTCGGCGACCGCCGCGCCGGCCAGCTCCTCGATGATGCCGAAGGGCACCGGCCGGTCCGCGAACGGCCTGCGGTTGGTGTGCCGGCGCGGTATCACGCCGGCCAGCAGGGCAGCGGCGGTGGGCGGCGCGGTGGGCGCGCCGAGGCAGACCCTCGCGACCAGGTCCGGCTGCGACTGGTCCGGCGTCAGCCGCACCCGCGCGTCACGGCCGTTGGCCCGTACCGCCACCCGCAGGTTGAACACGGCCGCACCCACGCTGACCAGCATCTCGCGCCCCTCCGGGTCGAGCGTGGTGAGCTGGCGCCGCCGGTCCACGAGTACGTCCACAGTGTCCTCGTATGGGCGGAACAGCCACGGTTGGGTGTTATGGATCGACGGCGCAGCGGTCGCCGCGACGAGGCATTCGCGTAGCCGCGGCCCAGGACCCTTGTCCCGGTCGTACCAGGAAGACTCGGCCATGCCGTCAGCGTCACCGGCGCCGGTGACGGACCGCCACTGCCACATGGGCCCCCCGCGCCAGGCCGAAAGACCTGGTTGCCGCCTGTCACCGCCGTGGTACGGGTCGGCCGCGGGAGCTGGCGCGGACCCGGATGCCACTGCGCGTGAGTGCCGGATGCCACTGCGCGTGAGGACTTTCGGCCCGGGTGTGCTGCGGCTTTGCCAGGAAGGATCAGGAACCGGGCCGGGCCCGTCTTGCGCAAGGGCGCCATGGCGACCAACGTGTTCGGTGACGTCATCGAGCGCCAGGACGTCGGAGCGAGACGTCGTTGAGTGTCACGTCGTTGAGTGTCACGTCGTTGAGCGAAGGGCAGGGACGCATGGCTGATGCGGCCGAGCGGGCAGGGCGCGCGTTGCTGGCGGTAGGCGCCCTGGTGCGCCGGGCGGAGATGTCCCCCGACGGGCGGGCCCTCTACCAGGTCGGCGGCAGGGACGCGGACACGTTCTACCGGGACCGCTGGTCCTACGACAAGGTGGTGCGCTCCACGCACGGGGTGAACTGCACCGGGTCGTGCTCCTGGAAGGTCTACGTCAAGGACGGGATCATCACCTGGGAGCAGCAGCAGACCGACTACCCCAGCGTCGGCCCGGACCGGCCCGAGTACGAGCCACGGGGCTGCCCGCGCGGCGCCGCGTTCTCCTGGTACACCTACTCGCCCACCCGGGTGCGCTACCCGTACGCCCGGGGGGTGCTGGTGGACATGTACCGGGAGGCCAAGGCGCGCCTGAAGGACCCCGTCGCGGCCTGGGCCGACATCCAGGGCGACCCGCAGCGACGGCGGCGCTACCAGCGGGCCCGGGGCAAGGGCGGACTGGTACGGGTCTCCTGGGACGAGGCGCAGGAGATCGTCGCCGCCGCCCACGTGCACGCCATCCGCGAGTACGGCCCGGACCGCGTCGCCGGCTTCTCCCCGATCCCGGCCATGTCGATGGTCTCCCACGCCACCGGCGCCCGGTTCATCAGCCTCATCGGCGGGTCCATGCTGTCGTTCTACGACTGGTACGCCGACCTGCCGGTGGCCTCGCCGCAGATGTTCGGCGACCAGACCGACGTGCCCGAGTCCGGTGACTGGTGGGACGCGTCGTACCTGATGATGTGGGGCTCGAACGTGCCGGTGACGCGTACTCCGGACGCGCACTGGATGGCCGAGGCCCGCTACCGCGGGCAGAAGGTCATCGTGGTCAGCCCGGACTACGCCGACAGCGTCAAGTTCGCCGACGAGTGGCTGCCCGCCCAGCCGGGCACCGACGGCGCGCTGGCGATGGCGATGGGCCACGTGGTCCTCAAGGAGTTCTTCGTCGACCGGGCCACCCCGCGCTTTGTCGACTACGTCACCCGCTACACCGACCTGCCGTACCTGGTCGTCCTGGAGCCGGTGGCGGGCGGCGGCTACCGGCCCGGCAAGTTCCTGACCGCGGCGGAGCTGGGCGACAGCGACGCCGAGGCGGCGTTCCGGCCGGCGGTGTGGGACGGCGCGACCGGCGCGCCGGCGGTGCCCAACGGGTCGCTGGGGCACCGGTTCAGCGAGGCCGGCGCGGGCCGGTGGAACCTGGACCTGGGCGCGATCCGGCCGCAGCTGACCTGCTTCGGCGGCGACGGCGTCGAGGTGCTGCTGCCCCGCTTCGACACGCAGCCGGCGCAGGTCATGCGCCGCGGCGTGCCGACCGCGACGGTCCGCGGCGCCGGCGGCGAGCTGGTCGTGACGACCGTCTACGACCTGATGCTGGCCCAGTACGGCGTGGCCCGGGACGGGCTGCCGGGCACCTGGCCGGCCGGGTACGACGACCCGGCGCAGCCGTACACGCCGGCCTGGCAGGAGCCGGTCACCGGCGTGCCCGCGGCGGCCGTGGCGCGCATCGCCCGGGAGTTCGCCGACAACGCCGAGCGCTCCGGCGGGCGTTCGATGATCCTCATGGGCGCGGGCACGAACCACTGGTTCCACTCGGACACCACCTACCGGGCCATGCTGGCGCTGACCACGCTGACCGGGTGCCAGGGCGTCAACGGCGGCGGGTGGGCGCACTACGTCGGGCAGGAGAAGTGCCGGCCGGTGACCGGGTGGTCGCACCTGGCGTTCGGGCTGGACTGGTCCCGCCCGCCGCGGCAGATGCCCAGCACGCCGTACTGGTACCTGCACACCGACCAGTGGCGCTACGACACGTACGACGCGGGCGTGCTCTCCTCCCCGGTGGGTGACGGGCGGTTCGCCGGCCGGCACACCGCGGACCTGGTCGCCCAGTCGGCCCGGCTGGGCTGGATGCCGTCGATGCCCACCTTCGACCGCAACCCGCTGGACCTCGCCGATGAGGCGCGCTCGGCGCGGCCGGACGACCCCGGCGGCTGGGTCGCCGGGGAGCTGGCCGCCGGGCGGCTCGGGTTCGCCTGCGCCGACCCGGATGCCCCGCAGAACTGGCCGCGGGTGCTGACCGTGTGGCGGGCCAACCTGCTCGGCTCCTCGGCAAAGGGCAACGAGTACTTCCTGCGCCACCTGCTCGGCACCGACGCCACGCTGCGCGCCACGCCGACCCCGCCGCACCAGCGGCCCCGTGACGTCACCTGGCACGACGAGGCCCCCGAGGGCAAGCTCGACCTGCTGCTGTCGCTGGACTTCCGGATGACCTCCACCACGCTCTTCTCCGACGTGGTGCTGCCGGCCGCCACCTGGTACGAGAAGCACGACCTGAACTCCACCGACATGCACCCGTTCATCCACGCGTTCACCCCGGCGATCTCGCCGCCGTGGCAGACCCGTACCGACTTCGCCGCCTTCCACGGCATCGCCCGGGCCTTCTCCGAGCTGGCCCAGACCCACCTCGGCGTGCGCACCGACCTGGTCGCGGCGCCGCTGCTGCACGACACGCCCGACGCCCTGGCCACCCCGCACGGCGTGGTGCGCGACTGGGCCGGCGGCGCCGACCCGCCGGTGCCGGGCCGGACCATGTCGAAGATCGTCCTGGTCGAGCGGGACTACGGCGCGCTCGCCGACAAGATGGCCGCCCTGGGCCCGTTGCTCGACCGGCTGGGCGCCACCACCAAGGCGGTCACCGTCGACGTCACCCCAGAGGTCGAGCTGCTGCGCCGCATCAACGGGGAGGTACGCGGCGGCGTCGCGGACGGCCGGCCCCGGCTGGACACCGACATCCGCGCGTGCGAGGCGATCCTGACGCTGTCGGGCACCACCAACGGCCGGGTGGCGACCGAGGGCTTCCGGGCGCTGGAGCGGCGCACCGGCCAGCGCCTGGCCGACCTCGCCGGCGAGCACGAGGGCAAGCAGATCCGCTTCGCCGACACCCAGGCCCAGCCGGTGCCGGTCATCACCAGCCCGGAGTGGTCCGGCAGCGAGCAGGGCGGGCGGCGCTACTCGCCGTTCACCATCAACGTGGAGCGGCTCAAGCCCTGGCACACGCTGACCGGCCGGCAGCACCTCTACCTCGACCACGACTGGGTCGCCGAGCTCGGCGAGCAGCTGCCGGTGTTCCGGCCGCCGCTGGACATGCACCAGCTCTTCGGCGAGCCCAGGCTGGGCCGCAACGGCGAGCTGGAGATCACCGTCCGCTACCTGACGCCGCACTCGAAGTGGTCGATCCACTCCGAGTACCAGGACAACCTCATCATGCTCACCCTCTCCCGCGGCGGCCCGACGATATGGATGAGCGAGGCGGACGCGGCGAAGATCGGCGTACGGGACAACGACTGGATCGAGGCGGTCAACCGCAACGGCGTGGTGGTCTGCCGGGCCGTGGTGACCCACAAGATGCCCGAGGGCACCGTCTACATGTACCACGCCCAGGAGCGGGTGATCGACGTGCCGAAGTCCGAGACGAGCGGCCGGCGCGGCGGCATCCACAACTCCCTGACCCGGCTGCTCATCAAGCCCAGCCATCTCATCGGCGGGTACGCCCAGCTGTCGTTCGCGTTCAACTACCTCGGCCCCACCGGCAACCAGCGCGACGAGGTCACCGTGGTCCGCCGCCGCAGCCAGGAGGTGCAGTACTGATGAGGGTGATGGCGCAGCTGGCGATGGTGATGAACCTCGACAAGTGCATCGGCTGTCACACCTGCTCGGTGACCTGCAAGCAGGCGTGGACCAACCGCTCCGGGGTCGAGTACGTGTGGTTCAACAACGTGGAGACCCGCCCCGGCCAGGGCTACCCGCGCACGTACGAGGACCAGGAGCGGTGGCAGGGCGGCTGGACCCGGACCAGGCGGGGCAAGCTCAAGCCGCGCGCCGGCGGGCGGGTGAAGAAGCTGCTGTCCATCTTCGCCAACCCGAAGATGCCCGCGATCGGTGACTACTACGAGCCGTGGACCTACGACTACGAGCACCTGCTCACCGCCCCGGCCGGCGACGACACCCCGGTGGCCCGGCCGAAGTCGCTGCTCACCGGCGAGGACACGAAGATCACCTGGAGCGCCAACTGGGACGACTCGCTCGCCGGCGGCAACGAGATCGCCGCCGGGGACCCGGTCCTGGCCCAGCTCTCCGACCACGTCCGGCAGGAGTACGAGAAGGCGTTCATGTTCTTCCTGCCGCGCATCTGCGAGCACTGCCTGAACCCCTCGTGCGCCGCGTCGTGCCCGTCCGGGGCGATCTACAAGCGCACCGAGGACGGCATCGTCCTGGTCGACCAGGACCGCTGCCGGGGCTGGCGGATGTGCATCACCGGCTGCCCGTACAAGAAGATCTACTTCAACCACCGCACCGGCAAGGCCGAGAAGTGCACGTTCTGCTTCCCCCGGGTGGAGATCGGCCTGCCCACCGTCTGCTCCGAGACGTGCGTGGGCCGGCTGCGCTACATCGGGCTGATGCTCTACGACGCCGACGCGGTGACCCGGGCCGCCTCGGTGGAGCGGGAGACCGACCTCTACGACGCGCAGCGGTCGGTCTTCCTCGACCCGCACCACCCGTCGGTGATCTCCGCGGCCCGGCAGGCGGGCATCCCGGAGGACTGGGTCGAGGCCGCGCAGCGCTCCCCGATCTGGGACCTGGTCATGCGGTACGAGGTGGCGCTGCCGCTGCACCCGGAGTACCGCACCATGCCGATGGTCTGGTACATCCCGCCCCTGTCGCCGGTGGTGGACATCCTGCGCGACACAGGCCATGACGGCGAGGAGATGGGCAACCTGTTCGGCGCGGTCGAGGCGCTGCGCATCCCGGTCGAGTACCTGGCCGGGCTGTTCACCGCCGGCGACCCGGCACCGGTCACCGCGGTGCTGCGCCGGCTGGCCGCGATGCGCGCGTACCAGCGCCGGGTCAACCTCGGCGAGGAGCGCGACGAGTCGATCGCGACCGCGGTGGGCATGACCGGGGCGCAGATCGACGACATGTACCGGCTGCTGGCGATCGCCAAGTACGACGAGCGCTACGTGATCCCGGCCGCGCACGCCGAGACCGCGGCCGGGCTGGAGGAGCTCGCCACCGGGTGCAGCCTCGACTACGAGGGCGGCCCGGGGATGAGCGGCTCCGGCCCGTTCGGGGAGGCCTCCGGGCGCTACTCCCCGGTGGCGGTGGAGAACTTCCAGGCGCTAGCGGCCCGCCAGCGCAGCGACACCTTCGTCGACCCGTCGGATCAAACCAAGACCCGGGTGAACCTGCTCAACTGGGACGGCAAGGGCCGCCCGGACGGGCTGTTCCCGCGGCGCAAGGAGGCTCCACCGCACGAAGACGCCCCACCACCCGGAGGTGCCCCACCACGCGGGGAGATCGCACCGTACGGTGGGTTCCCGTCGCCGCAGGGGAACGGCGCATGAGCCGCGCCGTCGCCGCCCGGGCCGCCTCGCTGCTGCTGCGCTACCCCGACGCGGCCGTGCTCGACCCGCTGCCCACGCTGCTCGCCGCGCTCGACGGGCTGCCCGCGGCGGTCGCCGAGCCGATGCGCGCCGTGGCCCGCCACCGGGCCGCCGCCGACCCGACCGCGCTCGCCGCCGAGTACGTGCAGCTGTTCGACTTCCGCCGCCGCTGCTGCCTGCACCTGACCTACTACACCTGCGGCGACACGCGGCAGCGCGGCGAGGCGCTGGTCGGGTTCGCCACCGTCTACAAGGCCGCCGGCCTGGAGCTGGTCGGCGGCGAGCTGCCCGACTACCTGCCCGCAGTGCTCGACCTCGCCGCGGTCGACCCCGGCGGCTGGCGGCTGCTGCGCGGCAACCGGATCGGCATCGACCTGCTGGCCGAGGCCCTCGCCGCGGAGGGCTCGGCCTACCGGGGGCCGGTCGACGCGGTACGGGCCATGCTCCCCCCAGCGGGCCCGGCCGACCTGGCCGCCGCCGCCAAGCTGGCCCGCACCGGCCCGCCGGTGGAGCAGGTCGGCCTGGAACCGTTCGGGCTCGTCGACACGACCGGAGGTCGCCGGTGAACGCGCTGCTCTGGGTGGCGTACCCCTATCTGGCCATGGCCGTGATGGCCGGTGGGCTGCTCTGGCGCTACCGGTACGACAAGTTCGGCTGGACCACCCGCTCCTCCCAGCTCTACGAGACCACGGTGCTGCGCTGGGGCAGCCCGATGTTCCACTTCGGCATCCTCATGGTGCTCGTCGGGCACGTCGGTGGGCTGGTCGTCCCCGAGTCGTGGACCGAGGCGATCGGGATCACCGAGGACGCGTACCACCTGATGGCCGTGTTCATCGGCACCGTCGCCGGCCTGTGCACGCTGCTCGGCATGGTGATCCTCATCGTCCGCCGCCGGCTGACCGGCCCGGTCTTCGCCGCCACCACAAAGAACGACAAGGCGATGTACGCCGTTCTCGCGACCGTGATCGTCCTCGGCCTGCTGGCCACGGTACGGGCCAACATCGCCGGCAGCGGCTACAACTACCGCGAGACGATCTCCCCGTGGTTCCGGTCGCTGTTCTACCTGCGCCCCGACCCGGACGTGATGGCCGGTGTCCCGATCCTCTTCCAGATCCATATCATCGCGGCGTTCGCGCTGTTCGCGTTCTGGCCGTTCACCCGCCTGGTGCACGCGTTCAGCGCCCCGGTCGGCTACCTGACCCGCCCGTACGTGGTCTACCGCAGCCGCGACGCCCGGCCCGGGCTGCGGGCCACCCGGCCCGGCTGGGACGGGCCACACCCGACACCGACCCGGCGGCCGGCGGCCCGCGCCCGCCGGTGACCCGCACCACCGCTGGCACACCACCGCTGACCCACCAACGCTGACCCACCAACCGCTGATCCGCGTGCGCCGGTGACCTGCGCCGGGCGCCCCGGCAGACCTGACCTCGTGAGGTAGAGATGCGGACCCCAGACCGGACCGCGACGGTGACCCAGGCCGCGACCGCAGCGCCGGCGGCCACCGGCATCACCGGGCGCACCGTCCCGCCCGGCGCAGTGCTCAACCTGGTGCTCGCCACGCTCGGCTTCATGGTCAACTTCTGGGCGTGGGCCCTGCTCGGCCCGCTCGGCCCAGGCATCAAGGAGCGCCTCGGGCTCAGCTTCGCGGCCCAGTCCCTGCTCGTCGCCATCCCGGTCGTGGTCGGCTCGCTGGGACGCATCCCGGTCGGCGCCCTCACCGACCGGTACGGCGCCCGGGTCATGTTCCCGCTCGTCAGCGTGGCGACCGTCGTACCAGTACTCACGCTGGCGTTCGTGTCGTCCTACCCGGCCCTGCTGGTCGCCGGGTTCTTCCTCGGCATCGGCGGCACCGCCTTCGCGGTCGGCGTACCCCTGGTCTCGGGCTGGTACCCGCCCGCGCGGCGCGGCTTCGCCATCGGCGTGTTCGGCGTCGGCATGGGCGGCACCGCGATCTCCAACTTCAGCACCGTCAAGCTCTCCGACGCCTACGGCGCCAGGACCCCGTTCCTCCTGGTCGCCGCCGTCCTCGCCGGCTACGCCGCGGTCGCCGCGCTGCTGGTACGGGACGCGCCCGACCGGCAGCGGCCGGCCGGCTCGGCGCTGCGCCGCATGGCCGACGTGGCCCGGCTCGCCGTCACCTGGCAGATGTGCTTCCTCTACGCGGTCGGCTTCGGCGGCTTCGTCGCGTTCAGCGTCTACCTCCCGGCCTACCTGCGCACCGCCTACGAGCTCCCGGTCAACGACGCGGCCCTGCGTACCGCCGGGTTCGTCGTCCTCGCGGTCATCGCCCGGCCCGTCGGCGGCTGGCTCTCCGACCGGTTCCGCCCCGTGCCCGTGCTGATCTGGTGCTTCACCGGGGTGGCCGGGCTCGCCGTGGTCCAGGCGTTCCAGCCGGCGCTGGTCCCGCTGGGCACGGTCGCCTTCCTGGGCATGGCCGCGCTGCTCGGCGCGGCGGCCGGCGCCGTCTTCGCCCTCGTCGGCAAGGTCGCGCCCGCGGACAAGGTCGGCACGGTCACCGGCCTGGTGGGCGCCGCCGGCGGCCTGGGCGGCTTTGTCCCACCACTGGTCATGGGCTGGGTCTACGGCATCGAGGAGTCCTACGCCATCGGCCTCATGCTGCTCTCCGACGTCGCCCTCGCCGCCGCGGTCTACACCGCGGTCAAGATGGGCGGCCTCGCGCGCCACCCGCACTGACCGGTGCCGCGCCCGCCCGACACCCCACCGGCCAGAACCCCGACAGCTCCACCGGCCCGCACGCGCTGACCCCTCCGCCGGCCAGCACCTGGCAGCCCAGCACCCGCCGGCCCGGTCGAGCGGCACCCGACGGTGGGACCACTGGCCCTACCCAAGCCACCAGGGCCGCTGCTGTGCTGAAGGCCGGAGGTGCCCGATGAGCGTACTCACGACCGACCCTACGACGGCGGCCGATGTCCCGGACCGCGCCGGCCTGAGCGAGGCGGCCCTCACGGCGTGCGTGCGGGCGGCCATCGCCGCTCCATCCCTGCACAACAGCCAGCCGTGGCGGTTCCGCATCCGCGACGGCGGCATAGATGTCTACGCCGACTGGCGCCGCCGGGTGGAGGTCGTCGACCCGTCCGGTCGGGAGCTGCTCATCAGCGTCGGGGCGGCCGTGCTCAACCTGCGCGTGGCAATGGCGCACCAGGGGCGGGTGCCGGTGCTGCAGCCGTGGCCCGACCCGGCCGAGCCGGACCTCGTCGCCCACGTCGCGCCAGGCCGGCCCGCTCCGCCAACCGACGCGCTGACCGCGCTCGCCGAGGCGATCCCCCGCCGGCACACCAACCGCCGGCCGTTCGCGGAGCTGACCGTGCCGGCATCGGTGGTCGAGGAGCTGACCTGGGCGGCGGACATGGAAGGCGCCCGGCTGCGCGTCGCCGACCCGCCGAGCCGGGCGGCCATCCTCAGCCTGGTCCACACCGCCGGAGCACACCTGCGTGCCCACGGCATCTACCCGGCCGAGCTGGACGAGCGGCGGCCGGGCACGCATCGCCGCCGCCCGCGCCCGGGCTTGCCGCCTCAGGCTTTCGGGCCCTGGGACGCGCTGGAGGCCTTGCCACTGCGCGACTTCGGCCTGACCCAGCCGAAGCTGCACCGCGGCACCGACCCGTTCCAGCCCTACCCGACGCTGGTCGTGCTCTCGACCGACGGCGACACCAGGGACCACTGGCTGCGGGCCGGTCAGTCCTTGGAGCGGCTGCTCCTGATGGCGACCGTACGCGGTCTGGCCGCGACCCCGACCAGCCGGCCGCTGGAGGTCCCGGCGCTGCGCAAGCTGCTCAGCGACGCCGCAGCCGGATGGTGGCCGCAGGTGGTCCTGCGGCTGGGCTACTGCCAGCCGACCACGTCCACCCGCCGCCGTCCCCTGGCCGAGGTGCTGCTCCCGGCGCCCACCGGCGCCGGGAGCTGAACCCGAGGCCGGTGGCCCACTCGACGATCCTCAGTGGAGAGTCGGGCAGCTGCACCCGCGCGCAGGCGCCGGTTGGGGCATCGGAGCGCGGGGCGGGGGCGAAGGCTCCAGAGCCGGTCCGGAGGAGCCCGACGGAGCCGCCCGCGGGGAGACCGTGCCGACCGGCGGGGGCTGCGTGGGGCGACCCCTCCGTATCTATAGGGTCTGCCGTAGGGTCTCTTTCCCCTGGCAGCCGGTGCCGGTGGCTGCTCTTGGTGGATACAGTGGCCCCACGCTCGCCCGAGCGGATCTTCAAGGAGCTTGCATGGTCAAGAAGGTACTTGCGGTTGCGGTCACGGCTCTCGCCGCGCTCGCGGTGTCGGGCGCTCCGGCCGCCGCCATCACCGACGGCGAGCTTGACGGCAACCGCCACCCGTACGTCGGCCTGATGATCGCCCAGGACGCCAACGGCAACCCGCTGTGGCGTTGCAGCGGCACCCTGCTGTCGTCCACCCTCTTCCTCACCGCCGGCCACTGCACCGAGGCCCCCGCCGCCCACGTCGAGATCTGGTTCGACGCGGACGTCGAGTCGGGCATCCCGGGCAACGGCTACCCGAACAACGGCGATGTCGGCGGCACGCCATACACCCACCCCAGCTACGACACGAACGCCTTCTTCAGGTACGACCTCGGCGCCGTGGTCCTGGACACCCCGGTGCAGATGAGCGCGTACGGCATGCTGCCGCAGCTGGACGTCCTGGACCAGCTGGCCACCCAGCGCGGCCACAAGGACGTCACCTTCACCGCGGTCGGCTACGGGCTGCAGCAGAGCTTCCCGGACGCGGCCTCGTTCCTGGAGCACAACCAGCGGGTGCGGATGCTCGCGACCCCGCACCTGGTGCAGATCAACACGCCCGGGTTCACCGGTGACTTCTCGATCCTGCTGTCGAACAACGCCAGCACCGGCGGCACCTGCTTCGGCGACTCCGGCGGCCCCAACTTCATCGGCAGCTCCCGCGTGCTCGCCGGGGTGACCTCCTTCGGTCTCAACGGCACCTGCGCCGGCACCGGCGGCGTCTACCGCGTCGACCGCGCCGACGACCTCAACTGGCTGTACTCCACCTTCGGTAGCCACCTGTAAGGGCCGGCCACCGGTAAGGGCATAGCCCAAGTAGCTATGCAACGAGGCGCCCCCGCACCAGCCCGGTGCGGGGGCGCCTCGCGTCCTGCCCGAGCGCGCCCGCCCGCGTAACGGGGCGAGCTCAGCCACGCGGCGCGTTTCCGCGGGCGCGGATCTCG
>Ga0075430_100003494_pt1 | contig 13152 bp, 14 predicted proteins | sample RhiMetdeltSRZDD4_FD_75294 | JGI IMG/M metagenome (GOLD analysis project Ga0075430, IMG submission 75294) | Populus rhizosphere microbial communities from Tennessee, USA - Rhizosphere MetaG P. deltoides SRZDD4 | ecosystem: Host-associated > Plants > Roots > Rhizosphere > Soil | place: USA... | reverse complement strand
GCGCCCGGTGGCGAAGTCGACGCGCCCGTTGGACAGCAGGTCGAGCGTCGCCCACATCTCGGCGACGTGCACCGGGTGGTGCAGCGGCAGCACCGTCACCGCCGGCGCCAGCCGGATGTTCTTGGTCTGCGAGGCGATATTGGCAAGCAGCAGGTCGGGCCGCGAGTTGACGCCGAGGGAGTCGAAGTGGTGCTCGCCGATCCAGGCCGAGTGCATGCCGATCTTGTCGGCGAGGATCGCCTGCTCGCGGATCTCGAGCACCAGCTGGTTGGCCGAGCGCGGGTTGTTCGGGTAGTGGTTGTCGCTGAGGGTGAAGTAGCCGAATTCCATGTGCGCTCCTAGTTGAGCTTGAACAGGCGCTGCGCATTCGAGCGGCCGATCTTTTCGCGGTCGGCCTCGCTGATGGAGGCGGCGTCGAACCAGTCCGCGGCGTGGTCGATGTTCTCGAACGGCCAGTCTGTGGAGAAGAGGATGCGGTCGGCACCGATCTCGAGCATCGCGTCGATCAGCGTCTGCGTGCGGAAATTGCCGGACGTGGTCAGGTAGAAGTTAGCGTTGAAGTAGTCGACGATCTTCCCCTTCGCCTTGTGCTTGTGCTTGGTCTTGACCCAGGCGTTGCGATGGTCGATGCGCCACATGCTGTAGGGCAGGCCTTCGCCCATGTGGCCGAGCACGATCTGCAGGCGCGGATACTCGTCGAACAGGCCCGAGCCGATGAGGCGCAGCGCGTGCACCGCGGTTTCCTGCCCGAACGCCCAGGTCGGCCCCATCAGCCAGGGATGGCCTTCGTAGATTTGCGAGTGGATCGGCAGCGGATTGCGCGGATGCAGGTAGAAGGGCATGTCCGATTCCTGCACTGCCGCCCAGAACGGGCGGTACTGCGGCAGGTCGAGATAGACGGCGCTGTTCGGATCGTCGATCTGCGAAAAGCCGTTCACCAGCGCGCCCTTGAACTTGAGGTCCTTCATGCAGCGGCGGTATTCGCGGATCGCGCCATCCACGTCCTGCAGCGCCAGGGCGGCAAATCCCTGAAAACGGTCCGGGCGCTTGGCGACCACTTCGGCGAGCGCGTCGTTGGCGCGGCGCGCGAGTTCCGTCGCCTTGCGCCGATCGGGGACGGCCTGCACCGCGGGGGCATTCAGCGACAGGATCATCATCTCGATGCCATGCTTGTCCATCAGGCCCAGGCGTTTTTCGTGGAAGTCGAACAGGCGGTGCTTCAGCTCGGGCTGGTAGTCGGGCGGCACGAACGGCAGCGAGTCGCTCAAGGTTTCCTCGACCGCGAAATGCTCCTCCAGCGCGATCTTGCCCTTCATGCCGCTTTCACCGGGTTCGAGAGCACGCCGATGCCGCTGACTTCGACCTCGATCGTGTCGCCGGCCTTCATGAACACCTTGGGGTTGCGCCCGAAGCCGACGCCGCTCGGCGAACCGGTGGTGATGCAGTCGCCGGGCAGAAAGCGATAGAACTGCGAGTAGTACTCGATCAGCTTCGCCACGCTGAACACCAGGTCGTCGGTGTTGGCGTCCTGCATCACCTGGCCGTTGAGGCGCGTCACGATCTTCACGTCGTCGGGATTGGGTATCTCGTCCCGGGTCGCGATGCACGGACCCATCGGGCAGAAGGTCGGCATCATCTTGCCGAGCAGGTTGTGCTCCCAGGCGTGGATTGGACCCATGATCCCGGTCGACGAGAAGATCGGCGCCACCCAGTTGCGCGCCGAGACGTCATTGACGATGGTGTAGCCGGCGACGTGATCCAGCGCTTTCGCCGCCGGGATGCGGTAGCCGCCCTTGCCGATCACCACGGTGAACTCGCCCTCCCAGTCGACCATGTCGGGGTGGGAGGCCGGCAGCAGGATCGGCTGGCCCGAGGCGATGATGCTGGCCACGCTCTTGGTGAACGCGGCTGGCTTCTCGGGCACCGGGGTCTTCATCTCCTTCAGGTGCTCGTGGTAGTTCATGCCCACGGAGAGCAGCAGGGCGGGGTTGGAAATCGGCGGCAGGAGCTTCGCGCGGCGGAGTGGCGTGCGGTGTTTCCTCGACTTGAGGACTTTCTTCACCCGCGCCAAGCCACCGCTTTCCAGGATGCCTTTGAGGCTCGGCGGCAGCGAGCGATCCGCAGCGTTGATGTCGACGATGTCCTCGCCGTCGAGGACGCCGGCGCGGGCGTGCTTGTCTTTGGCGAACATCACCAGGTGCATCGTTTCTCCTCGGGATCAGGCTGCAATCTTGGTCTCTGCGGCGCCGGCATCGGCCGATAGCCGGTCGCAAAGCGCGCGCAGCTTCAGCGCCGCGGGGTTGTTCTGACGGGCGAGCTCGGCGTCGGAGCCGATCAACGCTGCGGCGCAAACCGCCTCGCCATTCCAGCCGCGCACGACGCTCGCGGTCGCGTACAGGCCCGGGATCACGGTCTTGTCGGCGTAGGCGAGGCGCGACTTGCGCGCGCGCTCGAGCTCGCGCTCCAGTACCTCCCGGTCGAGCTTTTCCTTTTTCGCCTCGAGTGTCAGCGCTTCGGCGGTGACGCCCGCGGGCAGGAAGGCGAGCAGCATGCGGCCGAGCGAAGAGCGCGCCACCGGCAGCACCGAGCCGAGGTTGAGCGAGGTCACGAGATCGCCGGTGCGCTGCCAGTGCACCACGGTCGGGCCGCGGTTGCTCCAGACGGCGAGCAGGGCGGTGAAGCCGGTCTCCTCGACCAGGGCGGGGAGCGCGCGCTCGGTCGCCTGGATCGGATCGAGTCGCTGCATCGAGGCGAGGCCCAGGCGCAGGGCGAGCGGCCCGAAGTCGTAGCGCGAGTCCGCGCCCTGGACCACGAGTCCGCAGCGCACAAAGCTCGCCAGATAGCGGTGCGCGCCGCTCGGGTCCAGCTCGGCGCGCGCGCTCAGCTCCTTCAGGGCGAGCGCGCCGCCCGCGCGCTCGAGAACTTCGAGCAGGCGGATGCCGGTATCAATAGACTGGACGCCCCGGCTGCGGCGCTTCTTCATGGCCGAAATCGCGGATTGGACAATTGACAACGCATTGGCGTATGGACAATATAAACGCACATCCTGAGGAGGAGCAAGCATGAGAATCGACCGACGTCGGGCCCTCGCGGCCGGAGGCGCCATCCTGTCCACGCTCGCGCTGCCGCCGACGCTGCGCGCGCAAGGCAAGCCGATCCGCATCGGTAGCACGCTGCCGCTCACCGGCCCGCTCGCCTCGCTGGCGATCATTCACAAGGTGACCGCCGAGATCTGCGTCGAGAACCTGAACAAGCGCGGCGGCCTGCTCGGTCGCCCGGTGGAGTGGGTGTTGCGCGACGACCAGTCCAAGCCCGAGCTGACGCGCACGCTGTATGAGCAGCTCATCACCTCGGACAAAGTCGACCTGATCCAGAGCCCCTACGCGACGGCCTCGATCCTCGCCGCGATGGGCGTGGCCCAGCGCTACAACAAGGTGCTGCTGCACACTTCGTTCGGCATCCCGAAGCTCGCTAAGTACGACATGCAGTTCCAGACCGCGGGGTCGCCGTTCGACCCGGAGAACGTCTGGCCAAATCACATCTTCGATGCGGCGGCGAAGCTGCCGAAGCCGCCGAAAACGATCGCCATCGTCACGAGCAAGTTTCCGTCGGTGCACGCGATCTCGGTCGGCGCGCGAGAGGTCCTGAAGAAGCGCGGCCTCACCGAGGTGCTGCATCTCGAGTACGAGTTCGGTAACCGCGACTACGGCGCCATCGCCAGCCGCGTCAAGGAAGCGAATCCGGACTTCCTCTGGGGCGGCACCAACGGCGTCGATCCGGTGCTGATGCTCGAGGCGATGAAGAAGATCGACTACCGCCCGCCGGCGCAGGTGCACCTCTTCCCCGCGCCCGGACCGATGCTGAAGATGCCGGAGGCCCAGGGCTCGCTCGCGCTCACCACCTTCGAGTCGCACCCGCCCTTCACCGACGACCCGGCGATCGCGCAGTTCGTGAAGACCTACGCCGAGCGCGCGCAGCAGGCCGGCATTCCGTATACCTCGGTCGACCTGCAGTCGGCCATCATGTACGCGGCGTGGCAGGTGCTCGAGGCGGCGGTGACGGCGACCAGGGGCACCGACGACAAGGCGATCGGCGCGTGGTTGAAGAAGAACGAGGTCAAGACCCTGTTCGGAACCTTGAGGTGGAATGGCCCGCAGAACTACGTCGAGGGCGCCGACCTGTACAAGATAAAGCAGCTGCAGCAGGGCAAATGGGTCGTCGTGCACCCGACGCAGTGGGCGGCGCCCGGCGCCAAGGTCGTCTGACCGTAGTAATAACTGCGGCTGGGGGGTAAGTGCCGAGCGCGACCCTGCTGGGCCAGTCGGTCCTGTCGGGGATTTTCATCGGCTCGCTCTATGGCCTGCTCGGGCTCGGCCTGAGCCTGTCGTGGGGCATGCTGCGCCAGGTCAACCTGGCGCACTTCGCGCTCGCGTTCCTCGGCGGTTACCTGACGTTTCAGCTTTCCGGACGGTTGGACCCGTTCGTCACGCTGGCGGTGGTCGCGCCGCTGTTCTTTCTCGCCGGCATGGGTTTGCACTGGTTCCTGACCCGGTTCTCGGTCAGCTTGCTCAACACGCTGCTCGTCACCTTCGGCCTCACCAGCATCATCGAGGCGGGAATCCAGTGGTACTGGACGGCCGATTTCCACCGGATGGAGAACGCCTACGCGGCGGTGCGTTGGAAAGTCGGGCCGCTCTTCGTCTCGCTCCCCGATCTCCTCACGCTCGGCTTCGCGCTGGTCCTGTCGCTCGGCGCGTGGGCAGTGCTGCGCTTCACCGACCTCGGCAAGGCGATCCGCGCCACCACCGAGGATGCGCCGATCGCCGCCGCGTTCGGCGTCAACGAGAAGCTGCTCGGCTATCTCGTCTCGGGGCTGGCCGCGGCGGTCGCCGCGGTTGCGGGCCTTTGCCTGGCGCTGAACCACACGCTCGCGCCGGTGCAGATCTACGCCTGGATGGGCGTGGTGTTCGCGGCGGTGATGATGGGCGGCCTGGGCCGGCCGATCGGTCCGCTGGTCGCGGGCATCGTCATCGGCGTGAGCGAAGCGCTAACCATGGCGGTCACCAATCCGACCTGGGCGCCGCTGGTGTCGTTTTCCCTGCTGATCGCGCTGCTCCTCTTCCGGCCGGCGAGATTCTGATGAGAATCGCCCTTGCGGTGATCGCCGCGGCGCTCATTGGACTGCCCTACCTCGGGCTGCCGGCGTTCTACGAGTCGTTCGGCTATCTGCTGCTGAGCGCGATCGTCCTTGCCACCTCGTGGAATGTCCTGAGCGGTTACTCCGGCTACTTCTCCTTCGGCCACGGCGCGTTCTTCGGCGTGGGCGTCTATACCACCGCGGCGCTCGCCGGCAAGCTCGGCTGGAATTTCCTGTGGACGCTGCCGCTCGCCGCACTCGCCGCCACCGTGCTCGGCGTCGCGCTCGGCGCCATCGTGTTCCGCGTCCGTTCGCTGCGCGGCGAGCTGTTCGCCCTTCTCACGCTCGCTATCACCTTCGTCCTCGCCACCATCGCGCTCAACGCCGTCGACGGCGGCCCGGGCATCATGGTGACCGTCGACATGCCGAAGATTGCGCCGACCGCATCGGGCGTGATCTATTTGATGATGCTCGCGGCCGCGGCGCTGACGCTGTGGACAGCGTACGCGATGTACCACTCCCGCTTCGGCACCGGGCTGCTCGCCATCCACGACGACGAGGACGTTGCCGAGGTGATGGGCGTGCCGACCTATCGCTTCAAGCTCGCCGCTTTCGCCATCTCCTGCGCGCTCGCCGGCCTCGCGGGCGGCATTCATGCGATCTTCGTCTCGTACGTCACGGTGGCGGAAACCTTCTCGATCGCCCTGGCGGTCAACGTCGTGCTGATGAGCGCGCTCGGCGGCACGCGGCACTGGCTGGGACCGGCGGTGGGCGCAATCGCGATCACGGTGCTGCTCTACGCCTTTACGAGCGGTAACGCCGCCGTGGTCGGCCGTGCGCTGACCGGCCTGATCCTCATCGTCGTCATCGTGGCGATGCCGGAAGGGATCCTCGGCCAGATTCTGAAACGCTTCCGGGACAGGGCGCCCGCGCGGGCGCAGGTCGCGCGGCCGTTTGGTAATGTCAATAATGTAAATACCTCCGGCGAGCCGTTGCTCGTGGTACGGGGAGTGGCGAAGGCGTTCAAGGGCGTGCAGGCACTCGCCAGCGTCGACCTTGAGGTACGGCGCGGCGAGATTCTCGGCCTGGTCGGCCCGAACGGCTCGGGCAAGTCGACGCTGATCAACGTGGTGAGCGGCCATCACGTCGCCGACGCCGGCTCGATCCTCTTCGAGGGCGAAGAGCTGGTCGGCAGGCCCGCGCACCGCATTGCGCGCGCCGGCATCGCGCGCACCTATCAGATCCCACGGCCGTTCCCGCAACTGACCGTGCTGCAGAACGTGGCCCTGCCGCCCATGTTCGGCCAGGTGGTCATGGATCGAGCCCGTGCCGAAGAGGAAGCCTGGCGCTGGCTTGCGTTCACCGGACTGGATGCAAAGGCGCATCGTTTTCCCGCTGATTTGAATTTGCATGAAAGAAAGTTCCTCGAGCTGGCGCGCGCGCTCGCGTCGCGGCCGAAGCTGCTTTTCCTGGACGAGGTGCTCTCCGGCCTGACGCCGGCGGAGATGGACGACGCGCTGCGGCTCATCCGCGCCATCCGCGACCAGGGCGCGACCATCGTGTTCGTCGAGCACGTGATGCGCGCCGTAATGGAGCTCACCGACCGGGTCGCGGTGCTCACCTATGGCAAGGCGATCGCCGAGGGCGTGCCGGCCGAAGTCATGCGCCATCCCGAGGTCGTCTCGGCCTACCTGGGGGCGGCGCATGTATGAGCTCGCCAGCGTCGCCGTGAACTATGGGGCGGCGGCCGCCGTATCGGACGTGAACCTGCGCATCGGCGCCGGCGAGCTGGTGGTGGTGGTGGGCCCGAACGGCGCCGGAAAATCGACGCTGATCAACGCGATGGCCGGGTTGCACGCGGTGGCATCGGGCCGCTTGGTGATCGACGGCGAGGACATCACGCGCGAGCCGCCGCATCGCTTCTGCGACCGCGGCATCGCCATCGTGCCCGAAGGGCGGCGCCTGTTCGTGAATCTCACCGTGCGGGAAAACCTCGAGCTCGGCAGCTACCGTGCCGGGGCGCGCATGATGCGCATCGAATCCCTGCGGCGCGTGTGCGCGCTCTTTCCGGTGCTCGCCGAGCGGATGGATACGCCCGCCGGCGCGCTCTCCGGCGGCCAGCAGCAGATGGTGGCGATCGGCCGGGCGCTCATGGCGCGGCCGCGGTTCCTGCTGCTGGACGAGCCCTCGCTCGGCCTCTCTCCCATGATCACCGAGGACGTGTTCAGGGCCATCCGCGAGATCAACAACGAGGGCGTCGCGGTGATGCTGGTGGAGCAAAATGTCGCCGTCGCGCTCGAGCTGGCGCGACGCGCCTATGTGCTCGATGAAGGGTGCATCGCCGCCGAGGGCGAGCCGCGCCAACTCATGTCACAACCCCAAATCCAGAGGGCATACTTAGGAACGTAATGGCCTACCGAATCATGCTCAAGCCCAGCGGGCACAGCTACGAGGCCGAAGAAGGCAAGAGCGTCCTGCAGGCCGGTCTCGATGCCGGGCACATGCTGCCCTATAGCTGCCGCGCCGGCGTTTGCCGCACCTGCCGCGGCACCATCCTCGAAGGCAAGGTCGACTACGGCCTGGTGCATGAAACCTACCTGCCGGAGGGTGACAAGGCAAAGGGGTACGCGCTGCTTTGCCAGGCCAAGCCGCTCTCCGACCTGGTGATCGAGGTGCGGGAGGTGCAGGGCGTGAAGCCGCGCATGATTCCATGCCGCGTCGAGCGCTTGGAGAAGCCGGCGCCGGACGTCGCGGTGGTCGGCCTGCGCCTGCCGATGAACGAGAACTTCCGCTTCCTCGCCGGTCAGTACATCGATTTCCTGCTGAAGGACGGCAAGCGGCGCAGCTATTCGCTCGCCGTGCGGCCCGATCCCGGCGGGGTGACCGCGCTTGAGGTCCACGTGCGCCACACCCCCGGCGGCGTCTTCACCGACCACGTGTTCGCCAGCCTGAAGGTGAGGGATCTGCTGCGATTCGAGGGTCCCTTGGGAAGTTTTTATTTGAGAGAAGATTCGAACAAGCCGATCGTGATGGTGGCGAGCGGCACCGGTTTCGCGCCGCTCAAGGCGATCTGCGAGCATGCGCGCGAAAAGAAGATCGGCCGCCCGATCACCCTCTACTGGGGCTGCCGCTTGAAGCGCGACCTCTACCAGCTCGACGCCGCGCAGTCCTGGCCGCACGTCAAGTTCATACCCGTACTCTCCGACGAGAAGTGGGAGGGGCGCATGGGCTTCGTACACCGCGCGGTGATGGAGGACTTTCCCGACATGTCCGGCGTCCAGGTGTACGCTTGCGGGGCGCCGATCGTGGTCGAGTCGGCGCGGCGCGACTTCAGCGCGCAATGCAAGCTGCCGGCCGACGAGTTCTACGCTGATTCATTCCTGACCGAGGCCGACAAGGCCGCAACTTCATAGGAGGAGACATGGCTGCACTAACGCGAGAGAAGATCCAAGACGGGATCGCCGACACGAGCAACGAGAAGTCCGTCGTCAAGCCCTACGTGATGTCGCACGGCACGATGGAGTGCTACAGCCTGAAGGAGTCGCGCAAGTTCTACGAGGAGTTCCTCGGCCTCGAGTGCGTGCGCCACGCCAAGCCGGCGATGGTGGTGCGCTGTGGCCTCAAGTTTCACATCGTCGCGGTTGAAGTCGGCGCCGCCGTGCATCCGCAGAACGTGCTCAACCATTGGGGCCTCGACGTCGGCTCCAAGGAAGAGGTCGACCGCGTGCACAAGGAGGCGAACAAGCAAAAGGACAAGTACAAGATCCGCCAGGTTCTGCCGGTCGTGGACCAGCACGGCGTGTACTCGTTCTACATGGAGGACCTCGATCACAACTGGTGGGAGATCCAGTATTACCCGGGCTTCCAGAACGAGGACCTGTTCGATTTCGGCGACCGCTTCTCCATGGACGATGGCGCCGAGGTGGGCGAGCTGAAAGAGCTCAACATCAAGACGACGGCATGAGGCGGCTGCTCATTGCCCTTGCTCTTGCCACGATGAGCGCCGTTGCCGCCGCGCAGCCGCAGCTGAAGACGCTGAATGTCATCGTCTTCCCCGGCGGCTGGAACCTGCCGATCTGGGCCGCCGAGCGGCAGGGCTTCTTCGAGCAGAACGGCGTTCGCGTGGCAGTAACACCGACACCAAGCTCGACGTTCCAGATGCAAGGCTTCGCCGAGGGCCGCTTCGACATCGCCATGACGGCGATCGACAACGTCGTCGCCTACCAGGAGGGGCAGGGCGAGGCGAAGATCCCCGACAACCCCGACATGTTCGTCTTCATGGGCGGGGACTCGGGGTTCCTCTCGCTGGTCGGTGGCAAAAGCGTGCGCAGCATCGCCGAGCTCAAGGGCAAGAAGATCTCGGTCGACGCAATGACGACAGGGTATGCCTTTGTCCTGCGCGAGCTTCTGGCGCGGAGCGGCATCGCCGAGAGCGAGGTGACCTTCGAGCGGGCGGGCGGTGGGTTGCAGCGCTTTCAGGAGCTGCTCAAGGGGTCGCACGCGGGCACAATGCTGATCGCGCCCTTCGATCTGCTGGCGATCAACCAGGGCCATGTACGCCTCGCCAAGGCGGACGAGCACCTCGGCGCCTACCAGGGTGTCGTCGGTGCCGCACGCCGTTCATGGGCGCGCGAGAACGAGGCGGCGCTTCTCGGCTTCATCCGCGCCTACCACGCTGGGGTGCAGTTCGTCGTCGATTCGAAGAACCGCGAGATTACGGAGGCGCTGCTCGTGGCTCTGGCCGGGCGCACCATGACGCCGCCGCTTGCCCGCCAGGCCGCCGATACGCTGCTCGATCCGAAGGCGGGCTTCATCCGCGACGTCGCCGTGAACGTGGAGGGCGCACGCACGGTCCTCGCCCTGCGCTCCAAATTCACCGGCAAGCCCCTCGGCGACCCAACGAAGTACATCGACTCGTCCTACCGGGACAAGGCCCTCGCGCGTTGACGGTTTTCGCGAACTTCCTCGACGAGCTCGAGGCACGCACCGCGATCGAGGATTGCCTGAAGCGCTTCGCGCGGGCCGTCGACCGGCAGGACTGGAAGGCGGCGCGCGAGGCCTACCATGATGGCGCGTTCGACAACCACGGCTTCTTCAAAGGGCCACCGGACGCGTTTCTTGCGCACATCGCCAAGCTGCACGAGCAGCAGGACCACTCGATGCACTTCAACACCAACGTGCTGATCGAGTTCCAGGCCAGGGACCGCGCCTTCGTGGAGACCTACGTCCTGGTCTTGCAGCGCTTCGGTGACCGGCGCGTAACCGCATCGGCACGCTACCTCGATCGCTTCGAGCGGCGCAACGGCGAGTGGCGGGTGGCGCACCGCACGCTCGTGTTCGGCGACATGGTCTCCGAGCCGATGGCCGACCCGCCGCGGTTTCCTCCTGAGTTCACCGTGCAGAAGCACGGCATGGACGATCCTCTTTACTTGCTAAAACGATAACCGCGGTGGGCACGGCGGCCGCGCGCATCCTCGGGCGCTCGCGCGACGCTACTGCGCCACGACCAGGCTGGTCAGTCTTCGCGGGTCCGCCAGCAGCTCGGCGCTCGGGCCGGAAAAGCTCACCCGCCCGCGGTTCAGCACGATCGCGTTCTGCGTGACCTGGAGCGCGAGCTTGGCATGTTGCTCAACCAGCACAATCGCGAGCGAGTCCTCGGCAACAAGCTTTTTCAGAGAACCCAACAATGTTTCCACGATGATGGGCGCCAGACCCTCGAGCGGCTCGTCCATCAGGAGCAGCGAAGGGTTTCCCATCAGCGCGCGCCCGATCGCCAGCATCTGCTGCTCGCCGCCCGAGAGCTGGTTGCCATAGGCGGCTCTTCGTTCTCTTAGCCTGGGAAACAAGTCGTAGACGCGGTCGAGCGTCCAGCGACCCGGGCGGCGCGCCACGTCGAGGTTCTCGTGCACGCTGAGCGAAGGGAAGATGAGTCGCTCCTGCGGCACGTAGCCGATGCCGAGCCTGCAGCGGTCATAGACGGCACGGCGCGCGATCGGCTCGCGCCTGAAGACCAGCTCTCCCGAATGGAACGTCGTGTGGCCCATGATGGTCGCAAGCAGCGTGCTCTTGCCGACGCCGTTGCGCCCGAGCACCGCGAGCGCCCCGCGCTCGGCGAGCTCGAGGTCGACGTCCTCGAGCACCACGGTCTCGCCATAGCCCGCGCGCACTTTGGAGAGGCTAAGCATGCGCCTCTCCCAGGTACACGTCGTGCACGCGCTTGTCGCGCGCGATCTCTTCCGGCGCGCCCTCGGTGAGCACCACGCCTTGCACCAGCACGGTGATGCGCCGCGCGAAGCGGAACACGAGCTCCATGTCGTGCTCGATGATCAGGATGGCGATATCCGGGGGTAACTTCTCCAAATTGGAAAGTATTTTTTCGGATTCGTGGGATGGCACGCCCGCGGCCGGCTCGTCGAGCAGGAGCACCTTGGGCCGCAGGCCGAGCGCGATGGCGATCTCGACCAGGCGCTGCTTGCCGTAGGCCAGGTCCGCGACGCGCGTCGCGGCCTCGTCGGCGAGGCCGAGCGCCGCGAGCAGGCTTTGACTCTCATCGATAATTTCTTTGTGCGCAGAAGCGGCGCGCCACATCCGCGTCGCCACTCCGCGCCGCTCCGCGACGCCGAGCGCCACGTTGTCGAGCAGCGGCAGGCTGCGAAAGAGGGAAGTGACCTGGAAGGTGCGGCCGAGCCCGCGGCGCACGCGCGTGGACTGCGGAACGTGGGTGATCTCCTCGCCGCCGAGCAGGATCTGGCCGGAGGAGGGCGCGAGCGCGCCCATCAGCATGTTGACGAACGTGGTCTTGCCTGCGCCGTTCGGCCCGATCAGCGCGTGGCGCGCTCCCGGCTCGAGCCGGAAGTCGATGTTCTCGGCGACGGTCAGCGCGCCGAAGCTCTTGCAGAGCTTGCGGGTTTCAAGAGCTGCAGGCATTTGTCGATCAAGCCGAGGATTCCGCCCCGGGCGAAAAGAACCACGAGGATCAGCAGCACGCCGATGCCGAGGAACCAGTACTCCGGGTATTGCTTCGCGAGGTAGTCCTGCGCGATCAGGTAGACCACCGGGCCGATGAAGGCGCCGTACAGGCGGCCGACGCCGCCGAGGATCAGCATCACCAGCACGTCGCCGGAAGGCTCGAGGCCCAGCACGTTCAGGCCGACGAACTGGTTGACCTGCGTGAGCAGCGCGCCGGCAACGCCGGCCATCGTGGCGGAGATCGTATAGATCAGCACCAGGCGCCAGTACACCGGCGCGCCGACCGCATGCATGCGCGCCGGGTTCTCGCGGATGCCGGTGAGCATCGCACCGTACGGCGAGTAGATGATCCGGCGCACCACCCACCAACCGACGAAAAGCGCGATCAGGCAGTAGAGGAAAGCGGTCTTGCCGTAAAGATCGAAGCGGAAGAGGCCGAGGATTGGCGACACCTTCACGCCGGCGAGGCCGTCGGCCCCTCCCGTCATGCTGGTCCACTTGTTCGCGATTTCCAGCAGGATCGCGGTGATCGCGAGCGTGAGCATGAGCAGCGTGAGGGCGCGCGTACGCAGGATCACCGCGCCGGTCGCAAGTCCGAGCAACGCGGAGAGCGCCGCGGCGGCAACGAGCTGCACCAGCGGGTCGGTGATCGCGGTATGGGCGCCGAGCGCACCCGCGGTATAGGCGCCCAGGCCGAAGAACGCGCTATGGCCGAGCGTGACGATACCGGCGTAGCCGAGGATCAAATCGAGCGACAGTGCGAACAGGATGAAGATCAGGATGCGCGCGCCGAGCGAGAGGTACTCGGGCAGCACGAAGAAAAACGCCCCGGCTGCCACCCACGGCAGCCATTCCGTCCAGCGAATCCTCGGATTCGCGCTGTAGCCGCTCATGCGGTTGGAGACGGAATTCGGGGACGGAGCCCTAACTCCGAAACCTGCGCAGCCAGGAAGTTAGGGCTCCGTCCCCGAATTCCCGTCATGCGCGCACCCCGAACAAGCCCTGAGGTCTCCAAAGCAAAATTCCAATCGTTGCCGCGTACACCA
>Ga0075430_100003492_pt1 | contig 13154 bp, 14 predicted proteins | sample RhiMetdeltSRZDD4_FD_75294 | JGI IMG/M metagenome (GOLD analysis project Ga0075430, IMG submission 75294) | Populus rhizosphere microbial communities from Tennessee, USA - Rhizosphere MetaG P. deltoides SRZDD4 | ecosystem: Host-associated > Plants > Roots > Rhizosphere > Soil | place: USA... | reverse complement strand
TATAGAGGAGCGCCACGGCTACGCCGGGGCGCTGCCGAACGTCGGGGGGTATGGGGGCCATCTCGGGGCCCCCATCTAGATATAGACGAGCGCCACGGCTACGCCGGGGCGCTGGCCATTTCTGGGCCCCACATGACCAGATTGTCCCGGTGGATGACCTCGTCGAAGCTCTTGTACCCGAGACGCTGCGCAATCTCGCGCGTCTTGGCGCCCTGGATGCGGCGCAGCTCGTGAGCATCGAAGTTCACGAGCCCCCGCGCGAACTCGCGGCCATTGCCGTCGCCGACGAGCGAGACCACCGCGCCCGCCGCGAAGTCGCCCTCCACCTTGGCCACCCCGGACGGCAGCAGGCTCTTGCCGTGCTTGGTCAATGCCTGCTCCGCGCCTGCGTCGACCGTCAGCCGCCCCTGCGGGGCGACTGCGAAGGCGATCCACCGTTTGCGGGCGGCCAGCCGATCCGCCTTGGGCGCGAAATAGGTGCCGGCCGGCTCGCCCTTGAGTATCCGGGCGAGGACGCCCTGCTTGCGGCCGCTGGCGATCACCATCGGCACGCCGGCCGCCGCGGCTTTCTGGGCGGCTTGCAGCTTCGTCACCATTCCGCCGACGGAGCCCACGCCGGTTCCGTCCCACACGAGCCGCTCGATGTCCTCGGTGACGGTCTCGACGGTGTCGAGCTTGGTGGCGGCCGGATCCCTGGTCGGATCGCTGGTGTAGAGGCCGTCGACGTCGGTCAGGACCACCAGCAGCTCGGCGTCGATGAGCGAGGCGACCAGCGCGCTGAGGTTGTCGTTGTCCCCGACCTTGATCTCCTCGACGGCCACCGTGTCGTTCTCGTTGACGATGGGGAGGACACCGAACTTCAGGAGCGCGAGCAGGGTATTGCGCGCGTTCAGATACCGGGCGCGGTCGGCGATGTCGTGCGCGGTGAGCAGCACCTGACCGACGGGCAGGCCGTGTCGCTTGAACGCGTGCTCGTAGTGCCACATGAGCGCCGACTGCCCGACCGCCGCCGCCGCCTGCTTCTCCGGGATCGACCGCGGCCGCTCGGCGAGGGCGAGGCGCGCCATCCCCGTCGCGATGGCGCCCGAGCTCACCAGCACGATCTCGCGGCCCTCGCGGACGGCGGCGATCTCGCTGGCCAGCGCCGCGATGCGGTCGGGGTCGGGGCCGAGCTTGGGCTGCGTGATCAGCCCGGTGCCGACCTTCACGACCAGCCGGCGAACGCGGCCTAGCTGGCGGCGCGCAGCCATCCGGTCGTGTCCAGTCGCGCGGCGATCGCTCGGATGAGCTCGGTGAGGCCGCGGCCCGTCGCGGCGGAGATCAGGAGGAACGGCTGGCCGGCGTCGACGCAGCGTCGGCGCACGCGCTCGACGGCCGCGAGCACCTCCGGCTCGGCGCCGTCGAGCAGGTCGGCCTTGTTCACGACCACGATCTGCGGCCGCGCGGCCAGCTCCCGCGAGTACGCGGCCAGCTCGGCGTTGATCGCGTCGAGATCGTCCGCGATGTCGCGGCCCGTGTTCGGATCCGGATCGAGCAGGTGCACGAGCACGCGCGTGCGCTCCGTGTGCCGCAGGAACTGGTGGCCGAGCCCCTTGCCGTCGGCGGCGCCCGGAATGAGGCCGGGGAGATCGGCGATCACGAACGACCGGTCGCCGTCCGCGCGCGCGATGCCGAGGGTGGGAGCGAGCGTCGTGAACGGGTAGTTCGCGATCTTCGGCTTGGCGGCCGACAACCGCGAGACGAGCGTCGACTTGCCGGCGTTCGGAAACCCGACCACGCCGACATCGGCCAGCATCTTCAGCTCGAGGTGCAGCCACCGCTCGGGCCCCGGCCGCCCGAGATCGGCACGGCGCGGGGCCTGGTTGGTCGACGAGGTGAACCGCGCGTTGCCGCGGCCGCCGCGCGCGCCGGCAATGGCGAGCACGCGCTGGCCGGGCTCCGTGAGATCGCCGAGCACCTCGCCGGTGTCACGATCGGTGACGACGGTGCCGATCGGCACCCGCAGCACCAGATCGTCTCCGCCGGCGCCGGCGCAGTTGTTCCCCTGCCCGTGCTGCCCGCGGGGCGCGTGGTAGTGACGCTGGTAGTGGAAATCGAGGAGGGTCGTCAGCGCGGGATCGGCCTCGAGGTACACCGAGCCGCCGTCACCGCCGTCGCCACCGTCAGGACCGCCCCGCGGCACGTACTTCTCGCGGCGGAAGCTCACACAGCCGGCGCCCCCATCGCCGCCCTTCACGAAGATGTCGATCTCGTCGACGAACATCTCGGTGCCCGCGGGCCGGGGGGTGGCCCGCTCGGGACGTCAGGCCGGGGTGGTGACGATGCTCACGTAGCGGTTGTCGCCTCGACGCTCGAACCGTACGTAGCCATCGATCTTCGCGAACAGCGTGTCGTCCGACCCGAGACCGACGTTCAGACCTGGATGGAAGCGTGTTCCCCGCTGGCGCACGAGGATGCTGCCGCCGGTGACGAACTGGCCGCCGAAGCGCTTCACGCCGAGCATCTGCGGATTCGAGTCACGACCGTTCCGGGAGCTGCCGACGCCCTTCTTGTGAGCCATGGAGTCTAGACCTCGATCTTGGTGATGCGAACGTTGGTCACCGCCTGGCGATGCCCGCGATGCCGACGATAGTTCTTCCGCCGCTTGAACTTCACGATCTCGACCTTGCGCCCACGACCCTGCGCGACCACCTCGCCGGAGACCCGCGCCTTGGCGATCTGGTCTCCGGACAGGACCTCGCCGTCACGGTTGACCAGCAGCACCGAGCGGAACTCTATGGCCGCGCCCTTGTCGCCGGTGACCTTCTCCACCGCGATCACCGTTCCCGGCGTCACGCGGTACTGCTTCCCGCCCGTTGAAATCACGGCTTCCATGCGCTTGAAACCTTCCCTGACACGTTGAATGACGGCCGTTCATAAGACCACAAACCGCGCGGAGCCGTCAACTCGCCGGCCGGTCGAGATAGTTGGCGAGCTGCTTGCGGACGAACAGCCGCGAGCGGTGCACGCGCGACTTCACGGCGGGCAGGCTGATGCCAAGCGTCTCGGCGATGTCGGGGTTCGATAGCCCCTCCACGTCGTGCATCACCAGGGCCGTCCGGTAGTCCGCCGGCAGATTGTCGATCGCCCGCTGGAGCACCTCGCGGAGCTCGCCGGTGAGCGCCTGCTCGTCGACGCGCGACGACCAGTCGGCCATCGGCTCGAAGTGGCGACCGTCGTCGTCGAGCGCCGGCAGCACATCGTCGAGCGCGATCTCCTTGGCCTTGGCGCGGCGCGTGCGCAGCTTCTGGTACGCCGCGTTGGCGGTGATGCGGTACAGCCAGCTGCCGAAGGCGGACTCGCCCTTGAAGCTCCCGATCTTGCGCGCGGCCGTCCACAGGGCGTCCTGCGCGGCCTCTTCGGCGTCCTCCTTGAGACCGGTGATCCGCATGGCCAGACGATAGACGCGGTCGCCGAAGCGCTCGACGAGCTGCTCGGCCGCATCGGGATCCTCCCGGCGGAGCGACTCCACGAGCTCGGCGTCGACGTCGACGCGCGGTCCTGATGACACGGTCATGAGCGCACCTCGTGCAGCGCCAGATAGCGCTTCAGCTCGGCCACGCACTGCTCCATCACGCGGATGTCCTTCGACACCTTGGCGAGCAGGATCGCGCCCTCGAGCGCGGCGACCACGAACCGCGCCACCGTCTCCGGGTCCGAGCCGGACGTCAGCTCGCCACGGCGACGCGCCGATTCGAGCGCCGTCGCCAGTCGCGCGTGCCACTCCGTGAAGAGCGTCGCCAGCCGCGTGCGGAATCCCTCGTGGACATCCGACAACTCGGAGGCGAGGTTGCCCATCACGCAGCCGCCGACGCAGTTGCGCTCCCGCTGGGCCTCCAGCACGCGGTCGAGAAAGCAGCGGATCTGTCCCAGCGGCGCGCCGTCCGGGTCGGCGAAGCACGGCGCCAGCGTCCGCTCCAGGAAGCCGTGGACGATCTGGTCGAGAATCGCGTGACCGAGGTCTTCCTTGCTCTTGAAGTGGTAGTAGAAGTTACCCTTGCCGACGCCGCTCTCGCGGAGCACGTCATCCAGGGCCATCGCGTTGTAGCCGTGCACGTGGATCAGCCGCATCGCCGCCGCGATGACCGCCTCCCGCGTGCTGCGCCCATCGCGCGACCGGTGTGAAGAGCTCACGGTCTTGATCGTCGTCATCTCTGTACCAACCAGTCGGTACAGTAAGCTACCCGACCGATCCCCGCCCGTCAAGCCTCCGCAACGATGATTCTGGCCCGCTCGGAAGCTAGAACAGCGGGGCGGCCACCCGGAGCGCGGCCATGACGACCGACTTCGGATACACGCCGAGGACAAGGATGCCGAGCACGCAGAGCACCAGCGACGCCGCCAGCGCGGGCGCCACCTTGACGCCACCGGTCTGCGCGGAGGCCTCGATGTACATGCTCTTGGCGATGAGCAGGTAATAGAAGAGCGCGACCACGGTCAGGATCGCCCCCACGAGCACCAGCCAGTACAGACCACGCTCGGCGGCCGCCCAGAAGACGTAGAGCTTGGCCCAGAAGCCGGCGACGAACGGGATCCCACCCAGCGAGAGCAGGAACAGCAGCATGGCCAGCGCCAGCAGGGGGGAGCGCTGCGACAGGCCACGGAAGGCCGACGTCGACTCGGAGTTCTCCGAGCGCGCGACCGCCTCGACCACGAGGAAGGCTCCCATGTTCCCGAACACGTAGGCGACCAGATAGAAGAGCACCATGGCGGTCCCCGACGCCGACGCGGCGGCGATGCCGACCAGCATGTAGCCGATCTGGGCGACCCCGGAGTAGGCGAGCAGTCGCTTGGCATTCTTCTGAGGCAGGGCCATCAGATTGCCGGCGAGCATGGTGGCGGTGGCCAGCGCGGCCGCCACCGGGCCCCACACGCCTGCGCGATCGCCGGCACCCTCGAAATAGATCCGGAACAGCGCGACGAAGCCGGCCGCCTTCGGGGCGACGCTGAGCCAGGCGACGAACGGCGTCGACGCCGCCTCGTAGGTGTCGGGCACCCACATGTGGAAGGGGAAGGCGGCGATCTTGAACGCGACGCCCGTGAGCACGGCCAGCAGCCCGAGCGTCAGCCAGGGATCGGGCGGCGCCTTTGCGATGACGGCCAGGCTCGTGCTGCCGGTGGCGCCGTACACGAACGACAGGCCATAGGCCATCACCGCCGACGAGACCGAGCCGACGAGGAAGAATTTCAGTGACGCCTCGAGGGCTTCGGGCGCGCGCTTGGCGAAGCCGGTCAGGACGTAGAGCGGGATCGACATCAGCTCGAAGGCCAGGAACAGCAGGATGATGTCGCGCGCGGACGCCAGGGTGAGCATGCCGAGCAGCGAGGTCAGGATGAGCAGGTGGTACTCGGCGCTTCGACGCGCGAACTGCGGCGAGCCGAGCGACGCGAGCAGCCCGATGAACGTCGCGGCAAGGAAGAGGCGCTTGACGAAGATCGCCAGACCGTCCTGCACGAACATCCCGCCGAGGGCTGCGCCGGATGGGGCCAGGAACATCGCCAGGACACCGAGGGCGAACGCGCCGGTGGTGGCCACGACGCCGACGAGGCGGCGATCGTGCGTGGGCCCGAAGAGGCCGAGGCCGAAGACGGCCAGCATCAGCGCGCCGGTGCCGATCTCCAGCACGAGCGGCGAAACGATCACGGCTCGAGGATCCGCGACAGCAGCGGGACGGTCGCGGTGTCGACGGGTGCGAGCGCGATACCGGGGGCGACGCCGAACAGCACCAGGACGAAGACGAGGACGACGATGGCCACCCACTCGGTGCCGCGGGCGTCCTCGAGGTGGTGGAAGTGCGGCGACGGCGGGCCCCAGAAAATCTGCTTGGTGACGCGGAGCACGTAGACGGCGGTGAGAAACGTCCCTGCCACCGCGGGCACGAGCCACCATCGGTACGCCGATCGCCACGCGCCCATGAAGGTGAGGATCTCGGCCACGAATCCGGAGGTGGCGGGCAGGCCGAGCGAGGAAAGGCCGCCGATGGTGAAGGCCGTGGCCACGCCCGGCATCACGCGGCCGAAGCCGCCCATCTTGCCGATCTCTCGCGAGTGCGCCTTCTCGTAGACCAGACCGACGAGGGCGAAGAAGAGCCCCGTCATCACGCCGTGCGCGAACATCTGGAACACCGAGCCGTTCAGACCGGCCTCGGTCAGGGTCGCCGCGCCGAGCATGACCAGCCCCATGTGCGAGACGGAGGAGTACGCGATGACGTACTTGAGGTCGACCTGCGCCATCGCCGACAGCGCACCGTACACGACGTTGATGCACGCCACCCCGCCCACCAGCCACGCCAGATCGGCGGCGCCCTCGGGCAACAGCCCCATGCCGAGCCGCACGACGCCGTAGGCGCCCAGCTTCATGAGGACGCCCGCGTGCAGCATCGACACCGCCGTCGGCGCCGACGCGTGGCCGTCGGGCGACCAGGTATGGAGCGGCCAGATGCCGGCGAGGATGCCGAAGCCGATGTAGAACGCCAGGAACACCCAGCGCTGGAAGGTCGGATCGAAGGCCGCGCCCTCGAAATCGAGGAACGAGAACGACGCCGTGCCGGCATTGACGTAGAGCGCAAAGATGCCCACCAGGATGAATGCGGACCCGAACAGGAGATACAGGGTCAGCTTCATGGCCGCATATTCCTTCGAGCCCACGCCCGTCTCGCGGAACGCCCAGCCGAAGACCCCGCGCGGCCGCACCTCGCCGCTCGAGCCCCAGATGCCGATGAGCAGGTACATCGGCAGCACGGCCAGCTCGTAGAAGAGGAAGAACACGAAAAGATCGAGCGAGACGAACACGCCGTAGACGCCGGTGACGAGGGCGAGCAGCAGCGCGTAGAACTCCTGGCTCCGCGAGGCGATCGTCCACGAGGCGAACACGCCGGCGAAGATGATGATGGAGGTCAGCAGCACCATGAGCAGGCTGATGCCGTCGACGCCGAGCTCGTAGTTGATCCCGAGCGGCGGCACCAGCGAGACCTTCTCGTAGAACTGGAAGGTCGTCCCCTGCAGCGCGGCGTCGCGATCGTACGCCGCGTAGAGCCACAGCGAGAGCGCGGCGGAGATGCTGGTGGTGACGGTGGCGATCACGCGCACCGCCAGCGGTCGATGGCGCGCGAGGAACATGATGAGGACGGCGCCGACGAACGGCATCCAGGTGATCACGGAGAGCACCGGAAAGCGGATCATGATGTCAGGTGCGCCCAGACGAGCAAGAGGAGGACGCCCACGGCGACGCCGTAGACGTAGTCCTGGGGCTGGCCGGTCTGCAGGCGGCGGAGTCCGTCGCCGGCCCGGAGGGCAGCCGCGCTCAGCACGTTGAGCACGCCGTCAACGAGATAGCGGTCCACCCAGCCGACAGCGCGGGAGACCCCGAGCAGCACGATCCGATAGAGGCCGGCATAGAGGGCGTCGAGGCCGTACCGGCGACGCGCCAGGTAATCGATCGGCGCCAGCGCCGCGGACAGCCGCGAGGGTGCGATCGCCTCGCGCTGGTAGGTCGCCCACGCGAGCGCGATGCCGGCGCCGGCCACGAGCATCGATACCCAGGGCAGCCACGCCGGCGCCTCACCATGATGAGCACCGAACGCGAGCACGAGGCCATAGATCACCGTGACCGCGGCCAGCAGGCGGCAGACGCCGTCCATCGCGAGGGGCACGCCATGCGCCTCGGCGTGGCCATGCGCGCGGCCGAAGAAGACGAGGAACACCGCGCGGAACATGTAGAACGCCGTCAGCAGCGACGTCAGCGCGAGCATGACGAACGGCAGCTTGAACCCCCCGTTCAGGACGGCCGCCAGGATGGTCTCCTTCGAGAAGAACCCCGGAAACGGCGGAATCCCGGCCAGCGCCAGCGTGCCCACCAGGAAGGCGACCCCGGTCCACGGCAGGCGGGCGAACAGTCCGCCCATGCGGAACATGTCGTTCGTGTGGAAGACGTGGATGATCACGCCCGCGCCCAGGAACAGCAGCGCCTTGAAGACGCCATGGGTCAGCAGGTGACCGACGCTCGCGTGATAATCGCCGGCGCCGGCGGCCGCCATCATGTAGCCGAGCTGCGACACCGTCGAGTACGCGAGGACACGCTTGATGTCCGACTCCACGCACGCCATCGTCGCCGCCAGCAGCGCCGTGAAGGCGCCGACCCAGGCGATCAGCGACAGCACGTCCGGCGTGAGCGCGAACAGCGGAAACGCCCGGGCGACCATGTAGACGCCCGCCGTCACCATGGTCGCCGCGTGGATCAGCGCGGACACCGGCGTCGGTCCCTCCATGGCGTCGGGCAGCCACACGTGCAGCGGGAACTGCGCGGACTTGCCGACCGCGCCGAGGTAGATGAGGAACATGATGGTCGACAGCCCGGGGACGGCGGCCAGCACGCCCGTGTCGGCGAGCCCGAAGAGCGTCCAGAAGTCGAACGTCCCCGTGGCGGCCCAGAGCATCACGATGCCGGCCACGAAGCCCAGGTCGCCGAGCTTGGTGATCCAGAACGCCTTGACCGCCGCGCGCGCCGCCGAGGGCCTGTCGTACCAGAAGCCGATCAAGAGGTAGGAGCAGACGCCGACGAGCTCCCAGAAGATGAACATCTGCAAGAATCCCGGCGCGAGCACCAGGCCCAGCATCGAGAACGCGAAGAGCGACTGGTAGGCGTAGTAACGGCCGAGGGCGGGTGGCGCCTCGTCGTGCAGATAGGCGTACGAGTACACCTGCACGACAAACGAGATGAAGGTCACCAGCACGCACATCGGCATGGCGAGCTCGTCCACCATGACCCCGACCGTGGCCATGGGCCCGCCGTCCGCGGGAATCCACGACCAGGTCGCGGAGGGATTCCGCGGCGGCCCATCGAGGATCGCCCGCGCCGCCTGCCACATGATGACGGCGGCCGTCAGCGCACCGCCCATGGCCGCCACGGACACGGCGGCGGCGACGCGGCCAGCCCGACGCAGCGGCGGCAAAAGGCCGATGACGAGAAAGCTCGCCGCCGGCAGCGCGAGGACGAGCAGGGCGAGCGCCGGCGAGCCCGTGCGCATCGGCTAGCCCCGTAGCAGATCGAGGTGGTCGGCCTCGATCGTCCGGCGCACGCGGAAGATGGCGATGACGATGGCCAGTCCCACCGCCACCTCGGCCACCGTGATGGCGATGGTCAGCATGGTGAAGACAAGTCCGCCGATGTCGGCGCGGAACCGTGCGAAGGCGACCAGATTGATGTTGACGGCGTTCAGCATCAGCTCGATGCCGAGCAGGATGCCGACGGCGTTGCGCCGGGTCAGAACGCCGAAGAGACCGATGGCGAACACGAGCGCCGCCAGTATGAGGTACGCCTGCAGCGGCACCCTAATCTTCCGCTCGCGCGAAGTAGAGCGCGCCGAGCAAGGCGACCACGAGCAGCACGGCGAGCAGCTGCAGGGCCGCGCCAAAGGGTCCGACGAGAGCGCGTCCGAGGGCGACCATCTGCTCGCCGGCCGGCGCCGGCGGCGCGGGCGGGACTGCGCGCTGGACGACGAAGCCGAGAAGGCCGACGAACACGGCGGCGGCGAGGACGGCGCCGTTGAAGACGTAGCGGCTGGACTGGCGGATGGACTCGCCGACCAGGCGCTCGGTGAGCATGATGGCGAAGACCACGATGGTGACCACGCCGCCGGCATAGAGCAGCAGCTGGACACCGAACAGGAACGGCGACTCCAGGAGCCAGAAGATGGCGCCCGTGGCCACCAGCGCGGCCGGCAGATAGAGGACGGCGGCGTGGAACAGGTTGGGACTGAGGACCACGCCGAGGCTCCCGCCCACCAGCACGACGGCCATCACCCAGAAGCCGACGGTCTCGGCCATTATGGATTTGCCGATTGTGGATTCGCCGTCGAAGCGCCCTGGGAGGCCTCGGGCCCTCGACGATCAGGCGTCGGTTGCGCCGTCGGCTTGGCGGGCTTCGGCGGCGCCTGCATGTCGCGCAGGCGGTTGCCGGTGGCCCACGACGGCTCGAACTGGAGCCCGAGCGCGTGCAGGCGGTCCTTGTCGAGCAGGAGCTCGCGGCGGTCGGCGGTGGCGAGATCGAACGAGCGCATCATCACGATGGCGTCGGTCGGGCACACCTGCACGCAGAGCTCGCAGAACTCGCACGAATACAGCTCGAGGGTGAAGGTCTTCGCCCAGTTGCGCTTCTCGGCCTTGAGCATCTCGACCTTGATCACCTGGGGCGGACAGATGTACTCGCAGAGCCGACAGCCGATGCAGTTCTCCTCGCCGGTCTGCGGGTCGTACGTGAGCGCGAGGATCCCACGGAACCGCTCGGGATAGACGCGCTTCACCGTGGGATACCGCACCGTGATCGGCCGCCGCAGCAGGTTCTTGAAGGTCACGCCCATGGCGCGACCGACCGCGCGCACGAGCTGCGTCGTCTCCGTCCAGAAGCCCGGCTGCGCCTCACCCGGCATGCGGCCCCCGCAGGGCGACCCAGAAGCCCGTGGCCAGGAGAAGCACGATGGTGGCGGGCAGCAGCAGCTTCCACGACACGGCCAGGATGTGGTCGACGCGAATGCGCACGAAGCTCCACCGCACCCACGTCACCACCAGGAAGATCAGCATCGCCTTCAGCAGGAACCACAGGGCGCCCACGAGCGGCGTGTCCGAGCCCGGACCGAGCCAGCCGCCGAGGAAGAGCAGCGCGCCCAGGAACGACGTGCCGATCATGTGAGCGTACTCGCCCAGCTGGATCAGGGCGAACTTCATCCCGCTGTACTCGACACGGAAGCCGGCCACCAGTTCCGACTCGGCTTCCAGGATGTCGAAGGGCACGCGGTTCTCCGCGGCCAGCGTGGCGATGAGGAACATCACGAACGCCAGCTGACCGATGAGGGGATAGGCGACGAACCAGAGCCCGCGCTGCGCCTCCACGATCGTGGACATCTGCAGCGAGCCGGCCAGGAGAACGGGCACGAAGGCCGCGAACACGAACGGCAGATCGTAAGAGATGATCTGGTTCACCGCGCGCATGGCCGACAGCAGCGCGTACTTGTTGTTGCTGCCCCACCCGCCCATGAACAGGCCGACGATCTCGAGCGAGGAGACGGCCAGGAAGAACAGAACCCCGATGTTCAAATCCGCCACCCCGAGCCCCGGGGCGAACGGCAGCGTCGCGAAGATGAGGATGCACGGGATCAGGAAGACGATCGGCGCGAGATTGTAGATCCAGCGGTCGGCGCTGGTCGGCACGATGTCTTCCTTCAGCATCAGCTTCAGCGCGTCGGCGATCGGCTGCAGCAGCCCGCGGGGCCCCACGTAATACGGACCGATGCGCGACTGCATGCGCGCGGCAAACTTTCGCTCGAGCAGCGTGACGTACGTCACCATCCCGATCACCACGTTGAGCACGATGAAGCCCACCAGCGCGTGATAGGCGAGCGTCATGTCGTCATCGGTCGACTTCTCCGAAGACGGGGTCCACGGAGCCCATGATGGCGACGACATCGGCGACCTTGTGGCCGGGAATGATGTGCGGCAGGACGGCGAGATTCGAGAACGAGGCGCCGCGCCACTTCAGGCGGTAGGGTTTCGGGCCGCCGTCGGCGACGAGGTAACAACCGACCTCGCCGCGCGCACCCTCGATGCGCGAATACCCCTCGCCCTTGGCGACACGCACCTGGCCGACCGACTTCACCCCGGGCCGGGACGAGATCGGCCCCTCGGGGAGTCCGTCGAGGGCGGCGTGGACGATCCGCATCGACTCGCGGAATTCCGCCATCCGAACGCGATAGCGCGCGTAGCAATCGCCCGCCGTCTCCACCGGCACCCGCACGCCGAAGTCCTCGTACGACGAGTACGGCGCGGCCGTGCGCAGATCGTAGGCGACGCCGGAGCCGCGCAGCAACGGGCCGGCCACGCCCACGTCCTCCGCGAGCTCGCGGGAGACGACGCCGACGCCCTGCGTGCGCACGAGAAAGAACGCGTTGTCCTCGAGCATCGCCTCGTATTCGCCGAGACGCTGCGCGATGACAGCCAGCGTCTCCCGACACTTCTGCGTCCAGCCGGCGGGAAGGTCGTAGCGGGTACCGCCAACCTGGTGAAATCCGTAGAGCAGTCGGGCGCCGGTCAGCGTCTCGAACAGGTCGAGGATGAGCTCCCGCTCCCGGATCGTGTACAGGAAGATGGTGGCGCCGCCGCCCAGCGCCCCGCCCATGTCCATGCACCAGGTGCCGAGCCAGAGACAGTGCGAGGCGATGCGCTGGAGCTCCGCGCAGATCACCCGCAGGTACTGCGCGCGCTTCGGTACCTCGATCTTGCCGACGAGCTCGACGGCGGCCACGTAGGCGAGCTCGGCGGTCATGGCCGAGACATAATCGGTCTTCGAGGCGATGGTCGGGTACTGGACGTACGTCAGCGTCTCCGCGAGCTTCTCGTGGCAACGATGGAGATATCCGATCACGGCGTCCACGCCGACCACCGTCTCGCCCTCGAGGGTCAGGATCGCGCGGAACACGCCGTGGGCGGACGGATGCTGCGGCCCCATGTTCATGGTGAGCCGCTCGCTGCCTCCGTAGCCGATCTCGACGGTGGTCCGCGGGAGCGTGGCCAAGTTATTTCAGCGGCGAGTGGGGAACCGGGATCAGCACGATCGACTGCATCTGCTGCAGGAGCGCCGGCGACTTCGCGATGAACGCCTGCCAGGCCGGGTCGCCCGCCATCTTCGCGCGGGACGCCGCACGGTCGTTGAGGTCCTTGTACACCCACATGTGCACGACCTCGTTGAGCTGGCCGCTCTCCGTCTGCCACAGCCCCACGCGCCGCGTGTACTTGTCGCGGGTGGGCAGCACGGCCTTGAACATCTCGAGCCACTCCGCCGCCTTGCCGACGTGCGCGCGGTACCACCGCAGCTCGTAGATGTTGCCTGCGTCCGAGGGCGGCGTCAGCGGCACCACCGGCTTGAGCAGCTTGTTCTCCTGGGCCAGCATGATCGGCCGCGAGATGGGCAGGTACTCCTTGTTCCACGCCTCGTTCTTCGCGAGCTCGCCACGCAGCCGCTCGCGCTCGTTCAGATCGGCGAAGCCCCACAGGTGCACGTACTGATTGAGCGTGCCGAACTCGGTGGTCCAGCCGCCCTCGAACTTGCCGTAGCTGTCGCCGCG
>Ga0075430_100003486_pt1 | contig 13164 bp, 14 predicted proteins | sample RhiMetdeltSRZDD4_FD_75294 | JGI IMG/M metagenome (GOLD analysis project Ga0075430, IMG submission 75294) | Populus rhizosphere microbial communities from Tennessee, USA - Rhizosphere MetaG P. deltoides SRZDD4 | ecosystem: Host-associated > Plants > Roots > Rhizosphere > Soil | place: USA... | reverse complement strand
TCTCACCAAGATTTTCTGCAACCATCACTAACTCATGTTCAGAGTTTTCTTCGTCCATTTTTAAATTAATGCTCAGCGCAGTGGCTGTTAGTCTTCTCTTGGAAAGTACTAATTTATTATCGAGATAAACAGAGATCGTATCATTGTCTATCTGGCCATTGTCAAAGAGTTTTACATTCACACTTTCAGAATTAACGATAAGTGTTTTTACAAGATTATTCTCCCTCGTCTTTAGGATCTCAGGAACTTTTACATTCGGTTTTACCGTAAGGCCTTTATCTTTTTCAGAAGGCTGGATGTCAGCTTTCCTTGCCGTATCAGTTTTTGGTTTTACCAAAACAGTCTTGTTGTTAGAGGTTGATGGTGTTTTTTTAGGGATTGAGGTGTTTGATTGTTTTGGAGTGTTTTTGGCGACTGTATTATTCGTGGGGTTATTTTTTGCTAAAGGAGGCGCCTGGTTTGGCGTTGGAATCTTTTTTCTTAAGAATGACTCGACATAGAAATCCGACGTTGCCACCTTTCTTAAATACATTTTACCACCGCCGCAATCCTCTCCTTTAATTCTTCTGTTCAGCGTATCAGTTTTTTCAAATACACTGCTGAATGTCCCTTCCAGAAATTCTTCTTTACCTGACTTTGCATAACTAAGAAAACATTTTTGAATACATGCCACACTTGATAAAGACATCCTGACTTCTATTGTCTTAATTTCCTGTATCAATGCGTTTCCCGACGACGAACTGTAATTCCCTGTCATAGTGCATTTCCCGTAGAATCTTTTATCAAGGTATGAATAGGTAACTCCGGACAATGTTTTGTTGCTATGCTCCAGTTGTACTTCGAACCGATACTGATCGCCATCATCGGTGATAAAATATCCCCTCCATATGCCGGTAATGTCCTGGGCGGATGCTATAAATGAAAAAGCCGGTAAAAAAGTGAGAAAAGTGAGTAGTATTCTTTTCATATTCCTGGCTAACACAATGTAAAACTAATAAATAAGTTCATTCATGTAAACCTGCTACACGAATGGAATGTTAATATTATCGAAACGTCACCCGGTATTACAAAAGGTAAATCTATTAATCTTATTTGCCAACATTAATGTGATGCCTCGCAGCTTCAGGAAAGTAGGAAACGGATACGGCTTTTTTATTTGACCATATAATCAATTACAATATAAGACGCAGGCTATAAGCAGATGATAAATAAAAAACTGTGGGCGGACTTTGTTAGATTTGCACCCCGTAAAAGCAAAGTTTAATGATCAATATTACATTTCCGGATGGCGCGGTAAGACAGTATGAAAAAGGCACCACTGCAATGGATATAGCAAAGTCAATTTCCGAAGGATTGGCAAGAAAGGTGATTGCTGCAGGTGTGAACGGACAAGTATGGGATGCTTCAAGACCGATCAATGACGATGCCTCGATAAAACTTTATACTTGGAACGACCCGGAAGGGAAAAGCACTTTCTGGCATTCGTCTGCCCACCTGATGGCTGAAGCGGTGGAAAGTATGTTCCCCGGAGTAAAATTTTGGGTAGGTCCTGCAACCGAAAACCCAAAGGGTTTTTATTACGACATGGATCTTGGTGATAAAAAAATAACTGAAGATGATCTTACGGCAATTGAAAAGAAGATGAATGAGCTGGCCAAACGGAACAGCCAATATACCAGGAAGGAAATGCCCAAAACGGAAGCAATAAATTATTTTGCTGAGAAGGGAGACGAATACAAACTTGATCTGTTGCAAAACCTTGACGATGGACAAATAACTTTCTATACCCAGGGAAATTTCACCGATCTATGCCGCGGTCCCCATATTCCGAATACTGGATTGATCAAGGCTGTAAAGCTCACCAACATTGCCGGCGCTTATTGGAAAGGAGACGAAAAAAATAAACAGCTGACAAGATTGTATGGCGTCACATTTCCATCACAAAAAGAGTTGGATGAGCATCTTGCTTTATTAGAAGAAGCGAGAAAAAGAGATCATAGAAAACTGGGAAGAGAATTGAGCATTTATACAATGGATGACGATGTTGGGCCCGGGTTGATCATGTGGATGCCAAATGGTACTATCGTGATTGAAGAGCTGGAAAAACTTGCAAAAGAAACAGAACAGGATGCCGGATACAAACGGGTGGTGACACCGCATATTGCAAAAGAAAGCATGTACATCACAAGCGGGCACCTACCTTACTATGCTGATAGTATGTACCCCCCAATGGAGTTGGAAGGAGAGAAGTATTACCTGAAATCCATGAACTGTCCGCATCATCATAAGATTTTTGCAGCGGAACCAAAAAGCTACCGCGATCTTCCTTATCGTATAGCTGAATATGGTACAGTGTACAGGTATGAACAAAGTGGTGAGTTATTCGGGTTGATGAGAGTAAGGTGTCTTCATATGAACGATGCTCACATTTATTGCACGAAGGAACAGTTCAATGATGAATTCAGAAGAGTGAATGATATGTACCTGAAATATTTTAAGATATTCGGTATCGATAAATATGTCATGAGACTTTCACTTCACTCTAAAGAAAAACTCGGTATCAAATATGTAAATGAGCCAGATCTCTGGATCGAAACAGAAGAGATGGTGAGAAATGTTTTGAAGGAGTCCAATATCCCTTATGTGGAAGTACAGGATGAAGCGGCTTTTTACGGACCAAAGATCGATGTACAGATCTGGAGCGTGATCGGTCGCGAATTCACACTGGCCACCAACCAGGTAGATTTTTCACAAGGCCGGAGTTTCAAATTACAGTACACTACACACGATAATAAAACGGAAACGCCACTTATTATCCACAGGGCCCCGCTCGGTACCCATGAAAGGTTTATAGGGTTTTTGCTGGAGCATTATGCGGGTAAATTCCCTGTATGGCTGGCCCCGGTACAGGTAAAGGTGCTCCCGATCAGCGATAAGTTTTTGGAATATGCTAACAATGTAGCAGATAAACTGAAAAAATCAGATATTCGTGCAGAGGTTGATGACCGCAACGAAAAGATCGGAAAGAAGATTCGTGATACTGAATTGATGAAGGTACCTTACATGCTTGTGGTGGGTGAAAAAGAGATGAATGAAAATAAAGTAGCCGTGCGAAGACAGGGGATTGGTGATGCTGGTGCAATTTCAGTTGACGATTTTGTGAGTCAAATAAAAAATGAGATTGAAGACAGAATAGATGTTAGTGCTTTTGTTGAAAAGAAATAATTCTTTACTAAACTCCTCCGATCCTGTTAGGGGGCTTAAAAAAATAAATCAATTGCTCCCCTTCAGGGGTTGGGAGCGTAACTAAACAATTTAAATGGCAGTACAACAAGGCGGAGGATTTAAACCAGGCGGTAATAATCCAGGTGGTTTCAACAAACCGGGAGGAACGGGTGGTGGATTTAACAAACCCGGCGGTGGAGGAGGATTCAACAAACCGGGAGGTTTCAATAAAGGCGGATTCAGAGGAAGATTTGTTCCGCGTAAAGAAGCCGAACATCGCATCAATCAATTTATACGAGTGCCGCAAGTAAGGCTTGTAGGTGAAAATGTAGAAGTGGGAGTTTATAATACGCAGGATGCACTGCGTATGGCGCAGGACCAGCAACTCGATCTTGTGGAGATTTCTCCAACAGCTGATCCGCCGGTATGTAAGATCATTGACTACAATAAATTCCTTTACGACAAGAAGAAGAAGGAAAAAGAGATGAAGGCCAAGAGCAAAACGGCCGAAGTAAAAGAAATTCGATTTACCCCAAATACAGACGATCACGACTTTGACTTCAAAGCAAAACACGCTGAGAACTTTTTGAAAGAAGGTAATAAGGTAAAGGCCTATGTACAGTTCAAAGGCCGCGCTATACAATTCCAGGAAAGGGGCCAACTGTTGCTATTAAAATTTGCCGAAAGACTGGCTGAGATCGGAACACTCGAAAGCATGCCAAAAATGGAAGGTCGTCGTATGCTCGCCATGTTTGCTCCAAAAAGCGGAAAGAAAAAAGCTTAATTATCCTGATCACTATTTTTTTTAATCCTATATATGAAAAGGATCATCATTGCTATCACCCTGGTAACAGGTTTATCATTTTGTTCTAAGGCCCAGGATTATACTGCTGCCGCGAAAGAATACTGTGATTGTTTTAGAAAGTCGAAGGACACCATGGATATAGAGTTTCGCGAGCTTCTTATCCGCGTTGCCAAACAACCTGATATAAAGACTGCATTTACAAAGGAGATGGAGACGCTGGATGTAAGTAAACAAAAAAAATTGGGAGAACAGTTGATGCTGCTTGGAACCGCGATGGAATCTGACAATACAGAATCTGGGCGTTGTGGTATCATGCTTGACGCGAAGTACAAAAAATTCAATGATACGCCCGAGAAGGAAAAAGATTTTACTATTAAACTGGCCACACAACTAAGGAACAATAAGGACTGTGAGTTTCTGTGGGCGGTAACTGTTTTTGCGCTGGCTTTTGCGGATGGAGATTAATCTTCAATTATGGACATCGAAATACTTAGATCTATTTGTTCAAAATTTCCCGGTGTTACAGAGGATGTAAAATGGGGAAATGATCTTTGTTTTTGCGTTGGAGGGAAAATGTTTTGTGTCGCCAGTCTTGAACCACCCCACCAGTTTTCTTTTAAGGTGACAGAGGAAGAATTTGATGAGCTCTCCGGATCTCCAGGTTTTCAGCCAGCGCCCTACCTTGCCCGGGCAAAATGGGTACTTTGCACTGATTCTGCGAAACTTAACAAGAAAGATCTTAAGAATTACCTGCACACGAGTTATGAAATGATAAGGACGAAGATCCCGAAAAGACAGCGGAAGGAATTGGGATTAGAATGAACTTACTTTTTCTAAAAATCAGCTTTGTAAAACACTGATTCCCGCCTATCTTTGCGACCCGCTTAAAAACGATGATAGAGATAAGGCATGCCTTGTCCCTACCTAAAGATTCCTGAAGAGGCTCACCAAGAGCTCCGACTGTTCGGGCCGCCTCAAAGGTTAATTATAAAGCATGTAAAATGCCTAAGGTAAAAACAAACTCCAGCGCCAAGAAACGCTTTAAAGTCACGGCGACTGGCAAGATCACTCACCAAAAGAGTTTCAAACGTCACATTCTTACTAAAAAATCTAAAAAGCGCAAAAGGGCACTTGGTCATGATGGTCTTGTCAGCAAGGCAAACCTTGACTTTGTGAAACGATTGTTGAGACTGAAGTAAGAAGTCAGCAGTACGAAGTCAGATATCAGACCCCCGACTTCAGACATCAGATCTCATCCGAAATAAATTCTTAAATCTAAAATCATTCAGATATGCCTCGTTCGGTAAACTCTGCAGCAAGTAAGGCCCGCAGAAAAAAAATATTAAAACAAGCCAAAGGTTTTTATGGCAAAAGAAAGAACGTTCTTACGGTTGCCAAAAACGTAGTTGAAAAAGGTATGACCTATATGTTCGTAGGTCGCAAGTTGAAGAAAAGGAATTATCGTCAATTATGGATTGCCCGTATCAATGCCGCTTGTCGAGAAGAAGGATTGACTTACTCTGAATTCATCAACAAACTTCAGAAAAAGGGAATAGCGCTTGATCGTAAAGTTCTTGCTGATCTTGCTATGAACAATCCGGAGACATTTAAGGGTCTTGTTGCACAAGTAAAATAATTTGCAGAACGCCTCCCGGAGCCGGCTGTGAAAAATCATAGCCGGCTTTTTGTTTTTTGAATTGCTCAAACTTCTACATTTGTTGCCGTTAAGTAAACTGACCACAAACAACCCATTGGATTTTTAATGAACAACACCTACCTCGACCTTGTAAAGCAAACTTTCAATTTTCCCCAGGAAGGTTTGGAAGTAGACGAAGGCAATCTCTATTTTAATGGTCTCGACATGAAGGCGCTGATTGCTAAATACGGCACGCCAATGAAACTATCCTATTTGCCAAAGATTGGTATGCAAATCAAAAAAGCCAAGCAATTATTTGCCGCCGCCATTAAGAAATACAAGTACGAGGGAAAGTATCATTACTGTTATTGTACCAAAAGTTCGCATTTCAGCTTCGTGGTAGAAGAAGCGCTCAAAAGCGACATTCATCTGGAAACATCTTATGCATACGATATTGAGATCATCAAAAAACTTTACGACAAAAAGAAAATAAGCAAAGAAACATATATCATTTGCAATGGCTACAAGCAAAAGAATTATACGAGGCGTATAGCGAATTTACTGAACACCGGATTCACCAATGTGATTCCAGTCTTGGATAATAAGGATGAATTGCGAGAGTATGCTAAATCCGTCAGAGTGCCATTCAAATTGGGGATACGAGTAGCGGCAGAAGAAGAACCCACTTTTCCATTCTATACGTCGAGACTCGGCATCAGGGCAAAAGATATCCTTGAATTTTACGTTGACAGAATAGAAGGATATGAGAGTAAGTTCCAGCTAAAGATGTTACACATTTTCCTTAATAAAGGAATTAAAGATGATATTTATTACTGGAGCGAATTAAATAAGATCATTAATCTGTATTGCCAGTTAAAAAAGATTTGTCCTGAACTTGATTCAATAAATATCGGCGGAGGTTTTCCCATCAAACACTCATTGGGATTTGAATATGACTATCAGTTCATGATCAATGAAATTATCCGCAACATCAAGACGGCATGTAAAAAAGCAAGAGTGCCTATGCCACATATCTTCACAGAATTTGGCAGCTTTACTGTAGGAGAAAGTATGGCACATGTCTATAGTGTGATTGGCGAAAAAGTACAGAACGACAGAGAAACGTGGTATATGATCGATTCGTCATTTATCACTACGCTGCCCGATACATGGGGAATAGGTGAGAAGTTTCTGATGTTGCCGATCAACAAATGGGACCAGGAATATCACCGGGTCGTTCTTGGCGGCATTACTTGTGACAGTCATGATTATTATGACTCAGAAGAGCATATCAATGAAGTGTTCCTTCCCAAAAACACCAATGGAGAACCACTATACGTTGGGTTCTTTCATACTGGCGCCTACCAGGATCAAATAAGCGGGTATGGCGGAATAAAACATTGTTTGATCCCGTCACCAAAACATGTAATTGTTGGCTATGACAAAAATGGAAAACTAACCGATTGGTTGTATGCTAAACAGCAGACGGCGCAAAGCATGTTGAAAATTCTTGGATATAAATAAAAGAGGCCTTTCCTCCCAAACGCACGGTTACAATTTCAAAGGGACATTCGATTCGCGCAATTCATGGTTAGGCTTGAAAGGCCTGGTATTTTTAAAGAGCTTATTGACGGATCTTCCTGGTTCTGGCAGTTCCTCTCTTTGTCGCATCGACCGGCTGTTCTTTTGGTACAGGTCTGGTTTCAACAGCTACTACTTCGTTTTTTGTTGTGTCCTTCGGAGTAATGGCCGGTTGCAGCGGTTCGTTCATTTCTTTACCAGCAAATTCTCTCAGGTCTATACTATCAGATGCATTGTTACTATCAAATTCCATAAACCTTAATGCCATTGCGGTTGAGTCTGATTTTTTTTGAGGCATCGCCGGTTTAAACACCCTGGTGGAATACTCTTTTGCGACTTCACAACTTGCAGCAGAAGCTACCAGCAACAGAACAGCTACAATTTGAATGGCACCCGTTGACTTCATGGCTTTAGGTTTTAAAAATTAAAAAACTGGATTCGATAACCGTTTATAGAAATTTGGAAATTATAGTCCTAAGTAGCTTTACATTTATAAACAATTCAACGTCCAAAAAAATCTAAAGTTTTTTAACATGAAACGAATTTTGATATTATTAACAGCAATGATCGCTTTCTCATCGCTTCTGCAAGCACAAACACCCGAAGATTCAGTAAAGGCAGTCGTGAACCAACTCTTTACAGCTATGAGAAATGTTGATGGTGCAATGCTAAAAGATGCATTTGCTGATAGCGCGATACTTCAAACAATAGCACGGCGTCGTTCGGATGGGGTTATTTTTATCCGGAATGAGAAAGTAATTGATTTCGAAAAGAGCATTAGTAACGCCAAAAAAGATTCCCTGGATGAAAGGATTGTTTTTGAAACCATAAAAATTGACGGGCCGCTTGCTTCTGTGTGGACCCCGTATAAATTTTATTATGCAGGTAAATTTCTTCATTGCGGCGTCAACTCATTTCAGTTGGTACGACTTAATGGCCGCTGGAAAATTCAGTACCTGATTGATACCAGGAGGCAGCAAGGTTGTGATTAATATTTATCAAGTTTATAAATAAAAAAACCCCGCCGTAGAAACGGCAGGGTGTAAACCAAAACCAACTGCTTATGAGAAAAAATTTATAAGTAAGAACTGATTAGTTTATTTTAATATCTTTTGCTGCTTCTTTGACCTCCGCTTTCTTCGGAAGGTTTAATGTCAACACTCCATTGACGTAGGAAGCTTCCACTGCCGTTGCATCAACTTTATCGTCAATTGTGAAAGAACGTTTAAAACTTCTATAGCTATATTCTTTACGAATTTGCTTTTCATTCTCCACCTTTTCTTCTGATTTCTTTTCAGCAGAGACTGTCAACACACTATTGTCAAGATTTACTTTGAAATCAGTTTTTTCAAAACCAGGGGCCACCACTTCAAGTGTGTAACCATTTGCATTTTCCTTAATGTTTACCGGTACATAACCTTGTTTTGTCAGGAAATTGTAACCATCATTAAGAACGACAGGTAAACCATTGAAAAGTTCATCGACCATATTGTCGAAATTCCTGTCGAAGTTTCGGTTGTGAAATTTAGATTGTGTCATAGCTATTTTGTTTTTATTGTTTTGATCATTTATCGGTCCTCCTGTTTAGTTCAAACCATATACCATGCCAGTGAAAATGATTTTTCTCTGACTCTTTGTTCAAATCAACGGCTTATAAAAGACATAATTTCCGAAATGGGAAATTTTTTCTGACAGATTATCAAGCAAGGCAGTTCAAAGCCATTTGGGACTCGTTTTTGACTAATTTTGCCCATTAAAAATCAACAAAAAATGTATCCGGAAGAAATAGTAATACCAATGAAGGAAGAGCTAACTGAGCATGGCTTTACCGAGTTATTAACGGCACAAGAAGTAGACGAGCAGCTCGCAAAAAAAGGAACGACACTTGTGATGATCAATTCAGTTTGTGGTTGTTCTGCCGGGTCCGCAAGACCGGGCGTTCTTCTTGCTGTTTTTAACAGCGAAAAGAAACCTGACCATCTCACTACTAGTTTTGCTGGATTCGATATTGATGCAGTAAAAAAGCTTCGAGAACACTTGCTTCCCTATCCTCCCTCTTCACCCGCTATCGCTTTATTTAAAGATGGGCAGCTCGTTCATTTTATAGAGAGGCATCAAATCGAAGGCCGGCCTGCGCAAATGATCGCTTCTAATCTTATCAATGCGTTCGGGCAATATTGCAACTAAATAATCACGAGCCTCTATTCGCGAGCTTTTAGCTCTATGACACAATTAGTCGTTCTGAATGCAACATAAACTTTCAGTAAGCGGCTTATAGCTAATAGCTCGTGGCTCGTAGCTTTCTTGTATATTCGCCGACACTATTTGAACTAACCAATAGCCAGCTGATGTATCCAAATCTTTATTATGCCTTCCGTGATCTTTTTAATGTGGAATGGCAGCCACTCAGATTTATCAACTCATTTGGTTTTTTTGTTGCGATCTCATTTATTCTTGCGGCGGTGACGTTATCGGCAGAATTAAGAAGAAAAAGCAAGCAGGGTCTTTTGCAGCCAACTGAAGTGCAGGTGATGGTGGGCAAGCCCGCTTCATTCATTGATCTTTTTCTGAATTTCTTACTGGGCTTTGTTCTGGGTTACAAAATACTTGCACTGTTTATCATGAATAAGTCTGTTACAGATGACCCGCAGGCATTTATTTTTTCAGATCGTGGTAGTTGGCCCGCGGGTATAGCACTTGGTTTATTATTCGCCGGTTTAAAATGGTGGGAGAAAAGAAAACAGGTTTTGGAAAAACCGGAGATGAGGAAGATCAGGATCTGGCCACAGGATAGGGTTGGTGAACTAACGATCCTTGCTTTGGTTTTTGGATTGATCGGTGCGAAACTTTTTGATGCTTTTGAAAATTGGAATGATTTCATAAAAGACCCGAGTATTCTCTTTTCTGCTGAGGGTTTGACTTTTTATGGGGGCTTGATCTGTGCTGCATTGGCCATTTGGTGGTATGCTAAAAAACATAAGATCGGTTTTTGGCATCTGAATGATGCGGCAGCGCCGGGCCTGATGTTGGCTTATTCGGTTGGTCGTATTGGTTGCCAGGTATCGGGTGATGGTGACTGGGGAATTGTAAATACCAACCCGAAGCCCTTTAGCTGGTTGCCAGACTGGATGTGGGGCTACACATATCCTCATAATGTGGCCAGGATGGATTCCACAAATCCAATTCCCGGCTGCAACGATAAGTATTGTTTTGAATTAGCACAACCACATTATCCAACACCTTTTTATGAAACAATTATGGCATTTATCCTGTTTCTTCTTTTGTGGTCATTGAGGAAACGATTGAAGATACCTGGAACATTATTTGCCCTGTATCTGATCGTAAATGGTCTTGAGAGGTTTTTTATTGAAAAGATAAGGGTGAATACAAAAATGAATGTGTTTGGAATAGAGTTCACACAGGCAGAACTGATCTCATCATTACTTGTAATTTCAGGTGTGGTACTTTGGTTTTACCTGAGAAAAAGGAATGCGGCAGTTATGGTCTGATCTTACTATGCAATGCTGATCACTCACATAAAAATTCCAGCCTGAAAAATAAATCCTTTTAAAGCCGCTGCCGGCTTAGGTTTCAAGGCGCTTTGATTTTTATCAACCGTTTGTATTGTTCACATTCTCAAACATTTTTCCCCAAACGCTATGAGAAACGGCGATTGTGGCGTAAATTTGCACAGATACTTGGACGGTAGTAATTAACTTACCCTTTGCAACTTTCCTTGAACAAACCGACTCTTATTCACGTTTATTAACTTGTAATACTTTTATTATTATGAGGCAGTTAAAGATTGCCACCCAGATTACGAACAGAGACAGCCAGGCAGTTGAAAAGTATCTGCAGGAAATTTCTAAAATTCCGATGATCACTCCCGAAGAGGAGACAACTCTTGCCCAGCGAATTAAAATGGCTCATCGCAATCCGGTTGACGCACAAAGAGCATTAGACAAATTGGTGCAGGCAAACCTTCGTTTCGTGGTATCTGTTGCTAAGCAGTACCAGCACCAGGGCCTTTCACTTAGCGATCTGATCAACGAGGGCAACCTCGGTTTGATAAAAGCAGCCCAGCGTTTCGATGAAACCAAGGGTTTTAAATTCATCTCATACGCTGTTTGGTGGATTCGCCAGTCCATCCTTCAGGCGTTGGCAGAGCAGGGCAGATTAGTCCGCCTGCCTCAAAACAAAATTGGCACCTACAACAAGGCTAACAAAGCTTACATGGCTTTTGAACAGGAACATGAAAGAGAGCCAAGTACTGAAGAGTTAGCTGAGATCCTTGAAATGAGTGAGACCGAGATCAACAACATTTTCCAAAGCAACACTCGTCATACGAGTCTTGATGCACCCGTGCATGAAGCGGAAGACGTAGCCATGGGTGATCTGTTGGAAGGAAGCGATGATACGGATGATGACGTAATGAAAGATTCATTGCGCAATGAGATCCGCCGCATTCTGAAATCTCTTTCTCCACGTGAAGCTGAAATTGTAAATGCTTACTTCGGTCTTGATGGTGAAAATGGAGTAACTATCGAACAGATCGGGCAGAAATATGATCTTACCAAAGAACGTATTCGCCAGATCAAAGAAAGAGCGATAAAGCGTTTGCAAAAAGCTCGCTACAGTAATGCCTTAAAAGCTTATTTAGGATAATAAATTGATGGGTTAAACTAGAACAGTCCCGACTTGTCGGGACTGTTTCTTTTTTATCATATTCGTAAATAAAATCACTAACACAGCTTTTACCTTTGATCAGGATTATGAAATACCTGTTCTGTTTAATCGCTCTAAGCTTTATCCTTATCTCTTGCGAAAAAGGAGTAACATTCGATCTTGATGAGCCCGCGCCAAAACTTGTGGTTGAAGCAACCATTGAAACAAATCAACCACCTTTGGTTATTTTAAGTAAGAGCCAGGATTTTTTTGCGCAAATAACTCCTGATATTCTTGCTGCAAGTTTTGTAAGAAACGCCGAGGTATACGTTTCCAATGGAGTCTTCACACATAAACTGAAAGAATATGCTGTACCGCTTTCTAATGGGTACACATTCTATTTTTATTCGATAGACTCTTCAAATCTTGGTACCGCATTTATAGGGCAAACAAACACTCAATATTCTTTACGTATCGTCGCAGAGGGAAAAGAATATGCTGCAACCACAAAAATACCGGCAATCACCAGGAAAATTGATTCCATGTTTTCGAAACCGGCGCCGGGAAATAATGATCCAAATAAGGCAGTGGTGATGGTTAGAGCGACTGATCAGCCGGGCTTTGGCGATTATATCCGGTACTTCACAAAAAGGAACAGTGAAGGCTTTTATCCTGCATTTACCTCGGTATTTGATGATCAGATTATCGATGGAACTACCTATGAAGTTGAAGTGGAAAGAGGAGTAGACAGAACTCAGGATCTGCCGGATGATTATACGTTGTTTGAAAAAGGCGATACTGTCACATTAAAACTTTGCCAGATCGATAAGGCAACATTTGACTTCTGGAGAACAATGGAATTCAGTTATGCAAACATTGGCAATCCATTTGGATCACCAACAAAAGTTTTAAGCAATATCAGCAATGGTGCTTTAGGATATTTTGGTGGTTATGCTCCGCAGTTTCGAACGATCATAATTCCCAGGTGACTTTTTGAAGATTATCAACATAGTCACTGTGCTGACTGCATGATACATCGATTACGCTATTTTTGTACGAATACTTAATCCCTCTCCCCATCATGGCGACGCTGAGTAAAGCGAAGCGGAAGCAAGGAGAGGGACTTTTGTAAAACGAAAAGAATGGACAATAAGACGAACGAGAAAGTGAATTGCCTTATCATCGGATCAGGACCTGCTGGTTACACCGCTGCCATTTATGCTGCAAGAGCGAACTTGAAACCGGTATTGTA
>Ga0075430_100003485_pt1 | contig 13164 bp, 12 predicted proteins | sample RhiMetdeltSRZDD4_FD_75294 | JGI IMG/M metagenome (GOLD analysis project Ga0075430, IMG submission 75294) | Populus rhizosphere microbial communities from Tennessee, USA - Rhizosphere MetaG P. deltoides SRZDD4 | ecosystem: Host-associated > Plants > Roots > Rhizosphere > Soil | place: USA... | reverse complement strand
CGCATGCTGCAGGCCGAGGATCTCGGCCGGACCATCCTGTTCGTCGCCACGCTGCCGCCGCGCGCCTGCGTCAACGAGCTCATCATCAGCCCGACCTGGAACCGCTTCTACCTCGGCGGGCTCGAATCGCCGAAGAGCTGAGACGAAAAAGGGGTCAGAGCAACTTTCCGCGAACCATGAGGGCGGAACGGCTTCTCCTGATTCCGGGAAAGTTGCTCTGACCCCTTTTTCGTTGTCCCTGCGGGTAGCGCTGCCGTTCATCGCGGGCTACTTCGTCTCGTACGTGTACCGCATGGTGAACGCGGTGCTCGCGCCGACGCTCGCCGCGGAGTTCGGCCTTTCGGCCGGCGGGCTGGGGCTGCTCTCCAGCGTGTATTTCCTCTCGTTCGCGGTCTGCCAGCTGCCCGTCGGCGTGGCGATGGATCGCTTCGGTCCGCGCCGGGTCAACGCGGCGCTGCTCCTGGTCGCCGCGGCGGGCGGCGCGTGGTTCGCCCATGCGGAGACCGCGGCGGCCGCGATCGCGGCGCGCGCGCTGATCGGCGTCGGGGTGTCGGCCTGCCTGATGGCTTCGCTGACCGCCTTCGTGCTCTGGTATCCCGCCGGCCGCCTCTCGACGATGAACGCGGTCGCGTTCTCCGCCGGCGCGCTCGGTGCGATGACCACCACCGTGCCGCTCGAGCTCCTGCTGCGGGTCTGGCACTGGCGCGAGGCCTTCATGCTGATCGTCGCCGCGACGGTGGCGGTGAGCCTGCTGCTGTGGCTCTGGGTTCCGGAGCGATCCGGGCGGAATCAGAATGAAGATTCCCGGGAGATTCTGAAAGGCCTGGGCGCGCTGCTGCGCGACGCAGCGTTCCTGCGGCTCGCCCTGTGCCTCGGCGCGAGCCAGTTCGCCGCGGTTTCGCTGCAGACGCTGTGGATCGCAACCTGGCTGCGCGATGTCGCCGGCTACACGCCGGCCGAAGTCGCCCGCGGCCTGCTTGCGGTGAACGCGTCGATGATCGCCGGCTATCTGATCTTCGGCCGCGCCGCCGACGCGCTCCATCGCCTCGGGCGCGACGCGCTGCCGCTGCTGATCGGCGGCGTCGCGGTTTCGTCGCTGTGCCTGGTGCTGCTGATCGCAGGGATGAAGACGCTGCTGCTGTGGTGCGTCTTCGTCGCGGCCGGCACGGCAGTCGTGCTCGCCTATCCGATCCTGTCGCTGCGCTATCCCAAGGCGATGGCCGGGCGCGCCAATACCGCCATCAACGTGTTCGGCTTCATCGGCATGTTCAGCGGCCAGTGGGGCATCGGCCTGGTGCTCGACCTCTGGCCCGCGACGGCGCAAGGCTACGCCGCCGAGGCCTATGCCTGGGCGCTCGGCATGGCCTGGGCAGTGCAGCTCGCCGGCCTCGCCTGGCTGTGGCGCGGCCGCGCCCTGCTGCAAACTGGATCCCCGCCTTCGCGGGGATGACGTATTAGCGCGGCTTGAGGTAGATGTCGCGGTACGAGGTGTACACCGACGCCGCGACCACCGGCCCGAGGGCCAGCCAGCCGAGCGCCAGCGGCAGCGTCGCCACGATCGACAGCACGAACATGATCACGCCGTAGACCAGGAACGGCAGGATGTTCTTCAGGCAGCCGCTGAAGCTCCCCTTCATCGCTTCGACCGCGCCCTCTTCGTGGAACACGACCAGCGGCGCCGCGAGCCAGATCGCCATCACCAGGGGCAGCAGCAGCGCCATCATGATCAGCATCGCGAGCAGGAAGGTCATGCCCAGCGCCTCCATCGACTCCGGGTCGGCCTGGCCCATCATCGCGCCCATGCCCACGCCCATGGTCAGGCCGACCAGCAGCATGATGACCAGGCTGCCGGCGAGGTAGATCGCGCCGACCGCGATCAGCGTCCCGGTGCGGTTGCGAAAGCCGCCGAACAGGTGGCCGATCTCGAGCTCGCGACCCTCGTCGAGCGCCTTGCAGCCGAGCGCGATCCCGGCGGCGAACACCGGCCCGAACAGCGAAAGGAGCAGGCCGCCGACGAACGGAATCAGGGCGGCGACCACCATGATCACGAAAAACAGCAGGATGATGCCGATCCACATCCCGGGCTGGCGCTTGAACAGCTCCCAGCCCTCGGCGATCCAGGTCCAGCCGTGCCCGGCCGGCACCGACTGCCCTCCCGGGATGAAATCGGCGTTGAGGCTGATGGTCTCGTCGGCGACCGCGGCCTTGGGTGCTGCGTAGGGATTCGTGCTCATGTGGTTTTCCCCCTGTCCTTGAATCGTACTCTCACGGTGGCGATGGCTTTTGCCACCAGCGAGCCATCGTCGTTCTTCGCCTCCGCTTCGACAAAGCTCATGCTACGCCCATCCTTGAGCACGCGCGCGTCCGCGGCGAGGCGCGTGCCACCGGCCGCCCCGATGAACGAGACGCTGAGATCAATCGTGATCACGCCGATCGAGTCGGGGTGCAGGGTGCGCGCCGCGGTGCACAGCGCGACGTCGAGCAGCGACACGATGACCCCGCCGTGCGCCGTGCCGAGGCTGTTGGTGAGGTGCGGCTCGATCGGCATCGACAGGCGCGCGCTGCCGGAGCCGAGCGCGTCGGTGGTGATCTTCAGGTGCTGGATGTAGGGAATCTTCTTCTGGTATTCCCTGGCGAATTCCACGTTCATACGATCGTTGCTCCTCCGTCCACGGCGATCGCCTGCCCGGTGATATGGCGCCCCGCCTCGGAAGCGAGCAGCACCGCGAGCCCCTTCAGGTCCTCGTCGTTGCCGAGCCGCCGCGTCGGGGTCAATTCCCGAATCTTCTCTCCCGTGGTTGCCAGAGTCGCCTGGGTCATCTTCGAAGGAAAGAAACCCGGGCAGATCGCGTTCACCGTGATGCCGTGTACGCCCCATTCCGCGGCGAGCTGGCGCGTGAGGCCGACCACGCCGTGCTTGGTCGCGGTGTAGGCGACGGTCGGCGCGAAGCGCGGATCCTGCCCGATCAGCCCGGCGACCGACGCGATGTTGATGATCCGGCCCCATTTCGCCGGGATCATCGACCTGCGGGCGACGATCTGCGTGAGGACGAACGCGCCGCTCAGGTTGACGCTGACCAGCTTGTCCCAGGCGTCCAGCGGATGATCTTCCGCCGGCGCGCCCCAGGTGGCGCCGGCGTTGTTCACCAGGACGTCGACTCTGCCGAATCGCTTCAGGATTTCTTCCGCGACCGGTGCGATCGCCTCGCGCTTGCCGATGTCACACACATAGGACTGGGAAGCAATGCCGAGGCGGCCGAGTTTCTCCACCGCTTGATCGAGTTCGTCCTTCTTGCGCGCGGTGATCGCGAGCTTCGCGCCCATCTCGCCGAGCGCCTCGGCAATCTGCAGGCCGAGCCCGCGCGAGCCGCCGGTAACGATTGCGACTTTTTCACGCAGATCCAGCAGCTGTTTGACGCCCATGAGGTCGCATCCTAGTACAGATAGAATCGAGACGTGACCACGCTGGTGATGTTCTCGGGCGGGATCGACAGCACCGCGATGCTGGTGAAGCTGCTCGCCGAAAGCGCGGACGCGCTGCGCGTGCACCACATCCGCATGATCAACCAGGAGGGACGCGACCGCGCCGAGAGCCGCGCGGTCGCGGCCATCGTCGCGTACTGCCGCGGCCGCTACCGGCCGTTCCAGTACTCGGAATCGGCGCTCGATTTCTCGGGGCTGGCGGCGATCCCGATCGACTATCTGTCGATCGCGTTCGTCGCCTGCCAGGTGGCGATCGACACGCCGGGCTGCGACCGCATCGCGGTAGCCGCGCTGGCGAGCGACACCGACATCGCGAACCGCAGCGCGCGCCAGCAGCGCGTGTTCGAGGAGATGTACGCGTGCTATCGCGCGCGCAAGCTGGGCGAGCCGCGGGTCGAGTGGATCCTGCCCGTGTATCACACCCCCAAGGCCGAGCTCGCGGCCGGGCTGCCGCCGGAGCTGCTGGACCTGACATGGTCCTGTCGTCGCCCCATGGAGGGGTTCCGGCCTTGCGGGATTTGCAAGGCTTGCAAACTCAGGCAGGGCTTGCGCGGCGCCGCCGCCCCGGCCCACAATCCGGCCTCATAAGCGGGAAAGGGGAGGGGCGCCATGAAGTCCAGACGTAACGATGGCCGCGTACTCATCTACAGCCACGACACCTTCGGCCTCGGCCACCTGCGCCGCTGCCGAGCGATCGCGCATTCGCTGGTCGAAAGCTTCAAGCAGCTCTCGGTCCTGATCCTGTCGGGCTCGCCGATCATCGGCAGCTTCGATTTCAGGGCGCGCGTCGACTTCGTGCGCGTCCCCGGCGTGATCAAGCTGCGCAGCGGCGACTACACCTCGCTCAACCTGCACCTCGATATCCGCGAGACCATGTCGATGCGCGCCTCGATCATCCAGCACACCGCGGAAGAGTTCGGGCCGGACCTGTTCATCGTCGACAAGGAGCCGGTCGGGCTGCGCGGCGAGCTGCTGCAGACGCTGAAGAACCTCAAGCGGCGCGGCACGCGCCTGGTGCTCGGCTTGCGCGACGTGATGGACGAGCCGCGCCTGCTCGAGCCGGAATGGCAGCGCAAGAAGGTGCTGCCGGCGCTGCGCGAGCTCTACGACGAGATCTGGGTCTACGGGCTGCCGCAGGTCTGCGACCCGCTCGAGGGCATCGCGCTGCCGCGGAGCGTGCGGCAGAAAATGGTCTACACCGGTTACCTGCATCGCGAGGTGCCGACGCACGGCGCGCCGCCGCGCCTGCCCGAGATGGTCAACCGGCCGTACCTGCTGGTGACGACCGGCGGCGGCGGCGACGGCGAGGGGCTGATCGAGTGGGTGCTGCGCGCCTACGAGCACGACCCGCTGCTGCCCTATCCGGCGCTGCTGGTGCTCGGGCCGTTCATGCAGGCCGAGCGCCAGGCGGAATTCATGGACCGCGCGGCGCGGTTGAAGCGCGTCGACGCGATCACCTTCCACGGCCAGCTCGAGGCGCTGGTGGACCGCGCCGCCGGCGTGGTCGCGATGGGCGGCTACAACACCTTCTGCGAGGTGCTGTCGCTCGACAAGCGCGCCCTGATCGTGCCGCGCACCGAGCCGCGGCTCGAGCAGTTCATCCGCGCTTCGCGCGCGGCCGAGATCGGGCTGGTGAGCATGCTGAGCGACGATGGCACCTACGATCCGGCGGTCATGGCCGCCGCGCTGCGCGCGCTGCCGCGCCAGAGCCGCCCGTCGGAGGTCGTGGTGCCCGGGCTGCTCGAAGGCCTGAAGAACGTCTCGCGGCTGGTCGCGCCGTGGATCGAGCCCGCGGAGCTCGAGGCGTCGTCCTCGATTTCGCGGATTTCGCGCATCGGCTGATCTGCGGGTCGCGGGTGCGGGTCGCGTTCGTCCTCAAAGGGTATCCGCGCCTCTCCGAGAGCTTCATCGCGCAGGAGATCGCCGCGCTCGAGCGCCGCGGCCTCGAGATCCTGATCGTCTCGCTGCGCCAGCCGACCGACGAGCGCCGCCACCCGGTGCACGACGAGATCCGCGCCGCCCTGCTCTATCTCCCCGAGTACCTGCTGCTCGAGCCCTTGCGGGTATTCAAGGCCTGGTTTCGCCTGCGCAAGAAAGCGAGCTACCGTGAAGCTCGAAACCTCTGGCTGCGCGACCTGCGCCGCGACCCGACCCCCAACCGCATCCGCCGCTTCGGCCAGGCGCTGGTGCTCGCGGCGGAGCTGCCTGCCGACGTGAAGCACCTGCACGCGCATTTCCTGCACACGCCGGCCTCGGTGGCACGCTACGCCGCGGCGCTGCTCGGCCTGCCGTGGAGCGGGTCGGCGCACGCCAAGGACATCTGGACCACGCCCGAGTGGGAAAAGCGCGAGAAGCTCGCTTCCTGCGAATGGCTGGTCACCTGCACCGCGGCGAACCGCGACCATCTCGCGGCGCTCGCGACGCCCGGGCGGGTGGAGCTGGCCTATCACGGGATCGATCTCGCCCGCTTTCCGGGCAAGAGCTCTTTTTCTGAATCGATTCGCGACGGCCGCAACGCCGCCGACCCGGTGGTGATCCTGTCGGTGGGGCGGCTGGTGGAGAAGAAGGGCACCGACGTGCTGCTCGAGGCGCTGTCCCGCCTGCCCGCTGCGCTGCACTGGAGGTTGGTCCATGCCGGCGGCGGCCCGCTGAAGAAGAAGCTGCAACGACAGGCGGCGCGGCTTTCCCTGGACAGGAAAATCACCTGGCGAGGCGCGCTCACGCAGAGCGAGCTGCTCGCCGAATATCGCGCCGCGGACCTGTTTGCGCTCGCGAGCCGCGTCGCTCGCGACGGCGACCGCGACGGGCTGCCGAATGTGCTGATGGAAGCGCACAGCCAGGGCCTGGCCTGCGTGGCGACGCGCGTATCGGCGATTCCCGAGCTGATCCACGACGGCCAGACCGGCGTCCTGGTGGAGGAGAACCATCCCGCGGCGCTCGCGCGCGCGCTGGAGGCGCTGATCGTCAATCCCGCGCGCCGCCGCTCGCTCGGGCAGGCCGCGCGTGCGCGGCTGGCCGAAAGCTTCGCGCTCGACCCGAACATCGAGAGCCTCGCCCGCAGGTTCGGCCTCGCCGCCGGTGCGCATCGCGTTCTACGCACCGCTTAAGCCGCCGACCCACGCCACGCCTTCGGGCGACCGGCGCGTTGCGGGCTTGTTCATGGACGCGCTCGAGCTGGTCGCCGAGCAGGTGGAGCTCGTGTCCACCTTCCGCAGCTTCGACGCCGACGGCGATGCCGCGCGCCAGCTCGCGCTGCGCAGCCAGGGCGAGGCGCTGGCCGAGCGGCTGGTGGCCGGATGGCGCGCCGGCCCGGCGCCGCTGCGCCCCAACCTGTGGTTCACCTACCACGTCTACTACAAGGCGCCGGACTGGCTCGGCCCGGCAGTGAGCGCAGCGCTCGGCATCCCTTATGTGATTGCGGAGGCCTCGCTGGCGGAAAAGCGCGCGGCCGGGCCTTGGGCAATGGGGCATGAAGCCGCCTCGGAAGCAATCCGGCGCGCGCACCTGGTCATCTCCCCTTCGCGCGACGATGTCGCCGGGCTGGAAAAGCTGGTCGCCAGGGAGCGCATCGTGCACCTGCCGCCTTTTCTCGATGCCGGGCTGTACCGCGCGGCAGCCGGGCAGCGCGAACACCACCGGAAAAAGCTCGCGCAGGCGCATGGGCTGGATATGTCGGTGCCGTGGATCTTCGTCGCGGCGATGATGCGCCCCGGCGACAAGCTCGCCTCGTACCGCGCCCTTGCCGCCGCGCTCGCGCGCCTCGCCGATCTGCCGTGGCGCCTGGTAGTCGCCGGCGGCGGCCCGGCACGCACCGAAGTCGAAGCCGCGCTCGAGGAGAGCGTGCCGGGGCGCGCTGCGTTTATCGGCATCCTCGAAGGGCGGCAGCTGGCCGCGGTCTACGCCGCCTGCGATCTCTACGCCTGGCCGGCGGTGAACGAGGCCTACGGCATGTCGATGCTCGAGGCGCAGGCAGCGGGCATTCCGGTGGTCTCCAGGGCGACGCGCGGCGTGCCCGACGTGGTGATGGATGGGCGCACCGGGGTCCTGACCCAAAGCGAAGACCTCGCGCCGGCGTTACGCCAGCTCCTGACCGATCCGGTCCGGCGCGCGGCGCTCGGCGCCAACGCGGCGGCGTTTATCGCCGCCGAGCGCAGCCTGGACGCCGCGGCGCGCCGCATGGGCGGCCTGCTTGCCGCCCTGTGAGAGCGGGGGGTGAGAATCACCTCACCCCCCGCACCCCCCTCTGAGCGGCTGGTGACGCTCGCCCTGCGGCGCCACGCGGACACGGCCTGGAGCGTTGCCGGCCGCATTCAAGGGCGGGCCGACTTGCCCTTGCTGGAGAATATTTCCATTTCCTTGCCGGTTGCCTGCCGCGGCATGCGTATCGTGACGAGCCCTCTCAAGCGTTGCGTCGACACCGCGGCGCTGCTCGGCGCGCCCGGGGCGCCGCGCGAGCCTCGCCTCGTCGAGATGGACTGGGGCGCCTGGGAGGGCGAATCGCTCGGCGCCCTGCGCGCGCGCCTCGGCGGGGAGATGCGCGAGAACGAGGAACGCGGGCTCGATTTCAGGCCGCCCGGCGGCGAGAGTCCCCGCATGGTCGTGTCCAGAGTGGAGCCCTGGCTAAGGGAGATTGCACTTGAGAAACAGCCGACCTTCGCGATCACGCACCGCGGCGTGATCCGGGCGGTCCTCGCCGCCGCGAGCGGCTGGGACATGCGCGGCAGGCCGCCGGCCAAACTCGACTGGAACGCGGTGCATCTCTTCACCCTCGATGCCGGGGGCAGCCCGCGGGTCTTGCAGCTCAACGTGACGTGAAACCGCCGCGGGTTTTCTTCTATGTGCAGCATCTCCTCGGCATCGGGCACCTGCAGCGCGCCGCGGCGCTCGCGCGCGGGCTGACCGCGGCGGGATTCGAGGTCACCCTGGCGAGCGGCGGCAAGCCGGTGGAGGGCATTCCAGCTCTGCAGCTGCCGCCGGTATCGAGCGATGCCGAATTCAAGCAGCTGCTCGACCTGAACGGCAACCCGGTGGATGACGCGTGGAAGGCGCGGCGCCGGCAAGCGCTCCTCAAGGCTTTTCAGGATGCTTCTGCCGATGTGCTGCTGATCGAGCTGTTCCCTTTCGGCCGGCGGCAGATGCGCTTCGAGCTGCTCCCGCTCCTCGACAAGGCAAAGCAGGCTTCGCCGCGCCCGCTCGTCGTGTGCTCGGTGCGCGATCTGATCCAGCCGCGCCCGTCGCGCGAGGCCGAGATGCTCGAGTGCTTCGAGCACTACTACGACCGGTTGCTGGTGCATGGCGATCCCCGCGTCGCGCCCTTCGAGCGCAGCTTCGGCGCCGCGGCGCGGCTGGCGGGGCGGATGCACTACACCGGGTACGTGGTCCAGGAACCCGCCCGGCAGGGGGACGCGGGCACCGGCGAGGTGCTGGTTTCCGCCGGCGGCGGCGCGGTCGGACAGCGCCTGCTCGAGACCGCGATCGCGGCGCGCCCTCTGAGCAGCCTGCGCGATCGGCCCTGGCGCATCCTTGCCGGCATCAACGCCCCGGGCTTCGAAACCCTGCGCTCCCGCGCGGGCAATGGCGTGATCGTCGAGCGCTCGCGGAACGATTTCACGCTGCTGCTGCGAAATTGCGTGCTTTCCGTGAGCCAGGGCGGGTACAACACAGTACTGGAAACGCTTCAGGCGGGCGCCCGGGCGGTGGTGGTCCCGTTTGCGAGCGTCACCGAATCCGAGCAGACGCTGCGCGCGACGCTGCTGGCAGAAAGGGGGCTGCTGGAGGTGGTAGACGATGCTTCGCTGACGCCTGCCGCGCTCGCGGCGGCGGTGGACCGCGCCGCCGCACGCCCGCGGCCGGCGCCTGGCGCGATCGACTTCGGCGGCGCCCGCGCGAGCGCCGCCCTGCTGCGCGAGTGGCTTTCTTGAAGTGGGCCGAATTCGAGGGTCAGCTGGCGCGGCGGCGCGATGCCGGCCGTCCGGCCGAATTCTGGTGGCGCGACGACGACGCCGCGGCCGTTTCCTCGAATATCCGGAAACTCGTCCGTCTGTCGAAGACTTATGGGATCCCCTTGTCCCTGGCGGTCATTCCCGCAGCGGCGGAGCCCGAGCTGTTCCGCTCGCTGCATGACGGCGTCACCATCCTGCAGCACGGCACCGACCATCGCAATCGTGCCGCCGCGGGCGAAAAGAAGACCGAGTACCCCGCGCTCGAGCCGATCGGCACGGCGTTGGCGCGGATCGCCGCCGGGCGCGCCCGATTGCAGGAGCTTGCCGGCGAAAAATTCCTGCCGATCCTCGCCCCGCCGTGGAACCGGATACGCGAGGATCTGCTGAAACGATTGCCCGCGATCGGGATCCGCGGCGTCAGCGCCTACGGCGCGCGCGCGAGCGCCGAGCCGGCGCCGGGACTGCGGCAGGTGAACACGCACGTCGATATCGTGGCGTGGCGCCAGGGGAAGCGCTTTGTCGGCAGGGAAGAGGCTCTATCAAGCGCATTCCCGCATCTATCGGGCGACGAGCCCGTGGGGTGGCTGACGCATCACGCGGTGCACGACGCCGCGGCCTGGGATTTTCTTGAACGACTTTTCACGATTCGGGACATTCGCTGGGTCTCGGCGCAGGAAGCCTTCTCGTATACTGCCCCCGCGCATGGCTGACCTCATTACCGTCCGCGATCTGAAGGTTTATCTCGATGTCGACGCCGGCACGGTGAAGGCGGTCGACGGCGTGTCGTTCCGCATTCCGCAAGGCGGCACGGTCGCGCTGGTCGGCGAGTCGGGCTCGGGCAAGTCGGTGGTGGCGCAGTCGATCATGGGCATCCTGCCGCGCATCGCGCGCATCGAGTCGGGCGAGATCGTGTTCCGCGATCCGAAGCTCAAGACCGAGGTGGACATCTCGCGCCTGGACCCCGCGGGGCGCCCGATGCAGGACATCCGCGGCGGGCGCATCTCGATCATCTTCCAGGAGCCGATGACCGCGCTGTCGCCGCTGCACACCATCGGCAACCAGATCGGCGAGGCGCTCGCCCTGCACCGCGAGGACCTCGGCAAGTCGCAGCGGCGCGACGCGGTGCTCGAGATGCTGCGCCTCACCGGCTTTCCGGATCCGGTCAAGGCCGAGCACACCTATCCGTTCGAGCTCTCCGGCGGCCTGCGCCAGCGCGCGATGATCGCGATGGCGCTGGTGTGCCGTCCGGCGCTGCTGGTCGCGGACGAGCCAACCACCGCGCTCGACGTCACCATCCAGGCGCAGATCCTGCAGCTGATCAAGGAGCTGCAGCAGGAGTTCCACATGGCGGTCCTACTCATCACCCACGACCTCGGGGTGGTGGCGAACATGGCCGACGAGGTGGTGGTAATGCACCGCGGCCGCGTGATGGAATCGGGCGCCGTGGCGGACATCTTCCGCGAGGCGCAGCATCCTTACCTCAAGGCGCTGATGCGCGCCGTGCCGCGCTTCGACATGGCGCGCGGCGAGCGCCTGACGCCGATCCGCGACGTGCAGGTGACCGGCGAGCACCTCATTGCAACCGGGATACGGCCACGCATCGATCTGACCCGGCCCCTGCTGGAGGTCAAGCATCTCACCAAGCGCTACTCGACGCGCAAGCGCTCGTTTCTCGGCGGCAAGAGCGGTTCGAGCGGCGAGTTTCTTGCCGTGGATGACGTGAGCTTCGAGGTCGGCGCCGGCGAGTGCCTCGGCCTGGTCGGCGAATCGGGCTGCGGCAAGACCACGACCGCGCGCATGATCCTGCGGTCGGTCACGCCGGACTCGGGAGAAATTCTTTTCAAGGGGGAGAAAGTCCTGGGGTTCAAGGACGCGCGCTTGTTCGGCTACCGGCGCAAGGTGCAGTTCGTGTTCCAGGACCCCTTCGGCTCGCTCAATCCCCGCATGAGCGCCTACGACATCGTGAGCGAGCCGCTGGTGATCCACGGCATCGGCGACGAAGAGGAGCGCTTCGCGCGCGTCAAGGAGATGATGGGCCTGGTCGGCCTCGACGTGCGCCACCTGCGGCGCTATCCGCACAGCTTCTCGGGCGGGCAGCGCCAGCGCATCGGCATCGCGCGCGCCCTGGCGCTCGGCCCCGAGCTCCTGATCTGCGACGAGCCGGTCTCCGCGCTCGACGTCTCGGTGCAGGCGCAGGTGCTCAATCTGCTCGCCGACCTGCGCAAGGCGCTCGGGCTCACCTACATTTTCATTTCCCACAACCTCGCGGTGGTGAATTACCTCGCCGACCGCATCGCGGTGATGTGCGCGGGGCGCATCGTCGAGCTCGCGCCGGCTGCGGAGCTGTTCCGCAACCCGGTGCATCCGTATACCCAGGCGCTGCTCGCGGCGGTTCCCGAGCCCGACCTCGCCCGCAAGCTCAACTTCGACGCCCTGATGGAGGGCAAGGCTTCCGACCCGGCCGCGTGGCCCGGCGAGTTCCGCATCGCCGGCGAGGCGCGCCCCGGGATGCGGGACATCGGCAAGGGGCACCTCGTGAGGGCCGCATGAGGAATATTGTTTTTTCAATCCTGCTGGTTGCCCCCGGGGTGGTTTTTTCTGCAAACCTCGTCGATCCGCCGATGCTCAGGCTCGACGTTTCGACGGGCAAGCTGCCGCCGCTGGCGATGCGCCTGCCGCAGCCGCCGCTGGTGGTGAAGGTGGACCAGCCGGGCCGCCATGGCGGCACGCTGCACAGCCTGGTCGGTCGCGCGCGCGACACGCGCCTGCTGGTGGTCTACGGCTACGCGCGCCTCGTCGGCTACGACCGCGAGTTCAACATCGTCCCGGACATCCTCGAGAGCCTCGAGGTGCAGGAGGGGCGCATCTTCACCCTCAAGCTGCGCAAGGGCCACCGCTGGTCCGACGGCCGTCCGTTCACCACCGAGGACTTCCGCTACTACTGGGAGGACGTGGCGAACAACAAGGAACTCGCGCCCGCCGGCCCGCCGAAGGACATGCTGGTCGAGGGCCAGCCGCCGAAGTTCGAGGTGCTGTCCGACACGGCGCTGCGCTTCACCTGGCACAAGCCCAACCCGCATTTCATCGCGCGCCAGGCGGGCGCCTCGCCGCTGTTCCTCTATCGCCCGGCGCATTACATGAAGCCGTTCCACAAGAAGTACTCGGAGAAGGTGCGCAAGGCCGAGGCCGACGGTACGGCGAAGCGCAAGTGGTCGGCGACGCACAACCGCGCCGACAACCTCATGGACATGGACAACCCCGACCTGCCGACGCTTCAGCCGTGGCTGAACGGCACGCGGCCGCCGGCCGACCGCTTCGTCGCGGTGCGCAACCCGTATTTCCACCGCGTCGACGAGCAGGGGCTGCAGCTGCCCTACATCGACCGCGTGGTGCTCGCGGTGGCGGACTCGAAGCTGATCCCCGCCAAGACCGGCGCCGGCGAGGCCGACCTGCAGGCGCGCGACGTCCACTTCAACAACTACACCTTCCTCAAGCAAGGCGAGAAGCAGAACGGCTACCGCACGCTCCTGTGGCGGCCGGGCAAGGGGGCGCATTTCGCGCTGTTCCCGAACCTCAACGTGAACGACCCGGTGTGGCGCAAGGTGGTGCGCGACGTGCGCTTCCGCCGTGCGCTGTCGCTCGCCATCGACCGCTCGCTCGTCAACCAGGTGCTCTATTTCGGCCTCGCCATCGAGGGCAACAACACCGTGCTGCCGCAGAGCCCGCTGTTCCGCGAGGC
>Ga0075430_100003481_pt1 | contig 13171 bp, 10 predicted proteins | sample RhiMetdeltSRZDD4_FD_75294 | JGI IMG/M metagenome (GOLD analysis project Ga0075430, IMG submission 75294) | Populus rhizosphere microbial communities from Tennessee, USA - Rhizosphere MetaG P. deltoides SRZDD4 | ecosystem: Host-associated > Plants > Roots > Rhizosphere > Soil | place: USA... | reverse complement strand
CGGGCAGCTCGGAGCTCGACTTCGCGTCGACGAAAGTGCCGAGCCCGACGCCCATGCCGAGCAGGTAGAACAGCGGCATCACGAAGGTCGACACGACGCTCCCCCGCCAGGTTCGGCGGTAGGTCGTCGCCCAGTAGTCGAACTGGCGCAGCACCAAGTCCATCGCGAGCCCTAGTCGATGAGAGTACGGCCGGTCAGCCGTAGGAAGACGTCCTCGAGCGTCGACCGGCGCACCAGCACCGAGGCCGGTCGCAGACCACGCTCATTGACGGCGACGGCAGCCTGCTCGCCGTCGTCGGTGTAGAGCAGGACCCGGTCGGGAAGCACCTCGATCCGCTCGGCCAGATCCTTGACCTGCGCGGCGATCTCGTCGTGCTCACCGACCCCCAGCCGCAGCTCGGTGACCTCGCGGGTCGAGTAGGTCTGGATCAGGTCGGTGGGCGAGCCCTCGGCGACGATCACGCCCTTGTCCATGACCACCAGCCGGTCGCAGAGCTGCTCGGCCTCGTCCATGTAGTGGGTGGTCAGCACGAGCGTGACGCCGCGCTGCTTGAGCCGGAACAGCCGCTCCCAGACCAGGTGGCGGGCCTGCGGGTCGAGGCCGGTGGTCGGCTCGTCGAGCAGCAGTACGTCCGGCGAGTTGATCAGCGAACGCGCGATCGACAGCCGCCGCTTCATGCCGCCGGACAGCTCCTCGACCCGGTCGTTCGCCTTCTCGGTCAGCTGGACGAAGCTGAGCAGCTCGTCGGCCCGCTCGGCGCACTCGGCCCGGGACAGCCCGAAGTAGCGTCCGTAGACCGTGAGGTTCTCGCGGACCGAGATCTCCATGTCGAGCGTGTCGAGCTGGGGGCACACGCCGAGCCGGGCCCGGATCTGTGGCCCGTGGGTGGCCGGGTCCATGCCGAGGACGCGGAGCTCGCCGCCGCCGACCGGCGACACCGCACCGATCATGCGCATCGCGGACGACTTGCCGGCGCCGTTGGGACCGAGGAACCCGAACGACTCGCCGCGCTCGACGCTGACGTCGATCCCCCGGACCGCCTCGAGACTGCCGTAGCTCTTGCGCAGGCCCCGGGCGACGATCATCGGGCCGTCCGGCACGGCCCCGGCCTCGGGGGCCGGCTCGGTCGCCGACTGAGAAATGTCCCGCACGAGATCGCACTCTATGCCGCGACAGGGACATCGTTCGACGCGGTTTACCTCACCTCTACGCGCTGTCGATTTAGACCACTTGGTCTCAGTCGGGCAACCATCTTCCAGAACAGTGCGTCCTTGGCGCGTGAGGATGCAGAATGCCTAGCGTTGAGATGGCTGCGGCCGGCTGTGGAGGGGTCTCACTCTCCATCGACGCTGGGGGGTTGGCAGTGCGAGAGGACGAACTCGCGGCGTTTGACGCGTTCGTCCGGGCTCGGCTGCCCGACCTGCATCGATTCGGCCGTATTCTCACCGGCTGCGAGGAGGCCGCGGCCGACCTCGTACAAGACGCCTTGGAGCGCACCCTGCTGCACTGGCCGCGAGTACAGGCTCGCGACAATCCCGAGGGCTACGTCCGGCGCATCATGGTCAACCGAAACATCAGCGTCTGGCGGCACCACCGCCGCGAGCGGCTGACCGAGGAGGTCCCCGAGTCCGGTCACGAGGATCGGCACGGCGACTCCGAGCTGTGGCGGGCGCTGCAGGCGCTGCCGCCGCGCCAACGTACGGTCATCGCGCTGCGCTACTACGAGGACATGACCGAGGCCCAGGTCGCCGCCGTGATGGGCTGCTCGGTCGGCACCGTCAAGAGTCAGGCCTCCAAGGCGCTGGAGAAGCTGCGCCGCTGCTCCGGCTCCTTCAGCGACCGGACCGCCGTCCAGGCCCGACGCGGGGCGGTGCCATGAGCGAGCGACCGGACCGCGATCCGTTCGAGGACGAGATCCGCCAGGCGCTGCAGTCGGAGTACGACCGGGCTGAGCGCACCGGCGTCCCGAACAGCGACGACGTACTGCAGCGCATCCATCGCCGGGTCGATCGCCGACGCAAGCAGCGACGGGCCGGGGTCTTCTTCGCGACCGCGGCGATGATCGCGGCCATCACCGTCGTCGTGCCGTTCGTCAGCCCGACGACACCGATCGACGAGGCGACCGATGGGCCGCACGTGGGCTCGGCGCCGGAGCGTACCGAGTCGGCCGCCGACGGCCGCACGACGGAGCAGACTCCCAGCCCGGCGCCACACGCCACCATGGACAAGGGGCAGGCGCTGTCCTCCCGGGAGCTCTCCTACGTCCCGCCACGGCACGCCGGTGCCTCGGTCAGCGCCAAGAACGTCCTGGTCAGCTCGGTGTCGGGCTCGAGCTCCGACGAGTTCTGGGTGTCCGCCTCCGCGACCTGCGGCCGTCGTACCTGCAACGTGCTCGGCCACTCCGAGCAAAGCGATGCGCCGACGTTCACCGAACTGCCCGGCAATGCCCGGCACGCCCAGACCACCGTCCGGTTCTCCGGCGACGGCCAGTCGGGATGGATGACCAACGGCGCCGAGATCTTCCGGACCGACGACGGCGGCGCGGACTGGTCGCGACTGCGGCACCCGGAGTCGGTCCAGGTGGAGGGTCTCGAGAGCTGGGGCGACCAGGTCTGGGTGGTCGGCGATCGGGGCAGCCAGTCGGTCGTGTTCACCGAGGCCAACGGATCCGGGATGCTCCAGAAGCTCGATCCGGCCGACGGCCGCCCTCCCAAGCCGGACCTGGCCGTCGCCCTCGGTGAGGACGCCTTCGGAGTGCCGCTCGCCGGCGGTCAGCCCGACTTCGCGTATACCACCGACGATGGCGTCCAGTGGAACCTCAGCGACATCGGCTGCCATCCGGCCGATCTGAGCGCAACCAAGGACGTGATCTGGGCCTTCTGTAACGACTCCACCCCGACCGTGGTCCGCAGCGTCGACCAGGGTCAGACCTGGGAGACTCCGGAGCGGCTGCTCGACATCCCGCCCTCGGAGGATCCGACCGCGATCGCGGCGATCGGCCCGGACGCCGCCTTCGTCGTCTCAGGGTCCGACGGATGGGTCGTCGACAACGGAGTCGCGACGCGCGCGACCGGCCTCGGCGACGGACCGTACGTCTACGCCGGCTTCACCACCGAGTCGGTGGGCTACGTCATCGACGTCGACGGCAGCATGTGCCGTACCGACGACGGCGGCCAGACCTGGAACCCGGTCGACCTGCCCTAGCTCCGCTCCGCTGGCGGTAGGCAGATCCCGAGACACGCCGGCGTGTTCCGGGATTCGGCTACCGCCACGGGAGCGTTCCGGCCATGTCGGCGGCCTGCGTCAAGATGGCAGGGTGGAGTCAACGCAGTCCGGCGCGCCCGAAGGCGTGCTCGAGCGGTTCTCGACGGCGACCCGCACCTGGTTCGAATCCGCCTTCGCCGCCCCGACGCCGGCCCAGATCGGCGCCTGGGACGCGGTGAGCGGCGGCGCCAACGCCCTGGTCGTCGCACCGACCGGCTCGGGCAAGACGCTCGCGGCGTTCCTGTGGGCGCTGGACCGGCTGTCGACGACGCCACCGCACGACGATCGACTGCGCCGGTGCCGGGTGCTCTACGTCTCGCCGCTCAAGGCGCTGGCCGTCGACGTCGAGCGCAACCTCCGGGTCCCACTGCGGGGCATCGCCGCCACGGCCAAGCGCCTGGAGAGCCCGACCCGCGACGTCGAGGTCGCGGTCCGATCCGGGGACACCCCGTCCGACGAGCGGCGGCGGTTCGCCGCCCGGCCGTCGGACATCCTGATCACGACGCCGGAGTCGCTGTTCCTGCTCCTGACCTCGCGGGCCCGCGAAGCCCTGCGTGGAATCGACACCGTGATCCTCGACGAGGTCCATGCGGTCGCCGGCACCAAGCGCGGTGCGCATCTCGCGCTGTCGCTGGAGCGCCTCGACGACCTGCTGTCAGCGCCGGCCCAGCGGGTCGGCCTGTCGGCCACGGTCCGCCCGATCGACCGGGTCGCGCGCTTCCTCGGCGGCACGCATCCGGTACGAGTCGTCGCGCCGGAGGCGCCGAAGGCATGGGACCTGTCGGTCGTGGTACCCGTCGAGGACATGACCGCGATCGGAGCGGTGCCAACGGCCGCCTCGCCCACCATCAAGCCGTCGTCGGACGACGAGAAGCCGGCGAAGCCGTCGATCTGGCCACATGTCGAGGAGCGCATCGTCGACCTGATCGAGGAGCACCGCTCGACGATCGTGTTCGCCAACTCGCGAAGGGTCGCGGAGCGGCTGACCGCCCGGCTCAACGAGATCTCCGCCGAACGCGAAGGCGCCGACCTGCCGACCGATCCGGTGCCGCCGGCCCAGGTCATGGCGCAGTCCGGCGCGTCGAGGGGTGGAGACGGCGGGATCGCCAGGGCCCACCACGGTTCGGTCAGCAAGGAGCAGCGGGCCCTGATCGAGTCCGATCTGAAGGCCGGGCGGCTGCCCTGTGTCGTCGCCACCAGCAGCCTCGAGCTGGGCATCGACATGGGCGACGTCGACCTCGTCGTCCAGGTCGAGTCGCCACCCTCGGTCGCGAGCGGAGTGCAACGGGTCGGCCGGGCCGGTCATCACGTCGGCGAGACATCCCGAGGCGTGTTCTTCCCGACCAACCGCTCCGACCTGCTGCATGCCGCGATCAGCATCGAGCGGATCCGATCCGGAGCCATCGAAGAGCTCGCGATGCCGGCCAACCCGCTGGACGTGCTCGCCCAGCAGACCATCGCCGCGGCCGCCATGGACACCATCGAGGTCGACGCCTGGTACGCCACGGTGCGCCGGGCCGCGCCCTTCGCCGCCCTGCCACGCTCGGCCTACGACGCCACCCTGGAGCTGCTCGCAGGGCGCTATCCGTCCGACGAGTTCGCCGGCCTCCGCCCACGGATCGTGTGGGACCGCGCCGCCGACACGCTGACCGGTCGTCCCAACGCCGGCCGGCTCGCGGTCACCTCCGGTGGGACGATCCCCGATCGAGGGCTCTACGGCGCGTTCCTCGTCGGGAGCGACGGCGGTCGCCGCCCGGCCCGGGTGGGCGAGCTCGACGAGGAGATGGTGTTCGAGTCCCGGATCGGCGATGTCATCGTCCTGGGCTCGACCAGCTGGCGGATCGACAGCATCACGCACGATCGCGTACTCGTCGCCCCGGCGCCCGGACAGCCCGGTCGGCTGCCGTTCTGGAAGGGCGACGCCCAGGGACGGCCGGCCGAGCTCGGGGCGGCGATCGGCGCCTTCACCCGCGAGCTGGTCGCCGCGGACGAGGCGGACGCCGTGACGCGCTGCCTCGATGCCGGGCTCGGGCAGACCGCGGCGACCAACCTGGTGACGTTCCTCGGCGAGCAGCAGCAGGCCACCGGTGATCTGCCGACCGACCGGACACTGATCGTCGAGCGCGGCAAGGACGAGTCGGGCGACTGGCGGATCCTGCTGCACTCCCCCTTCGGTCTCTCCGTCCACGGCCCGTGGGCGCTGATCGTCGACGCCCGGCTGCGGGAGCGCTACGGCGTCACCGCCAAGGCCACCGCGAGCGACGACGGGCTCGTCGTACGGCTGCCTCAGTCCGACGCCGAGCCGCCGGGACCCGAGGCGTTCGTCTTCGAGCCCGACGACATCGAGGACCTTGTGACCGCCGAGGTCGGCGGGTCCGCATTGTTCGCCGCGAGGTTCCGCGAGTGTGCCGCCCGAGCGCTGCTGTTGCCCCGCCGGGCCGGCCGCGACCGGCGCAACGCGCTGTGGCAGCAGCGACAGCGCTCGGCCCAGCTGCTCGAGGTCGTGCACAAGTACCCCGACTTCCCGATCGTGCTGGAGGCGATGCGGGAGTGTCTGCAGGACGTCTACGACGTGCCCGCGCTGCGCCAGTTGCAGACCGATCTCGCCGCTGCCCGGATCCGGCTGGTCGAGGTTCAGACGCCGACGCCGTCCCCGTTCGCCCAGTCGCTGCTGTTCGGCCAGTTCGGCTATGTCGCGGAGTTCCTCTACGGCGGCGACAGCCCGCTCGCCGAGCGCCGGGCGGCCGCCTTGTCGATCGACTCGTCGCTGCTGACCGAGCTGCTCGGCCGGGCCGAGCTGCGCGAGCTGCTCGACGCGGAGGTCATCGACCAGGTCGAGGCCGAGCTGCAGGGCCGGGCGCCGGTCCGGCACACCAAGGACCTCGAGGGCGTGGCCGACCTGCTGCGCGAGGTCGGTCCGCTGACCGACGACGAAGTACGCGATCGGGTCACCGATCCGGAGGCCGCCGTCGGCTGGCTGATCGAGCTCCGTGACCAGAGTCGGGTGGTCGAGTTCAACCGGCACGGCGATGACCGGTTCTGGGCTGTCGTCGAGGACGTGCCCCGGCTCCGCGACGCGCTCGGGCTCGAGGTGCCAGACGGCGTGCCGGACCCGTTCCTGGAGCCGGTCGCTGATCCGTTGGGGGACGTCGTCGGCCGGTTCGCGCGCACCCACGGTCCATTCACCCGCGACGACGCCGCCCGGCGGCTCGGACTCCCGCCGGCGGTCGTCGACGAGACCCTTCGCCGGCTCGGCGCCGAGGGCCGCGTGGTCGAGGGCGAGTTCCGGCCCGGCGGCAGCGGCTCCGAATGGTGCGATGTCGGCGTGCTGCGCCGGCTTCGAAGCCGCTCCCTCGCCGCGCTCCGCAAGGACGTCGAACCGGTCGAGCCGGTCGTCCTGGGCCGGTTCCTGCCGGCCTGGCAGCAGGTCGGCGGCGACCTCCACGGAGCCGAAGGCGTGCTGGCCGTCGTCGAGCAGCTCGCCGGTTGTGCAGTGCCCGCCTCGGCGCTCGAGGGCCTCGTTCTCGCCAGCCGGGTCCGCGACTACTCCCCTGCCCTTCTCGACGAGCTCACCGCGACCGGCGAGGTGGTCTGGGCCGGCGCCGGTGACCTGTCTGGCGGCGACGGCTGGGTCAGCCTGCACCTCGCCGACTCGGCGCCGCTGACCCTGCCGGACCGGGCCGGCTTCGAGCCGGGCGACCTGGACCGCCAGGTGCTCGACACGCTCGGTCCCGGTGGCGCGTTCTTCTTCCGCCAGTTGGCCGACGCGATGGGCCTCACTGACGACGATGCGTTGCATGCGACGCTGTGGGACCTGGTCTGGGCCGGCCGCCTGACCAACGACACGCTGGCGCCGCTGCGCGCCCTGGTCGGGGGCGCCGGTGCGCACCGACCGCGGCGGTCTCCGCCTCGCAGCCGGGTCTACTCCCGCGGTCGACCGCCGCGGCCCCGGCTCCCGACCCGTACCGGTCCGGCCACCGCCGCCGGTCGATGGAGCCTGCTCCCCGACCTGGAGCCCGATCCGACCCGACGGGCGTTGACGGCTGCCGAGGTGCTGCTCGACCGGCACGGCGTCGTGACCCGAGGCGCAGTCGTCAGCGAGCGCATGCCGGGTGGCTTCGCCGGGATCTATCCGGTCCTCCGGACCTTCGAGGAGTCCGGACGTTGCCGACGCGGCTACTTCGTCGGCTCGCTCGGCGCCGCGCAGTTCGGGTCCACCGGCGCGGTCGACCGGCTGCGGTCCGTCGCCGGCGAGTCGTCCCGTGGCCACGCGGTGGTGCTGGCCGCGACCGATCCAGCCAACCCCTACGGCGCGGCGGTGCCGTGGCCCGAGCGGGCCGAGGTAGGTGGGCATCGGCCCGGCCGCAAGGCGGGTGCGCTGGTGATCCTCGTCGACGGCGACCTCGCCGCCTATGTCGAGCGCGGCGGGCGGACCCTGCTGACCTTCGAGCCCGAGGTGAGCGACGCCGGGCTCGCCGCCTTGGCCGATACGGTTCGCAGCGGCCGGCTCGACCAGCTCGCGATCGAGTCGATCAACGGCGAGCGCGCCCTGGACAGTCCGCTCGGGTCGGCGTTGGAGTCGGTCGGCTTCCGGGCGACGCCGAAGGGCCTGCGGCTTCGGTCCTAGGGCCGTCCGCCCAGTCGCAAGGTGATCCACTGAATGCGTTCGCCGGGGAGCAGATAGCGCTCGACCTCGACGAATCCATGGGTCTGCGCGAACCGGAGGCCTTCGGTGTTGGACGCCAGGATGATCGTCTCGATCGTGTCGGCGCTGAGTGAGCGGGCCCGCTCCAGCCCGTGCGCATAGATGCGTTCGCCGAACCCACGACGGCGATACGGCGCGAGCACCCGAGCGATCACGGTGGCCGTCGCGGACTCCAACGTCGGCGGCCGCACCGTCGAGCAGCCGACGAGCGTGTCCTCGTCGAGATAGGCGACGCTGAGATCGTGGCGCCGCTTCCGCTCACGTACATCGTCCAGCGACAGCGTGGCGGTCGGGACGACGACGTTATGGACGTACTGCCAGTCGCTGACGCTGACGTCGTCGTCCACGGGGCGGATCCGAAGCCTCGGCACGGCAGAAGGCAATCGCGTGGAGTCGCGGGCCGTCAACTCGCTCAGTGCACCGAGAACCCGCCGTCGACGAAGATCGACTGTCCGGTGACATAGGCGGCGGCCGTGCTCGCGAGCCACACTGCCGCTCCGGCGAAGTCCTCGGCGAGCCCGTTGCGGCCCACCATGGTGCGGGCGGCGAGCGCGGCGACCCGGTCCGGATCGTCGGCCAGCCGAGCGTTGAGCGGCGTCATGACGAAGCCCGGCACCAGCGTGTTGCAGGTGACGCCGTGCCTCGACCAGGCCTCGGCCTGCGATCGGGCGAGGGACTCGAGAGCGCCCTTCGAGACGCCGTAGACGCCGCTGTCGACGAAGGCCCGGTGCGCCTGTTGCGAACTCACGTGGACCAGCCGTCCGAATCCGCGGGCGGCCATCGCCGGTCCGAACCGCTGTCCCAGCATGTACGGCGCCTCCAGGTTGACCGCCATGGTCGCGTCCCAGACGCCCTCGTCGACTTCGCCCATCGGCGGCCGCAGATTGATTCCAGCGCTGCTGACCACGATGTCCGGTTCGCCGAACTGCTCGATGGCCCGGTCGGCCGCCCGGCGTACGCCGTCGCGACTGCCCAGGTCGGCACTCACCCAGCCGGCCCGGCAGCCGGCGGCGATCAGCTCGTCGACCGTCTCGGCCAGCTCGGCCTCGCGACGCGCGACCACGACGACGCTCGCCCCGGCCCGGGCCAGTGCACCCGCGATCGCACGGCCGATCCCCGAGCTCCCCCCGGTCACAAGTGCGACGCGGCCGTCCAGCGAGAAGATTTCGTGAAGGTACGACTCCGATGACATGGAGCCTGTGTGAGCGAGGTCAGGCGGCGATCACGACGTCGGCCGGCTGGGCCACCGTCACGTCGCCGACGGTCTCCAACGTGCCGGCGATCGCCTCGGCGCGCTCCTCGGCCGCCAGCCGCGAGCTCACCTCGAGCAGCAGAACCGACAGCGGCACGTCCAAAGCGGAACAGATCGCCGCCAACAGCTCCGAACTCGGCTCCTTTTGTCCCCGTTCGATCTCCGAGATGTAGCCGAGACTCACCTGGGCCTGCTGAGAGACCTGCCTCAGAGTGCGGCCCTGCCGCATTCGGACCTCGCGCAGCACCTCGCCGATCCGCTCCCGGAGCATGGTCACGGCACTACCTCCAAGGACTGTCAGCGGGATCGCTGCTGGGCGTCAATCGTCTGGGCGGCTTGTTGTCGGATGCCTTCCACCGTACCGGGCCGCGGGGACGATCCGGTCGGCGCACTGTCTGCTAAGGACCATAACGGCAGCCGGGCCGCGATGCTTCCCCCGCTACGCCGTGTCGGCCAATACCGCCGCCAAAAGGGCAAGTGCCGCCTGGCAGGCCTGGCGACGGACCGCCTGTCGATCGCCGTCGAAGGCGTACGCCCGATCGATCAGCCCCGCAGGTCCGGCGACCGCGATGTGGACGGTGCCCGCCGGCCGGCCCTCACTGGAGTCGGGTCCGGCGACTCCGGTGGTGGCGACCGCGTGGGTGGCGCCGAGCCGATCGCAGGCGCCCGCCGCCATGGCACGGGCGACGTCTTTGTGGACGGTGCCGACCCGGTCGACCAGATCGGCCGGCACTCCGAGGGCCGACACCTTGACGTCGGCGGCATAGGCGACGACGCCACCGCGTACGACGTCCGACGCACCCGGCACGTCGACCAGGGTCGCGCACACCAGTCCGCCGGTGAGGGACTCCGCGGTCGCGATCGTGGCCGACCGGTCGCGGGCGGCAGCGATGACTGCCTCGGGCGGAACGGTCGAGCCGTCGGTCACGACGTCGTCGCCTGGCCCTGGCGATGCATTCGCCAGGCCTGCGCGGCGTAGTCGAACCCGGTCACGACGGTGACGATGACCGCCAACGCCATCGCCACGATCTCGACCGGATCGAAGGCGCTCGACAGCGGCAGGATGTAGAGCCCGAGCGCCAGCGTCTGCAGGGCCGTCTTGAGCTTGCCGCCCCGGCTCGCCGCGATGATCCCGATCCGGATCACCCAGAACCGCAACGCGGTCACCCCGATCTCTCGGACCAGGACGACCACGGTCACCCACCACGGCAGCTCGCCGAGGATCGACAGACCGATGAACGCCATGCCGGTGAGCGCCTTGTCGGCGATCGGGTCGACGACCTTGCCGAAGTCGGTCACCATGCCGCGCCGACGAGCCAGCTCGCCGTCGAACTTGTCGGTCGCCGCGGCCACGGCGAACACGACGAAGGCGGCCACCCGCATGCTGTCGGACTCGCCGTCGTCGGTGAGCAGCAGCCACCCGAACAGTGGCACCAGGACGAGCCGCAGCACGGTCAGGCCGTTGGCCAGGTTCCAGTTGCTCGCTGCCGGGCGCGCCGTCGTACTCATGTCGGATCGGCCACCAGATCGGCTCCGTTGTTGCCGACGACGACCGCCGACACGCCATCGCCGATGGCGACGCCGGACGGTACTGCTGTGAGCGAGGTGCTGCCGTCGACATCGGGGCCCTGATGGAGTGCGCGGCCCTCGGCGGTCGGTCCGTCCTCGCCGTCACCGACCGACTCGACCAGCACCTCGACCACCTCGCCATGCCGTCGCTCCGCCCGCTGCGCGGTCAGCTCGTCGGCCAGCCGGGTCACGACGTCCACCCGGTCGCGGATCTCGTCGGCGTCGAGCTGCCGGTCCATGGTGGCGGCCTCGGTGCCGTCCTCGTTGGAGTAGCCGAATATCCCGACCGCATCGAGCTCTGCCGCGGCGAGGAAGTCGCACAGCACGCGTACGTCCTCGTCGGTCTCACCGGGGAAGCCCACGATGAAGTTGCTTCGCACTCCGGACTCCGGCGCCTTCGACCGGATCGTCTCGAGCAGCTGGAGGAACTGCTCGGCGTCGCCGAAGCGGCGCATCCGGCGCAGCAGCGGTCCGGCGGCGTGCTGGAAGGACAGGTCGAAGTACGGCGCGACACCGTCGGTGTTGGCGATCGCGTCGACCAGGCCCGGCCGCAGCTCGGCCGGCTGCAGATAGGACACCCGTACTCGGTCGATGCCCTCGACGGCCGCGAGATCCGGCAGCAGGGTCTCGAGCAGACGCGGATCACCCAGGTCCTTGCCGTAGGACGTGGAGTTCTCGCTCACACAGAACAGCTCGCGTACGCCCTGGGTGGCCAGCCAGCGTGCGTCGGCGAGCACCTCGGTCGGCCGCCGGGACACGAACGCGCCCCGGAACGACGGGATGGCGCAGAAGCTGCACCGGCGATCGCAGCCGGAGGCGAGCTTGAGCGGCGCCATCGGGCCCGAGTCGAGCCGGCGACGGACCACCCGCGGGCCGCTGGCCGGCGCGACCCCCTCGGGGAGGTCCGGCTCTGCCACAGCATGGCCGGGGACGACCACTCCGTCGGCCGATCGCTCGACCGGCGTCACCGGCAGGAGCTTGCGGCGATCCGAGGGCACATGCGGCACGTGCGGAGTGCCGGCGAGCACCGAGCGCAGCCGGTCGGCGATGTCGGGATAGTCGTCGAACCCGAACACCGCGTCGGCCTCGGGCATCGCCTCGGCCAGCTCGGCTCCGTAGCGCTCGGCGAGGCATCCGACCGCCACGACCGCCTGCGTCTGGCCGCTGTCCTTGAGGTCGGTGGCCGCGAGCACGGTGTCGATGGAGTCCTTCTTGGCTTGGTCGACGAAGCCGCAGGTGTTGACCAGCACGGCCTCGGCGTCGCCCGGCTCGGCCACCAGGGTGAATCCGGCGTTCTCGAGGCGGGCGGCCAACTCTTCGGAGTCGACGTCATTGCGCGCGCAGCCGAGAGTGACCAGCGCGACGCTCGTCGAGGAGGATCGGGTCCGGAGCTCGCTCATAAGGAATCCGAGTCAGTCTATGCGCCTGGCCCCGCCCACCGGCGCCGAGGCGACGCTGAGCGTGACACTTCTGCCGCCAGATGCCGCATCCGGTCGCAGATATGTCACGCCCAGCGGGATGGGATCTATCAGCGGTGGCCGACGGTGACCCGGCTCGGTTCGCCGGGCTGGCCGACGTGGCCCTTGGAGTGGCCGTTGAGCCGCATCCGCACGTCACCGCCGTCCTTGGCGATCACGGTGGCCGGTCCGGCAACGGTGAGCTCCTGCTTCTCACCAGGTCGAAGGCGGCCCTTCCAGACCGGGTCGTGGTCGCCGTTCTTGACCTCGACCCGGGTGCCATTGCCGACGCCTCGCAGGGTCAGCTCGTTCATCGTCGGCGCTCCGAGCGAGGACAGCTGCCCGTCGTCGGACTGGGCCGCCTGCGCATCGGACACCGCCGACTGCTCCTCCTGCTGAGCGGTCGGGCCGGGGTCGGTGTCGCCGGCGACGACCTTGACGACCGCCCAGACGATCGCGAGCAGCATGACGGCGATCAGCAGGGCGAGCCAGTTCGCGCCGCGGCCGATCGACCGGAACGTTGGTCGCGGACCCGTGGCGAGCTCCGCCTCGAACACCTCGCGAGCCTCGATCGGCGCATGTGCGTAGCTCCGGTCGAACGTGATCAGGATCGGTTTCGGATCGACACCGAGCACCCGGCACAGCGAGCGCAGGTGGCCACGGGCGTAGAAGTCGCCGCCGCACGGACCGAAGTCGTCGTTCTCGATCGACTCGATGACATGCGGCCGGATCCGGGTTCGCTCGCCGAGCTCGTCCACGCTGAGCCGGGCGCGGAATCGGGCGGCCGACAGCAGCGGGCCGATCGACGTGCCGACGTCGGCCTGGATCACCGGCGCCCGCCCGGACATCGGTTCTTCCGCGATCTCGTCGGTGATCGGCTCGATGTCGGCGGTGTCGTCGTCGCGGTCGTCCTCGATCGGGAG
>Ga0075430_100003477_pt1 | contig 13177 bp, 14 predicted proteins | sample RhiMetdeltSRZDD4_FD_75294 | JGI IMG/M metagenome (GOLD analysis project Ga0075430, IMG submission 75294) | Populus rhizosphere microbial communities from Tennessee, USA - Rhizosphere MetaG P. deltoides SRZDD4 | ecosystem: Host-associated > Plants > Roots > Rhizosphere > Soil | place: USA... | reverse complement strand
CGCGGGCGTCCTGACCGATCCCGCCCGAGCTGATCTCGCGGCAGAACCGGACCGTCGCCAGGCCCGCCTCAATCCGAATCGTGAAGTCGGCGCCGCCGCAGTTGGACGGCCCGACGAGCATCGTCCCGAGCTCGGAGAAGTACCCCGCGGCGGTCTCGTCGGGGGTCGGGCCGGCGATCAGCGCCCCCAGCGCGGCCGTGGCGACGCCGGCATCGGGTGACGTGCGGCTGACGGGGAAGACGGCCGAGAAGTCGCCGTCCGACTCGGGCCGCCGCGAGAAGTAGACTTCGACCTCGCGGGCGGCGTGGCGCACCAGCGCCGGCTCCTGGGGCGACGGCTGGGCCGCGCTCAGCTTCGGCGCCAGCACCGTTCCGAGGCCGGCCACGACGAGCGCGACCGAGCCCAGCCCGAGGATCAGCCGCGTCCAGCGCCGCACGCCCATCTCCCGCCCTCCACCGATCGACTCCGCACCAACAAGACGGAACGCGGCGGGCGCCGGTTCCGATTACGGCGCGCCGGGCTCGCGGGCCTCGCCGACCGGGCGCACGTAGACGATCCCGTAGAGGGTCCACCACTGCCCGCTCCTGGTGATCGGGACCACGAGCGTGGCGGTGCTCGGCCGGACGGTCGGCGGCGCCGTGACGGTCCAGGCACAGGCGCCGCCGGGCGCCGCGATCTCCTCCAGGTCGATCGGCGGATGGTCGCGGAAGGCGACCTGGCCCGAGCAGCGCGCGCCCGGCGCCGTCGCCACGGCGACCGTGAAGGTGTCGCCGGGCAACACCGAGCGCGGCAGTTCGCTGAAGGCCGGCGTCAGGATGCCGACGTCCATGCCGCCCTGGGCATGCGACGTCGCGCCGCCGAGCAGCGACGGCACGGGCAGGATCGCCAGGAGGGAGGCCAGCAGCGCCGAGGCGAGCACCCGGCCGCCGAGCGCACGAGAGGTAGGCCGAAGCATGGGTCCGGTTCTCCGGATCTGAGACTCCGCGGGGAGCGACCATCACGAAGGATGCCACGGCCGGCGAAGAGCCCACGTTGGCCGGTCCCCGAACGTGACGTCATCGCCCTGGCCTCCCGCTCGACGTCTCTCAACTCATTGGCTGGTCGGTTTTGAACTCCGGGAAGCTCTGCGGGGACAGCTCGTCGGCACGGCGCCTCGCCCAGTCGTGGCCGTCCATGCGCGACCACATCCGCTCGCCGGCCTCCTGGAGCGCACGATTCACGGCCTCCTCGTCCACGGTCAGCACCTTGCCCGCGCGCATCACGACCTTGCCGTTCACCATCACGGTGTGGACGTCCGAGGCCTGGCCCGAGTAGACGAGGTTCTTGATCGGGTCTCTCAGCGGCACCAGCCAGGTGCTGGCGGCGTCGAAGAAGAGCAGGTCGGCCTTCGCGCCGGCCGCGATCCGGCCGAGGTCGTCGCGGCCGACGGCCCGCGCGCCGCCGAGGGTCGCGGCGTTGAAGACGTCGGCGGCGGTGGTGGTCTCGGTCTGACGCTCCATCGTCTTGGAGAGCACGGCGGCAAACTTCATCGCCTCCAGCATGCTTTGCGGGCAGGTGTCCGTCCCGAGCGTCATGTTGACGCCGCGCGCCAGGTACTTCGCGAAGCTCTCCATCGCCACGCCGCGCCGCGCGAACACCCAGACGGCGTGGGCGACCGAGCAGCCGTGATCGGCCATGATGCCGACGTCGTCCCCGGCGTAGTTCGCCCACGACGTGCCGGCCACGATGATGGCGTGCCCGAGGATCACGTCCGGCCCGAGGAACCCGATGTCGGCCAGCCACTCGATCGGCGTCCGACCGTTGCGGCGGACCATCTCCTGAAACTCGTTGACGGACTGGCTGACGTGGATCTGAATCGGCACCTTCAGGTCGTTGGCGGCGGCCCGCGTCTCGCGCAGCAGCGCCTCGGTGCAGGTGTCCACCTGGACCGGGCTCAGGAACCCCTTGACCAGGCCGTCGCCCACGCCATCGTACTCCTGAATGAACTTGATGGCGTGCTGGAGCCCTCGTTGGCCAGCCTCCTCGTTCCACTCGTACACGACCTGGCGGCCGTCCGGGGTGTACCAGCGGCCGGAGCGGTAGCCGGCGCCCATGTAGAGGCGCAGCCCGGCCTCGATCGCCTTCTCGGCGGCGTACTCGGGGAGCGGCCCGATCTCCATGACGGTGGTGGCGCCGCCGTGCAGCAGCTCGGCCATCGAGTAGTCGACGCAGGCTCTCGAGGCCGCCTCGTCCTGGGCCGCGCCGCGCACCGGCAGGAACTCGAAGAGTCCCGAGTTGTAGAACTGGCGCCGCCCGCGATCCTCGATGAACGACTTGTCGAGCGGCGAGCCGGCGAGGTGGGCGTGGGTTGAGATCAGGCCCGGCGTGACGAGCATGCCCCTGGCGTCGATCGTCTCGTCGGCGGGGCCGTCATACGACGCACCGACGTGGACGATCTCCTGGCCCTCCACGACGACGACGCCGTCCTTGAGGTAGCGGTGGCCGCCCTCCTGGTAGGCGATGATGTGCCCCGCGTCGATTCGCGTGCGTCGTCCAGGCATGACCCCCTCCACTTCAGGTTCCGGAATGGCGCCGCCGTCGCCACCTCCCCGCCATCCGAGCTGCACGTCGGCTGCTATTCTCCCACCCGAACGTGTGGGGCGGCGACTACCCGATGAGGGGTGGCGTACACCCCGGGGACGCGCCATCCTGGATATGGGGTCTGCGCATCCCACGCGGCCCGATGCCGCCGGCCTCGACGGAGGTCATCCGGCCGGCGGAGGAGACTCGACCATGCGTACACCGCTCATCCTTCACGATCTCGCTCCCGATCCCCGCGACGAGTGGGTGAGGCTCCTCGGGTTCGTCGGCTGGGGCGAGCGCGACCGACAGGCCGCCGCGCGATCGGTCGAGGCGCTGTTCCAGCGTGGCCACGAGCTGATCGTCGCCACCTACGACCACCTGGCGTCGAGGCCGGAGACGGCGGCGATCCTCGGCGGACACGACGGCCCCGATCCCGAGCACCTGGAAGAGCGGCGCCGCTTCCTGACGATCTGGCTGGCGCGGACGCTCGGCCTCGACACGAGCGGCGAGCTGGCGCTGTACCTGTTCCGAGCTGGCCTGATGCATCACGGGCTGGGCCCACGCGCCGCGCACGTCCCACAGGCCTATGTGATCGGCTCGATGGGACTGATCCAGGCCGGCTTCGCCCGGATCCTCGGGGAGGCGGGGCTCCCCGCCGACGTCCTGGCCGGCGCCCTCGGCGCCTGGAGCCGGTATCTCAGCGTCCACCTCGACCTCTTGCTGATGGGCTATCGTGCCGCCGTGGATCTCGCCGACGGCCGGCAGGCCGTTCGGTGCTCGGCGTACGGGCGGCTGCGCCCCCTGCTGCGCGGGCGCGAGGTCGCCGTCGCGGTCGAGCCGGGAGGCAGCCTGGCAGATGTCTTGCGCAAGCTGTTCAACGCCTATCCGGACGTTCGCGCCGAGGTGCTGGATCGGCGGTGGGACGAGCGCGATCCAGGGCAGCATGACTGGCCGATCGTGACCCCGGCCTACCTGCCGCGCCCCGGCTGGCGGCTGCTCGTCAACGGCCGCGACGTCGGCTATGAGGGAGGGCTGGGGCAGCCGGTCGCCGGTGGCGACGAGGTGGCGCTGTTCCCGCCCGGACGGTAGGCGCCCGTCCACGGGCGATGCCCGGTCCGTCCACGAGGGAGCGATCGGCTCACGAAGCGGCGGACGGGCGTCGGCGCTTCTCCGGGGCGAGGACTCCAAAGAGCAGCCCGACGACGACCAGGAACGCCGCCGTCCAGCCGAGCGCGGACTCGGCGCCGAAGAAGTCCGCGACGAGGCCGAGCACGATCGGGCCGAGCACGTAGCCGGTCTCGGCGAGCATCCGAAACGTGCTCATCGCGGCGGCGTTCATGCCAGGCGGGGCGATGTCGGCGGCGTAGGCGGAAGGCGCGGCGCCTCCGATCCCGCCGGCGATGCTCCAGGCGATGCAGGCGGCCATGAACCAGCCAAACGACGGCGCCAGCAGGAACAGGAGGAACGAGACGCCGGTCAGGATCACGGCCGGCACGATGACCGGCTTCCGGCCGAACCGGTCGGTCAGCGCGCCGGATGGGTAGGACAGGATGATCGACATAATGCTGACCGAGGCCAGGCCGAGGCCGATCTGGTCCGGCGTGAGGCCGAGGCGCTCCTGTCCGAGGACCGGGATCACGTTGAACAGGCCGCCGGTCCGCGAGAAGAAGATCACGAAGCCGACCAAGGTGACGACGAGGAACCCGGGCTGCACCGTCATCAGCCGCACCTGGGCGAGAAACGGGAGCTTTGCGCTGGCGTTTCCGCTGGCCCCGTGCCGGGCGCTCGGCTGGCCGCCGGTGACCGTCCGCAGCGTCCGGGTCTCGGGGACGCGGGACCACGCCAGCAGCGCGGCCAGGGCTGCCATCGCCGCGAACGCCCAGAACGGCGCCGCCAGGCTGACCCGATCGGCCAGGATGCCGCCCGGCAGCGGGCCCAGCCCGACGGCGAACCCAAAGACGCCGCTGTAGGTCGCCATGATCCGCCCCCGGCGCTCGGGCGCGCTGATGTCGGCGAGCATGATCTGGCTGGCGGTCAGGATGAAGCCGGCTCCGAGACCGGCGATGAACCGCGCGGCCAGGAACAGCTCATAGGTGGCGGCGAGGGCGCAGAGGATGTTCCCCACCACCGTGATGATGCCGCCGATGGCGAGGGCGTGTGTCCGGCCGAAGCGATCCGAGATCTGGCCGGCTGGCAGGCTGCTCAGGAGGCGCGCCAGCCCGTAGCCGGCGATGGTGAGGCCGATGGCGGTGAGCGAGACGCCGAAGCTCCGGGCGTAGAGCGGCACGGCCGGCACGATCGCGCCAAACCCGAGCTGATTGACGAACGTCAGGGCGCAGATCCAGGTCAGGATCCGGTTCTGGGCGTACCAGCGGGTGAAGCCCCGGGTGATCGAGCCGGGGATCATCGGGGCTCCGCCAAGCGGTCTCGGCCCTCCGCGTCCCGGCCGACCGCCGCCACAACCTCGTCGACGCAGCGCTCCAGCAGCCCGACCTCCGAGGCCAGGTCCAGCACGGTGTACCGCCGCCGGATCAGGCGTGCCGCGAGGAGGTCCGAGCGCAGGCGCGCGGACGTAATGCCGACCTCATGCGGCAACGAGGTGGCGCCCAGGGCGTGGAGCCGGCGCCGAAGCTCGGCGGGCGGCAGAAGCTGGGCCTGGAGGCGCCGTCGCAGGCCCGGCCAGCGCGCCCGCAGCAGCGCGAGGCGCGCGCGGAGCTGATCGGCGGTCGGATGCTTCGCCAGGCTCTCGGCGACAGCGCGGTCCGCGACCTCGCCGGACGGCAGGGCGGCCCGGACCTGTCGTTCGACGGCCTCGGCGGCGGGTAAGGCGGCCACGCGTGCCTCGACGTCGACGCTGGACAGGTCGTGCGCCAGCAGCCGCTCGTAGAGCAGCGTCACCAGCACCGTCCCGATCCCGACCTTGGTCCCGTGCGAGGGCGGGCTCGGGCCTTCGGCCAGCCCGGTCATCTCCCAGAGGTGGCTCAGCAGGTGCTCGGCGCCCGAGGCCGGCCGCGAGGACTGCGTCGCCTGCATCGCCAGCCCGGAGATGACCAGGCCCAGGAAAAACCGCTCGGTCGCGGCGGGGTCGTGGGCTGCCAGGTGCTCCGGGGCCCTCAACGCACCGCCCAGCGGCTCCTGGACCAGCGCCCAGGCGGCCCGGTCGATCGGCTCGACCTCCAGCGCGTCGGCGACCAGCCAGTCGGCGCCGGCCGTGACCTTGCCGAGCAGGTCGCCGTAGCCGGCGGCGGTCAGCGGGGTCGGCGCCTCGGCGATGATCGCCAGGTCGGCGACGATGGCGGCCGGCGAGGCGCATGCCATCGTCTGCTTGAAGCCGTCTCTTGTGATCGATGCGCCGAACGCGGCGTAGCCGTCCATCGAGGCGGCGGTCGCGACGACCAGATACGGTCGCGCCAGGCGGTGGGCCGCGAGCTTCGTCAGGTCGTTTATCGTGCCGGACCCCACGGCGACCGGCGTGGCGTCCATCTGCGCGACGGCAGCCTGAAGCTCCAGGACCCGGTCGAAGTCGGCGTGGAGCGGCGTGGGCAGGACGATCGGCGGCCGGGTGGGGAGGCCGCCCCGCCGCAGGACCTGCTCGACGCGCTGCCCGGCGACGCTCCAGGTGGTCGGATCGGCGACGACGACGGCCGGGCGCTCGCCCAAGGTGGCCCGGAACGCCCTGGCAGTCAACTGGACGGCCCCGGCGTCCAGCGTCAGGTGACGGGTGTCGGTCGCCGCCGTGAGCGCCCGGTCCACGAACGCTCGGGTATCAATGGTCAATCGTGCCTCCGTTTGGCAGGGGCGTCGTGCCGAGCTGGATGTCCGCCAGCGCGTGCATGTGGTCGCGCGTGGCCGGGTAAAGCGCACGGTAGCTCGCGTAGAGCGCGTCGTACAGTCCGGCGCGCTCCTCGACCGGCTCGACGATGGCGGCCGGTGCGTTCCAGCGGACGTCAGGGCGTGTGAGGCCGGACGCGATTCCGGCCAGTAGCACGTCGCCGTAGCTCGCGCCGATGGTGACCCTCGGGATCTCCTGGGGCCGGCCGAGGATGTCTGACACGACCTGCGGCCAGAGGTCGCCGCGCGTCCCGCCGCCGACCGCCACCAGCCGCCGGTCCCTCGCACCGGCCGCGCGCAGCGTCTCGACGATGTGGCGGACGCCGTAGCCGGTCGCTTCGAGCAGCGTGCGGTAGAGGTGGCCGCGCCCGTGGCTGAGCGTCAGTCCGAGGATCAGGCCGCGCGCCCGGGGATCGTCGACGGGGGCGCGCTCGCCGGCGAAGTACGGCAGCACCACCAGCCCGTCCGCGCCGGGCGGGGTGGCTGCTGCCTCGGCGACGAGCTGCTCGTAGGGAGGACCGCCGGCGATCTCGCGCAGCCAGCCCGTGAGCGCGCCCGAGGTCGCGAGTCCGGTCGACAGGGTGCTGGTGCCGGGGAACAGGCCCGTGGTGCCCCACAGGCCCGGATACGGGCGGAGCGCGTCCACGACCTCGACCACCATCAGGGTCGTGCCGTACATCAGCATCACGTCGCCGGGCTCGCGCACATCGACGCTGAGTGCCTCAAGCCACGCGTCGATCGAGCCCGCCGCGACGGGGATCCCGGCCGGGAGGCCTGTCTCGGCGGCGGCAGCGGCGGTCACGCGGCCGACCACCTCACCGGGCCAGACCAGTCTCGGCAGCTCCAGGCCCGGCGCGATCTCGGCGGCCCAGTCCTCGGCCCAGCGGTTCGTCTGGATCTCGTAGAGCGGGTCGCACTGGCTCGCCGAGTGATGATCCAGGACGTACTCCCCGGTGAGGCGCTCCACGATGAACGTGTTCGCCATCAACAGTTGCCGGGTCCGCGCCCAGACCTCCGGCTCGTTCCGCTTGAGCCACGCCAGCTTCGGGCCGACCGCCTGGCTGGAGAGCAGCGTCCCCGAGCGCGCCAGGATCGCGTCGGCACCGTACCGCTCGGTCAGCTCGGCGATCTCGCGCGTGGCACGGCTGTCGATCCCGTACAGGATGGCCGGCCGCAGCGGGTTGCCGTCAGCGTCGGCGGCCAGCAGGCACGCCCCGATGCCGCTGGTGCAGACTGCCGCGATCCGCCCTCGCTCCTTGCCGGCCCGGCCGGCAAGCTCCCGGCACAACGCCAGGAAGTCGCCCCACCAGGTCGTCTCGGCGTCGTGCTCGGCCCAGCCGGGACGTGGCAGGCTCAGCGGGTGCGTACGCTCGGCGACGGCGATGATGGTGCCGTCCGGGCGCGCCAGCACCCCCTTCGAGCTTGACGTGCCGATGTCGATGCCCAGCAGCAGGTCGCTCATGCCGCACAGCCCTCCAGCCTCGAACCACGGGCAGTGTACGTCGCGGGGCCACCTCGCCGTGCCCGACGACCCGCCCGCTCCGAGTCGTGGCGACAATGTCATGGCACGCGGTATGCAGTCTACGTGCGGGTAGAGGGGAGGTCTCGACGCGAGGCACCATTGCGACAAGTGACCCGTTCCAGGAGGTATGCAATCATGGCCGACCCGGCGGATCGCCTCTATCTCGGACGCATCACTCCCGGCATGGACGTCTGCGACGTCACCGGCGAGAAGGTTGGCACTATCGCTCACATCTATCAGCTCGACCAGGGGACCGAGGCCACGGAAGAGCCAGCGGCGTCGCACACCGGCGATGAGTACATCGAGGTGAAGAGCGGCTTCCTCGGTCTGGGCAAGCACTACTACATCCCGACGAGCGCCGTGCAGGAAGTCCTCACGGACTCGATCTTCCTCTCGAAGTCCCGCGAGTCGTTCGCCGAGCTCGGGTACGAGGAGAAGCCGGCGCACCTCGCCGACACGCACTGATCCTCCGAGGACAGCCCCTCGGGCGGGCAGGCGAACCGAAGGCGCGTTGAGGGGTCGTCCGGATCGCGAGGCGGCCCCTCCGGCGTCGTGGCTCCGCGTCCGAGCGGAGCCACGGACGCGTTACGCCTCGGTCGCGAAGGGCGCCTACAGGTTGTAGAGTTTCTTCGCGTTGTCGTACTGGATCGCCTGGAGGATGTCCTCCGAGAGGATGCTCGGCAGGGCGAAGTCCGGGTCGTCGGAGTCCCGGTGCGGGTAGTCGCTGGCGAACAGGATGTTGCTCGCCATGTCGCCGAAGTGCTCCGGCAGCTGGCCGAACTGCTGGAGCCGGTGCGGCTCCTCGACCGGCTGGGTGGTCAGGTAGACGTGTTCGCGGATGTACTCGGACGACGCGCGCTTGACCCAGGGGACCAGCCGGCGCAGGTCCTTCCACTCCTTGTCGAATCGCCACATCTGGGACGGGATCCAGGTTCAGCCGGACTCCAGGAAGGCGACCTTCACTCCTGGGAACTGGTCGAAGATGCCTTCGGTGACGATGCTGGTCAACTGGGTCGCGAAGACCTGGGCCATGCCGCTGTAGATCTCGAAATAGTAGGACGGCCAGCCGGTCGGCGTTGGCGGGGTGATCGGCGCGCCGCCGAGGTGGACGCCGGCCACCAGGCCCTTCCGCCAATCGCCTCCCAGAGCGGGTGGAAGTTGCGGTTCCCGAGCGGCTGATTGGTGCGGACCGGAGCGAGCACCTGGACGATGCCGAGTGGGAGGTCGACCGCAGCGCTGCCCACTTCGGCTGGTTCGAGCATGTCCCGTTCATCCTGTCGCTGGTCCTGGCGTACGCTGCCCTCCGGGTTGGCGATGCGTCGCTGCGGGCGAAGCTGGCGATCGGGGTGATCGCGGCGTTCTCGGTCGCCGCCGCCGTCATGCTCGGCCTCTCGCTGCCGAGCCTGGCGTTCCTCGGGCTGGCGCTGGCGGTCGGTTACCTTGAGTGGCCGGTCGAGGCGCCGGAGGCGCGGGCGTACTGACGTCGGACGGCCCAGCGTTGCGCCGCGGTGGCGCTCCATCGTCGGACGGACCGACGAGGGAGCGCCTGACGTTCCGGTCGAGCGGCACCATGCCTGTCGGCGTGGTGATAGCAGCGCTGTTCCCGTCGAGACGGCCTGGGCCGGCCCATTCGTCGATGCTGGAGTCAGCGAAACATCGCGGAGCGAGCAATGGAACAGATGATGAACCGAATCAGGTCAGATGATGCGTTGCGCTGGATGGCCGGCGCGATCTTCCTGGCGATCCTGGTCTCCGTGGCGCCGGACTACTGGTCGGCCGAGCGCCTGCCGCTGGAGCTGGAGATGGTGCGTGGCGTCGGGACCGTCGTCCTGCTGGTGCTGTCCGTGATGCTGGTGCGGGCGCGCCACGAAAGCCCGATGCGCAAGTTCCCGCTCGTGGCGTCGATCGCGACGGTGATGCTGCTGGAGGCTGCCTTGAAGGTCGGCCCGAGCGCCCGGATCGTGGCGATGCTGGTGGTCTGGGGCGGCGTCGTCTGGATCGAGTGGCGGCGCCTCGTCGAGGAGGAGCGCCGGTTCGCCTGACCAAAGACCCCGCGAGACGTCAGGACGCAGCCGAGAGCCGAGTCGCCCACTCCGTCAGCGCGTCGCCCGTGGGCGACATGACGATTCCGCCACTGGTGTCGCGAATGATCAGAGTGACCACGTCAGCCTCGTCGGCCGCGAGGTATGCTCGCACCGCTTCGAGGGCCTCGTCCCGGTCCTCGAACCAGTCGATCATGCTCTTGCCCGCGAGATGCCACATCTCGTACGTCATACGCTCAGCGTCCCTGACTCATGGGAGCGAGAGGGTCGGGAGGTAGGTCGGGGGGCGGCGGGGCGGCAGCGCCTGCTCCAGGGCGTAGGCGATCCGGATCAGGGTCGGCTCGCTCCAGGCCCGGCCCATCAGCGTCAGGCTGACCGGCAGCCCGAACGGTGTCGAGCCGCACGGCATGCTGATGAGGGGATAGCCGGCCAGCGCGGCGGGGGTCGAGCAGCCGCCGAGGCGCCGGTCGCCGTTGATCTGGTCGATCGTCGCGGCCGGTTGCGCGGTCGGCGCGATCAGCGCGTCCAGGGTGTGCTCGTCGAAGACGGCGTCCAGGCCCTCATCGCGCGAGAGCCGGAAGTTCTTCGCCAGCACGTCCAGGTAGGCCTGGTCGGTGAGGGGACCCTTCGCCTGGGACTGCTCGTGCAGCTCCTGGCGGAAGTACGGCATCTCCTCGGCGGCGTGGGCCTCGTTGAAGGCGATCACGTCGGCAAGGGTCCGGATCGTCGGGTGGCCGCGCTCCTCAAGGTAGGTGTTCAAGTCGGCCTTGAACTCGTAGAGCAGCACGTCGCGCATGTCGAGCCAGTTGCCGAGCTGCTTCGCGGTCGGGATGTCGGCCGGGTCCACAATCGTGGCGCCGCGCTGGCGCATCACGTCGATGGCGGCGTTGACGACGGCGTCGGCGTGCTCGCTGTAGCCGAAGTAGGCCGCCCGCACGACGCCGATGCGGGCGCCGGAGAGGCCCTCGGCGTCCAAGAACGCCGTGTAGTCGGTGTGGCTGTGACCGGCGCTCGCCTCGGTGGCCGGGTCGCGTGAGTCGACACCCGTCATCGCGCCGAGCACCGCCACCGCGTCGGCGACCGTCCGCCCGAGCGGCCCGATCGTGTCCTGAGTGTGCGAGATCGGTATGACGCCGGCCCGACTGGTCAGTCCGACGGTCGGCTTGATCCCGACGACGCCGCTGGCGTTGGCCGGCGAGACGATCGAGCCGTTAGTCTCGGTGCCGATGGCGACGGCGCAGAAGCTGGCGGCCGGCGCGACCCCGGAGCCGCTGCTCGAGCCGCCGGGCGAGCGGTCGAAGGCGTACGGGTTGCGGCACTGCCGTCCCCGCCCGCTCCAGCCGCTCGACGAGCGGGACGAGCGGAAGTTGGCCCACTCGCTCATGTTCGTCTTGCCGAGCAGGATCGCGCCGGCCTCCCGAAGCTTCTCGGCCACGGTCGCATCGCGGGTCGGCTGCGATCCGAGCAACGCCAGCGATCCCGCCGTCGTCTCCATCCGGTCGGCGGTGTCGATGTTGTCCTTGAGGAGGATCGGGATGCCGTGGAGGGGGCCGCGGACGTGGCCCGCCGCGCATTCCTGGTCCAGCGCGTCGGCGATGGCGCCCGCCTCCGGGTTGACTTCGAGGACGGAGCGCAGGTTGCCGTCGAGTGCCTCGATCCTGGCGACGTACGCCTCGACGATCTGGCGGGCGGTGGCCCGGCCGCTCTCCATCCACCGCCGCAGGGTGGCGACGTCGACCTCCTCGACGTTCACGCTCGATCGCCCGTCTGCCATCCTGTACCTCTCCTTCTGAGCTCCCCCTCTCCGCGCCGGGGAGGGGGTTGGGGGTGAGGTCATCGCTGGAATCGCCGCCGGTGGGCCTGTATCGTACCGTGGTGAGTCGACGGACGCGACCGTACTACGGGCCCGGCTTCAGAAGACGCCGGCCCGACGACCGCTTCCACGGAGGATGCGCCATGTTCGAGGGCTTCACGCTCACGACCATCGACACCGGCGAGGCCCAGATCCGGCTGCGCCACGGCGGGAGCGGCCCGCCGCTGCTGATGATGCACGGAAACCCCCAGACGCATTTCATGTGGCACAAGATCGCCGATCGGCTGGCCCAGGAGTTCACGCTGGTACTGCCCGACATTCGAGGGTACGGCGACAGCTCAAAGCCGCCGTACACCGACGACCACGCGCCGTACTCGAAGCGCAACATGGCGAAGGACCAGGTCGAAGTGATGCGTCAGCTTGGCTTCGAGCGGTACTTCGTGGCGGGGCACGATCGCGGCGGGCGGGTGGCGTACCGGATGGCGCTCGACCACCCGGAACGCGTCCTCAAGCTTGCCACGCTCGACATGTTCCCGACCTACGATGCGTACCGGCTGAGCGACATGCACCATGCCTACCGCTCGTGGCACTGGTACTTCCTCTGCCAGCCGGCCGACTTCCCCGAGCGGGCGATCAACAAGGCGCCCGAGGTCTTCTTCGAGCGGCGTCCGACCAACATCTGGTCGCCCGAGGCGCGCGCCGACTACTGGCGCTGCTACCAGAACCCGGACACGATCCGGGCGATCTGCGAGGACTACCGGGCCGGCATCACCGTCGACTTCGAGGACGACAAGGCAGACCTGGGGAAGAAGAAGATCAAGTGCCCGATGCTTACCCTCTGGGGCTCGCGACCGTACGCGGGTCAGCCGGGCGCGGACTTCGTCGGTATCTGGAAGAACTGGGCGGACGACGTCCGTGGCCAGGGCATCGACAGCGGCCACTTCATGGCCGAGGAGAACCCGGAGGAGACGTACGCCGCCCTGCGCGAGTTCTTCGCGGAATAGCCCTCGCCCCTCGGGCCACGGGCGACGCATAATCGACGGCTCGCCCATCGCCGCAGCTCAGACCGGAGACCTGGCAGGCCCCGATGGATCGCACGCGCGCTGACACGGCCGGCTCGGACACGAAGAAGCCCAGCCCGGTGCGAACCCAGTGGGAAGCGCTGAAGCGCCAGCACCCGGGGCGGATCCTGCTGTTCCAGCTCGGCGACTTCTACGAGACGTTCGAGGGGGACGCCCGCACGCTGGCGCGGGTCTGCGGCATCACCCTGACCTCGCGGGAGCTCAGCAAGGGCGACCGTGTCCCGCTGGCCGGCATCCCGATCCACCGCGCGGCGCCGCACATCGGCAAGCTGATCGCGGCCGGCCTCCACGTCGCGATCTGCGACCAGGTCAGCGAGCCGGGCAA
>Ga0075430_100003476_pt1 | contig 13177 bp, 11 predicted proteins | sample RhiMetdeltSRZDD4_FD_75294 | JGI IMG/M metagenome (GOLD analysis project Ga0075430, IMG submission 75294) | Populus rhizosphere microbial communities from Tennessee, USA - Rhizosphere MetaG P. deltoides SRZDD4 | ecosystem: Host-associated > Plants > Roots > Rhizosphere > Soil | place: USA... | reverse complement strand
GCTCATCGTGCTGTTCCTCGTCCTCCGTCTTGTTTGAGGACGCCCACGGGGTGCCCAGAGTTCGCGTTCGCGCCACGATCCGTTTCCAATACTCCGTGTCAGTTGTCTGATCTCGGCAACGTCCCGTTCATTTCATGTCCGTACATTCCGCTCGTCGGAGGGCCGAGCGGAGCAGGCGTGCATGTCGCAAGTCTTGGTGATTGAACAGCGGCAGCCGCCACGCGCCGCGACGGAGCTGGAAGCCGAAGGCTTCGATGTGCTCGTCGCGGTACACCTCCAGGAAGCGCTCGCGGTGTTCGAGACCGTGGATCCGGACCTGATCCTCGTCGAAGGAAACGCCTCACACGAATCTGTGCGGAGCCTGTGTGCAGCGCTGCGTCTGGCAGCGTTCGCGCCGCTCGCGCTCTTGAGCCAACCCTGTCCGGAACGCGATGCGGTTGCCGCCCTCGGATCAGGTGTCGACGTGCTCGTGCTCGAGCCGGTTGGTCGATATGAGCTCATTGCACGTGTGCGATCGATGCTGCGGCGCAACCCGCGTCCAAGAGTTCAGAACGACGACGTCATCACCGTTGGTCCCGTGCTCCTCGACTGCGCGCGTCGAGAGGCGTTTGTCAACGGGCAGCACGTGCGGGTTCCGCGCCGCGAGTTCGACATCGCCCTTCTTCTCATGCGGGAGGCGGGTCGCGTGGTGCCACGCGAGAAGATCCTTCACGAGCTGTGGGGATCGCTCCGCGACACGAAGAGCCTCGACGTCCAGGTCGGTCGGCTGCGCGCGCGGCTCGCCGCCGCCGAGGGCCGCCGACGCATCGTGACCGTTCGTGGCGTTGGCTACCGCTTCCTGACTGACGATGACCCGCAGCTTGAGAGCGCGAGCCACGTCCATGTCGAGCGCGACGTGATGATCGACCTGCGCGTCGTGCTCAACTCCCCGGCGAGCAAGGGTCTCGACGGGCCTGAGGTGCTCGAGGGCTCCGCACCGGTATGAACGCTGGCGGCGCACGATGCCGGGGACGCCGATCATCTGTCTTTGTCTTCGTGGTGGTCTCGCTCTTGGGACTGACGATTCCGCTCGATCGTGCGTACACAGCCGAGCCTGCGGCGATGGATCCATCGATGACGCAAGTCGCGGTCACGCTGCAGCGGGCGACGGCGCAGCTAGAAGCCGTCTCCAACCGACTCGATGATGCACGCGCCAGCGTTGGCGCGACGCAGGCGTCGATGAACGTGACGATCGGCGAGCTCCAGCAGACGGATGCCGAGCGCGACGACATGGTCCAAATCGTCAAACAGCGCGGCGTCACCGCGTACACGCGGTCGGCCAGCTCAGCGCTCGCCGTGCTCGACGTGGACACCTCGGCGCAGTTCGAGAGCGCGCGCCAGTACTCCCAAGCGGCCGCGCGCGTCGACACGACGGAGCTCTCGAGGCTGAATTCCCTTGTGGAGAGGCTGCAACTGCAGCTCGCGTCGAAGGCGGTGCAGCACGACGACGCGATCGCGCAGCGAGATGTGCTGGAGCGTGAGCACCGGCGGCTCGTCGACGAAGTGGAGGAAGCCCGGCAACGGTTGGCTGATGCCGGTGCCGTCCCGGTCATGGGTGCGTCGCAGCTCACGTCGGGCCAGTTGGCCGCGTGGTTCGCGTCGACCGGTGTCGCGCCCAGGCTGCAGCCGGGGACGACCATGGACGATGTCACCGCGATGTTCATCGAGGAGGGCCGCGACGAGAACGTCCGCGGCGATCTCGCGTTTGCGCAGGCCATCATCGAGACAGGATCGTTCACCGTCGCCGCCGGCAACAACTTCAGCGGCATCGGTGTGTGCGACTCCTGCGCGAGCGGGTACGGCTTCACAACGCCCCGCGACGGTGTCCGTGCCCAGATCCAACTCCTCAGGAACTACGCCGACCCCGAGAGTCGATCCGATCGTCTCGCGCATGCGCCGTCTCCGAGCTTGTACGGATCGGATCCGCAGCGAGCAGCGCGTCTGTACGACACCTTCTTCCTGAAGGGCAAGGCGCCGCTCTGGAACCTGATGGGCAACGGAAACTGGGCAACCGACCCTGTGTATGCGCCGAAGGTCGTGTCGCTCTACAACCAGATGGTCACCTACGTGAACTCGCATCCCGAGCTCGGGTTGTAACGGCGTGAAGGTGGCCGTTCGATGACAGAGGATTCGGGCGACTGGGCCGCCGAGCAGATCATGGACAGCGCGTTGATCCCGGCGCCTCTTGGAAACTATGAGGCTGGCTTGGATCCCTACAACAACGCAGTCGTGTATTTCTTCGCGTTCCTCGGCTGCATCTTCTTGGTGTTCGCGCTCGTCGCCATCGGCGTCGCCACGTACCGGGTCCGTCGGCGACGGCCTCACGCGATGCGAGGGCTCGTCGTCGCGGGCATCTCGCTCATTGTCGGCACTGCTGTCGCGACGGCCATTGCGACCGCTGTCTGACCAGTCACGCGCGGTCCTACGTGCAGGCAGTACGTCGGTGCTGTCGTTCGCTCCGTCCTCGTGGACCGTCTCACGTTCGTATCGCAAGGGTTCACGATCTGTTCAAGTTGGCGCTACCTCAGCCTCGTACAGTCCGCGACCATGGAGCAGACCGCCGAGGCTTCGCCGCGTGATGGCGCGCCCGAGCCGGCGCCTGCCGCGTGGTACGCCCGGTCGGTCGTCGATGAGTACCTCCAGAACGCCGAGGCCGAACGCACCCGTCTCCACGCCGTGATCGCCACGGCCCGTGAGCGGCTCGCGCACGCGGACGCAGCCACGGGCCTCCAGCAGACGATGGCGCGGATGCTCGCCGACGCGCTGCGCGACGTGCGTGACATCCGCGGCGCCGCCGAACACGAGTCGGCTCGGCTGATTGCCGAGGCGCAGGACGGTCCAGGAGTCGGTGTCCATCGATCCCCGACGTCGCCCGCGACGGAACCGGCAGCCGAACCGGCGTCGGCGACTCCCGTCGCGAGCAATGGCCACGCGGCGACGACCGAGGACGACTTCTTCGGTTCGTTGCGACACACGTTGAACGGTGATGTTCCGTGGGGACCGATCGCCCGATGAGCGATATGGCGACGTCCCGGGTCCGCGCGCCTGCGCCGGCCGTGCTCGACCTGGTGTCCGCTGACGAGATCAGTGCGCTCCTCGCGTCGACGCAGCACGACCTCGACATGCTCGAACGGGAAGCGGTCGAGGTGTCGGCGTTGGCAGACGCCGCTGAGGAGTCCGGTCGATCCTCGAGCGTCGACACCGGCTCGACGACGTGGACCATCGTGCGTCTCCAACGGTTCCTCGATGACCTCCGCGTCGAAGCGCATCGTGACGCGGCAGCCGTCGTCGACATCGCGCGCCACCAAGCGCGGCTGCAGCGGGACGGTGGGCTCAGCACGGTCGGCATGCCTGATGCGTGGTACCCGACGTCGCCGACTGCCGCGCCTCCGATCCGGCCCGAAGCTGCCACGCGGATGGTCGATGTCGTACCGCCGATCCTGTCCGACGCTGTCGCGCCGGTGGTCGATCCGATACCGCCGACGGTGCCCCACGCGGATCCGCTGGTGGTCTCCCCTCCTCCATCGGTGGTGCCCGAAGTCACCCGATCGAGAACCATCGCGACGACGACGGCCATGCCGGCCACGGTCGCGTCAGGTCGTCCTGCGCCGCCCGCGCCTGCGGACGAGCAGGCAACGACCGATGTGCGGATCGACGCAGCGACGAGGTCGACGCGCTCGCGATCCGTTCGGATCCTGCCGCTGTCCGCGGTGCTCGAGGTGCTCGTGGTCTTGCTGCTCCTCGTGTTCATTGTCGTGCGCCTCAGTTGAGCCGGCACCTTCCGGTGGGGCGGCAGCGGTGACAGCGGACGTCCTCACAGCTGACGCGACCGCTCCGCCCGAGCCGCGTTTCGTCCCCCGTGATATCTCGGACAAGCCGGGCCGTGTCGACCGTTGGTTCGATCGTGCCACCCTGGCTTGCGGCGTCATCGTCCTGCTGCTCCTCGTCCTGGTCGGCGTATTCCTGCTCCAGCGGAGCCGCGAGGCGCTCGACGTCACCGGCATCGGGAAGTTCCTCACCACCGAGAGCTGGCGCACCGACGTGAAGCCACCCGAGATCGGGGTGCTCGGCCTCCTCGTCGGCACCGTGCTCGTGGCACTGATCGCGGTCGCGATTGCAATCCCGCTGGGAACGGTCGCGGCCCTGTTCATCACCGAGTACGCATCACTGCGGTCGCGCAAGTACCTCACCGCCGTGGTCGACCTGTTCGCCGCGATCCCGAGCCTGATCTTCGGCCTCTGGGGGTTCCTCGCGCTCTCGGGCGACTTGGCCTCGCTGTCCCAGTGGATCGGGGATCATTTCGGCTGGATCCCGATCTTCGCGATCGATAGCGATGCCAACCTCACGAACTCGATGTTCATCGCCGGTGTCGTCGTTTCGCTCATGGTGGTGCCGATCATCGCGTCGGTCGCCCGCGAAGTGTTTGCCCAGGCGCCCCCCGGCGAGAAGGAGGCCGCGCTCGCGCTGGGCTGCACGCGGTGGGGGATGATCCGCACGGTGGTCCTGCCGTACGGCCGGGGCGGGATCATCGGCGGGTCGATGCTCGGTCTCGGCCGCGCGCTCGGCGAGACGATCGCAGTGTCGCTGCTGCTCCCGCAGGTTCCCGAGGTGACGACACGGATCCTCGAGAACGGTGGCGCCACCGTGTCCGGTTTCATCGCGCTGCGGGCCGGTGCCGACAAGTTCACGACGTCGGGGCTCATGGCTGCGGGCCTCGTCCTGTTCGTCGTCACGCTGGTCACGAACTCGCTCGCCTCCGTGGTCGTCGCGCGGAGCCGCTCGGGCGCGGGGGTCGAGCTGTGACCGACGTGCGAGCGCCAGTCTCGACGGCCGCAGACACGGCGGAGGTCCCGTCGCCGTCCTCGGCACCGCCGGATGGCCGTCGCGCTGAGCCGACCCCTCGGCAACGTCGTAGCGATCACGTGCGCCGTCGGCCGCGCGAACTCACCCCGAACGACATCGGTGCGATGGCCGGCTGCGCGGTTAGCGCGCTCGCCTTGTGCTGGCTCGTGTTCGCCAAGCTGACCGAGGGTTCTGGCTGGCTCGGCTTCGTGTTGACGACCTACGTCGTGTTCATCGCGCTCCTCTTCATCGTCACCCTCGATCAGGTCGGGCGGCTGGCGGCGGTCGATCGCGTCATGACCGTGGTCGTGGTCTCGGGGGCGTTCGTGCTCCTGGTCCCGCTCGTGTTGCTCAACATCTACGTGATCACCAAGGGATTCAAGGCGCTTCGGCTGCACTTCTTCTTCGAGGACCAGCGCGGCATCACGCCAACGCTGCCGAGCTCTGCGGGTGGTGGGTCGCATGCAATCGTCGGCACCATCGAACAGGTAGGACTCGCTCTGGTCTGGTCGCTGCCGCTCGGTCTGGGTGCGGCGATCTTCCTGAACGAGTCGCGAAGCCGATGGCGCCGGCCGGTGCGGATCTTCGTCGACGCGATGAGCGGGCTTCCCTCGGTGCTCGCCGGGCTGTTCGTGTTCGCCGTGCTGATCCTGCCGTACGCCAAGCAGATCGCGCTCTTCAGCTTCAACGGCTTCATGGCAAGCCTGGCGCTGGCGCTCATCATGCTGCCGACCATCACGCGCACTGTCGAGGTCGTGCTGCGGCTCGTGCCGAACGGACTGCGAGAGGCCGGTCTCGCGCTCGGCGCATCTCGTGCACGCACCGTCTGGTCGGTCGTGCTTCCGACCGCGCGCACCGGCATCACAACGGCTGTGGTACTCGGCGTCGCACGCGCGGTCGGCGAGACCGCGCCGTTGCTCTTCACCGCGTTCGGCTACGACCTCATGAACTCGAACCCGACTAGTGGGCCGCAGGAGAGCCTGCCGCTGTTCGTGTTCCACAACATCCGAAAGCCCGATGAGTCGGCGATCGAGCGCGGCTTCGCCGGTGCGCTCGTGCTGATGCTCTTCGTGATCTCGTTGTTCATCCTCGCCCGTTACATCGGACGAGACCGCTCCAAGGCGCGCAGTCGCCGCGCGCGGCGACAGACGATGAAGCAGGAGGCCAGAAGGTGACCGACACAGTTCAGCCAAGCGCGTCGTACATCCCCGTTACCCCTTCTGCCGACCGCACGAGCGTCGACACGACCGAGAGCGAAGGCGCCAACCAGGTGATCCTCACCGGTGGGCCACCTCCTGGTGCGGCCTCGATCGAGGCGAGGGAGGCGTGCGCGTGGTTCGGCGACCATCTGGTGCTCGAGGACATCAATTTGTTGATGCCGGCCAACCAGGTGACCGCGCTGATCGGGCCGTCGGGCTGCGGGAAGTCGACCTTCCTCCGCATGCTCAACCGGATGCACGAGCTCGTTCCGAGCGCGGCACTCGCTGGTGAGATCTTCCTCGACGGCGAGGACATCTACGCGGTGGGCATGCGGGCCCAGCAGATTCGGATGCGGATCGGCATGGTCTTCCAGAAGCCCAACCCGTTCCCGGCGATGAGCATCCGCGAGAACGTGCTCGCCGGCCTCAAGCTCGCGCGCATCCACGCGAGTGACAAGAGCGCGTTGGTCGAGCAGTCGCTCACCCGAGCAGGGCTCTGGCGAGAGGTTCGCGACCGGCTGGGATCTCCGGGCGGCGCGCTCTCCGGTGGCCAGCAGCAACGGCTGTGCATCGCACGCTCGCTGGCCGTGCAGCCGAACGTGCTCCTCATGGACGAGCCCTGCTCGGCCCTGGATCCCACGTCGACGGCTCGCATCGAGGAGACCATCGCCGAGCTTCGGCACCAGGTCACGATCGTGATCGTGACCCACAACATGCAGCAGGCCCACCGCGTCTCGGACTTCTGCGCGTTCTTCCTCGCCAGCGAGAACGAGCCAGGTGCGATCGTCGAGCACGGGCCGACCGAGACGATCTTCACGGCCCCGGCCGACGACCGCACGCTCCAATACGTCCAGGGGAGGTTCGGATGAGCCCTGCTCACCGTCGTCGCGCATGGCGGTTCCTCGTCGGTGTCGTGCTCTCGACGTTCTGCTGCAGTCTCGTCGCAGTCGGTCCAGCCGGCGCGACACCCGCTCGAATCCTCGGATCGGGGTCGACCTACGTCGGCCTCGCGATGCAGCAGTGGACGGGCGACGCACAGACCCGCGGGCTCGATGTCACCTATTCGCAAACCGGCTCACCCGATGGTCTGAACTCCTTCGCGAACGGCCTCACCGACTTCGCGGGCACCGAAGCGGAGTTCTCCGCGTTGAGCGCGCCCCCCAACCGCAGCTTTCAATACGTGCCGAGTGTTGCCGGAGCCATCGCTGTGATGTACAACGCGAGCGACAAAGCGGGCCGGAAGATCGAATACCTGCACCTCTCGATGCGCACGATCGCGCGGATCTTCATGGGCGACATCAGCCGTTGGTCCGACCCCGCCATCAGCGCCGACAACCTCGGTCTCGAGCTTCCCGACGAACAGATCACCGTCGTGTTTCGCAGTGGACAGTCGGGAACCACGGCGCTGTTCTACGACTTCGTGGCGAATGCAGCGCCCGACATCTTTGGACCATGGGCAGCGCGGAACCGGCTCCCAACGAATGTCCGCATCATCCAGCTCGACAGCACGCCGACCTTCGCGCCGAAGACCATCGCGTTCAGCAGCTCCGACCAGATCGCGGCGCACGTTGCGAGCGACGAAGGGCGCTGGTCGATCGCCTACGACGAGTTCGGGTACGCGAAGCTGTACAACGCGTCCACAGCATGGGTGCAGAACGCGTCGGGCAACTGGGTGCTGCCGTATGCGCAGAACATCTCGGCCGCGCTGGAGTCCGCGCAGCTGCGCGACGACTTCAGCCAGGAGCTGTCGGGCGTCTACGCCAGTGGGAACCCCGAGGCCTATCCGATCTCCGCGTACAGCTACATCGTCACCCAGTGCTCGCCGGATCCCAGCCGGCCGTCGTGCCGCGGGCCGTATGCCAACCCGGGCGTCGCCGAGACGCTCGCCAAGTGGCTCCGCTACATCGCGTGCGACGGACAAGTGAACATGGCGCGCATCGGGTACTCGCCGCTCCCGCCCAATCTGTCGCAAGAAGTCGCCAACGCGATCGGCCGCATGCAGGGCAGCGGTGCCGAGGGACTGAACGCCGACAACTGCGCGAATCCGAGGTTCCGCGGGTCGTTGGGTGAAGGCGCTTCGAGCCCGAAGGACCCGCTTGCCAACGTGTCGTCGCTCGGCAGTGGCCCCGGGGGCGCCGACGGTGGACTCAGCGGTGGTTCAGCCTCGAGCGCGGCGAACGGCCAGGACTCGTCAGGAGCGTCGAGCGACGCGGCGGGGAGCGCGGCCCAGGCGCGTGGGGCCGCATCGGGATCGCGGGCGTTGAGCGGCGGCAGCGACGTCTTCCGCGACCTCGCGCCCGTCGCGTACTCGCGGGTCTCGACTCCTGGGCTGGGTGCGGGGCCGTTGGTGGCGTTGGTACTCGCGATCAGCCTCCCGATCATCTTCGCCACCGGTGCCGGCCGTCGGAGGAAGGACCCCGGCTCGGGCGCGTGACGCGCGCGGCAATTTTCGTTTCGCCTTCGTTCCCCAAGCTTTCACGGACACACCTCTGTTCCGTTTCTCAGCCGCCCCTCAGGATGCGGGTGTCGGGCCGATGGTTCGGCGGGGGGCCGCGATGGTGCGCCCCTCCACGTGACACGGAAAGGGCATCGCATTCGTGAGACCAACCCTGCTCAAGCGGGGCGTGCGTGCAGCCCTGGCTGGAGGTGCGGCGGCAGCAATGCTGTTCGTCGCGGCCCAGCCGGTCAGCGCAGCCACTCCCCCGAACAACCTTCTCGACAAGGACAGCAGCGGCACGATCAACGCCGGTGACGAGATCGTCGGCGTCGCAGGCTCGGACACACTCGAGTTCGTGACAAGAGACATCATTGCCACGCTCCCGACCAATGTGAAGAACCACGTGTTCAACATCGACCCCGGGCCGCATCAGGCGACACCGCTGCTCGTTCCGGCCGATGCGTTCTGCGCCAACGTCACCTACGACGCCACCGAGACCGACACCACATCAGACGGTGACGCCGACGGCAAGCTGTTCCCACCGAACGGTTCCGGTGCCGGTCGCACCGCGCTCGACCTGTCGGCGAACCCTTCCCAGAACTGGGGAAGTGTGGCAATCGACACGGGGAACGGCTGCATCGACGTCGCGCGCTCGTCGGGCTTCTCGTCGGCAATTCCGACGCAGGAGTTCTACGGCTTCGCGCTCGACTCGGTCAGCTGGGGCAGCACGAGCCTCAATGCGCCGACGAATCTGTCGGTGCAGCAGCTCCGGGACATCTACGCCTGCCGGGACGAGACGGCTGCCGGCCTGACCGTCGCGCAACAGGCGATTGACGGCGACACGAAGGTGAACAACTGGGCCGAGGTTGGTGGGGCGCTGGGCAAGATCAGCCGCGTGCTCCCGCAGCTCACCTCCGGCACCCGCGCGTTCTTCATCTCCAACGTGCTCGCCAACGTCACCCCGCCCGACGGGCTCGCCGCGCAAGGCTGCGACGATGTCCTGCTCGTGCAGGAGAACGCCGGCAACGAGCTCACCACCGGCGCGAACCTCGGGCGGTACAACGAGTACGTCCTCCCGTACTCGGCAGGCAAGTGGGTCTTCCAGGTCACGCGGAGCAGCAACCCGACCGAGGACATCCGTTCTGGTGTCCGAATCGGTGCGCTGACCCGTGACGCGGCGGAGACCTGCCCAACGTTGCCTGCCGTGCCCGGCGGCTTCACCGGCGAGAACGACAACGGCGCACTTACCGTTCGGTTCGACGGTGCTGGGTACTCCCTGAACTCGGCCACGCTCGTGTGCTTCGTCTCGAAGACGGGCGTGACCGCGAACAACCAGGGTGACACGACGCTGACTGCGGCACCCGGCACCTTCGACGCCAGCATGATCGGCCTCGCGGTGCAGGGCCCGTTCATCAACGACGGCACGGTTGTGTCGGGCGTGGACGGCAGCGGCAGCACTCTCACGATCCTGCCCGGCGCGAACTCGGCTGCGGCCGGTGGCGTGACCGGCACGATCTCGATCGGCATCCCGGTCGTGAGCGAGTTCAACCCGAACATCACGTCGGCATCGAGCAACAAGATCTACCCCGGCGTTCGCGAGCTCTTCCATGTGCTCGACACGCGTCAGGGCCTCGTCTCGTACAACGAAGCGCGTCAGCTCTTCGGCTTCGAGGCAACCACGGCGAACAAGAGCCCGCTCTGTGAAGGCTCCAACGAGGGCGAGATCGTCAACAACGGCTTCCTCCCCCTCGCTCCCGTTACCAACCACGGCACGACCGGCACGACCTGCCGACTGCTGCCGTAGCACCACGGGCGTCCCGGGTCGGTTGGCATTCGCGCCGACCGACCCGGGACGCCACCCCACCTCGAAACCCGCTCATCCCAGCGTCCTGAAGGAGGACATGTGTTGAGATTCCATCCGCTCCGACGAGGACGGCGCGCACTCGGTGCGATGCTCGTCGTCGTCGTGGGCGTCGGCACCCTCGCCGCATTGGCGACGACTGCAGGTGCAGCAGCACCCACGGTCGAGGGGCCATCGGCGAACGTGCACTTCGTCCAAGTGACATCCCCCGACAACCTCACGCAAGGCTCGGTCATGCAGTTCAAGGTGACCACCGACGGCGGCGTCGCCCTGAACAACGTCACGGCGCAGCTCTGCACCCCGAACCTGACGGGCTGGACCGTCAACAACTACAGCTACTCCGGCTCGCAGGGCGTGCGCTGCGTGAAGCAGTTCACGCCGAATGGCATCGTGGCGGGCACTGGCCTCGACGCGAGCCCAGCCGCGGGAATCCAGGCTCCGACGTACCGCATCGACACCGTGCCGTTCTCGCCGTCGCCCCCGACGACCGACTCCGGCGTGTTCAACTTCACCGTCGGTACCGGCACGGTCGACTGGTACAACGCTGGTGGGTTCCCGAGCCCGGGTCCCGCGACGTTGACCTGCGGTCCCGGCAGCCCGTGCGACATGGTCGTGCAGGTGAACTCGACAGCGGGCACGACGTGGATCGTCCAACAGCTCACGTTCCTCACGACGCCCGCAGCTCCGACGCTCGCCGTACCAAACGTGATCGACGCCGACTCGGTGTCGCTCGACTGGAACGACGTGCCGAACGCGACGGGCTACGAGGTGTGCGTCGACACGGTGGCTGGTGGCCCGGCGGCGGCAAGCCCGCTCTCCGCGGCTGACTGCTCGTTCGCCGTCACCCCGACCGTCGGGTCGAGCCTGACGGTCAACGGCCTTGTCCAGTTCACGCCGTACTTCTTCACGGTGCGTGCCCAGAACGCAGCGGGCTACAGCGCGAACTCGAATGAGCGCTCGGCGACGCCCGGTCCCGCGGGACCGACGGGCCTGTCCGGGACTGCCGGCAACGAGAGCGTGAACCTGACCTGGGACGACGACCCTGTCGGCCCGGAGACGGGATACTCCGTCGTGGCGTACGCCGACGCTGACTGCGGTGGCGCACCGCTGTTCGGGCCGTTCAACTTCGGCGCGAACCCGAGCTTCCCCGCGACTGTCGGTCCGCTGACAGGTCAGAACGGGACGGCGCTGTGCTTCGGCGTCGTGCGCAACTTCAGTGGTGGAAGCAGCTCCGCCTCGTTCGTGCACGTCACGCCAGGCGCGCAGGCGATCTACCAGACCATCAACGTGACACGGCCTGAGGGCGTGCTCGTGCTCAGCCAGCGGTGTGCGGCCGAGCCGAGCTCAGAGTTCGGTCCGTTCGACTCTGCCCTTCCCGACTTCCAGGATGGCGGCGCAACGGGTGACTTCGACCCGAGCAACCTCGACGGTGACCTCACCGTGACGCGCTGTCTCGTCAACCTGAGCGGCCCGCGTGACTCGCACCTTCGGGGCGGGTCGGCAGGTGACATGCGCACGGTGCACGACGGCATCACCGTCGCCGGCAGTGACACCGTCACGTCGGCGCTGATGAACTTCACCGCGACGGACGTCGGTCAGCTCGTCACGGGCACCGGCATCCCCGCCGACACGCGCATCCAGAGCGTCGGTGTGGTTTCCGGCGGCACCAGTGCGGTGTTGTCGAGCCCGGCATCGTTCACGATCGACGATGCTGACCTCACCGTCCTCGGTCGGTCCATCGTGGCTGCGCCGGGCGTGTTCGTGGGAGCCGACGACACCCACGACGTGCAGGGCGTCGAGATCCCCGGTGGGACCGTCGTGACCAACGCCGGCAACTTCACTGGGACCGGCGGCTTCTCGATCAGCTTCATCGACCTGAGCCAGCCGACCAACCACGCATCGAGTGGGACGACGGTCCGCATCTTCGAGGAGGCGCCGACACCGGCTCGCCTCGTGACCAGCGGCCCGAACTCCGGCAAGTACCTCGAGGCGATCGGCAAGATGGCGCAGGTCTACATCGTCGACTACCGCTCGACCGACGCAGGATGGGACGCGACCGGCCAGGTCGACCAGTTCTGCGACGGCTCGGGCGCTCCGTCCGGTCCGGCGAACGACGAGCCGGCCCTGGCGCCGCGGGCGTGCGACACCGTCGCCCCGGGTCTGGACAACACCTTCTCGGGCAACCAGCTTGGCTGGACGCCGAAGGCCCGGCGAGTCGACGGCGGTACCGTCAGCGCGCTGAACATGACGGTTGGCTCCCTGGTGACACCTGGGACGGCCCTCGGCCTCCAGTCTGCGCCGCAGACGCTGGCTGTCGCCGGTCCGGGTGAAGGGCTCGGCGTGGTCCGCATGGACGCGGACCTCACGCTGTGGATCCCTGTCGCGGTTCCGGGAGGTGACTACCAGACGACGCTGACCCTCAGCCTCGTCTGACGGGACGGCACCACGCGTTCCCAGCGAGTAGGAAACGGAGACGAGGGCGGAGAGGGATTCACCTCTCCGCCCTCGCTCTGTTCCCCGGCGTTCAGACGGCCGTTACCGGCCGACGACTAGGGAAGGGTCGTGACATTTTCAAGGGTGTGGCGCGCCACGTTCGTGGCCGTGGCAACGTCAGTCCTGATCGCGTTGGCGCCGGTGCAAGCGCTCGCACAGGAGGTCGATCCTCCGGTCGCACCGGGGGAGTTCGTCGAGAGTTGGGCGCTGTCGCCGGCGGGCGACCAGGCGGGTGAGCCGAGCTCGCGAGCGACGCTCTCCTACACGGTGGCGCCAGGAGGCACGATCGACGACGCGGTGACGCTG
>Ga0075430_100003475_pt1 | contig 13178 bp, 10 predicted proteins | sample RhiMetdeltSRZDD4_FD_75294 | JGI IMG/M metagenome (GOLD analysis project Ga0075430, IMG submission 75294) | Populus rhizosphere microbial communities from Tennessee, USA - Rhizosphere MetaG P. deltoides SRZDD4 | ecosystem: Host-associated > Plants > Roots > Rhizosphere > Soil | place: USA... | reverse complement strand
GGGGTAGTCGGTGGCGTGGTGGGTGTCGCCGAGGTGGGTCAGGACCTCGGCCTGGGCGTAGCGGTCGCCGAGGTCCCGGCTCAGGGTGAGGGCGTGCTGGTAGCAGGTGACGGCCTGCGTGTGCTGGCCGAGGTGGTGGTGGGCGTAGCCGAGGGTGTCCCAGGTAGCGGCCTGCCCGACGCGGTCGCCGAGCTGCTGGAATAGGGTCATGGCCTGCTGGCAATGGGTGAGGGCCTGCTGGTGCTCGCCGAGCAGGGTGTGGTACCAGCCGACCGTGTTGAGGGCGCGGGCCTGCCCGGCCTGGTGGCCGGCGGCCTGGTACAGGTGCAGGGCCTGCCGGGCGTGGGGCAGGGCCCGCGCGGGCTGGCTCCGCCGCTCCCATAGGTAGGCCAGGTGGAAGTAGGTGTGGGCTTGCTGGGTCTGGTCGCTGGAGCGGGGGTCCAGGTCCAGGGCGTGGCGCAGCTGGGTGAGCGCGTCCTCGAAGCGACCCAGCCGGATGTAGGCGCCGGCGAGGAAGCGGTGGGTGCGCGCCTCGGTGGTGGGGTCGGCCAGCCGCTGCGCGGCGGCCACCGCGGCCCGCCCGACGGCCACCTGGTCGTGCCAGTCCCCCCGCCGGTACAGGAAGGTCACCAGGGTCGAGGCCAGTTGCCAGGTGTGGGTGTCGAAGCCGGTGGCCGCGGCGCGCGTGACGGCGGCCAGTAGCACCTGCCGCTGAGCGGCGAACCAGCCCAGCGCCTGCGCATGGTCGCTCATCTGTTCGGGAGTAACCCCTGCCCGGGCCAGGGCGAGCGGGACCGGGTCGCGATTCGGGTCCAGCAGCCGGGCGGCGGGGTAGGCGGTGTGCAGATAGTGGTCCAGGATCCGTCCGGTCGCGGTGTGCCGCTGCTCGTCGGTGTCGATGCTGTCCGCGAGGTAGGTGGCGTAGTCGCGCAGCAGGTCGTGGAAGGTGTACCGGCCGGTGGTGAGTTGGGTGAGCAGGCTGGCGCGGGTCAGCTCGGCCAACACCGGCGGTATCGCGTCGGGGGTCAGGCCAGCGAGGCTGGCCGCGGCCGGGGCGCTGATGTCCGGGCCGGGGTGCAGGCCGAGAAGCCGAAACAGTCGGGCCGCTGCAGGGGTCAGGGTGTGATAGGACCAGGAGAACACCACCTGCAGGTTGGTGGCCGCGTCGTCGCCGGTGAGGAAGTCCAAACGCTGGCGAGTATTGCGTATTTGCGTAGCAAGGGCCTCCAGAGTGACGTTAGGACGGGTGGCTGCGTGTGCTGCAGTGATAGCCAGGGCTAGGGGTAGCCGGGCGCAGAGTTCGATGAGGTCTTCCACCGCTTGAGGTTCAGCGGCAATCCGACTGGCGCCGAGGCGACGGGCAAGGAACTCGCGGGCTTCGTCCCCGGACAGAACGTCCAGGGTAAGCGGGCAGGCAGCGTTAGCGGCGACGAGGCCGGTGAGCTGGTTGCGGCTGGTCACGATAACTAGGCAGCCGGGGTCGCCGGGCAGCAACGGCCGGACTTGACCGCTGTCGCGGGCATTGTCCAGTACGACCAAGATTTTCCGGCCGACGAGGAGGCTGCGGTATAGAGCCGCTCGGGCGTCTGGGTCAGTCGGAATTCGTTGCGGTGGTACCTCGAATGCGTCAAGGAAGCCGCGGACCGCGTCAGCCGGGTCCATCGCCTGCCCGCTGGGGTCGAAGCCGCGAAGGTTCACGTACAGCTGGCCGTCGGGGAAGTACTCACGGACACGGTGTGACCAATGGATGGCCAGTGCGGTTTTCCCGACTCCCGCTGTGCCGTCGATCGCGGAGATAACGACGGCGGTGGGTCGCCCGGCTGCTTCTTGTTGCGGTTCAGATCGGCTGATGAGTCGGTCGAGGTCGGATAGGTGCTGGGTTCGGCCAGTGAACGCCGGCACGTCCGCTGGCAGCTGACCCGGGGCGACTACCACGCGACGCTTGCGGATGCGCGCCACGCCGCCCGAAATCTGTTCCCGTTGTGCCTCCCGGTCGGCCATGGTGTTCTCCATGGTGCGGTAGTCGGCGTGCCAGCGGTCGAGGTCCAGCACGGTGGCGGCGACGTCGATGCGGTGAGCAGTGGCGTAACTGGCACACGCCAGGACGAACGACTCCACCGTGGACCACCGCGGTGTCGCCGGCCCGTTGAGCAAATCGCTAGCGGTCGACTTCGCGAACGCTAGCTCCATCCGGTTGGCGTGTTCTTCGAGGGCACGGTAGGTCGGCCGCCGGACCTCTTCATAGAGATCTTGAAGCCTGCGCCGGTAGACGGCTACCGGGTCGTCACTGACTGTCACACCCGCTACACGACCACAAGATCCGCTGCGGAGGAACAGACCTGTTGTGCGCGAAGTGTCCGGATTCCGATTGCGTCCGGCGCCGGAACAGCAGTGACGACGAGGCCAGCACCGTTGATACATGGATCAACGATCGTTCGGGAGGCAAACGTGGGACGAAGCCGGGTCACGACCACGACCAGTCTGACGGCTATCGCCGGAGCCGGCTTGGTGGCCGCTCGCCACCCGGGATTGATGTACCTCATCACCGGCGCAGTTGCTCTCCTGCTCGGACTTGTGGTCGGGGCAGCCATCCTGTCCCGCAGGAGATATCGCCGAAACGCCGCGTTCGCCATCCTCACTCTCATCGCCGCGCTCATGCGGCTGGCAAAACGGCCGAACCAAGGCATTGAAAATGCAGCGGGCCGCGACTGCCAGGCTGATGAACAGACGGCCTTGCCATGCGGCTCCGCCACTGGCGTGCCTGCATCCGACGGACATCGCGTACAAGCGCGGTCCGGTGCATGGCCGCACTGCGTAGCCGCTGCGCCTTGCTGGCCGCGGCGGGCGCCGGAACCCAGGGAGAGTAATTGAAGGCATACTGCTGTCGAGGCCAATCGCGAAGTGCCACCTCTAGTGGCATCGCCGCCATCGCGACGAGTACATCGCACGCGTTAATCGCCGTATCCGCTCATAGCCGCGACGCGCTCGGTCGCAGCCTCACCGGCCCGCCCGGCGCCCATCGACGGCCCGGTTTCTGATCGCCGGGCTGGTCGGGCTGCTCGAACCGCAGGCTCTACCTGATTGCGCGGGTCCCGCGGACGATGACCAGGAGGTGCTCGTCGACCCAGGAGACCGTGGGGCTGGGCAGGCGGGCCAGGAACGTCGCGATGGACGCGCGTAACTCGTCCGGCGGGTAGAGGGAGAACGTCGAGTAGTGGCGGCCCTCGGCTTGGGCTCGGAGCCGTACGGCCGTGCTCGAGCGCGGATGCTTGAAGGTCTGTGTTGTGAGCACCGTGAGCCCGTCGGTGCGCCCGACGGCGTCGCGGAACGCGGCCTTGCTGTGCAGGCGCTGCTCGTGTTCGGTGAAGCCCGGGAAGTAGCGGCCCCAGATCGTTCGCGCGTTCTGCTGCGGGGTACGGGTGTAGATGAACAGCTGGCCATCGGGCCGTAGTACCCGGGCGATGGCGGTCAGGAAGCGGCCGAGGTCGAAGTGGTGAACGCAGTTGAACGCGGTGACCAGGTCAAGGCTGGCGGTCCGCAACGGCAGTTCCTCGGCGGTTGATAGCAGCGGCACCACCCCACGGGTGTGGCCGTGGCTGCCGGCCTGCAACTGCGCCAGCATGGCCGCCGAGACGTCGCTGGCGACCAGCAGCGAGCCGTCCGGCAGCAGCCCGCACAGCAGCCGCGAGTACCGTCCCGTCCCGCAGCCGATATCCAGGCCGGTGACGGGTCGGTCGGGTAAAAATTGACGGATCGCGCGCACCGGCGCCACGTCGGTGGTGCGCAGCGATTCGTAGCCGGCGGCTACCCGCTGGAAATGGTCGCCCACAGTCACGTTCGGCACCTCCCGCTGGGTCTGCTGACGACCATCTTGCTCCGTTCGCGGACTGTTCACCCGTAGGACAGACCAGCGGCGCGGACGACCCCGTTTTCGGAGCCGGCACGCCAGCACTGTGGTCGCGGCATCACCGGCGCAAGACCATTGCCACCCTGCGAGTGGACGCATCGCCGCGGATCTCCGGGATCGAGACGGTCTTCGAGGACGGCGAACTGGTCTTTGGCTCGATGCCCAACGCGGCGCAAGGGCGCCGATTGTCAACGGCGCCCCCAAAATTGCCCCCTTTCGTCCGCAGAGGGTCAGTTTTCAGGCATCGCCGAGTGCGCCGTGAGGCGCTGTGTATTCGAGTGGAGGTGAGAGACCTTCACCGCCGTCCCTGTCGCAGCAGGGAGGTGGAGCTGAGGGCAGCCCGATCCGGGTGGCGACGGGGAGGGTGGCAAGCGGCCTTGACAAAGCCCGGGCATGCCAGCACTGCCAGATGGTGCGGGCCGGGCGAGCAGGACGGAAAGGAGTACGCAAGGAACCGGCGATTACGTCTCTCAAGCGTGGACCGGCTCAAACCTGGTGGATATGGGCCGGGAGCGGTGCGCACCTGCCCGGCGTCGCCGGATCAGGGAACTCCAGGGTCGGTCTTCGACGGCTGGCCGGGAGACCACGGTGAAGTGCTGCGGGGTAGCCGTGGTGATGCCGCAGGGACCGAGTCGGGCTCCTCCTTCGTCGAGCGAATCACAGTGAACACGGGAACCATCCGGTTCTGCCCGCCGCTGCGTGTCCAACGTGGACGACGGGCTGGGCGCGTCGACCGCCGATCGACCCGGGACGGGACGGAGCCGCCGTAGTACTCCGAGCCGGGGAGAGCCCGCGCACATGGGGAAGGGCGGCAGCGGTTTCGAGAAGGGAAGGAGGCTGCAATGCCGCAAGATGCGCCGCCGAATGGCGGTGCCAGCGACGAGGCCCTGATGGGGCCGTGGTCGCGGGTCGCGGAGATGCAGACCAAGCTTCACCGTTGGGCGGCGGCCGATCCTGGCCGCAGGTTCGACGACCTGTTCAACTTCGTGCACGACCCGGCGACGCTGATCGTGGCGTTCGACCGGGGCGGGCAACCGGGGCGCCAACACCCACGGGGTCGACGGCGTGACCGTGGCCATCGTGGAGGCTTTCGTTGGCGCGCCCGGGTTCCTGGACGACATACGCGTCCAACTCAAGGCGGACACGTTCCGGCCGCTACCAGTACGGGAACGAAAGATCCCGAAACCGGGTGGCTCGGGGAAGGTGCGGAAGCTTGGCATCCCCACCATCACCGACCGGGTCGTCCAGGCGGCGCTCAAGCTCGTGTTGGAGCCCATCTTCGAGGCGGATTTCGCGCCCGTCTCCTACGGGTTCCGGCCGAAGCGGCGGGCGCACGATGCGATCGCCGAGATCCAGCGGTTCGGCACCAAGGGCTACCAGTGGGTGCTCGACGCTGACATCGAGGCGTGCTTTGACTTCATCTCGCACACCGCTCTCATGGACCGGGTGCGGGCCAGGGTCAAGGACAAGCGCGTGCTCGCGCTGGTGAAGTCGTTCCTCAAGGCCGGTGTGCTCACCGAGACCCGCGACCACGAGGACAGCTACACCGGCACGCCGCAGGGGGCATCCTGTCCCCGCTACTGGCCAACATCGCCCTGTCCGTGCTGGACGAGCACGTGCACCGGCCCTGGCTGGACGGCGGGACGATGAGTACTCCCGGCCGACGCGCCAGAGGTCGCGCCAAGGGCCTGCCGAACTGGCGGATCGTCCGCTATGCCGACGACTTCGTCATCCTCGTGCACGGCACCCGCGATGACGTACACACCCTGCGCGAAGACATCGCCGCCGTGCTCGAACCCCTGGGACTGCGGCTGTCGCCAGCCAAGACCCGGATCGTGCACATGAGCGAATCGCTCGACTTCCTGGGGTTCCGCATCCAGTGGCGCCGCAAGCGAGGCACGAGCAAGTGGTACGTCTACACCTTCATCGCCAACCGGCCCATCCGGTCGTCGAAGGACAAGGTCCGTACCCTGACCAACAGGTTGCCGCAGCAGGATCCCAGGGATGTACTGATCCGGCTCAACCAGATCATGCGCGGATGGGCGAACTACTTCAAGCACGCGGTCTGCAAACACACCCTGGACCACTTGGAGAACTTCGTGTGGCACCGGGTGATCCGGTGGTGGATGCGGCTGCACCGCTGGAAGTGGAGCGACGTCCGCCGCCGCCTCATCGGCCACGGCGGCCGATGGAGCAGGCCGGCGGTGGACGGGGTCGAACTGTTCAACATCGCCTCGGTGCGGGTTACTCGGTACCGCTACCGCGGCGTAAAGATCCCCAACCCCTGGCTACAGCTCAACCACGCCTAACGGCAGAAACCGTGGAGAGCCCGCTGCCGGGACTATGCCGAGTCCAGGATTATGCCGAGTTCGCCGGTCAGGGTGGGTGTTCTACCTGCTCAGTGTTGATGTGCATGGTGCGCTCCTCGGCATAGTTAGAGGGCTTCGAGGAAGGCGAGCAGCGTGTCGGGTGGGCGGTAGCGGCCGGGGGCGGTTCCCGGCGGTGTAGTGCGGGCCAGCGCCTTCTCCTTCAGCGCAAGGTCGGCGTGCAGGTAGACCTGGGTGGACTGAACCGATTCGTGGCCCAACCACAGCGCGATCACCGACGTGTCGACGCCTGCTTGGAGTAGTCGCATCGCGGCGGTATGACGCAAGACGTGCGGGGTGACATTCTTGCTGGCCAGGGTTGGGCAGTGTGGGGTCGCGGTGGTGACGTGTTTGGTCAACAGCCAGGCGACCGCGTCGGTACTCAGCGGTCGGCCGCGCCGGCTGGGGAACAGCGGATCGGTGGGGTTGCCGGCTCGTTCGCGCAGCCAGACCGCCAACACTGCCACGGTCTGGCTGGTCAGTGGGGTGACGCGCTGCTTTCTGCCCTTGCCAACGCAGTGCACGCAGGCCCCGGTGCCCAGGTGCAGATCGCTGCTGGCTAGGCGGGTCAGCTCGGAGACCCGTAGTCCTGTTTGGACGGTCAAGGTGAGGAGGGCGTGGTCGCGTCGGCCGTACCAGCTGGTGCGGTCGGGTGCGGCAAGCAGCGCATCAACCTCCTGCGGGGTGAGGAAACAGACCATGGTCTGCTCGTGCCGCTTGGACGGGATGGCGAGCACTCGCTGGATCAGCCCGGCGTGTTCGGGATGACGCAGTGCGGCGTAGCGAAACAGCGATCGGATCGCGGTCAGCCTGGCGTTTCGGGTAGTCGCGGTGTTGCCGCGCTCGGTCTCTAGGCGGGTAAGGAACGCGGTGACCAGCCCGGCGTCTAGGTCGGTGAAGTCCAGTTGGGAGGGCGGCTTTCCGGTACGGTCGTGCGCGAAGCGCAGCAGCAGCCGCCAGGTGTCGCGGTAGGCGGCGACCGTGTGGGCGCTGGCGTCGCATTGGGTCGCCAGCCGCTGGGTGAAGAATGCCTCGAGGGTGGGGGCCAACGTGCTCATTGGTCCACTCCGGTCGAAGGTTCCAGCCGCTTGGCGGCCAGGGCCAGCAGTTCGGGGACCGCCTGCAAGTACCAGTTATTCCGAGATCGGAATAACTGGTATTACTCCGATTCTCGGGTTATTCCGATGCCCGCTCCTTGCGGCGCGTAAGAGGCTCGGGGCCTTGGCTGACGCGCTCTGGTGACTGTCGCCTGTCGGAATAATCCGGCGCGCGCACCGGACCTCTTCCTCTCTCTGACGTTCGCCGCCCATGGTGACGGTGCCGCCATGTTCATCCGAACCGGCGGTTCACCGGATGAAAGGACAGTGCCATGGGGTCGATGGTGTCCGGGCTGGCTGATGCCGTGCTCGGCGTGGCTGAGGGTGTGGGTTTGTCGGCTGACACGGTCGCTCGCTACCGCAAGTGCTGCGGCGTGGTCGTGAAGTTTTGTGAGCAGCGGGGCCTCGACGCGCTGTCCGCCAGGGTGGTCGACGAGTTCGTCGCGTGCCAGCAGGAGCGTGCCCGCCGCGGTGAGATCGGCCCGAACAGGCGAAAGGCTCTGATGAAGACGGCCCGCATGATGCTGAAGCTGCAGGCAAGCGGCGCCGTGGTCTGGCGGATGATGAGCCCAGACCCTGATCTCACACTCAGCGAGAGTTCCCGTGCCGTACTGAGACAGTTCGCCGCGGCGGCCGGCCCAGAGCTGGCTTCGGGATCAGTGAGGTTGCTGGCCAGCGAGATCCGCCAGTTCCTGGCCTACCTCGACCGGATCGGCCGGGGTGCTCTCGGTGCGGTCACCGTGGACGACGTACGAGGGTTCATGGTCGAGACGGCGACCAGGCGGCCAGCGGGCATCGGCAACGTGGTGTGGTCGCTCAAGAGGTTCTTCGCCTTTCTCAACGCCGCCGGGCTTAGTGACGTGCGCATCGATGGCCTGCTCGCGCATGCCGCGCCGCGGCGGGTTCGGGCGCTGCCGTGCTTTACCCGTGAGGAGACCGGCCGTTTCCTTGACGGGATCGAGACCGGGACCCGCTGCGGGAAGAGGGACTACGCGATGGTCTTGCTGGCGGTCTCGACCGGCCTGCGGTGCTGCGACATCGTCGCACTGCGCCTGGATGAGATCGACTGGCGCCGCGACGAGATCCGGCTGGTCCAGGCCAAGACATCCAGGCCGCTGGTGCTGCCCCTGTCAGCACTGGCAGGCAACGCCGTCGCTGAGTGGATCTTGTATGGCCGGCCCGATTGTGACGCCCCGGAAGTGTTCGTCCGGCTCAAGGCGCCGTTCGTGAAGCTGGGGAAGTCGACGGGCTCGACCCTGATGCGCCGCCGCCTGACCCGGGCCGGCATCGAGCATGTGGCCCACGACGGCAAGTCGTTTCATGCCCTGCGGCGCACCGCAGGGACAAGGCTCATCGAGTCGGGGGCTGGCCTGCCGCTGGCCGCGCAGATCCTGGGCCATGCCCGCATCAACTCCTCCGGCCGCTACGTCGCTCTGGCCAGCGAGCAGCTGCGCCAGTGCTGCCTGCCGCTGCAGGAGCTCGCCTGCATGAAGGAGGGGCTGCGATGAACACATTCACCAGCAATTTCGCACCCCACATCGAGGCGATGCTCGAATGGCGAACCTCGCTGGGACACAGCCTGCGCGACATGCGGAAACGCGATGACGGGTTTCGACAGATTCTGCTCATCGCATCACCCCGGCGAAACGGTACTGACCCGAGAACTGGCGACCGCCTGGTGCAGGGACACCGCGACGGGCACCTGGGGCGCCTACCGCAGCCGCGCGGTCCGTGAGTTCGGCAAATACCTCCAACTGGCCGGCGTGGAGGGGTTCATCGTGCCGTCCGCGTGGATCGCCAGCCCGACCCGCGGCCTACCGCACATGTTCACCGATGAGGAACTGGCCGCCTTCTTCCAGGCGGCCGACTCCATCGACGCCGAGTACCGCAGCCCGTTTCGTGAGTACACGATCCCGGTCATCTTCCGGCTGATCCTCGGCGCTGGCCTGCGCCCGCCCGAAGCCCGCCGCCTGCGCCGCCACGACGTTGACGCTGACAACGCGATGGTGATGATCGAACGCTCGAAACGGAACAAGGACCGCCGTGTCCCCGTCAGCGGGGACCTGGCCGGGCTGCTTGGCCGCTTCGATCACCTGGCGGACCTGCGGCGTCCGGACCGGCAGTGGTTCTTCGCCGACCAGCATGGCTGTCAGTACTCCCCGGCGTGGCTCATCGCCAGCTACCACCGCTGCTGCGAACGTGCGGGCGGGATCGCACCGGCCTCAACCCCGTATACGCTGCGGCACAACTACGCCACCCGCACCCTGATGCGGTGGGTCGAAGAAGGCAAAGACATCCAGGCCTGGCTGCCCTACCTCGCCGCCTACATGGGACACCAGAAGTACTCCTCGACAGCGTGGTACGTGCATCTGCTGCCCGAGCGCCTCGCAGCGACCGGCATGACCCGCGCGGCCGGCATCATCCCGGCGGTGACGTCGTGAAGGCCCGCCGGCAGGCTGCGGACGGTTTCTACCGGCACCTTCGCCAGTGGTTCACCGCGTTTCTGCCCCGCCAGCGCGGCGCAGCCCAGAACACGATCACCTCGTGCCGACAGACCTGGAACATGCTCCTGGGCTACGTCGCCGAACATCACCACATCGGTGTCGAGAAGGTCACCTTCACCATGGTTGACCGAGTCACCGTCACCGGGTTCCTCGAGCACATGCGGGCCACCAAGTCGTGGACGCCCTCGACCTACAACCAGCGGCTGGCGTGCATCCGGTCGTTCTTCATCTACGCGGCGGCCGCTGAGCCGACGCTCACGATCTACCTTGCCGACCTCGCCGCCATCCCGCGACTCAAGGCTCCGGCCGCGGCACCGGTGAAGTACATGAGCACAGACGCGGTCACGGCGCTGCTCGCCGCCCCGGACCCGGGCACCCGGATCGGTCTGCGTGACCAGTTCTTCATGATTCTCATGTATGACCTGGCTGCCCGCGACGCCGAGATGCTCGCCCTAAACCTCGCCGACATCGACACCAAGCGCCTGACCGTGGACCTGCTCGGCAAAGGCTCCAAACCCAGGCGTCTGCCCATCACCGGCGAGACGGCCCAGCACTTCGGTCGCTACGCCGCGGTGTTCCACCCCAGCCCGCAACCGGCGACCCCGATGTTCTACACCATGCGGAATCATCGTCCGACGCGAATGTCTGACGACAACGTCGCCAGGCTCATCCGCCAACACGCCGCCACCGCCAAAGCCAGATGCCCCGACGTCCCGGCCCGGACCCACCCGCACATGCTCCGGCACTCCCGGGCGATGCATCTCTACCAGGCCGGCATGCCCCCGGCCCTACTCACCGAATGGCTCGGGCACGCCGACCCTGAGACCACGCTCATCTACGCGCGCGCCGACACCGAGATGAAGCGCCACGCTCTCGAGAAGGCAAACATCGCAACAACCCCCAGCCCCCTCCCGGCCCCGCTGTGGCACGACCGCGAGGACATCATCCAGCGCCTGTGCGGACTCAAGGAGTGACGCCGGATTATTCCGACAGGCGACAGTCACCAGAGCGCGTCAGCCAAGGCCCCGAGCCTCTTACGCGCCGCAAGGAGCGGGCATCGGAATAACCCGAGAATCGGAGTAATACCAGTAGGTCGATGAGGGACGGGCATGCCCGAGGTAGGCCGATAGCAGCGGCATCCGGACTGCGACGTCGCCGCCGTCGTGGTACCAGTCGAGCAGGGTGGCCACCGTGAAGCCATGCCGTAGGTCGTGCACCCTCGGCCGGCGTGACCCACCGCGAGGAGTCAGCCCGGCTTCATCGATCAGCCTGGTGAACACCGCCCGAACCCGCCGCCCAGTCAGCCTGCGGCCCCGGACGGAGATGAAGAAGCTCAACGTGGCCGGTCGGGGGCAGAGCCGATCTCGCTGTGCGGCGTAGTCGCGCAGGACCGCGACGGTGGAAGGATGCAGCGGCAGTCGTCTGGACTTGTCGAACTTGGCCTCGCGGATGGTCAGCCACCCGCCGGCGAGGTCGACATCGCCGCGGTCGAGACCGATCGCTTCGCCTTCGCGTATTCCGGTCACGGCCAGCAACCCGAACAGGGTGCGGTGGGTCGCCACCCGCAGCGGATGCCGGAGCACCGCGGTGACGGCGGCCAGCAGCGCGTCGATGTCGGCCTCGGTGAACAGGTACGGGACGGGACGTGTGCGGCGGTAGACCAGCAGATCGGCCGGCGGCACCTGGGTGGCAGGCTCGAAGGGCTGCAGCCAGCGGGCGAACCCGCGCACCACCGACAGCCGCTGCCTCCACCGAAACCGGTCCACCCCCTGCGGTTTGGTGGCCCAGGCCAACGCGGCCTCGACGGTCAGCGCCGCAGCGCCACACTGGTCGAGATAGGTGACGAACTGTGGCAGCAGCCGGCCGTGGTCTTCCAGCTTGAACCCCAATGACCGGCGAATCGCCAGGTACTGCTCCACCCGCTCGTGCAGCCTGCTCATGCCGCACCTGCCGGCCAGGGTCGGGCGACCACTGCAAGTGCCGCCTGGTCGTCTCGGGCGTAGTGCGCCGTAACCGACACATCCCGGTGCCGCAACGCCTGCCCGATCTCCACCAGCGGCGCGCCGGCAGCACGCATCGCGCAGGCGGCGCTGTGACGTAGCCGGTGGGCGCCGATACGAGGCAGCCCAGCACGTTCACACGCGCGGGCGACCACCTGGTTGACCCCGGTGTGGGTCAGTCCGACGTAGGGGGCGTGGGCGTGCAGGAACAGGCTGCGGCACGCGCCACGGCGCCGGCCCCGCCGGCAGTAGTCGGCGATGGCCTGCCCCACATCGACCGGCAGCGGCAGCCGCTCCCGCCGGTTGCCCTTGCCAGGTACCTCGATCTCACCGGCCCGCCAGTCCAGGTCATCCATGGTCAGTGCGGCCGCCTCACCAGCCCGCAGACCCAGCCGCGCCAGCACGGTCAGGATCGCACGATCGCGGCGGCCCACGCTGGTACGTCGGTCACAGCTGGCCAGCAGCCGGCCGATCTGATCGGGTGCCGCGGCCCGAGGCAGTCCGCGATCCCGCCAGCCCGGAGCGGCCGGCACCGCACCGGTCAGCGACGTCGGCGTGTAACTGGCCACATGCAACCATCTCAGCAGTGCCCGCAGCCCGGTCGTCACGTTGTTCAGCGACCCGGCACTGCACCGGGCCGCCTCCGCCAGCACGAACGCGCTGACCTGCTCGGCGCACAGCCCGGCGATCCCATCTGGCCGGTCGCCTTCCACGGCCAGGAACCGGGCAGCGACGCCGCGGTAGTTGTCGATAGTGGAGGCGGCCAGCCCACGCTCGGCGGCCAGATAGCCAACGAACGCATCCAACAACTGCTCCCGCGGGGTTAGGGCAACCGCGGCCGCCGGCTGCGGCACGACCCCCAGCCCTCGCAGATACTCCAGCAGCGGGCCCATTGCCCGCGCCGTCAGCTGACGATCGTCCCGACTGACCACACGTCGATGGGACACGAACTCGGCCAGATCCACATCAGACAGTTCCCCGGCCCCTCGACCACGCTCGGCCAACCACCGGCTCAAACGCGCCATCAACAGCAGCAGCCCAGTCGTCCGACTTCGCGAATAACCCCGACCAGCCAACTCCCGCCGAAACCCGATGGCATACGCCGCCAGCGGCCCACGCACCTCCACACGTGACGGCTTGTGCATGATCGCCTCCTCCCACCCGGAGCACCACGCTCCGGCGGAGGAAGCCTCGATCAACCAGCAGGACTATGCCGAGGAGCCCACCATGCACATCAACACTGAGCAGGTAGAACACCCCACCCTGACCGGCGAACTCGGCATAATCCTGGACTCGGCATAGTC
>Ga0075430_100003470_pt1 | contig 13185 bp, 9 predicted proteins | sample RhiMetdeltSRZDD4_FD_75294 | JGI IMG/M metagenome (GOLD analysis project Ga0075430, IMG submission 75294) | Populus rhizosphere microbial communities from Tennessee, USA - Rhizosphere MetaG P. deltoides SRZDD4 | ecosystem: Host-associated > Plants > Roots > Rhizosphere > Soil | place: USA... | reverse complement strand
GGGGTGGGCGCGCTGGCGCTTGCCGGCGTGCTCGGCGCTCGCGGCCGGCTCGACATCGCCATTCCGCTCGGGCTCACCGGGCTGGGACTGCTCGGCTGGCTGCCCTGGAGCATCCCCGGCTTCGGCGACCGCACCCGCAAGAGCCCCGGGCAAACCTCGCGCGTGCGCGCCGCGTTCCTGGAGATGGAGCTCGATCACGACAGCGGCGCGATGCGCGGACGCATCCTCGCCGGCCGCCACGAAGGCGTCGCCCTCGACGCCCTCGATGTGCCCACGTTGGTCGACTTCCTGTCGGAGATCGACGAGGAAAGCCGCGCGCTACTGATGGCGTATCTTGACCGCCGCGCGCCCAGCTGGCGTGAGCACGCGCAGGGTGACGCGGCAGCGGGGGCGGGCCGCGCCTCGTGGAGCAGCGGCAAAATGACGGAAGAGGAGGCCTATCAGATCCTTGGCGTGCAGCCGGGGGCGAGCGCCGAGGACATCGGGCGCGCCCACCGCACCCTGATGAAGAAACTGCATCCCGACCAAGGGGGGTCGACGTATCTTGCGGCCCGGGTCAATGAAGCCAAGGACGTTCTTCTCCGCCGCCATCGCTGATGTACTCCTCAACGCAACACATCACCTGGCAGCTCCTGTCCAATACGGCTTCCTGTTGATCGACGTCAGTTCTTCATGGTCACGCATTCGACGTCGTTACGCTTGAGAAACTTGCAGGCCGCTTCCGCCTTGTCCTGGTCGAACCCGGCGAAGCGGGCGCGATAATAGGTCGTGCCCCCTTTCAGAACCGTTTCAGTGTAGGGATCGGCGCCAGCCACGAGCTTGGCGGCCTTGCTTTGCACCGTGCTCAGGCGTTGCTTGGCGTCCTGCTCGGCCGGATAGGCGCCGACCTGGATGATCCAGCCGCTGCGAACCGGCGGCTTTGTCGCGGCGGCGGCGGCGGCCGCGGCGGCAGCGGCAGGCGCAGGAGCTTGGGCCGGGGTGGCCGCGAAGGCGAGCGCCGGCGTTGGCGCGGGCGTCGGTGCGGCCTCGACCGTGGGCGCTTGCGGGGCGCGCGCCGGCAACGTGCCGAGCACGCCCGGGCGGGCGCCTGGCGGCGGCGGAGGCGGTCCTTCGGCCTTGGCCGGAGCTTCGACCTTCGCCGGCGCGGCGGTTTGGCTTGCGGGAGCGGGTGCGCTGGCCGGGGCGGGTGCGGCGGCTTGCGTGGTCGGGGCGGCCGCGGCGGCGGGCGAAGGAACATTGAGGGCCGCCAGCGATGCGGTCTGCGGGCTTGCTCTGACGGTCAAAGTCTTGACCAGAACCGGACGAATGGGCTCGGTCGAGCCGGTGGCGACCGGAGCCGCGTTCGCAGCGGCGGTCGGCTCGGCGCGCGGCGCGGCCGGCTCGGCCTTAGGCGCCGGTTCGAAGCGCACCGGCGCGCTGGTGGCGCTCGCCACCGCGTAGCGCGGTTCGGCCTTCGGCTTGGCCGCGACCTTCGGCTCGGGTTTCGCCTCCGCTTGGGCCGCGACCTTGGGCTCGGCTTTCGGCTCGGGCCGCTCGGCTTCGGCGACCATCGACGTGGTGCGCTTGGTCGAGGCGTGGGCGATGTGTTCGCTGATCAGCTCGCGCATGCGCGCATCGCGGCTGCCGGCGCTGCTGCCGCCCATGACGACGGCGACGACGTAGCGGTTGCCCCGGTTCACCGAGGTGACCAGATTGAAGCCGGAGGCGCGGATATAGCCGGTCTTGATGCCGTCGACTCCGTCGATGCGTCCGAGCAGCCGATTGTGGTTGGCGATCCACTGGCCGCGGAAGCTGAAGGAGCGGGTCGAGAAATATTTGTAGTAGCGCGGGAAGCGCTCCTGGATGGCGCGGCCCAGGGTGGACTGATCGCGCGCCGTCGTTACCTGATGGTCGTCCGGCAGCCCGGAGGCGTTCTTGTAGACGGTGCGGCTCATGCCGAGCGTAACCGCCTTCCTGGTCATCAGCTTGGCGAAGTCGTCTTCGTCGCCGGCGATGGCTTCCGCGACGACGACCGCCGCGTCGTTGGCGGATCGGGTGATGATCCCCTTGATCGCATCTTCGACCGCGATGGTGCTGCCGGCGCGCAGCCCGAGCTTGGTCGGCGATTGCGAGGCGGCGTGCTCGGACACCTTGAGCTGGCTGTCGAGCTTGAGCTTGCCGGCTTCGAGTTGCTCGAACAGCAGGTAGAGCGTCATGATCTTGGTGAGCGACGCCGGGTGCCGTTGCGCGTCCGGATTGGACGAGTGCATCACCGCACCCGAATTGCCGTCCACCACGATCGCCGCATAAGGCGCGGCAGTGGCGAGATCGCTTGACAGCGTCAGAAATGCAACAACCGAAGCAAAGCCGAACACGCCCCAACGAAGCCCGCCCGGGGCTCCGGTCCGGATCCGCAGCATGGTATTTCCCCCGTCCTCGTTCCCACTAGGCGCCCCAAGCGGAGCACCGACACCCCTGTCGTGCCGAGGTAGCGGCGATTGGACGTGCTAAAAAAGGCGGTTTTCTGAATATATCCCGGCCTTTTTGGCGCCCATCCCGTCCCCATTCCGAGCGTTACGCCGGCAATATCGACCGGTCCCCGGAGGCACAGTGGACGACGCTAGGGCAGCGCGATTGCGAAAGCGTTAACCGGCGAACCCCCGACGGTCAGGTCATATTGCACCGCAAAATAAGGCTTGACTTTTTTGTGCACTGCAATATATCCCGGCTGTCCCGGCTCAAGGGCTGGCGACAAGCGCGACGAGGGTCAAGACAATCGGCGGACGGCCGGGAGAGGTTTTCACATGGTCAAGAACATCGACGAACTGCAGCAGTTCGGGAAGAGCAATATGGACGCGACGGTGAAGTCGTTCGGATCGCTGTCGAACGGCCTGCAGGCGATTGCGGCCGAGATGGCGGACTACTCGAAGAGGGTGTTCGAGCAGGGCACCGCGGCGACCGAGAAGCTCATCGGCGCCAAGTCGCTCGAGAAGGCGTTCGAGGTGCAGAGCGACTACGTCAAGACGGCTTACGAGGGCTTCGTGGCCGAGGCCACCAAGCTCGGGGAGCTCTACACCGATCTGGCCAAGGAAGCCTACAAGCCCTTCGAAGGGCAGTGGAGCAAGGCTGCCTCCGTCAAGTGATTGGTAGCGTAGGCGTTCAGTAGCGTAAAAGCCCGGCTGTTGGCCGGGCTTTTTGTTGCGGGCACCTGAATGTGTCTAGCGGCGCCGGTTTTACTTGGCGATGCGTAGATTGGCGAGGTTCTGGGCGATCGCGGTGAACACGTCGTTGAGCTGACTTGCCTGCTGCACGTCGAAGTACATGTTCGGGCTCGTGGCGCAGCTCCGCAGCAGGTCGGCATTGCCGTCGATCACGCGCACCGCGTAGATCTTGATATTTGCCGCCTTGATGTTCGCGCACACCGCCGCGGTGCGGGCGTCGATCTCGGACCGGGTGGTGATCTTCTTGTTGTTGACGTTGTCCCAGGCTTCGGTGTTGTCGCCGTCGGTGAGGATGATGATCACCTTGTCCAAATCCGGAGCCGGAGCCGCGGCTCCAGTGTACGGCGTATTGGAGGTCAGCGCGTGCCACGCCCAGACCAGCCCGATGGTGACGTTGGTCATGCCGTTCGGGCTCATCTCGTCGACCTTGCTGTTCAGCCTGTCCCAGTTGTAGCTGAGCGGCATGGCCTTGGCGATGTCGCCGCAATCGTAGACCGGATAGAGCGTCTTCTTGTTCCCCGTGGTCGGTGAGGTGTCCTGCACGTCATAGGGCTGCGCGCGGTCGCGGACGCAGCCTTCCCAATAATCTTTCCAGTTGTCCTTGTTGCAGCCGCTGCCGCTCCTCCAGCCATTGCAGTCGATGCTCTCGATGTCGAACCAGTCCCTGTCCTTGTAGTTGGTGCCGATATTGACCGTGGTGTCGAACGGGATGATCGCCACCTTGACGTCGCCGTCCTTCTTGGCGGCCTTCTTGAGCACGTCGAGGAGCGAATGGGCGGCGGTCTTGAGGTTGCTCATCTTGCCGCTGGACGCCATCGACCCGGTATTGTCGAGCGCGAGCGCAAGCTCGAGCTTCTTGATCCCCCACAACACCTCCGACGTCACGTTGACCTTGAGCTTGTGCTGGCCGAACAGCTTCGTGAAGGTGGTGGCAACCTCGCCGGTGCCGGCCACGTCGATCCGGAAATTGCCCTGCTCCGGGCTTGTGAAGACGGGCGTGATCGAGATGTTGAAGACGTCGGTGCGGTTGAACAGCGCCTTGAAAACATCCATGGCCCTTGCGTTGAGCTGCGCGGTGTTGAGCGCCAGCGCTTCTTTCGACAGCATCAGGGCCGTGGAGTCGACCGCCGCCTGCATCGCCGCCTTGGCCGAATTGCCGCGGCTGTAGTCGACCGCGGCGCCGACGAAGCCGATCATCGGAATCATCGCCAGCGCGAAGGTGAAGACGACGTTGCCGCCCTGGGCCGTACGGAACGCCCGCCACCCATCATGCAGTCGATTCACGAGGCTCTGGAGTGTCATGGCTCGCCACCGGATGTGTTTGTCGCTCTCGGCAACTCCTAAATTAAAGTTGCGAAAAGAGCGTAAAGCTCGATTCGAAAACCGCGTTAGCAGCGGGTAACGGTGGTTGGTTTCCGAGCTCCATGATCAAATGAAGCTAATTTATGCTAAATTGAACGGCCGGAATTTATTGCAACAAGCCGATGCCCATTCGGGCGTTCGGACCATCAAGCCGTGAATTGATCCAGGCGAGTCCGGCGCTGCGCAGTGCAGGGACGGAAGATCGTTTTCCGGTGGTCACTTCGCAATGCGAAGGTTGGCAAGATTCTGCGCGATCGAGGCGAACACGCTGTTGAGCTGGCTCGCCTGCGAGACCTGGTAGTACATTTCCGGCTTGGTCGCGCAGTTCTTGAGCAGGGTCGCGTTTCCGGCAATCACACGGACCGTGTAGACCTTGATGTTGTCGGCCTTGGCGTTGGCGCAGACTTTCTCCGTGCGCGCGTCGATCGCCGATTGTGACGACGACCAGCGATTCTGCGTGTTGTCGCCGTCGGTGAGCAGCACGAGGACCTTCTCGAGATCGGGTGCCGCCGCCGGCGCGTTGAACGGCGCCACCGGCGACAACGTCTGCCATGCCATCTGCATGCCGATGGTGACGTTGGTGTTGCCGGTCGGCGTCATCGCGTCGATCTTGCTGTTGAGCGCGGGCCAGTCGTGCGACAACGTCATCATGGAAGCTGGGCAGGCGGAGGCCTGATGGGCGCGGTACATGGTGGCCGGGCTGCCAGGGACGGTGGCGGTGTTCATGACGTCGTTGTTCTGGTCGCGGTCGTTGACGCAGCCGTTCCAGGTGCTGTGAGCGGCCGGCGTCCAGGTGCCGCTGTTCGCCGTGCAGGTGCCTTTCGAGTGATACGAAGACTTGCTGCAGGTGCCGTTGGCGGCCTCCCAATCGGTCCAGTCGATCCAAGGAGCGTTGACGTTGCCGGTGCCGACATTGACGTCGACCGCGAACGGCACGATCGACACCTTGATGTCGCCAGGCGTCTTTTCCGCGTTCTTGAGCGTGGTCAGAAGGTTGTGGGCGGCCTCCTTGAGCGCCGTCATCTTGCCGCTGGATGCCATCGATCCGGTATTGTCGAGCGCGAGCGCCAGGTTGAGCTTCTTGATGCCCCAGACCACCTCGCCGCTGGCGGTGACGTCGATATTGGGCTGGCCGATCAGGCGCCAGAACATGGTGGCGACGGTGGCCGAGCCGGACACCGTCAAGCTGAAGCTGCCCTGCTGGGGCGAGGTGAACTGCTGGCTGACCTGGACGTTGGCGGCCTCCGGCCGGTCGAACATCGAGGTGAAATAGACGTTGGCCTTCTGCGTGAGCTGGGCGCCAGTGAGGCTTTGCGCGTCCTTCGACAGCATGAGGGCGGTCGCGTCCAGCGCATTTTGCATGGCTGACCGCACCGAATTGGCGCGGCTGTAATCGACCGCCGCCCCGACGGCGCCGACCAGCGGGACGATGCCGAGGGCGAGCAACGGGGCGACCCCAGCCCTGCGATCCTTGAAAAAGCGCGCCAACAGCATGCCCAACCTCCGCGCCGGAACGTCGTCTGCGGACGATGCGGAGCATGGGGTGCCGGCTCTTGAAATTTTGTGAGACAAAATCCGCAAATTTCAGGCAAATTCGCCGCGAATTGTCCGCAATTGAGTCGTGATTTTTTAACCGGTGGCGTCGCGGCGGCCCGGGATTTGCAATTTTGTGGGGGAATCCCCAACATTTCAGCGGGGAGACCGACGATCTGGAACCGCGCCGGGGCGGACCCTATGATGCCCCGGGGCCAATCCTTTCGATCCCGCCTTGGGGCCGCGATCCGTGAAGTAACCATGAGCCGAAGTGAGAGCAAATCAGGTCCAGAGGCATGGGGCGGGCCGCCGCCCCCGCGCCTGGGTCCCGATGACAACAGCAAGCGTCGCGAGCCGGGCGCGCCCGGGACTGCGGTCATCACCAAGACCAAGCCGCAGACCAAGCGGCCAAGCCTCTACCGCGTGTTGCTCCTGAACGACGACTACACCCCGATGGAGTTCGTGGTGCACGTGCTCGAGCGGTTTTTCAACAAGGACCCGGAATCCGCCCACCGAATCATGATGCATGTGCACCAGCACGGCATCGGCGAGTGCGGGGTCTACACCTACGAGGTGGCCGAGACCAAGGTGACCCAGGTTATGGACTTTGCCCGCAAACACCAGCATCCTCTGCAATGCGTCATGGAAAAAAAGTGATCGAGATGGAAAAGCGGGAACGCCGAGGCTATATGACGAGTTACGAGACCTGACATGCCCACGTTTTCTCGCAACCTCGAGCAGTCGCTGCACCGCGCCCTGGCGCTGGCCAACGAGCGCCACCACGAATATGCGACGCTCGAGCACCTCCTGCTGGCGCTGATCGACGATCAGGACGCCGCCGCGGTCATGCGCGCCTGCAACGTCGACCTCGACAAGCTGCGCCGCAGCCTCACCGCCTATCTCGAGAGCGAGCTGGAAAATCTGGTCAACGACGGCAACGAGGATTCGAAGCCGACCGCCGGGTTCCAGCGGGTGATCCAGCGCGCCGTCATCCATGTCCAGTCGTCCGGCCGCGAGGAGGTGACCGGCGCCAACGTGCTGGTGGCGATCTTTGCCGAGCGCGAGAGCCACGCCGCCTATTTCCTGCAAGAGCAGGACATGACCCGCTACGACGCGGTCAACTACATCAGCCACGGCATCGCCAAGCGGCCGGGCATGTCGGAAGCGCGCCCGGTGCGCGGCTCCGAAGAGGAGACCGACACCAAGACCGGCGACGAGCCGAAGAAGAAGGGGGACGCGCTCGAGGCCTATTGCATCAACCTCAACAAGAAGGCGCGCGAGGGCAAGATCGATCCTCTGATCGGCCGCGAGGCCGAGATCAACCGCTGCATCCAGGTGCTGTGCCGGCGGCAGAAGAACAACCCGCTGTTCGTGGGCGACGCCGGCGTCGGCAAGACCGCGATCGCCGAGGGGCTGGCCCGCCGCATCGTGCACGGCGAGGTGCCCGACGTGCTCAAGAACGCCACGGTGTTCGCCCTCGACATGGGCACGCTGCTGGCCGGCACCCGCTATCGTGGCGACTTCGAGGAGCGGCTCAAGCAGGTGATCAAGGAGATCGAGGCCTATCCCGGCGCGATCATGTTCATCGACGAGATCCACACCGTGATCGGTGCCGGCGCCACCTCGGGCGGCGCCATGGACGCCTCCAACCTGCTCAAGCCGGCGCTGGCGGCCGGCAATGTGCGCTGCATCGGCTCGACCACCTACAAGGAATACCGCCAGTATTTCGAGAAGGACCGGGCGCTGGTGCGCCGCTTCCAGAAGATCGACATCAACGAGCCGACGGTCGAGGATGCGATCGAGATCATGAAGGGGCTCAAGCCCTATTTCGAGGACTACCACAAGCTCAAATACACCAACGAGGCGATCAAGGCGGCGGTCGAGCTATCGGCGCGCTACATCCACGACCGCAAGCTGCCCGACAAGGCGATCGACGTGATCGACGAATCGGGGGCGGCGCAGATGCTGCTGCCGGAAAGCCGGCGCAAGAAGACGATCGGCCTCAAGGAGATCGAGACCACCATCGCCACCATGGCGCGGATCCCGCCGAAGACGGTGTCGAAGGACGACGCGGTGGTGCTGCAGCACCTCGACCAGACGCTCAAGACCGTGGTCTACGGCCAGGACAAGGCGATCGAGGCGCTATCTGCGTCGATCAAGCTCGCCCGCGCGGGCCTGCGCGAGCCGGAAAAGCCGATCGGTTGCTACCTGTTCTCCGGACCGACCGGCGTCGGCAAGACCGAGGTGGCCAAACAGCTGGCCATCAGCATGGGCGTCGAGCTGATCCGCTTCGACATGTCGGAGTACATGGAACGGCACACGGTCTCGCGCCTGATCGGGGCGCCGCCCGGCTATGTCGGCTTCGACCAGGGCGGCCTGCTCACCGACGGCGTCGACCAGCATCCGCATTGCGTGCTGTTGCTCGACGAGATCGAGAAGGCGCATCCCGACCTGTTCAACGTGCTGCTGCAGATCATGGATCACGGCAAGCTCACCGACCACAACGGCAAGCGGGTCGACTTCCGCAACGTGATCCTGGTCATGACCACGAATGCGGGCGCCGCCGACCTCGCCAAGCAGGCTTACGGCTTCACCCGCAGCAAGCGCGAGGGCGACGACCTCGAGGCGATCAACCGCATGTTCGCGCCCGAGTTCCGCAACCGGCTCGACGCAATCATCACCTTCGCGCATCTGTCGCCGGAAATCATCGCCAAGGTGGTGGAGAAGTTCGTGCTGCAGCTGGAGGCCCAGCTCGGCGACCGCGACGTCACCATCGAGCTGTCGGAAGACGCCACCAAGTGGCTGACCGAGCACGGCTACGACGAGCAGATGGGGGCGCGGCCGATGGCCCGCCTGATCCAGGAGACCATCAAGAAGCCGCTCGCCGACGAGGTGCTGTTCGGCAAGCTCAAGGCCGGCGGCCATGTGCGCGTCATCCTGGTGAAGGACGACGCCGGCCTCGGCAAGCTCGGCTTCGAATATCTCGACGGGCCGGTGACGCCCAAACCCGAGAAGCTCCCGCAGCCGATCGGGGCCAAGCCCAAGCGCCGCGCGCCGCGTCGCAGCAAGCCGTCCGGCCCCAAGGGCGATGGCGGGCCGCCGTCCCCCCGCGGCTCGGTGCCGAAGGTGCCGCTGGTCAAGGTCTGACCGGGTTCCGGCCCAACGCTGCTTCATCGAATATCGCATGCGGTGCCTGCGCTGGCGGGCATTGCGCCGGGCATCGCGATGCGGGACAAAGCGCCTGCGGCCCAGTCCCGATCGCCAGACGCCATGCCGGCCTTCATCTGCGAAACCTGCGGAATCCAATTCAGTCCGTCGGAGCAGCCGCCGCCGCGCTGCCCGATCTGCGACGAGGAGCGGCAGTTCGTTCCGCCCTCCGGGCAGAAGTGGACGACGCTTGACGCATTGGCGCGGCGGCATTTCAACTGCTACCGCGAGCATGAGCCCGGCCTGATCGGGATCGGAACGGTGCCCCAATTCGCGATCGGTCAGCGCGCACTGCTGGTGCGCACTCCCGGCGGCAACGTCTTGTGGGATTGCATCGCGCTCATCGACGCGGCGACGATCGAGATCGTGAAGGGGCTCGGCGGGCTTGCCGCGATCGCGATCTCGCACCCGCACTACTACACCACGATGGTGGAGTGGAGCCGCGCCTTCGGCGATGTCCCCGTCCATATCCACGCCGCCGATCGGCAATGGATCATGCGGCCGGATCCCGCGGTCAAGTTCTGGGCCGGCGATACCTTGCCGATCGGCAACGGGCTCACCCTCATTCGATGCGGCGGGCATTTCGCCGGCGGCACCGTGCTGCACTGGGCGGGAGGCGCGGGCGGCCGCGGCGCGCTGCTCGCCGGCGACATCGTGCAGGTCATCCCCGACCGCAACTATGTGAGCTTCATGCGCAGCTACCCCAACATGGTGCCGCTCTCGGCGCCGGCGGTGGCGCGCATCGGCGCCATGCTGGAGCCGTTTCCGTTCGAGGTGATCCACGGCGCATGGTTCGATCGCAGCGTGGTGCACAACGGCAAGGATGCGGTGAAGCGGTCGATCGCCCGCTATATCGCGGCGATCCAGGGCGATGGGACGGCGGAGCTGCAATGACCGGTCGCACTGGTCGGCGCCGCTCCGCCTGCGGCTTCGGCTGATCCCGTTCCGCCCGATGACCCTTTCGCCCCCCGATGATCCGCTGCCGACGTCCGCTCGCGTCTTTCTCGACGGGATGCGCAGTTCGGCGACGTCGGCGTTCAGCCTCGTCCTCATCGGCACCTATGTCGGCGTCGGCGCGCTCGGCCACGACTACGGCTTCAGCCTGCCGTGGGTGATGCTGTCGACCGTGCTGATATGGGCCGGGCCGGCCCAGGTGATCCTGATCTCGGCGCTCGGCACCGGCGCCGCCGCGATCGAAGTCGCGCTTGCGGTCGGGCTGAGCAGCGTTCGGCTCATGCCGATGGTCGTGGCGCTGCTGCCGCTGCTCAAGGGGCCTACGACGCGGGATCGCGAGCTGCTGTTGCCGGCCCATTTCACCGCCGCGACCATGTGGGTGGAATCGCTTCGCCTGTTGCCGGGCGTGCCGCGCGAACGCCGCGTCGCGTTCTGCAACGGGCTCGCCGTCGGCTTTTTGGTGTTTGCCCATGTTGGGACCGCGATCGGGTTTTATCTGGCCGGGTCCTTGCCGCCGCTGCTGACCGCGGCCCTGTTGTTCCTGACTCCTATTTCCTTCCTGGTCTCGACCACGCGCAATGCGCGATTTCTGGTAGACCGGCTCGCGCTCGGCCTCGGCTTGGTGCTCGGGCCGGCCTTGGCGTGGGCCCAGGTCGGCCTCGACCTGTTATGGACCGGGATCGTCGCCGGCACGGTCGCCTATGCGTTGCACCGCCTGCGCGAGGCGCTGCGATGAGCGCCACCTCCGAGCTGTGGCCCTACCTTGTGCTGGTGCTGGTCGGCTTCCTGCCGACGGAGGTCTGGCGCATGCTCGGCCTGGTGGCGGCGCGCGGCATCGACGAGGAGTCGGAGCTGCTGATCTGGGTGCGGGCGGTCGCCGTTGCGGTGCTGGCCGGCGTCATTGCCAAGCTGGTCGTGCTGCCGCCCGGTGCGCTCGCCGCGGTGCCGCTGGCGGTGCGGCTCGCGGCGATCGCCGCGGGCTTTGCGGCGTTCCTGCTGGTGCGCCGCTCGATCTTGGCCGGCGTGGCCGTGGGCGAGACCGTGCTGGTCGTTGGTGCGATGCTTGTCGGCCGCTGACGACGCGGCGATCGGCGTCAGCGCGCGGGCTTCTGGATCCAGAACTGGTACATGTTGACGAAGGCTTTCGGGTTCTCGTTCTCGACCAGATGCCATCGGTCGAGATCGGCCATGGCTTTGTCTTCCGGAAAGCGGCGGCGATAAAGCTGCGCGGCCTGACCGGTGAAGCCGATGAAGTGCAGATCGTTCTCCTGCAGGAACGACTTGATCTCCGGAATCGTGAGTTGATGCTCCTGCGCGTGAAAAATGAGGTCGCGACATTCGCTGGTGGTGAAGAAGTCGGAGTAGTCGGCAACGTCCTTGAGCGGGTGACCGTCCTCGAAGCTCATGAGCTCCTGCCGGCACTGCCGGATGTCCTCGGTGGTTTGGCCATAGCCGCGGTCGGCGATGAACTTGCGTGCAGCCAGGACGTCTTGCCGGGCGAGCGCGCTGTAGAGGCCGATATGCATGAACCCGCCGGGCCGCAGCAGCGGCAGGAGCACGCGCCAGCCGGCCGCCGGGTCTCCGAGGTGATGCAGAACGCCGCTTGCCTCGATCAGGTCGAAGCTGCGGCCGATCGAGCCAAGCTCGAGGATGTCAGCCTGTGCATAGTCGATGTTGCGCAAGCCAAGCTCGCGCGTCTTGCGCTCGGCGTAGCTGAGGCTGGTCAGGCTCAGATCGATGGCGAGGAGCCTGGCGCCCGCGAACCGCTGCGAGGTTTCGATAGCGTGCTGCCCCGTGCCGCAGCCGGCGATGAGGACTTCGAGCGTGTTGCGTTGCCCGGGCTCGTGCAACGCCGCGGCCGGAAACTGGTTGCGCAGGTACCAGCCGATGGCCGCCGGCTTGCCGACCGGCGCGGCCTTCACCCAGCGCGGATAGGGCATGTCCTCGTACTGGCGCCGGACCGCAAGCGAAACCTCGTCGCGGATCGCGGTCAGGGCCGGAATTGACGCGCGGATTTGCCGCTCCTGCATCGGCTTGTGCACCTGCTGATCGAGCAAGGCCGGGATCGGGTCCGGCCAGCGTTTTGCCGGCAGCAGATCGGCGCACGCAAGCGAATGGAGCGGGACATAGGCGGCAACCGCGATCGGCCAAAGCGGTGGCACGGAAGCGTTCGACCCAAGCGTGGCGCCAAGCCTCTGCGCCAGCTCTGCTGCCTGCCGGGCTTCGTCCGCGGTGCAGGCAAAGACGTATTCGTTGATGAAGCATTGCTGCGCCAGCGCGCCGTAGAATCCGATGGCCTCCGCGGCGATCGCGCTCGACGCTTCCGACCCGGCCGCCTGCTCCAGCAAGGCGAAACGGGCGCTGGTGAGCAATCGTTCGAGCTCGACGTCCTGGACCGGTGCCGATTCCAGGAGCGCCCGCAGCAGCCGGTCGCGCGACACCGCCGCGAGGCCGTCGGGGCCCCACAGCTCGGGCGCGGATAGTCGCCGCGGCCAGGCCGTGGTGACGCGCTCGATCGCGTCCCGGCCGATGTCGCTCGACTTGAGCAGGCTGGCCGCCGGCGCGGACAGCTCGCCGGGACGGGTCCAGCCTTCCGCCAGCGCGCGGGCGAGGAGACTGCGAAGGTCGTCGCGCGCTGCGTCGTCGGCGGGCATGGATGGCAGGGCCTTGGCGCATTGCACGAAGAACGACCTGGTCTCCTCGGTCTCTTGGATCGACAGCCCGCGCCGAGCGAGCGCGAGTGCCTGGGCGGCGTCACCCCGCGCCAGCAGCAGCCGGCCGAGGTTTCGGTAGACGTCGACGAGCTCCGGCTTGAGCGCGAGCGCGCGTTGGTACTGCGCTGCCGCCTCGTCCCATTTGTCTTGCGCCGCGAGCGCAACGCCGAGATTGCTGTGGGCCTCGGCGGCGTCCGGTCGTGCCGCCAGGATCC
>Ga0075430_100003469_pt1 | contig 13195 bp, 10 predicted proteins | sample RhiMetdeltSRZDD4_FD_75294 | JGI IMG/M metagenome (GOLD analysis project Ga0075430, IMG submission 75294) | Populus rhizosphere microbial communities from Tennessee, USA - Rhizosphere MetaG P. deltoides SRZDD4 | ecosystem: Host-associated > Plants > Roots > Rhizosphere > Soil | place: USA... | reverse complement strand
GTGTGAACGCGCGGTGCGCCGACGGCGCGGCTCTCCGGATCAGCGGAGGTGGGTCGTTGTGAGTATCTCTAGAACCGACCCGGAGCTCGCGCGGTAGTATCAGCCACATTGTCTCTCGACGCGGTCGCGACAAGAGCGCGCACGAACTCGGCCGGCTCCTCGAATGGCGGGTTGTGGGCGGACCGCTCGAACCACACGAGGTGCTTGACCGGCGCGTCGATCTGTTCGAAGTACTTCGCCGCCAGCACCGACGGGACGTGCCAGTCGTGGCGACCGAGCATGAACACGATGGGAACCTTGAACGTTCGAAAACGCGTCAGGTCCACTCGTGAGTACTCCGGGCGAAGCGCCGTGAGGGAGAACCGATTTCCGCGACCGAACCTCACGAGATCCATCACGCCAGCTTCGTCGGTGCGGAGTGCGGCCCAGATCAGGCTTCGGGTCGAGAGTCCTCCGCGAAGCGTTCCGCCAAATCGCTCCACCCACTGGCCCAGCGTCAGCTCGTCGTCCACGGTCCGCGGCGCCGGCAGCATCGCGCGGAGCTCACGCAACGCCTTCGCGTCTCCGCGGGACGTTGCCTGATCGATCGCCCACGCGAGCGACTGCCGCTCGCCCTCCGGAAAGTTCGCGATCTGCGCGACTCCAACGTAGGCGAGAACCTTCTCCGGGTGCGCGTTCGCGTACATGGTGCCGAGAATGGTTCCCCACGAATGCCCGAGCACGACGACGCGCTCGGCGCCGAATCGAGCACGCACGGTGTCGACGAGCTCGTCGAGGTCGTCGAGCAGACGTGCGATCGTCATGGACGATCGCGGAACGTTCGCGTGAAACGATCGCCCCGCCCCACGCTGCTCCCAGTAAACGACGACGAAGTGGTTCTCCAGTGCGGCGTCATAATGCCTGAAGAGCGCGGACTCGCTTGCGCCCGGGCCCCCATGTAGCAGCACCAGGGGAACGGCCGACGTGGATCGGCCACGGAACCAGACCGACTGATCAACACCGCCGAGCCTGACGGTTTCCATCGCCGCGACGCTTCCCGGCACGACCCGTCCGTTCGCATCGACGAAGGCGCGGGTGCTCGTACACGCTCCGACCACCAGCATGGCCGCAGTCGCAACTCCGCGGGTCGTTCGCGCGCAGCTTCGCGATCGAGGCTCGTGTACGGTCACGGCCGCGCGGCCCCCGAGCTCCATGCCCATACCGCGATGCCCACGCGGTTCCGCACCCCGAGCTTTCGCTGAATGTTCGCGACGTGTGTCTTCGCGGTACCGGCGGAGATGAACAGCTCGGCGCCGATCTCCGCGTTCGTCTTTCCTTGCGCCACGAGGCGGGCTACCGCCTCCTCGCGATCCGTCAGCGGTTCAACCCCCGATGCAGATTCGTCGGCACTTGGCACCTGGAGATGACGAAGCAGCCTCACCGTCACGGACGGACTGATGAGCGCATCGCCGGCCATCGCCGCGCGAACGGCCTCGACGAGTAGCGCTGGACCCGAGCGCTTGAGCAGAAACCCGCACGCGCCATTGCGTAGCGCGGCGTGCACGTACTCGTCCAGGTCGAAGGTCGTCACGACGACGACGCGAATCGGGTCCGCGACGCCCGGCCCCGCGAGCGCTCGCGTGAGCTCGAGCCCGTCCAAGCGTGGCATACGAATGTCCGCGAGCACGACGTCCGGCCGGACGCGCCGCGCCAGCTCGAGCGCGGCGGCGCCGTCGGCGGCGTCGGCCACGACCCGCATGTCCGGCTGCGCATCGAGAATGAGCCGGAACCCGTGGCGCACCGCCTCCTGATCGTCAGCGATGAGGATCCGCGTCGTCATGCCCGCGACGAGCTCCGAAGTGGCAGCATGGCGGTGACGCACCACCCGGCCACGCCATTCTCGTGCACGGGCGCGGCGACGAACGTTCCTCCGATCGCGTCGACTCGCTCAGCGAGTCCCACGAGTCCCAATCCCTGTCGTGACGCTGCACGGGTCAGCGGCGTTCGTTCCGGGAAGTGCCCCACGACGGCGCGATTCGATACGCGAACCGCGAGTGCGGCTCCGTCGGGCGTCTCGCATCGCGAGATGCTCACGTCCACCTGAACTGCCGACGGTGCGTGGCGGCGCACGTTCGTGAGGGCCTCCAGCACTACACGGTACGCGGTGCTTCCCACCTCCGGCGGAATCGGTTCCGCGAACCCGGTATCGACGTGCAGGCGCACAGGCGCGTGGTCGGTGGTCGAGAAGCGGCCTACGAGATCGAACACATCCGACAGACCTAACGTTCGAGCATCCGACGCCGAACGACCACTGGTCCGTCGTGCCGGTTCCATCACCCCGCCCGCCGGACGCGAGAGGTCGGCCAGCATGTGCACGGTCCGGTCGAGGGAACCGAGCGCATCGAGTCCTGCGTCTTCGATGCGCTTGAGTGACGCGAGTGCCGCATCCGGATTCTGTTCGGCGACCACCTGTGCGGCCTGAGCCTGCACCACCATGCCGGTCACGTCGTGCGCGACGAAGTCATGCAGGTCCCTGGCGAGCTCCAACCGTTGCGCGCGACGCACGTCGAGGACGAGGCGCGCTCGCGCGCGGTCCAGCGAGCGCAGGTAGATGCCGAGGCCTGCCGCGACGGCTGACGCGACCGACCACATGACGACGGCACCGGCGATCTCGAGCGGTGCGGTGGGCATCGCGACGCGGAACATGACGAGGATCTGCGCACTGGCGACGAGCGCGCCGCAGCTCCATGCGCTTCGCGCTGGCGACCAACGCGCGACGAGCACGAGCAACGTCAGCAGTGCACCAGCTTCGGTGACGATCCAGAGCGCGTCCTGCGGGGCCACACGTGGGGAATGCACTGCGGTGAGAACGATTGACGCAGTTGCAGCCACGCTCGCGAACCGCGGCAGGAGACGTCGGCTCGTCGGCCATGCCGCCGCGACCAGTGCCACGGTCGCGACGGGGACCATCGCCGATGCGGCGAGCAGCCACACCGCCGGCGGACCCGTTCGCACGAGGAGCCGGTTGAAGAGATCGACTCCGACACCGACGCCCAGTGCGGCCGCGCCCGGCAGAATGCGTCGCCTCGATACTGCGCTCATGGCTCGTACACTAGTCGCCCTGACGCGCCGAGCGTATCTGCCGATCGGCAGAGATCCGGGACGCTGAATCGCCGCGAACCGGCCGGTCGGGCGATGGGATGAACGACGTGCGGTCGCGAGGTTCAGGCATGCACACCACCAAACTACTCCCGCACTCGCCCAGCCAATCGAGCACCGCGACGCGGAGCTCCTGGTCCGAGTGGTCCGCCTACGCGGCGGGCATCTGGTCAGCCGTCTACGCATGCCTTGGTCTGCTGTGGGCGAATGGATATCCGGGATTCCCTTTCGGCTCGGGAGTCAGCGGGACTGCAGCGTCGTCGCTCTGGTACCGTGCCGATGCCGAGGTCGGCGGCGCCGTCATCGCGCTCACCGGAATGCTCGGAGTCCTCGTGGCGCTGCTCATCGCGCGAGGCCGCGGAGTGCAGGTTCAACTACCGCAGCTCGCATTCGCATGGAGCGCAAGCGTGACGCTGCTCGTGCTCGTCCCCGACGCACGTGCGCTCGTCGCCGTCGCGTATGCGCCGGTGTTCGTCCTCGGAGCGCCGTTCGGCTGGCCGCCAGTGAGCTACTCGAAGGCGATTCCGTGGCCGGTCATCAACCAGCTCCTGTGCATCGTGGGCGGGCTGCTGTGGGGCGCAACAGCTCTCGGCCATGGCCGCCGCACGCGAGGCGCCTGTGCGGCGTGCGGACGATCCAACGACGAGCGCGGCTGGACATCTCCGCAGTCCGCCGCTCACTGGGGCCGATGGGCGACCTACGCAGCGATGGCCATCCCGATCGGCTACGCGACAACGCGGTTCGCCTGGGCGCTGGGCTTACCGCTGGGCATCAGCGAGGCGTTTCTGCGTGAGGGCCGGGCCGCCGGCATGTGGACCGCCGGCGCCGCGTTAGGCGCCGTAGCGGTCGCCGGTGCTCTGCTGACGTTCGGGCTCATCCGGCCGTGGGGCGAGGTTTTCCCTCGGTGGATCCCGGCGATCGGAGGAAAGCGCGTTCCGCTGGCGACGGCGATCGCTCCGGCAGCGTTCGTCGCCGCGCTGGTGACGTCCGCGGGGTTCGGCGTCGTTCGCTCGGTGGCAGCGACCGGACTGAAAGGCGGATGGGGCGCACGCGGACCCGGGCTCCTGTGGCCTCTCTGGGGGTTGGCGCTCGGCGTAGCGACCCTCGCGTATTACTACCGCCGCCGCGGCCCCTGCAGCGAATGCGGCCGCGGTTGAGCAGGTATGTCGATGTCGTGCCGCTGTCACGACTCAGATCGGGTCGATGACACGTCATTCCGAGCCGGTGCCCGGGGAGCAGTCAGATAGGAATCGCGGTCGTCCCGCCCGACGGTCATCCTGAGCGCAGACCATGTCATCCTGACCCGTCACGCACTTTGTCATCCTGAGCCGTCAGAACCTTGTCATCCTGAGCCGTCAGAACCTTGTCGTCCTGAGCCGTCAGGCGAAGGATCCTCATCGTCCCGAGCGAGGGATCTCTCACCCGGGATACCGACGATTCTTCGCTAGGCTGAGAAATGAGAACGCCCTCTGCCGGGACGACGAAGATCCTTCGGCTGACGCCTCAGGATGACATCGCTCGGCCGGGAGGACGAAGATCCTTCGGCTGACGCCTCAGGATGACATCGCTCTGCCGGGACGACGAAGATCGTTCGGCTGACGCCTCACGATGACATCGCTCGACCACGTGGCCTGCGGTCGCTCCGCCCGGAATGACATCGCCCGCTATCGGAAACCCGGATTCGGTCCGCTCTAATCGCTTCGGAGAGCAATCAGCGGGTCCGTCTTCGCCGCTCGCAGCGCAGGCAGCCCGCTGGCTGCCGCCGCAACGACCAGCAACAAAACCGCGATCCCCGCGAACGTGGTCGCATCGGTGGGCGATGTCTCGAACAGGATCGCTCGAAGGGCTCCCGCCGATGCGTACGCCGCCATGCTGCCTAACACGACTCCGAGCGCGGTCAGGCGCACGCCCTGCCCCAGCACGTCACGCACGACGCCGGCGGGCGGTGCGCCGAGCGCGAGTCGGACGCTGAGCTCACGTGCTCGTCTCGAGACGGTGTACGACACGGTCCCGTACAGCCCGATCGTCGCCAGCACGAGCGCCGCTGAGGCAAAGATCGTCACGACCAGCACGATGAGCCTCGGCTCCGCCGTCGAATCCGTAACGAGCTGTGAGAGCGGCTGGACTCGCGCGACCGCAACGTTCGCGTCGAGCGCCGCCACCTCACGTCGAACGAGGTCGGCAATCGCCGCGGGGTCACCCGGCGCCCGAACGGTCAGCCACATCGTCGCCCATGGGAACTGCCCGTGCGGGAAGTACATTGTGGGCCCGGGAAGGCTGTCGACGAACAGGTAACGCGCGTCGCGAACGACTCCGACGACGCTCATCGTCCGGCCACTGGCGAGCTTGACCCGACGCCCCAGCGGGTCGCCACCGGGCCAGCCGACTCTCGCCATCGTCTCGTTGATGATCATGACGTCCGGCGTCGGTGCGCGGTCCGCGTCAGTGAAGGTGCGGCCGCGCAAGAGTGTGATCCGGAGCGAGGCGAAGTAGCCAGGCGTGATCACGCGCCAGTTCGCATTGAGATAGTCCTCGGGCCGGCTCGACGTTCGACCGCCCGGCTCGAATCCCATGGACGTATTGTCTCCGCTGAACGGCGCGGCGCTGACCGCGCCGGCTGCCTGCACGTTAGGCGCAGCGGCCAGGCGGCGAGTGACTTCCGTGTAGAACGCGGCAGCCTGGGCTGGCCCGTAACGACCAGCAGCGCTGTCTGCGGGCGCGCGCGCCACGGGCAGCACGACCGACGCCGCGACGACGTTCTCGTGCGAGAAACCGAGCTCGACGCGCATGAGCTTCATGAAGCTGCCACCGACCAGCCCCGCACAGACGAGCAGGAGCATCGCAAGCGCAACGGACGTCACGATGAGCGAGCTCCGAAGTCGGCCGCCGTCGATGCTTCGCCCGCCGCTGCGCAGGACCCCGAGCGCACGAGACGCTTTCGCGTGTCGCGTGACACCGAGGTGCAACGCGGGGGCGAGTCCAAATACCACGCCAGTTACCGCACACGCGATCAGCGCGAACCCCAGCACACGCCAGTCCAGCGTCATCTCGTCGAGTCGCGGGATCTCCGCCGCTCCGAGGCCGCGCACCATCGGCATTGCGACCGCGGCGGCCGCGACGCCTGCAACGGCACCCAGGATGGAGAGCACCAGCCCCTCCACGACGAGTTGCCGGACGATGCGTCCGCGTCCGGCACCTAACGCCGCACGCACCGCCATTTCGCGTTCGCGGGTGCTCGCGCGGGCCAGGAGCAGGCTCGCCACGTTGACACACGCCATGACGAGCAGGAGTGCGACCGTCGCCAACAGGGCCACGATGCGCCGGCGCAGCTGTGGAGTGACGTACGCCTCCGCCAGCGGTGCCACTCGCGTTCCCCACCCGCCGTTGTCCGCGGGGTGCTCCTGGGCGAGTTCGCGAGCGACCCCGGTCAGCTCGGCGGCGACTTGCTGACGGGTCGCACCTGGAGCAAGGCGGCCGATCACCTGCAGCCGCCTGTCGCCACGGTGGTACCGCTCACTCGGCGCCAGCGGGACCCAGAGCTCGGCGCGCCCCGGAAAATCGAACCCCGGCGGCATCACGCCAATGACCTGATGGTGCAGACCGTCCAGATCCAGTGACTTTCCGAGCACGGCCGTGTCGCCACCGAAACGTCGCTGCCAGAGGTCATGGCTCAACACCGCGACCCGCGCGTCCCCACCCGGTGTGTCTTCCTCCGCCGTGAACACTCGTCCTAACGCCGGGCCGACCCCCAGCGTCCCGAACAGCGTATGCGTCCCGCCGACAGCCACGAGTCGCTCGGCATCGCCCTCGTCGCGGAGGGTCGGGCTCCGACCGCTGAACGCGGCGATGGCGGAAACGCGCCGAAGCCGGAGCCGCCAGTCGAGATAGTTCGGCTCGGACACCGCGAACTCCCGTCCGGCCGGAGTCGTCTCGGACATTGTCACGAGTCGGTCCGGATCCGAAAACGGGAGGGGACGGAGCAGAATCGCGTTCGCGATCCCGAAGATGGTCGTCACGGCGCCGAGCCCCACCGCGAGGGTGAGTATGGCTACGCTCGCGAATCGGGGGCTCCCGCGGAGCTGGCGCACTGCGTACCGAACGTCCTGGCGGCCGTCCTCGAACCACTCCGATCGCTGCATCTCGCGTTCCCTCCGCTCACCGATGTCGCGACACTCGTCTCCAATGCGCGCCACGTCCCCGAACTTCGCTCGGGCCGCCAGTCGCGCGTGCTCGGGCGTCATCCCTCGACCACGGAGATCCTGCTCGAGCATCTCGAGGTGGTAGTCCAGCTCTCGCCGCACCTCCTCGTCGACCGAAGGGCGCCAGACGCGAGCACGAAGCTCGCGCGCGAAACGGCCGAGGGGCGGCATGGCGCGGCGCTCGTTAGGTCGGCTCGAGGAGGATGCGCGCGACGCCTTCCGCGAATCGCTCCCACTGCTTCGTCTCGACCGCGAGGCGCGCCCGGCCGGCTTTCGTGAGGCGATACACCTTGACCTGCCGTTTCGTCTCCGAGAGCGCCCACTCCGCCTCGATCAGGCGCTTTCGCTCCAATCGATAGAGCGCGGGGTAGAGGGAGCCCTGCTCGATGCGCAGGGCGTCCGCGCTGTTCGTCTCGATCCACTGGGCGATGGCGTACCCGTGGCGAGGCCCCCAGGCGAGGGTCTTGAGAATGAGCGCGTCGAGCGTGCCGTGAAGGAGTTCAGTCGGTTCGGCCACGAATACGCCTTGATTGTCTAGGCATATTGTGCAACAGCACGCCTAGATAATCAAGATGTATCCTCGATGACGCGCGTTCCCTGCGCCGACGGATCATCGGTGCGCGCGACGGCGATTCTTCTCGGCGGTCCCGCAGACGCTCATCTCGCACCACCGGCGAAGGCCGTTCCGACTGCGGTCGACATAGAACCACCCGCAATCGACTCCGCCGCAGACGCGAAGGCGGTCCGTTTCCGCCGATGCCAGGAGGTCAGCGGCCCGCCACACGACCGGCCAGAGCAGCGACTCGGGCGCATCGCCTAACGCGTCCCATCCGCGGGTCAGCCGTCCACCCGGCGCGCGGACCAGACGGACGTGCCTGGCGGTGTTCGAGACCAACGTGTTGAATCGATCGAGGGACGGTGTGCTCTCGCGCCCGCTCACGACCGAGGCGAGAAGGTCCTGCAGCAGATGGCGGAGCTCCCGCGCGTCATCGAGCGTCGCCGTTGCGCGGCGCGGGTGCCGCTGAGCGGCCTGCGCGAACCGCCGGGCCTGTGCTGTGTCGAGCAGCTCCGCCCCGTGAGCCCACTCGACCAATCGATCGAAGCTCGTGAAGCGATCGCGCTCCAGTCCGCGCGGGGTCCAATCCGCCGTGTTGACGAAATCCACGCTCGGATCCCCGCCCACGAACCGGAATGGCGCGTCCGGCGCGAACCGCTCCTGCGCGATGTCACTGGCCATCGAGAACGATAACACCGGTAAAACGTGCTTGACAGGTGCAATGGCCGTGCGCTACCGTTGCACCACTAAATAAGCCTTTACTGGTGTAGCAAAAACGTGGAGGTGCGGCGCGCATGCGGTCGTCCTGCCTGCTCCGGTTCACTGTTCTGTTCCTGTCGACGCGGGTCGCGGCCACCGTCGGTGCACAAGCCAACGGCTACGGCACGCCCGGGACCGTGCCGGCGTCCCACCTGCTGACCGCGTCCCGAGCCGCAACACCCCCGTTGCTCGACGGTCGCGATGCAGACGTGGTGTGGCGGACGGCAGAGCGGCGCGCAGACTTCCGTACCTTCTCACCCCGCGAGAACGGAGACCCCGCCTTCGCCACGGAGCTCGCCGTCGCGCACGACGATCGCGCGCTCTACATCTTCGTCCGCGCGTTCGACCCCCGCCCCGACAGCATCGTCCGTCTTCTCTCTCGGCGGGATACGGATGGCGCACCTAACGATCAGATCCAGCTGTTCATCGACTCCTTCCACGACCGCCGCAACGGGTTCGAGTACATCGTGAACGCCGCCGGGGTGAAGTCGGACTACCTGCTGTTCGACGACACGGGCTTCGATCAGTCGTGGGACGGTGTCTGGGAAGTGGCCACACACATCGACTCGCTCGGCTGGTCCGCAGAGTTCGCGATCCCGCTCCAGCAGCTCCGGTTCACTGACCGCCGTTCGCCAGTGTTCGGGATCATGGTGTGGCGCCTCGTCGGGCGAACCGGCGAGCGGGTGAGCTGGCCCGATTACCGCCCTTCGCGCTCCGGCTACGTGTCGCAGACGGGAACATTGCGCGGTGTCCGCGATCTCGTGCGAGGGGCGAGCCTCGAAGCGTCACCGTACGCGATGGCTCGTGCTCGGAACCGCAGCCGGGAGAGCGCCCAACACGGCACAGTCGAGACCGAGGTGAGCCTCGGCGGTGACGTTCGATATCTTCCCAGACCTAACGTCAGCCTCGACGCGACGTTCAACCCTGACTTCGGGCAGGTCGAGAGCGACCCGGCGGTACTCGATCTCACCGGGTTCGAAGTGTTCCAGTCGGAGCGGCGTCCGTTCTTCCTCGAGGGAGCAGGACAGCTCACGTTGCCGCTCGCGAACGATGGAAGCGGGACGCTCTTCCACTCACGGCGCATCGGTCGCGCGCCGGCACTCGCCCCGACGCTCGGCGGAAGCGATGCGCCAACCGAAACGACCATTCACGCAGCCGCGAAGCTCACTGCCCGCCTGCCACGAGCCACATCGGTCGTCCTCCTCTCCGCTGTCACGGCGGAGGAGGAAGGCGCCCAGCGCCCGAGCGGTGGGCAATGGGTCATCGAGCCGCGCTCCCATTACGGCGTCGCGCGAGTCCAGCGCGACTTTCGCGCAGGTCGAAGCGGTATTGGGCTGATGGCGACCTCGGTCGAGCGTGCGCGCGGCGACTCGGCGACTACCGCGTGGCTGCCGCGTTCAGCGACCGCGGTCGCGCTCACGGCTCAGCATCAAACGATGAATGGCAACTATCGCGTGAGCGGCTGGCTCGCGGGCAGCGATGTTCGCGGCTCCGCGACCGCGATCCGCGCGCTGCAGCTCTCCAACGTTCACGGATTCCAGCAGCCAGATGACGGGATCTCGGTCGATCCGAATCGAACGACGTTGCGAGGCGGCGCCGCCCACCTGTTCGCCGGCAAGGTGGCTGGCGGTATCACGCGGTATGACGCGTCCTACCGCTGGATCTCGCCCGCCTTCGACGTGAACGAGATCGGCTTCCTCATGCGTTCAGGCGTTCAGGGTGTCGCGGTGAGCGCGGGCCTTCGCGCGACACGTGCGGGGGAACTCGTCGGAATCCCATACCGCGCTGCGGCGTTGACCCTGAGCTTCGCGGGCGACTGGTCGACCGCGGGACTCGCGTTCGCCCGCGGCGCCAGTCTGTCCGGAACGACGCAGCTCGCAAACCAGTCGCAGGTTCAGGTCACACTCGCACAGCAGGTGCCGGGCGCGTATTGCACGATGAGCTGCACGCGCGGTGGCCCGACGCTCGTTGACGCGCCACGGTCTCGGATCGCCCTCGACCTGACCGGCGATCCGCGACGGCCGCTCGTTCCGCACGCCAACGCCGAATGGTTTCGCGATGACGAGGGGCGCTCGCGCGGGTTAGCGATGCAGGCCGACGTGTTGTGGCGCGCACGGTCGAACGTGGACGCATCACTCGCCGTGAACGCGAGCGAGGCGAGGAACGATGCGGTCTTCTACCAGCGATCGGGTGACCCGCTATCGGATACGTCCCGCGTGACCGTCGCTCGGCTCGCTCAACCGATCCGTTCGATCACCGCGCGCGTCGATTATACCGTGACGACCACACTCAGCCTGCAATGGTACTCACAAGCGTATGTAGCGCGCGGAGCGTATTCGAGCGTTCGCGAGCTGGATGACCCGCGCGCCGGGCGGTATGACGACCGGTTCCAACCGGTAGCGGAAGGCGCAGTGGCGACAGGCCCAACGGGTGTCGACTTCCGACAGTTCCGCTCGAACGCCGTGCTTCGCTGGGAGTATCGCGCGGGCTCGACGCTGTTCGTTGTGTGGACGCAAGGGCGACGCGTCGACGCACTCGAGCCGGGAATCCTCCGATTCGGTCCTGATCTCCGCGACCTGTTCCGGCGGCGACCGGAGAATCGGCTGGCCGTGAAACTCTCCTATTGGCTGAGTCGATAGGAGCATCGAGGCGTCATCGCCTCAACGAGCTGAAGACGTAGTCCTGTGTCTTGCGTTGGGTGTGACACTGAAAGCACGCGTTTCGTGCGGGTTCCCCGATCACGCGATCACGCGTGTCGCCACCGAACTCCTCGTATCCCCAACCGCCGGTCGCGGCGAAACGGGTGCTGTCCTTGTGCATGACGTCCACGAGCTTCCGCGCCCCTTCGCGCGTGCCGCCCTTCTCCGTCGTGGTGGCAAGCAGGTCGAATACGATGACGGAACCTTCGGGAAACCGGCCGGTCTCGTAACCACGCAACGCGAGCTCGTTCGCGTACAGGTGGTAGATGCCTGCACGCGGGTCCGCCTCGCCCTTCGGCGCCGCAATGCCCGACTTCACGTGCGCCCACCGTCGATAGCCTTCCGGATACGGCACCGTCGGCTCCGTATGGCCAACGAGCCAGACGGCAACGCCAAGTCCGGCGAGCGAAGAGGCGAACGCGAACCTGCTGTTCATGCGCGGCTCCTGCGGTTGATTTGTTGCGAGGAGAATCGTGCCGTCAACCTCTCCGTGGTGGCCTAACGGCACCACGAGCGCGGGCCGAACAGTGTACGAGAGGGCCGAGCCGTGACTCGGCGCTCGGCCCTCGACGTCATGGGGGTCGTCAGGCGAGCGACTGCGCCGTCATGATCGCGTCCAGGCGGTCGTAACCTGCCGCCATGCCGTCCGTCATGCCCGATTGCAGCGCCTGATCGCGCACTTCCCTGCTCGGGAAGAGCATCGAGTAGGTCAGCGTCGTACGGCCCGCCTTCTCGGTGAGCGTCAGCGTACAGATGGCGTCGTTGCCTTCGCCCTCCGGCGCCCCGTCCCAGTTCTCACTGTGCACGAGCCGCGCGGGTGCGACGATCTCACGGTACTGCCCACGGAACCCGAACTGGCTTCCATCGGCGTCGTTCCGCCAGACGTGGCGATAGCGTCCGCCGACTTCGAGGTCGATCTCGCACACCGGCATACTCCAGCCGTCCGGACCGAGCATCCAGCGGCGAACGTGTTCGGGGCGGGTGTGGCATTCCCAGACGAGGCTCCGGGGCGCGTCGAACTCGCGCGTGACGCGGATTTCCCGATCGTTAGGTGTCGTGACGTGCACGGGGCGTGGCATGAGTGGGTCTCCAAGATCGAAGGACTGTGATAACCCAACGGTTTCATAACCTATCGGTTATATACTATGTGCGTATGATCAAGTCAACTGCCCGCTGCCGTTCCTCGCCGAGCAGGCACGCCGGGGTGGTCGCGCCGGAACACTCCGTGCGCGAGGGTGTCATTCCGAACGCCATGAGGAATCGCGGCCGTCGCAGCAGAGGGACCTACGCAACGAGGGCGGCTCGCTCGACAGGACGGCAGGTGGAGTCAGTCTGCACCCCGGCTATAGACCCTCTATCGTCATCGTATCGTGTGTCTGTAGCCAATACGGACCGCAGCCAGCCGCGAGCGCGCACGCGTCGCCCGCCTAACGTCGGCCGGGGCTGCGGGCATGACGTCGCCACTTTCGCAGCTCGACGAGTGGGCCGTCGGCCCCGCCGCGAGCCGCGTCCCCACCGACGCGACCGCCGGGCGTACGCCATGGGTCGGGTTGCGCCCGTATTCCTCCGGCGTTTACGTGAACTTCCGTTCGGACGAGGGAGCAGAGGGCGTCACGGCGCCTACAGCGATCGCCTGAAGCGCCTGTGCTCGACGATCGCTTCGACCCGACGAACGTCTTCCGGATGAACGCGAAACATTCCACCGACCGGGTGGTACTCGAGGCCGGGGCTACCGGCGTCCCGGGCGCCCGGCACCAACGCCGTCGGGAGGGGCTCATGATTCTCGTTGTTGGCGCGACAGGGCTGGTCGGCGGGATGATCGCGCGTACGCTGCTGAGCCAGGG
>Ga0075430_100003468_pt1 | contig 13195 bp, 13 predicted proteins | sample RhiMetdeltSRZDD4_FD_75294 | JGI IMG/M metagenome (GOLD analysis project Ga0075430, IMG submission 75294) | Populus rhizosphere microbial communities from Tennessee, USA - Rhizosphere MetaG P. deltoides SRZDD4 | ecosystem: Host-associated > Plants > Roots > Rhizosphere > Soil | place: USA... | reverse complement strand
CGAAGGGCTGGCGATCCGTAGGCGCGCATCATGGCCACAGGCGCGGTCACTCGCAAGCCGAGTGAGGACACGTTACAGCGCGCGACCGCGACCCGCCCTTCAGGCCCCGCGCCGATCCGCCGGCCTGATCCAGTCGCGATGAACGACGTCCATCTGCTCCGGTTGGTCCTCGAGCCATTTCCGAACGAACGGACAGCTCGGAACGACCCGGACGCCGCGCTCTCGCGCCCACTGGAATGCCGCTTTAGCGAGCGCTTCGGCCACTCCCTGTCCGCGCGCGCTCTTCGGGACGAAGGTGTGCTGAATGTCGATCACGCCGTGCTCGGGGCGGGTATACGCGAGCTCGGCTTCCTCCTCACCGAGCACGGCCACGAACCGCTCTTCGTGTTCGCGGTGCTCGACGGTCATTCGCGGCGCGACGGCATCGGGCAGTCGATGACGTGCATCGGTGACTCGCGCCCTTCCGCGGTGAGCAGGAGCTTGCCGCTCCGGCCGTACCACGCGACGCCTTCGCCCTGCCACCGCTCGAACGCGATGATGTTGCAGACCGACGGCGGGACAGAAACGTCGATTCGGCCAGTCGCCGAGTCGGCGGCGAAAACGTAGACCTGGGCGTAGGTCCTCACCGCGACGTGCCGTGCGTCCGGCGACAGCGCCGCGTCGGTGATCTGGCGAAGAGGCGCCGACCCCGGGACAATCGGGAGGCTGTCCACGAGCGTCGCGGTGACGAGCGCTGACGCGGACCACGCGGATGCCGGGAGCTTGAACACGAGCGCAGGCCGGCGTCGCCGCGTCGTGTCGCGAAGCTGCCGCTTCGTGATGAGATAGAGGTCGCCGTTCGGGGCGACGTACATCGCCTCGACGTCGTGCGGCTGGTCGGGGTAGCGGTACACCAGCTTGGCAGGGGCAAGTTGGCCCCGGAAGCCAGCGGCTTCCGCCGCCGGTTCCCGAACCCGATAGATGGCGCGCGTCGGTCGCTTGGCGTTGTTGTTCCCGGTCTCACCGATGTACACGCATGCCTGTGCGAACCGTGCCGCGTCCGACCCGCCGACCGAGCAGGGCCCGGTGGACGCTGCCTCCCAATCCTGGTTCTTCGCGCCGGTCACGCGCCATACGCCGCGGCTGGCGCCGGTCGAGTCGAACGCGAAGAGCAGCGGCTCGTGCCCGGAGTCGTTGATCGTGAAGAACACGCCCGGCTGCGTGACGCTCAGCGTGGCGGCGGAATTCTCGGTCAGCTCGGCAGGCGCCTGAAGCCTGATCGCGATCGGAGACGCTGGAACGACACCCATCGTGTCGGTCCCGACGTAGGCTTTCCGCTGTGCGAGGAGGCCCGCACCCGCGTCGGGCGTTGCACACGCGACGACGAGTGCGACACCGACTCCGAACCCCGCGATTCTGGGCATCGTCACTGACGTGAAGGGGGAAGGCGCGGCCCGTCGTCGTTAGGCGCGTCGCGTTCGACTCGATACGCCAGCGTGTCCTGCTCGGCGAACACTTCGAGTGACGGGTCCATGTCGCCCTCCCGGCCTATTCCGTGCGGAACGACCGGCTGGCCGCGAAGCTTTCGATACAGCAGGATCCCGGTGCCAAGCAGGCCGCCCGCGATCGCGAGGCCGGCAAGCAGAGCGATCCCGACGACGAGCAACGCCGCCCCGGCACCGAGAACGACGAGGGCGGCGAGGAGGGCAACGGCTCGATTACGGAACGTGAGCGAGTAGACGGGCATGGCTTCGAATCCAGTTCCAGCTGGAACTGAAGTCTACTCCGCGGGACACCCCGCGACGAGCGCTCGGGCCTGCCGGGCGGACGGGTGATATGCCGCTCTACCAGGACGCCGCGGTCACCAGTGGTGAGTGATCAGCTACGCAGTCATCGGTCGTCGGAGCTCGGTGAGTCACCGACTCGTCGCTCCGCTGCCTAACGAATCACGCCGTTCGCAGTCACTGCCCCTGCGGCTTCCTGGAGTATCCGTGCGACGGAGGGGTCGATGGTGATGGGCTGCCCGCGGCGCGTCCGAACCCGCGCCGGCAGCCCGACGGGTGACCGGTCGAAGATCCGAGCGTACATCACGAGCGCCGCGAGGTACGACCCCGCCGCCGACGCGTGGAGCCCGTCCGAATACAGCTGGATCGACGCATCCCGCTCCCACACCTCGAGCCACGCGCGCGCGACCGGAAACAGCACGCCGTTCACGTCCGCGGCCGCGAGCTCGTACGACTCGATCGATCCGGGAAAGTCCCCCTGGCGACTGCTCGGTGGCCATGTCTGATACATCGCGGGCTTCGCGCCGATCCTCTCGATCTCGACGGCGAAGTTGCGCGCCGCGAGTCGCAGCGTGTCGCGGTACACGCCGGCGGGCGTCCAGCCCTGCTGCATCACGACCCACGCCCAGCCGCCCTTCGCGATCTCTCGCTGCACGATGCCGTCCGTCCAGTGGTCGATCAGCGCGTAGTTGGGCAACGCGTGGCTGGCGACCGCCAACCGCTCGCCACCGGCCGAGTCGGCGAGGGCCTGCAGGATTCCGGGGACATCGTTCACGTAGGTGAGGCTGTTGCCCACGAACAGGATCTTCGTGCCCTCGCCTGTCAGCGTCGGGCCCGACACCGTGCCGGTCCCGCTCAGACAACCGGCGAAGCCCAGAGCACCGACGGCGGCAACGATCGAAGCGACGCGTGCTCGCAGCGTGGAGTATCTGAATGGTGTCACGGTTCTTCTGATTGAGGGTCCGCGACACACTGCTCGGCCGGCTGGCACCCTACAACGCGAGGGTGACAAGCCGACCGTCGAGCGGACAACTGGTAAACGGCCGACACCTGTTCTGATCGTCTCGCTTGGCCAGTCCAGCCCTGCGTCGATCCGGTTGTTGAAAAGCAATCGACCGGAGAGGGCGCGGAGGAACGCCGAGGGGACGCCGAGGGTCGCTCGGCGCACGACAGTCTCGAAGGAATCGGTCGGACGTCGCTTTCCGGTCAGCTGTTTCGCCCAAATCCATCAGATCCCAACCGGCCGCGCGGCGGCGCAGCCGCCCCTCGGCGACCCTCTGCGTGAGTTCCTCCCTGTTCCCTCAGCGTCCAAAGGCTGTTCCCCCGACGTCGCCTAACGCCGAAGCCGCACAGCGAGGCACCCGCGGCCCGCCCGACTGGCTGGCCCGCCGCCAGCCTGGTATACTGCCTCCCAATGACCCGGGCAGAGGGGATCTGAGGCTCTCGTCGGTGCGTGAGCGCAAGCTGGCGATTGGCCTCGTCGTCGCGCTCGCCTTCCTCGGCCTCATCGGCCTCCGCGGTGGGGACCTCTGGCAACGCCGCGCGCAGATCCTGAGCGCCGGCGACCGTCGCGCCGAGAACATGGCGCTCATCCTCGCCGGCTACGTTCAGCAGACGTTCGGCACCGCCGACGCCGCACTGCGACAACTCGTCCTCCACAACACGCGCGTTCGCGGACCAATGGCGCCCGCAGCGGAATGGGTGCCGGCGCTGGCGGCAGCCACCGGTGGCCTGCAGGCGATCGGCTCCATCTCTGTGGTGGACACCGCGGGAATCATCCGCCACTCCTCTCAGCCGATGATCGTCGGCCAGTCGCGCCGCGAGCAGTTCGTCTTTTCGCGGCTGGCGGCGGATACGGCGGACGTCATGATCGCCGACACGCCGTTCCGTACCGTCGTGGGCGATCGGCAGTTCGTGGTTCCCCTCGGCCGCCGTCTGGTCTCCGCGCGTGGAACGTTCGACGGCATCGTCGTCGCGTCGTTCATTCCCGACTCGCTGCGCGAGTTCTTTCGCACGGTCGACGTCGGGAGCGACGGCGCTGTTGCCGTCTTCCACAGGGGCGGGGTGGTGCTGCTCCGTGAGCCGTCGACGCGTAACCCGTTAGGCGACGAGGCGACCGGCCACCCGCTGTTCGAGGCGGCACAGCGACTCGGCGGCGTGGGAGTCCATCGTGGCCGCGTGCAGCCGGACGCGCCCGTACTCCGTACCGCGTTCCGGTCGCTCCCGGAGCAACGGCTCATCGTCGCCGTGTCGCTCGGCGAGCGCGAGCTGCTGACCGAATGGCGGCGCAATGCCGTGGCGTCGCTCGTGGTCGCACTCGTCGCCGTCGCCATCCTCGGTGGGTTCCTTCTGTTCCTTTTCCACCAGATGGACGTCCGCGAGCGCGTCGAGCAGGCGCTCGCGCGTTCGCAACGACTGGAATCGCTCGGCCAGCTGACCGGCGGGGTGGCGCACGACTTCAACAACCTGCTGACGGTCATCCTCGGCAACGTATCGCTGCTCAAGACCGCGCCGACGTCCAGCGGATCGGCGATTGCCGGCGACGAATCACTCGTCGAGATCGAGCGCGCCGCGGGACGGGCCGCCGATCTCACGCGTCAGCTGCTCGCGTTCGCGCGCCGACAACCGCTGTTGCCGCGCGTCGTGGACCTATCCGCCATCGTCGAGGGCGCCTCGTCCATGCTGCGACGGGTCGTCGGGGAACCGGTCAAGCTGCGAATCGTCGCCGCAAAGGAGCCGTGCCTCGCGAACATCGACCCGGTGCAGGGCGAGACGGCGTTGCTGAACCTGTGCATCAACGCGCGCGACGCGATGCCGGGCGGCGGCGCCCTCGTGATCGAGACGGGGCTCGCGACGCTGGACGGGCACTACGCGCGCGAAGCGCCCGACGTCACCCCCGGTCGATACTCGCTCGTCACGGTCAGCGACAATGGGGTCGGCATCCGTGCGGAGCACCTGCCGCGGTTGTTCGAGCCCTTCTTCACGACGAAGGGACCGGGGAGAGGAACCGGGCTCGGACTCAGTATGGTGTACGGGTTCGTGAAGCAGTCGGGCGGACACATCCGGGTGTACAGCGAGGTGGGTCGCGGGACGACGGTGAAGGTCTACTTTCCGCAGGCACCGGGTCCGGCGACCGAAGTCGCCTCGTCGCGCGATGTCGTCGAACACCGCGGCAACGGCGAGGTCGTGTTGCTCGTCGAGGATGACCCGCTCGTTCGGAAGCTCGCGACGCGGCTGCTTCGCCGACTGGGCTACACGGTCGTCGACGCGAACGACGGGGAGTCGGCACTGTCTCTCGCGAGCGGCGCGGCGAAGGTCGACTTGCTGCTGACGGACGTGATGCTCCCCGGCGATCTCTCCGGCCCACAGCTCGCGACCGAGCTCACGCGACTGCGTCCCGGCTTGCCGGTGCTGTTCGCGTCGGGGTACTCGCAGGAGATCGTGGAGCTCGGCGCGCATGCCGGCGCGTCGCTGCGGTTCCTCTCGAAGCCGTACGACCGACGACAGCTCGCGCAGGCGGTGCACGACGCCATTCGCGGGCGTCAGTGACGGTGTGTCATCCTGAGCGCAGCGAAGGCTCTTCGTCGTCCCGACAGAGCGATGTCATCCCGAGCGCAGCGAAGGCTCTTCGTCGTCCCGGCAGAGCGATGTCATCCTGAGCGCAGCGAAGGCTCTTCGTCGTCCCGGCGGAGGAATGTCATCCTGAGCGCAGCGAAGGATCTTCGTCGTCCCGGCAGTGGGCCCTCGCTCGGGATGATGAGGATCCTTCGCCTGACGGCTCAGGATGACCCAGTGCCTGACGGCTCAGGATGACACGTTAGGTTCCTAGAGTGTCTTCAGATACTGCACGAGGTCCGCCCGCTGCTGCGCCGTGAGGTTCAGCTCGAACACGCGCACGTAGTGATCCACCACCGCCTCGAGCGTTTTCGCGCTCCCGTCGTGGAAGTATGGTCCCGTGAGGAGTGGCGGATTCCAGAGTCCGCGCAACGGCGTCGTGCGATACATCTTCGTCACGCTTCGCATGGCGTACGCGGGATTTTGACCGACCTCCTCCGCCGGGTGCAGCCGGTTCGCGTTCACGTCGGTGAGCGCTCCTCCGAGATGGCAGCCCGCGCAACGCGCGACGCCGTTGAACACCGCGCGCCCTCGACGCGCGGCGGATTCGTCGAACTCGCCGGGTATCGGCGCCGGCGCATCGAGGCTCAGCTGGTACGCGCGCAGCGGCTCGAGCTTCGACGAAACCATATCCGGCGGGTTGTTGACGGACACGCCGATGCGCGGATCGACGAAGCGCCCGTGCCCGTGCATCTGCGTAATGGCCACGTACGCGTTCCAGTACGAGACGACGTCATCGCCCGTGTAGACCTCTCGCTTCACGTGCCGCAGCCCGAATGCCGGTGGCAGCACGACGGGGATGTTCTGCCCGTCGATGTTGAACCGGGGATCGTACATCCCCGGTCCCCACGAGTTGTAAACGGCTTTCTGTGCTGGCGTCAGCCTCGGCGAGAGCGCGACGATGCGTCCGACGTCCAAGCTTCGGTTCGGCCACCCATCGAGTCGCGACCCGATTCCGTCCATGAACGAGTTGTTCACCGTCGAGTGGCACAGCGCGCACGTGATGCCGACGCGAGTCAACGTGTTCGACGCGTCGACTTCACCAACGACGCCGACCACGGCGTCGAGGCTGAGCAGCGCGACGGTCGTCGCGGGCTCATCGAGCTTGATGCTACCGTCCAGAATGCCCGCCTTCACCTCGGCGGGGAGCGCGTCGGCGTCGACCTTGAGTCCAACCGCAAGGGCCGTCTCCGGACTGACCAACGTGCGGATGACCTCGTGCATCCGGAGCGTATCCGTCCAGAAGGTTTCGTCCCCAAACGTGTCGAACCGGAAGATTTCCTTCCCGGCGGCGATCGTCGCCGGGCTCATGGAGGCAGCCGCGTCGACGGCCCCTGGGTCGACGGAGGTCGGCGCTGGCGGGGTGGCGTCGTCGGTACACGCAGAAATGCAGCAGGCGAATACGAGAGCCAACATGTTGCGTTGCATGCGAATGGCCTCCTTCTGCCGGTCCGGCGATCTTGGGCGGTGAGACGCGGGAGCTTGCGAAGATTTTGCAGTACTTTGTGCAATTAGTAGTCCCACAGTAGTCTTTCCGATCGAATGCCGACGACAAGGCGAATGACGGCGAAGCGGCTGACGATCGGGTCTCTGGAAGGCACGCGCGGGCGGATCATCGACCTGATCCGACGGTCGCCGACCACGGTGACCGACATCGCCACTCACCTCGGGTTGACCTACAACGCCGTCCGCGGACACCTGTCCGCTCTGGAGCGCGACGGACTCGTGCGCACCGGCGCGCTGCGGCGCGTCGGTACGAAGCCGTCCGCGGTGTACGAGCTCGCGCCCGGCGTCGACGACGCCCTGTCCCGCGCCTACATGCCCTTCGCGTCGCATCTCGTGCGCGCGCTGAGCGAGCGCATGCCCGACGCCGATCTCGACGAGATCATGCGCGACGTCGGCGACCGACTCGCCGCCGAGTGGCCGAGGCCGCGCGGAACGATCACGCAACGCGTCGAGAGCGCCGCGGCGCTCCTGCAGGAGCTCGGAGCGCCTAACGAGATCGAGCGCGACGGGCCGACGCTCCGCATCCGCGGCTTCGGTTGCCTCCTGGCGGCCGCGGTCAACCAACGCCCGCACGTCTGCCGAGCGATGGAGAGCCTTCTCACGGCCCTGCTCGGGACACCGGTCGACGAATGCTGCGACCGGAGCGATCGGCCGCGATGCTGCTTCGCGATCGCCGGCGCCGAGTGACGTCGGCTCTCGGGTGACTCAGGACGAAGCCATCGCGCTCATCGGCGGCGCGGTGACGAAGAAAGGCGGGGCGTGGGCCGACCTCGGCGCTGGGAGCGGAACGTTCACGCGCGCCCTCGCCTCGCTGCTGGGTGAAGGCGGGGTGGTCCACGCGGTCGATCGTGACGCGTCGGCGCTGCGCGCGCTCGAGTCGCTCGCGCAGCACCCTCGACCGCACGCCGCGAGGATTCGTGCTCTCATGGGCGACCTCACGACGGATCTGGGATTGCGCGATCTGGACGGGGTGGTGATCGCGAATGCGCTGCACTTCGTTCCGTACGATCGTCAGGCCGCGGCGCTCGCGAACGTCCGTCGCATGGTCAAGGACGGTGGCACGATGATCGTGGTCGAATACGACCGGCGCGGCCGGAACCACTGGGTTCCCTACCCCGTGCCGCTGGTGCTTCTCGGCACGATCGCACCCGAGGCTGGCCTCTCCGAACCGGTGGTCCTTGCCACCCGACCATCGCACTACAGCGGCATCATCTATGCGGCGTCGTTAGGCGGTGCAGATCCGTTCAACGAAGCCCGAGGAGCGTCCGAAACCGGGGGTCGTCGCGAAGCGCCGCGAAGTCGATCATCTCGGCAACGAGAGGAGTCGTGAACCGACCGACCTCGTCGAGCGCCGGGCCAAGCAACGCCAGCGCATCGTCGCGCCGGCCGGAAGCTGCGGCGAGCCGAGCGCGGTACAAGGTACGGGTGAACACGTAGGGCGCTCGCGATCCAGCGAGCCATCGGTCCGTCTGCGCGGCCGCCGCGCTGTCGCCGCGTCGCGCGGCGATGAGTCCGAGATACGCGCGATAGTCCACGTTCGCCGTGTCGGCCTCGTACAATGCGGATAGAATCGCCCGCGCCTCATCGAGGCGTCCGTGATCGTAGAACATGTTGGCGAGCTCGAACCGGTACGACTCGTGGCCGCGCTCGTCGGCCGGCCGTGCGTCGAGCCAGCGGAGCGCGCGCGCCAGTCCGCGCTGCGCTGCAGCGGTATCCCCGGCGAGGAGAAAAACGGTCGGAATCCGCCGCAGCGCTGTGAACGCAGCGAGCGGTGGGCGTAGCGCGACCGCCGCGATCGAGTCGAGCGCCCGCTCGGTCTCTGCAACACGCCCTGCTCGCGAGAGAAGCACCGCCTCTATGACGTGCGCGCCGGCGAACGTGGGGAATCGTGCCTGTGCCCAACGGGCCACTTCGATGCCACGGTCGAAGTCACCGCGCGTGCCGTGGAGGACTGCCGTCACGACCGCGTAGTTCGGGCCGATCTCGGCGACGCCCCGCGCGAGAGGATGCCGACCGAGCAGCTCGCTCGCTTCCTCTCTTCGACCGAGCTGTAGTGCCTGCAGCGCGACGCCATAGTCCAGAAACGGTGACCCCGGACGCAGTTCCGCGATGGTTCGAGCCTCGTCGTACGCTCGCTCCCACTGGCCGGCGCACAGAGCGAGCTGCGTGTTGATCATATGGTAGTCGAACGGGGCGAGACGCTCGCGCAGCGGCGCGAGTTGGCGAGCGATGGCCTCGGTTCGGTCACACGCACCGAGAAGGCGATGCAGAATCGCGGCTTCGACGCGGGCCGCGTAAAAGCTCGAGTCGAGCGCGACCGCGCGGTCGAAGTGCGTGAGGGCACGCTGATAGTCACTCGCCCAGATCCGCTGGCCGGTCACGAACTCGCGGTACGCCTCGTACGTGGGTGGCTTTGTGGCAATGCGGACCCATGACTCGAGGCGCGGGTCGAAGAGCGATGCCAGCGCGCCGACGGTACGTTGTCGCACGAGCTCCATCGGGACCGACGGATCCGCGACGCCGAGGGCGGTGACGTCGAACGAGGCGAGCACTTCCTTCCCCGCGATATCGCTGATCTCGACGTGGAAACGCAAGCTGTCGCCGATCGCATAGTACGCACCGGCCACTATCGTACCGGCGCCGGAGGTCGCGCCTGTCGCTTCGGTCGTCGTCGAGTCGAGGGCCTCGTGGTCATCGAGACCAGCGGCGAGGCGCGGCGTCGCAACCACGCGAAGGATGGCGCCGCGCTCGAGTCCCTGGGCGACCCAATCGCTCACCATCGCGCCGACCGGGGCCAGCGCCGGGTTGCCGGTCCGGTTCTCGAACCGCGCGACGTACACGCGCTTCGGATCGACGCTCGGAGCTGAATCGAGGTAGCGCTGCGCGCCGACGAACGCGACGGCCGCCGCAGCGAGAGCGCCGAACGTCCACAGTGGCCGCCGCAGTCGACGCGTGGTCGATGTTTGCGCGCTCACGGTGCTCGGCGGCAGGCCGGCTTCGACGTGCACGACCGGTTCGCGGTGCTCCGGTTCCGCTGGCTCTCCGCGAACTTTCGTCGTGGCTGCGCTGCTCGCACGAAGCTCGTCGGTGTATGCGACGAAGGCGGGGTCCGGATCCGTTTCGAGCTCCTGCCTGACGAGCGACTCGTGGACTCGCGCCGCCTGAAGCGCGGCCGATTTGTCTCCCATCTCCGCGAGCGCGCGGACGAGCTCGAGCGCGACGCGTGAGCTCAGCGGATCCACGGCAGCCGCGCGACGTCGCAACGTGATCGCTTGCGCGGTGTCACCCCGCGAAGCGGCGATGCGGGCGAGCGCGTCGAGTGCGTCGAGATACAGCCTGGCGAGGCGATGGCGCTCCGCATCGACGAGCCGCTCGAGCTCCGCGGAAGCGCGCAGACGGACTCCATCGAGAAACGGTCCGGCGTACAGGCGGACCGCCTCGTCGAGCTCACCGCTGCGCAGATGCGACTCGAGCTCCCACGCGTCGCACGACACGACGTCGCTGTTGAGCCGGAGCGTGTCGGTGCCAACGACGACATCGCTGGAGGACGCATCGCGGCGCAGCGCGTACAGCGCCTGGCCAAGCGAGTGGCGGGCGTTTTCTTCGGTGCTGTCAGGCCAGAGGAGCCCCGCGGCTCGATCGCGCGGGACCCCGCGATCGCCCACCACCACGAGCGTCGCCAGTAGCGCGACCCGCTGCCCCGGCAACGACTTCGTGGCGCCGGCGCCATCGCTGATGGTCAGCCCACCTAACGTCTTCAGCCTCAACATGATCCGTCGATGATGCCGCGATGATCCGATCGTGACGTGGCGCTGCCACTGTGGGCGTTCACGAGCGGGCGGCACGCCCGCCCTCGCCTCGGAGGATACATGTCGCGCCGCATCATCGTACTTCTTGGAGTGTTCATTCCGCTCGGTCCCGACGAGAACAGTTTGGGGCTGAGACGCAATAGCGGGCAACCAGGTGGGACGATCGAGGAGCCACCCGCGCTCACGATCACCACCATGGGCACCGAGCACGCCTGCGGACTATCGGCCGACGGCCAGGCATGGTGCTGGGGATCGAATCTGCTCGGACAGCTCGGGAACGATGATCTGTCCGCGGCGGCTCGCCGAATCGAAGACCGGGTGGCCGTGGCGACCGCGGCCCGCTTCGTCGTGCTGAGTGCCGGCGCGTCGCACACGTGCGGCGCCACCAGGTCCGGCGAGACGTACTGCTGGGGGCTCAACCTCACCGGTGAGCTCGGTCAGCTCGAAGTGACGGACCGCTGCAGCGCCGACTTCCCGTGCAGCCGGCGGCCCGTGCGACTCGAGACGACGCTCGCGTTCGATACCCTCACAGCCGGATTCGGCCACACCTGTGCACTTGCTCGAGGCCGGGCGTACTGCTGGGGGCGAAACGATCGTGGACAACTCGGAAACGCGCGCGCTGATGACGACTGCGGCGGAGTGCCGTGTAACGTAACGCCGCTCGCAGTCGAGAGCGTCGACGGCTTCACGTCCATCTCGGCAGGCGGCGACCACACCTGCGGCATTGCCGAGGGGTTCGCGTACTGCTGGGGATCCAATCAGTACGGGCAGCTCGGCCTGGCGACGCCGTCGGCGCGAAACCCGAAGCCGCTGCGTGTCGCGCGGGCCATGGTCGTCCGGGTCGAAGCACGCGGCCTCGGAACGTGCGCGACCACGATGGACGCGCGCTCGATGTGCTGGGGGTACGAGTCGGCGTCGCCATGACCGGTTGACGCCGAGCACGACCGCCTCTAGGCTACACCAGTACAGTGATCTATACTGGTGTACCTGAACGTCGAGGGTTCCATGATCGCTCGCATCTGGCGCGGCGCGACACGCGCTGCTGATGGTGACACCTACGCCGAGTATATCGACGCCACGGGTCTGCGCGCGTACAAGGCTACGCCTGGAAACCTGGGCGCGTACATGCTCCAGCGGTCGGTGGACGCACCCGAGGGCCGGCTCGCCGAGTTCGTGGTGCTGTCCTTCTGGGAATCGATGGAGGCCGTCGAGCGGTTTGCGGGCGCCGACCCGACGCGCGCGGTGTTCTACCCCGAGGACGATCGCTATCTCGTTAGGCGCGAGCTGACGGTGGACCACTACCACGTCGTCGCGCCCGCGGACGGTTGAATCAGACGGGCGGGGCTGCGGGGTTCACGCGGGCCACCGGGCGGCCCCGCTTGACGGCCCGCTCGCGCGCCTTCTGCGCCTCGACCGTTCGGTCGCGCGGCGGCGCGTTCGTGACGAGCGCGTCGATGAGCCGGTGTGCCGCGGCGGTGACCTCTTCGACCGCCTGATTGAACGCGGCCTCGTTCGCCTTCGACGGCTTGGTCGTTCCGCTCAGCTTTCGCACGAACTGCAGGGCCGACGCGCGGATCTCGTCGTGCGTGGCGGGCGGTGCGAAGTTGGCGAGCACTTTGATGTTGCGACACATGGCACAATGTCCTTGGGTTCTCGGTCCGGGAAAAATAATGCCTGACGCAACGCCAGCCGTCACCCGTGATGGGATAGATTTCCCGGGCCCTACGCCCGTTCCAGATGATACCCCGACTCGCAACTCCGGCTGACGCGCCCGAGCTCGTCCGCGTGATCAACCTCGCGTATCAGGTCGAGGCCGACATGTTCCACGGCGAGCGCACGAGTGAGGATGACGTGTGCGCACGCCTCGCGGCGCCTAACGCCGTGTTTCTCGCCATCGACAAACCTGGCGCGGCACCGGGACGGCTCGTCGGGGCGGTGTACGTCGAGTCGAACGACAGGCGCGGGTATTTCGCGATGCTCGCCGTCGATCCGGCGTATCAGGGTCGCGGCCTCGGCAAGGCGCTCGTGCACGCGGCGGAAGACTACTGTCGCTCGGTTGGCTGTGAGGTGATGGATATCGATGTCGTGCACCTCCGAGCCGAGCTCCCGGGCTTCTACACGGCGCTCGGGTTCACGCAAACCGGGACGGTGCCGTTCGCCGATCCGTCGCGGACGAAGCGGCCCGTAACACTCCTTCAGATGGAGAAGCCCCTCGCCTAGAGCGGGCAGACAGGAATTGGGGGTGCCGCGACCGAGGGTCAGCCTGGCCGTCAGACTTTGTCAACCCTGAGCCGTCACGAAATGGTGTCATCCTGAGCCGTCAGGGACTGTGTCATCCTGAGCCGTCAGGCGAAGGATCCTCATCGTCCCGAGCGAGGGATCTCTCAGCCGGGATACCGAGGATTCTTCGCTACGCTCAGAATGACAACGCCCTCAGCCGGGATACCGAGGATTCTTCGCTACGCTCAGAATGACAACGCCCTCAGCCGGGATACCGAGGAT
>Ga0075430_100003466_pt1 | contig 13203 bp, 18 predicted proteins | sample RhiMetdeltSRZDD4_FD_75294 | JGI IMG/M metagenome (GOLD analysis project Ga0075430, IMG submission 75294) | Populus rhizosphere microbial communities from Tennessee, USA - Rhizosphere MetaG P. deltoides SRZDD4 | ecosystem: Host-associated > Plants > Roots > Rhizosphere > Soil | place: USA... | reverse complement strand
CCACCGCTGAGAAGCACTACTGCGTCGGACATAAGACACCGGGTGTGATTTTCGTACACTTTCGAAGAGAAAATCACACCCGGTGTCTTTTTACACGCCGCGCGTGTCGGGGCTCCAAATGTATTTATGCAGTTGAAGCTGAACGCGAACAGGCAGGCGATCAGCGAGCACCCACTCGGACAGAGTCTTCGGATCGAGCACGCCGTGCACCGGCGACAGGTGAATAGCCGCCACTCGTCCGGCCAGCGATCGCTCGGAGATCACATCGCGGGCGAATTCGTAGTCGGCTCGATCTTTGACAACGAACTTGACTTCGTCGTGTGGTCGCACGTTCGCGAGATTCTCCCAGCAGTTGCGATGCGACTCGCCGCTGCCAGGGCACTTCACGTCGAGAACAGCCACGACTTCGGCCGGCACGCGAGCAATGCTGCGATGACCGCCCGTCTCGAGCAGCACGGTCTTGCCCATCGCCACGAGCGACTCCATCAAGGGATAGACCTCTTCCTGCAGGAGCGGCTCGCCGCCAGTGACCTCGACCAGCGGACACTCGTAGCTTTCGACTTCCTGTAGGACATCATCCAGGTTGCGTTTCTTCCCCTCGTGGAAGGCATATGGTGTGTCACACCACGAGCATCGCAGGTCACAGGCCGTGAGTCGCACGAATACACAGGGCCGACCTGCATAGGTCGATTCACCCTGAACAGAGTGAAAAATCTCGTTGATGGTCAGCATCGTAAATGGGGGTCGGGAGTCATTTGATCAGGACAGCAACTCGCCGAGCTTCGCCGCGAGTGTCCTCAACAAATGACTCCCGACGCCATTACGGTATTGTACCGGGATGGGTCTCCGCATCGGCACCTCTGGCTGGAGCTACCCGACCGGCAACGGAAAGTGGAACGGTCTCTTCTACCCGGCCACCAGGTCCAAGCGTGAGGGAACAGCCGGCTTCGACGAGCTGCGTTTTTACGCCGAGCACTTCGACACCGTCGAAGTGAACTCGACCTTCTATGGGCAGCCACGACCTGAGGTCGCGCAAACGTGGGTGGAACGTACTCCTCCGGGCTTCGAGTTTTCGCTGAAGCTGTATCAGAAGTTCACGCACCCTCGAATGTTCCGCAATGCCGCGCTCGCTCGGGCGCCGGGTTCCGAGGGCCCGCTGCTCGACTTGCTGTCACAGGTCACCCGGAGTGACCTCGACGAGTTCCGCGCCGGCATCGAACCGCTCGCCGCTGCCGGCCGCCTCGGTGCGTTGCTCGCGCAATTTCCCGCAAGCTTCAAGAATGATAGGAAGTCACAGGACTATCTCGCGAGCCTGCTGCGCGCGTTTGGCGACTACCCGATTGCCGTCGAGCTCCGTCACAAGAGCTGGAGCGATGCCATTGGCGAGACGTTAACGCTGCTCGACGGGTTCGGCGCCGCGTGGGTCCAGATCGACGAGCCGAAGTTCAGATTCTCGATTCGACAGAACTATCTGCCAAACGTGACTTGCTTCTACTACATGCGCCTGCACGGACGAAACGCCGCGCAGTGGTGGCGCCACGAGAAAAGCGAGGATCGATACAACTACCTGTACTCGGCGAACGAGCTGAAGGAATTCTCGGCGATTGCAGGCGCGGCCAAGACGCTGGTGAAAAAGTCGTATCTCTACACGAACAACCACTTCTCATCCAAGTCGGTGGTCAATGCGGTGATGTTGAAGGCGCAGCTTGGCGAGCCGATCGAAGGCGAGTACCCTCCGGAGCTGGTCGAGCGCTATCCAGAACTGGAGAATCTGGTGACTACTTCGCGGCACCCTTCACGGTTGCCCGTTTGATCACGTCGTTCACCCTCAACTGATTGACGACGGGCATGCCGGAGATCACCTGGCCGAAGACGGTGTATCCCTTGTTCAACTGTGGTTGCGGTGAGAGCACGACGTAGATCTGACTATCTGCCATTCGAGGATCGCCAGCGTAGGCGGCTGCGACGGCTCCGGTCTGATGCGTCCGCTTCGGGCTGACTTCAGAGACACCGATCGCTTTTCCGCTGCCTCCCGTGCCCCACCGATCCCGCTTGGTCATGTCGCGCGTCTGCGGGTCTCCCCACTGCACCACGAAACCTGGTTCATAGCGATGTATCCGGAGCCCGTTATAGAAGTTGCGTTTCACCAGTTCGAGGATGTGTTCGACCGTCTTCGGTGCCTCGTTTGGATACGTCTCGACCTCGAAGCTGCCTTTCACCGTGTCGAACACGATGATCGGACCAGCGCCCGGTGAACGCTTCGCCGCAGCCTCTGGCGCGGGAGCCCCCTGGGCGGGAGGCTTTGCCGTGGTCCCCTGTGCAGGAGGTTTCGCGGTGCTTCCCTGAGCTGAGACGATTTCGGTGCACGCACCAAGTACAGCCACAGCAGCGACGATGGCGATGACGCTTCTCATACGCACCTTATAGTCCAAATTTTTGACAATCTCTAGAGATCGCGCAATCCGCGCACCGAGGACGCACGGGGCGGCAGACGTTTTGTCCCCACGTCACGAGATACAGGTTGATCAGCGGCCACCAGCGCGCGGGAATCGCACGATACAGCGCTTGCTCGGTGTCCTCGGGGTGCGTCGTGCTAACCCAACCCAGTCGATTCGAGATGCGGTGGACGTGGATGTCCACGCAGATGTTGCGGAGGCTCTTGAAGCCAAGAATCAGCACCAGGTTTGCCGTCTTCCGGCCGACGCCGGGCAGCGTCACGAGCTCCTCCATCGTCGACGGCACCTGGCCCTTGAAGTCGGTTACGAGCCTCTCGCAACACGCTTTAACGTGCTTCGCCTTGTTCCGATAGAAGCCCACGGGGTAGATGAGGCGCTCGATCTCCTTCACCGGGAGCGTGGCCAGCGTTCGTGGTGTCCGGGCGCGCTTGAAGAGTCGGGTCGACGCCGCGTGGGTGGTGGCGTCCTGGGTGCGTGCAGATAGCAGGGTTGCTATCAATATCTGAAAGGGATCCTCGGCCTGAGCCTCAGAGATCTTCTCGACCGCGGGGAGCTCCATCCCCGTGATCCCGCGAGCCATCGTCCGCATGATCCGATCCACCATCCGAGGGTGGGGTCTGGATTCTCGATTCCCATTCATGGTCGAATCGTGCCTGGTTATGACGCCTTTCTATTCTCTGGCATTCAGCGTGTCCGACCAATTCGAACGCAGGCGAATATGAGATTGCACCGCACACTTCCGGCGACACTCGCGGCTCTCGCGCTCGCGGGCGCCGTCCCCGCGACCTTCTCTCAGCTCGCCTCCGGTCAGTCTACGGCGACGCGCGACCTTGACTCGCGACTCCAACAGTTGGTTTCTGCCGTGTCGGAATCGAGACTGGGCGAACTGGTCAACACACTCGCTGCGTTCGGGACAAGGAATACCCTTTCCAGCACGACTTCGCCGGAGCGGGGCATCGGAGCCGCGCGCCAATGGATTTTCGAGGAGCTCCAGCGCTCCAGTCCCAGACTCCAAGTCTCGTTCGATACCTACAAAGTCGCCAAGGGTGCCCGGATCACACGTGACGTGGAGCTTCGAAACGTCCTCGCGGTGCTGCCTGGGAGGAGTCCGCGACGAATCTACCTGACAGCGCACTACGACACGGTGAACATCGGCGGCACCGGGCAAATTGGCTCCAACACACGTCCCAGCGGCCAAACTGCTGCTGCTGATCCGCAGCTTCGCGCGGATCAGGACTACAACGTCGACGCTCCCGGCGCCAACGACAACGGCAGCGGCACCGCACTGACGATGGAGCTCGCGCGCGTGCTTGCCACGAGTGGTGTGGAGTTCGACGCCACCATCGTATTCGCATTGTGGGCGGGCGAAGAACAGGGACTGGTCGGCTCGCGCATCCACGCACAGCGGCTCGCACGAAACAAGACCGTCGTCGAGGCCAACATCAACAACGACATCGTCGGCAATTCCCATGGCGGTGGAGGTGAAACGGACGCCGGGTCCGTACGTGTGTACTCCGAGGGCCCGGAGGACTCGCCGTCGCGGGCGCTCGCGCGCTACATCAGTCGAGTCGCGTCGCTCTATGTGCCGTCACACCGAATTCGACTGATGGCGCGCCCCGATCGCTTCAGCCGCGGCAGCGATCACTCCTCGTTCAACGACTACGGGTTCCCGGCAATCGCCTTTCGCGAATCGCGCGAGAACTTCGCCAAACAGCATTCCGCGCTGGATACCGTCGATGGCGTCGACGTCGCGTATCTTGCGCAGAACGCCCGCGTGAACATCGTCAGCCTGGCGTCACTTGCATTAGCGCCACCGGCACCCGTCGTCACGAACGAGCGTGGTCAGGCGCGGATCGGACGCCAGCCTTCCGGTTACGACGCAAACCTTCAATGGCAGGCCTCCCCGGGCGCGAGCGCGTATCGAATCTACTGGCGCGACGCGTGGACGAATGACTGGGCCGAATCACGCCTCGTCGGGGATCAGACCCAGGTGAGCTTGCCAGGACTTTCGATTGACGATCACGTGTTTGGAGTCGCAGCAGTCGGCGCCGACGGTAATGAAAGCCTCGTGAGCGCCTACGTCGAGCGACGCGCGCGGCGGCCGGAGGTGAAGTTGCGGTGACAGCGTAGCGGCGGGTCTTCAAGACCCGGCTCTACACCGCAGTCAGCGGCGGCTTCCCTGACAGCACTGCGATGATGTTGTCGACCGCCAGTTGAATCATCGTCGTTCGTGTCTCGATGGTGGAGCTACCGAGATGCGGCGACAGCACGACGTTTTCCAGTGACAGCAGGCCGCGGTGAAGCTCGGGCTCACGCTCGTAGACATCGAGCGCGGCGCCAGAGATCAGGTGATTCTCCAGCGCCCACACCAGCGCCGCTTCATCCACGACGGGTCCACGCGAGGCGTTGACCAGATACGCACTCCGCTTCATCCGCGCCAGCGTCGTTTGGTTGATCAGGTGCCGAGTCTCCGCCGTCAACGGGCAGTGCAGCGTGACTACGTCCGACGTCGAGAGCAGGCGATCGAGCGGCATCGCTTCACCGAGATGTGACGTGCTCGCGGTGCGCGAGGTATACGCGACCCGCATCCCGAAGACCGACGCCCGCGCGGCAACGGATTTGCCAATGCGACCGAAGCCGACGATGCCGAGCTGCTTGTCGCGAAGGTCCGTACCCAGCATGAAGTCGAGGGCAAATCCTTTCCACGCTCCTCGCCTTGTCAGGCGATCGCCTTCGACGATGCGCCGAGTCATGCTGAGAATGAGCGACCACGTCAAGTCAGCGGCGGCTTCGGTCAATACGTCCGGCGTATTGGTGACCACCACGTTGTGCTCGCGTGCAGCAGCGACATCGATGTTGTTGTAGCCGACGGCAATCGTCGACAGAACCTTGAGGTTGCGGCCGGCCTCGAACACGGCGCGGTCGATCGTGTCCGTGACGACAGACAGCAGTCCCTCCTTTTCTGATATCCGGGACAGGAGCTCCTCATGCGGGAGGTCGCCCTGTCGATACATTTCGACCTCGCACGCTTCTTCGAGCTTCGCGAGGACAGCGGATGGGATTCGTCTGGTAACGAGAACGGATGGTTTCGACAAGGATTAATGGCCGTACGACTTGCAATAACCGCAGTGATTGCACATGACGGCCGGTTCGATCAGGCAAGGGCCGTCGCTGTCGGAACCGACCGGCAGGACGAACATGGCATGACTCGAATGCTGACGCATGAGCCGCGACGCCTCGACCGCGCGCGGATCGGAGGTCGACTCCTGACGTGCATGACGAGCAATGACATCGCGGACCAACGCGCGCAGTTCGGGCTCAGTCATTCGCGCACGTCCACGTGATCGACAATACCGACGATCGCGGCATCTACCGGCGCTCCCTTTCGGCCCAGCGCCTCGCCGGCGGCACGACCTTCCATCACAATCAAGACTTTTTCGTTCACGCCTGCCCCGACTGAATCGACGGCGAGCAGCGCCGGGCCATGAGCCGTGTCATCGAGCGCGATCGGCTGCACCAGTAACAGCTTGGCGCCAACAAACGCCGCATGTTTCTGGGTTGCCACGACTGTGCCTACCACACGCGCCAGTTGCAATTCAGTCCCTCGACAGCGTAGGGCGGGTCCTGCTCTACGGACCCGCCGATCATCGCTCGACGTCCCAGTGATCGACGATCCCGACAATACCCGCGTCGGCGGGAACTTCAACCGGGTGGAACGGAAAGCTGGCTTCCTTGCCTCTCACGAAAAACACAGTCTCACCAACGCCGGCGCCGACCGCGTCGACCGCAACCAGCGTACGCCCCGTCGCGTTGCCTTCAGGGTCCAGCGGCTGAAGCACCAGCAGCTTGATGCCGCTCAGGTTGGCGTCCTTGACGGTTGTCACGACATCGCCGATCACTCTGGCGATCTGCATAGGACCGCTAAGCGGCTCCTTCCGTAACCTTTGTCCTCGTTGTGACCAGCATTGCGGTCCTACGCGCGCGAAGCGCGCCAAACATACTGAAAACAGCCAAAGGCACTATCGGGTTGCGCAAGGTGCCCTTGGCTGGTTATTGACCTTGTGTCACTTCCACGTGGTCCACGATGCCGACGATCGCGGCGTCGACGGGGCAGTCCTTCATCCCAGCGGCCATCCGGGCCGAGCTCCCGCTGACGATGAGCACCGTCTCGCCCACGCCGGCGTCGACGGTATCAACGGCGACGAGATAGTTGCCTTCCGCTTTTCCGTGGGGATCCATGGGCCGGGCCACCAGCAGCTTGTTGCTGACCAGTCGCGGATCCTTCCGCGTGGCGACGACCGTCCCGACTACGCGGGCCAGAATCATTTACGTTACGGGGCCACGCGCTACTTCGTAGCTGTGGACTTACCGATCGGGAGTGTGTCCTCGAGGTTGGCGTGCGGGCGCGGAATGACGTGTACCGACACGAGCTCACCAACGCGCCGGGCCGCCGCGGCTCCTGCATCGGTGGCCGCCTTGACGGCAGCGACGTCACCGCGAACGATTGCGGTCACGTAGCCGGCGCCGATCTTCTCCCAGCCAACCAGCGTGACTTTGGCGGCCTTGACCATGGCGTCGGCCGCCTCAATCATGGCGACCAACCCTTTGGTCTCGACCATTCCTAACGCCTCACCCATGCTGCCTCTCCGTCAACTCCCAACTCCCAAACGTTCCAACTCCCAAGAGATTTGGGAGATGGAGTTGGGGGTTCGAAATTCAGTCCCGAAGGTTCTTGACGGCGTCCGTGATGAGCGCCGTGAGTTCGCCGTATGTTAGCCGAATTTCCCCGTCTCTGCTTGCCCGCTGGAGTGCTGCGGAAACATCGGGAACAAGCCGTTCCGTCGACGATTCCGGCGCTTCGAGCACCTGACACAACACCTGATCGATCGCGCCATCGCTCGATCCATCGGCGCACAATGGTGCCGGCGCCGCGATCCCGTACATGCCGCGGAGGCCCTGCAGTCGTTCGACTTCTTCTCGCGAGATCAAATGCTCGCGACCAAGGAGCCTGGCGACGAGACTGATCTTGGCGAAATGCTCGATCGTCTCCATCTTGTAGTAGGCCGTCATCACCGTGCGGCAGCACGTGACGGCGCCATGGTTCGCGAGCAACAAACCGTCATGCGCCTTGATGTACTTGCGCACGGCAGCCGGAAGTTCGGCCGTGGAGGGCGTGCCGTACTCTGCGATCGGGATGCTGCCGAGAGTCGTGACGACCTCGGCCAGCACGGCGCGCGTCAGCGGGATTCCGGCGACGGCGAACCCGGTCGCGAGCGGCGGATGGGCGTGCACGACGGCGTTGACGTCCGGCCGATTGCGATAAATCTCCAGATGCATCGGCAGCTCTGACGAGGGGTCGCGATCGCCTGAGAGCTTCTTCCCGTCGTAGTCGATGACGACCATCATGTCGGGCGTCATGAAGCCCTTCGACACGCTCTTTGGCGTGGTGATCAGACGCGATTCGTCGATTCGGGCGCTGATGTTGCCATCATTGCTGGCGACGTATCCGCGCGCGTACATGCGGCGCCCGGCCTCCACGATCTCGGCGCGAAGCTGCTCTTCAACGCGGGTGCTCATCGGCGCTGAAATTTCTTGCGGCACTCATCGGAGCAGAAGTAATGCGTCGCCGACCCGTCCTGCAGGAACCTCGCATTGCTCGGCGACACCCATGTCCCGCATACTGGATCGCGCACGAGCTTGACGGCCGGGACGCGACGCTTCCGCTGCGATCGGTCCGTTGTGCCCCCGAAGGTTTCGATCACACCATCCACCAACCGCCAGAAAGCCCAGGCGAGCATCAACAGGAGAACCGCGAGCAGGACGACCCGGGTCACGGATTGCTCGGCGTCGAACCCGGGTTAGCGTGCGCTGATGCAATCCCATCGAGAGCACGGCGTGCGGCCTGTCCCTCGGGGCTGTCGGGCGCCAACTCGACGACCTTCTGCCATTCGGTCGCCGCAGCCTTCAAATCCTGTTTGCCGAACGCGAGCACGATTCCCTTGTTGAGCAACGTCTTGGTGTGGGTTGGACTGATCTTCAGCGAGCGCTCGAACTGCGCCAGCGCCTCATCGGGCTTGTTGCTGTAGTAGTAGCTCACGCCGAGATCCGTGCTTGCGTCGGCGTTCTTTGGATCGAGTTCGAGTGCCTTCTCGTACCACTTAATCGCATCGTCCCACCGCTCGGCATCGAAGTACACATTGCCGAGCTGTATGGTTGCGTTGACGTTCTTGGGGTCGCTCTTGAGAATCGTGTTGAGCGACTGCACACGACCTTCGTCGAGTCGCGGGGCCTGTTGCTGCGCCGTGCTGCCGGCCGCGGGCTGGGTGGCAGCGGTTGGCGCCGGCGCGGGACCTGCCCGCCGAGCCTGCTGCGTCCCGATCACCCAGCCCAGGATGATGCCAAAGCAGATGCCGGCAATCACGTATGCAATCGATTCGGATTTCATGGCCTCAATAAAGACCCCGGGGGTAATTTTCGCCCGCCGGGTGTAAGAAAATTACCCCCGGGGTCATTTTAATAGGTCCAGATACTTGCGGACGCTCCGGTCGAGCCCCACAAATAACGCGTGACTCACAAGAGCATGCCCGATTGACACCTCCGCGAGGTGAGGCAAGCGCCGGAAGGTCGGAAGATTGTCGAGGTCCAGATCGTGACCGGCATTGACTCCGAGGCCAAGAGAGTTGGCCAATACCGCGGCGTTTGCGTAAATGGCGTAGGACTTTTCAGCGGCGGCTCCGCCCCGCTCGAACGCCCGCGCGAATGGCTCGGTGTAGAGCTCCACGCGATCGGCCTGCATTGCGGCCGCCCATCGAATTGGGCTCTCCTCGGGATCCACGAACAGGCTGACGCGAATGCCGCGCGCGCGCAGCTCACGAACGATCGGCCCAAGCGTGTCTCGAGGCGTATCGGATGGCCAGCCAGCCTGACTGGTGATCTCACCGGGGCGAACGGGAACGAGCGTGCACTGGGTCGGTTTCACCTCGTGCACGAGCGCGAGCAGGTCTTGCCGCGGGTCACCCTCGATGTTGAACTCGACGTGACGATTGAACGTGCGCAACAACGCGGCCACTTCGCGGACGTCGGTCGATGTGATGTGACGAGCATCGGCCCGCGGGTGCACCGTAATCCCTGGAACCCCGGCATCGACACAGACGCGAACGGCATCGAGAACCGAGGGTATCGCCCCTCCTCGCGAATTGCGAAGCGTCGCGACTTTGTTGACGTTGACTGAAAGGCGAATCACATCAATGGGAGTTCATGCGAGGTGTCGTTTAACAACGTCGATAATTTCCTGGCCCCATTGCCGGATCTCGATTTGATCCTGTCCCTCGAGCATCACTCTCAAGAGCGGCTCGGTTCCCGAATAGCGCACAAGAAGCCGGCCGTTCCCCGCGAGCCTCTCGTCGACCGCGGAAATGGCCGCGGCGATCTCGGGAATCGTCTTCAGATCGACCTTCTGTCGCACTCTCAGATTCATCAAGACCTGTGGGTAGGTCGTCAAGTCTGAAGCCAGATCACCCAGCGCGCGGCCGGACGCGCTCATCGTGCGCAGGACGTTGAGGCAAGTCGCCAGTCCATCACCCGTGAATAGATAGTCAGAGAAGATGATGTGGCCGGACTGCTCGCCGCCGAGCGAAAGATCACGACGCAGCATCTCCTCCATCACGTACTTGTCACCGACCGCGCAACGAATCATCCCGATGTCCGCGTCGCGAAGCGCAAGCTCGAGGCCGATGTTGCTCATGACCGTGGCCACGATGGCGTTCCCCTTGAGCCGGCTCTCGCGCTTCATCTGCTTCGCGCACATCAGCATCACGGCATCGCCGTCGACAACCCGCCCGGAGTGGTCGACGAAGATCGCGCGATCGCCGTCGCCATCAAAGGCGACGCCCATGGCGTGCTGACCTTCGACGACCAGACGTACCAGCGCATCTGGGGCAGTCGATCCGCAAGCAAGGTTGATGTTGCGCCCGTCAGGCGTCACGCCGATGCAACTCACCTCAAAGCCCATCTCGCGAAACAGGCGCGGCGCCACCGTCGTCGTGGCACCGTTTGCGCAGTCGATGGCGATGCGCATCCCGGGCGTGCGGTGTGTCGTGGGCAGGATGTCTCGCAGGTGGTCGAGATAGTCCGATCGAAGATCGATCTCCGCCACCGGCTTGGCCGCGTCGCCAGGCACGGACCACGACGAGTCAGCGATGATCGACTCGACCTGGCGCTCGAGGGTCTCGGTGAATTTCTCGCCCTCACCTGAGAACACCTTGATGCCGTTGTCCTCGAAGGGATTGTGCGAGGCGGAGATGACGACGCCAGCCGAATACCCCAGCCGCGGTGTCAGATAGGCAATCGCAGGCGTGGGCACCACACCAGCGCTCGTGTAGGTGCCGCCCTGACTCTGAATCCCGAATGCGAGTTCCTGCTCGATCCAGGCGCCCGATTCACGCGTATCACGCCCGGCCAGGAACTTGATCGTGCCGGCACTTCCCCCATCGTGACGCAGGGCGCGAACCAGCGCCGCACCCAGCCGCCGAATCGTGCCGACGTCGAGCGGAAATTCTCCAGCCTTCCCGCGAACACCATCTGTACCGAACAGTTGTGCCATCGTCTAGCCCGTTGAGCGGCCTCGAATGAGAATTTTGTACTCGTTGCTTCAACCGCACAACGGGCTCGTCGCGCGGAGCGCGACAAAGAGACGCTGTGAACTAGCCAAGGGGCACTCCCCTTGGCTAGTTATCGAATCGTGACCGCTACTTCGGCAGGGTCGACGCGAAGCAGCCCAATGCCGGTGGGGGCCTCTACCCTCACCGGGAGTGTGTGCCGGCCGGCGGAGAGGCCGGTGACATCGACGGCGGCACTGTAATGTGTCGGATCGGTATCCTTCGAATCGCGAGGACCTCGCGCCCACACAGTTACTTCGCCAGGCAACACCATCGCCTTGCTGCCACTGTTCTGCACCTGCACGGAGACTCCGTGCACAACCCACTCGTCGGGCGCGGCCGCGATCGCGATAGTGACGTTCGCGTTCTGAGCTTGCTGAAGCCTCACTACGGGATCGGCCACACCGATGGTAACGGTCTCCTTGACGGGACGCGATGCCCCCGACACTGAGATCGGTTCAGTGATGGCCTCAGTCAAACCATTGAGCGCACTGGCCGGCCCGACGATGGCAACGGTCGCGGGTTCAATGATTACGCCGCCAACCGCATAGCCAGGAGCGGGCTCGCCCTCGATCCGGACGGTCACACCGACCGTCTTTGAAAGCGACTCTTCGAACGTCAAGGACACGCTCGCAGGCGTGACCTGAACCACCTCGACACCGAACGGCGCACGCACGTCTTCGGGTGTCAGGTGGAACAACCGATCGCCCGATCGAGCCGCCCGGACATCGAGCACCGCCGACAGCTCTCCTGCAGCGACTCGACTCAGCGTGCCCGACGAGCCTCTCACTCGAACATCCACAACCGCCGGGGGCGTACCCACCAGCTCGAGCTGCGGCGGCAGGTTGGTGAATTCGAGCGGTATACGTAAAGCGCGTTCGACCGTTTGCTCACCTGATACCAACAGCCAGAGCAACGCGGCGAGAACGACAGAAACGACCTTGAGCCCGATGTTGCGGATTCTGAACCACGCCATCAGGCCACCGAACCCCGGATCTGAGTCTCGACAATGCGTTCACCGGTCAGCAGAACCTTTAACCGATCACGCAGTCGTTCCGGCGAGAGACTGCGCTCCAGAGAGCCCGCCAGAGCGACTGAGATGATCCCGGTCTCCTCCGAGACCACGATAGCCACGGCATCATTTTCCTCGGTGATGCCCAGGGCAGCGCGATGTCTGGTACCGAGTTCGCGACTGACACGAGGATTGATCGAGAGCGGCAGGAAACATGCGGCGGCGGCCACGCGATCGCCCTGCACGATGACGGCGCCATCATGCAGCGGCGACCCTGGTTGGAAGATCGTTGCCAGCAGGTCGAAGGTGATGGTGGCATCCAGTGGAATGCCGCCTTCGATGTAGTTGCGCAGCCCGATCTGTCGCTCGATGACGATGATGGCGCCGATTCGACGCGTCGCCAGCGATGATGCGGCGACGACCAGATCCTCAATCGTTTCGTCTGCGCTCGTCACGCGGTCGAAGTATTTGAAGAACGGTGCGCGGCCAAAGTGCGCGAGCGCTCGCCGGATGTCGGCCTGGAAGAGGACGATGATGGCGAAGCCAACGTAGGTCGCCAGATTGCGAATGACCCAGTTCACTGTCTCCAGATCGAACCAGCGCGACACGAAGAACAACCCGATCAAAAAACCAGCGCTCAGCGCCATCTGCACCGCGCGCGTGCCGCGGATGAGGAGCAGGAGCTCGTAGATCAGGAAGGACACTAATACGATGTCGACCACGTCCCACCAGGACACGGCGGGGCGGCGGAGCAGGAGAGACAGCTGGGAAAGCCACTCCATCAGTGCTCGCGATGATACTTCCGAATCTCGTCAGCTACCCGAACGACCGGGATCATCTCCCGGACTGCATGGACGCGAACGATGTGTGCACCGGCCAGCACAACCGCCGTCACGGCAGCCGCGGTCGGCCAGTCACGCTCGGACGCGGGTAACTCCTTTGCCAATGGTTTCGTCAAAAACCCTTTACGAGACGGGCCGACGACGAGAGGTCGCCCGAGGTCGCCGAACTCCCCCATCCGGCCAAGCAACTCGTAGTTGTGCGTCGGCTCTTTGGCGAACCCAAGACCGGGGTCGAC
>Ga0075430_100003465_pt1 | contig 13205 bp, 10 predicted proteins | sample RhiMetdeltSRZDD4_FD_75294 | JGI IMG/M metagenome (GOLD analysis project Ga0075430, IMG submission 75294) | Populus rhizosphere microbial communities from Tennessee, USA - Rhizosphere MetaG P. deltoides SRZDD4 | ecosystem: Host-associated > Plants > Roots > Rhizosphere > Soil | place: USA... | reverse complement strand
GGGGTGGCTCGTACACCGCGCTGATCGCGAGCTGTGTCCGCGTCGGCAGGATCGGCGCGACCTCGAGGTCGGCCGCGAGCCGCGGGAAGAGCGCCGCGCCGCTCGAGGCCATCCAGGTGAAGGGCAGGACCCGTGGTCCCGCCGAGGTAGGCGACGGTCCCGGTCTCGACGACCACGCGTCGCGCGATGCGCGGCCGCTCGCCGAAGCCGACCTCGGCGAGCAGGGCCTCGCCGTCTTCGCTCGCGGATCCGGCGATCGGCGGGAGCCACGACTGCGGGTCGGCCTCCAGGCGCTCGGCCACGATCTCGTGCGCCAGCGGCAGCTCGACGAAGTACCGGACGAACATGCGTCGATCGTCCCGGACAGGGGCCACATGGAAGAGGGCCCCTGGTCCCGCCCGGGACGGGGCTTCCGGTCAGCGCAGAAGGGGGATCTCGAGGCGCACGGTGGTCCCGTTGCCCGAGCTGTCGATCGCGAGCGTCGCGCCGATGCGCTCGGCGCGTGCACGGAGGTTGGGGAGGCCGCTGCCTTCCACTGACGCCGAGCCGAAGCCCGCGCCGTCGTCGTCGACCTCGAGCGTGGCGATCCCGTTCGCCTGCCGGAGCACGAGCCGGCACGTCTCCGCTCCGGAGTGACGCCCGACGTTGGAGAGCGCCTCGCGGACGATCTGGAGCACGTCGCCCGCCTCGGCAGAGATCGCGGCGGCGGTCGCCGGCTGCACCTCGACCACGGTCACGATCCCGGTCCGCTCCTGGAAGTCCTCCGCGAGGTCGCGCAGTGCCCGGTCGAGCTCGCGGTCGGCGAGCAGACCCGGCCGGAGCCCGAAGATGTAGTTGCGGAGATCGCCGATCGTCCGGTCGAGGTCCGTGACCACGCCTTCGATCCGGCCCGCGAGGTTGGCGTCGTCCGTCATCGCGGCCGCTCCCTGGAGGCTCATGCCGGCGGCGAACAGCGACTGGATCACGCCGTCGTGCAACTCCCGCGCGATCCGCTCCCGGTCCTCGAGGACGGACAGTTCCCGGAGCCGCTCATGCGCTCTCTCCGTCTCCTCCAGCAGTCGGACGTTCTCGATCGCGACGCCGGCTTGCGTCGCCAGCACGACCAGGGTCTCCTCGTCCCCCTCGTCGAACTCGACCGCCCCCTGCTTGTCGGTGAGGTAGATGTTGCCGAAGACGCTACCCCGGGCGCTCACCGGAGCGCCGAGGAACGACCGCATCGGCGGGTGGTTCGGCGGGAACCCGACGGAGCTCGGATGATCGGCGATGTTGCGCAGGCGCAGTGGCCGCGCCTCGCTGACGAGCAGTCCGAGGATCCCCCGGCCGTGCGGGGGATCGCCGATCGCGGCGCGCTGCTCGTCGGTCACGCCGGTGCTGATGAAATCCGACAGCCCGCCGTTGGCACCGAGGACGCCGAGCGCGCCGTACCGCGCGTCGGTCAGCTGGACGGCGAGTTCGACGATACGCCGAAGGATCGCCGAGAGATCGTGCTCGGACGCGAGCTCCACGCCGGCACGGATGAGCTCGTCCCGTCGGTCGATGGGTTCCTCCTCGGCGCCCCGATGGCCTCAGCCTACCGTCGGGCGGTGCGCCGTTCGGCCTCGGACGATCGTCCCGATCTGAACCGCATCGGAGGCGTGAGGCCGCGCGAGGGTTGGCGCACCGGGCCGTTCTGGGGCATGGTGGCGCCACCGTGGACGCGAACAGGGGAAACGGCACGGCGGGGAACGTGCGCCCCGAGGACGACACGCGACGCCGCACCCTCAGAACCATCGGGGGCTTCGCGCTGCTCGCGGGCGTCTACGGGCTGGCGGCCTTCTTCAGCCTCCGCCTCGCGCTCGTCGAGGAGAACATCACGCCGCTCTGGCCGCCGACGGGTATCGCGGTGGCCGTGCTGCTGCTCTTCGGCACCCGGTGGTGGCCGGGCATCGCGATCGGCGCTCTGGCCGTCAACCTCCCGATCACAGAGTCGCCGTTCGCGGCCGTCATCACTGCGGTCGGGAACACGCTCGCCCCGCTGCTCACCGTGTGGATCCTCCGGCGCGCCCGGTTCCGGACCGAGCTCGACCGGCCCCGCGACGTCGTCGTGCTCCTGTTCGCGGCGCTCTCGAGCATGCTCCTGAGCGCGACGATCGGGGCGGCGTCGCTCGTCCTGTCCGATCAGCTCGCATCGGGCGAGTTCTGGACCTCGTGGTCCGTGTGGTGGGCGGGCGACTCGATGGGGGTTCTGGTGGTCGCGCCGTTCCTCCTGGTGGCGTGGAACCGAGCCCACCACCGCTACCTTCCGCCCCGCCGGCTCGAACTGCTGGAGCTGTTCGTCGTGCTCGCGGTCCTCGCGGGCGTCGCGCTGTTCGCCGTGACGGCCGACGTCTCGTTGCTCTTCGTCGCGCTGCCGTTCGTCGGCTGGGCGTCGTGGCGCTTCGAGCAGTCGGGGGCGGCGCCGGCCGCACTGCTGGTCTCCAGCGCGGCGACCTGGGCGGCGGTCGGGGACCGGGGACCATTCCAAGGTACTGACCTCGTCGACCGGATGATCACCCTCCTGGGCTTCAACGCCACCGTCGCGTTCACCGCGTTCTTCCTCGCCGCGCTCGTCTCCGAGCGCGCCCGGTCGCGGGAGGCCCTCGAACGCGGCGCGGCGGACCTCGAGGCCCGCGTGCAACGACGGACGACGGAGCTCTCCGACGCGAACCAGCGGCTCGCCGCGCAGATCGCCGAGCGACGGGAAGCCGAGTCCAAGCTCCGCCGCAGCGAACGGCAGCTCGCCGAAGCCCACGAGGTGGCGGGGATCGGGGCGTGGGAATGGGACCTCGCGAGCGGAGAGGTGTCGTGGTCGGAGGAGATGTTCCGGATCCACGGCGTCGAGCCCGGCGCGTTTCCGGTGACGTTCGACAAGGCGATCGGATTCGTCGCGGAGGCGGACCGGGCACGCATCCGCCGCACCACCGAGGTCGCGCTCGAGCAGCGCCGCGCCGACGTGCCGGACGTGGATTACCGGATCGAGCTGCCCGACGGACGGACGAAGCACCTCCACGCGAGGGCGCGGTTCTCGCTCGCCGACGACGGGACGCCCGTGCGGATGTTCGGCACCGTGCAGGACGTGACCGAACGCCACGAGTTCGAACGCGAGCACCGGATCGCCGACACCCTCCAGCGTTCGTTGCTCCCGTCGTCGTTCCCGGAGATGGACGGCGTGCTCATCGCGGCCCGGTACATGCCGGCGGAGCTCGGCGTCGCGGCCGGGGGCGACTGGTACGACGTGATCGCGCTCGGGGGCGAGCGGGTCGTCCTGGTGATCGGCGACGTCGCCGGCCACGGGCTCGATGCCGCGAGTCTGATGGGGCAGCTGCGGACGGCCGTGCGCGCGTACGCGCTCGAGGGGCACTCGCCGACCGTGGTCGCGGAGCGCACGGACGCCTTGATGCACGAGGTCGCCGAGGACGAGATGGCCACGATCCTGCTCGTCGCGCTCGACGTCGAGGCCCGCGCCGCCACGATCGTGAGCGCGGGGCACCCGCCGCCGATCGCGCTCGGCCCGGGCGGGGCTCGACTGCTCGACATGGAGCTCGCCCCGCCGCTCGGTTTCGGGCCGCACGCGAGGTTCGGCGCCTCGACCACGTCGCTCGAGACGGGCGAGATGGTGCTCCTCTACACGGACGGGCTGATCGACCGGCACGACCTCGCGATCGACGAGGGCCTGCGACGGCTGATCGCGGCGGCCGAGGCCAACCGCGACGCCGATCCGGAAGAGCTGTGCGACCGGATCCTGGGGGCGATGGTGTCGGGCGACGTCTCGGACGACATCGCCCTGCTCGCCGTCTGCCTCACGCCCACGCCCCCCGGCGACCTCCGCCTGAGGATCCCCGCTGAGCCCGACGCGCTGTCGGAGATGCGTCGACGCCTCGCGCGCTGGCTCGACGCGGCCGGCGTCCCCGCCGACGTGCAGGGCGACGTGGTGCTCGCCTCCTCGGAGGCGGCCGCGAACAGCATCCGTCACGCGTACGGTCCATCGAAGGCCTGGGTCGAGCTGGAAGCGGCGATCTCGAACGACGAGGTCCAAGTCGTCGTCCGCGACCGAGGCCGCTGGCGGCCTCCCCGCGGTCGCGGTGGGCGAGGCCTTTTCGTGATCGAGGCATGCATGGGATCGGTCGAGATCGACCGGGGCGGCTCGGGCACGGAGGTTCGGATGCGTCGACCGGTCCGAACGAAGGTCGCTCCGTGAGCCGGCTCGCCGACCTCGCCGTGGAGGAGCAGGACGGCGCGGTGGTGGCCCGCGTCACCGGCGAGATCGACCTGTCGAACGCGGCGACGCTCGAGCGTTCCATGCTTGACGCGGTCCCGAACACCGCCGCGGGGATGGTCGTCGACCTGACGAGTGTGAGTTACCTGGACAGCGCCGGCATCCGCATGCTGGGCGAGATGGCCGAACGCCTCCGCTGGCGCGAGCAGCGGCTCGCCGTGGTGGCCCCGGAGGGGTCGCGGGTCCGCGGCGTCCTCACGATGGCCGGTGCCCGGGACGTGGTCGCGTTCGAGGACTCGTTCGACGCGGCGCTGCGAACGGTCGTCGGCGAGGGCTGACCCGCCCGTGGTAGAACCGCCACGACGCGAGCGAGGAGGGCAACGATGTCGAGCCGGACACCGAGCAGCGGGATCGTCAGCTTCGCCGCGGTGCTGTTCACGCTCGTGGGGATCCTCAACGCGATCCACGGGATGGCCGCGATCTTCAAGAAGGAGTACTTCGACGAGAGCTCGCTCCTGTACGAGAACCTCCAGGTGTGGGGCTGGATCTGGCTCGTCCTCGGCATCCTCCAGATCGGCGCCGCGTACCTGATCGTCGGGCGCGCCACGTCCGGGCGGACGCTCGGGATCTTCCTCGCGGGCGCCTCGGTGATCATCTCGTTCGCCTCGCTCGGCGCGCACCCGCTCGGGTCCACGCTGATCATCGCGCTGGACGTCCTCATCATCTGGGGGCTGACCACACGCGCGGAGCTGTTCGTCCCGGGCGGCATCGCCGACGACCCGAGGGCGCCCCGCCCCGAGCCGTCCGGCCGCCCCTACGCCTGAGGTCGACAGCCTGCCTGTTGCTGGCTCTGAGGGTCGGGATGCGCTCCGGCGCAATGGGTTGACGAAATCCGGGCTTGCGTCGGTCGCCCGCGCCGGTGCATAGTTCGAACCAGGACGTCCGAGCTACGACGCTCGGCGATGGACGGCGGCGCGACGCGGGCACGCGCCGCCGTCTCCTATTCGGGGGGCTACCATCCGGTCGCCCCCAGCCTCGGTTGCTACCCTGTCGAACTCCGGGCGCGTAGCTCAGCGGGAGAGCGCTCGCCTCACACGCGAGAGGTCGCAGGTTCAAAACCTGCCGCGCCCACCCGGCCGCAGCACGATGCTGTCCGAGGGGAGAGCAGATGTCCGCAACCAACGAGATCGCGCCGCCCGAGGCTCGGACCGGGATCGCGGCGCGCGCCGTCGGGCTCAGCAAGGTCTACGGCGAGGGTGACGCAGCCGTCCGGGCGCTCGACGACGTCTCGGTCGATTTCGAGCGCGCGAGGTTCACCGCGATCATGGGGCCGTCGGGGTCCGGCAAGTCGACCCTCCTGCACTGCATGGCCGGCCTCGACACCCCGACGTCCGGCCAGGTCTTCATCGGCGACGTGGACCTCACGATGCTCTCGGAGAAGGCCCTCACGCTCCTGCGCCGGCAGAAGGTCGGCTTCGTCTTCCAGGCCTACAACCTCGTGCCCACGCTCACTGCCCGGGAGAACATCACGCTCCCGCTCGACATCGCGGGGGAGGACCCGGACCAGGCCTGGTTCGATCAGGTGGTCGACACGACCGGGATCCGGGACCGCCTCTCGCACCGGCCGATGGAGCTCTCGGGCGGACAGCAGCAGCGGGTCGCCAGTGCGCGGGCCCTCGTCAGCAAGCCCGAGATCGTGTTCGCCGACGAGCCCACCGGGAACCTGGACTCGAAGGCGGGGCAGGAGATCCTCGCCTTTCTCCGGGCGGCCGTGAAGGACCACGATCAGACGATCGTGATGGTGACGCACGACGCGTCGGCGGCGAGCTTCGCCGACAGGATCGTGTTCCTCGGCGACGGCAAGGTCGTGGACGAGATGCTGGAGCCGACGACGGAACGCGTGCTCGACCGCCTGAAGTCGCTGGAGGGCTGAGCGTGTTCCGCGCCGCGATCCGCAGCCTCCTCGCGAGGAAGGTCCGGCTGCTGCTCACCGGCCTGTCGGTGGTGCTCGGGGTCGGGTTCATGGCGGGGACGTTCGTGCTCACCGACACGATGACCCGGGCGTTCAACGACCTGTTCGAGAGCACGTATTCGCAGATCGACGTGCTCGTCCGCAGCGAGAACGCGTTCACCGCGCAGACGAGCAGCCTCGATGAGCGCGAGTCGATCCCCGAGTCCGTGCTGCAGGAGGTGGAGGCCGTCCCCGGTGTCGCGAGGGCCGTCGGCGACGTCCTCGGCTACGCGCAGATCGTCGACCCCACGACCGGGGATGTGATCGGGACCTTCGGGCCGCCGACCGCGGCCTCCGGATGGAACGACCTGAACGGGTTCACGCTCGAGCCGGGCGGCTCGCCGCCGCAGGGTCCCGACCAGGTCGTGATCGACGCCGACACGGCCGAGACCGCCGGCATCTCGGTCGGCGACCGGGTACGGATCCTGTTCCAGGGCCCGCCCGGTGAGTTCGACGTCGTGGGGATCGCGCGCTACGGGGACGGCGGGTCCATATTCGGCGCCACGTGGGCGCTGTTCGACCTGCCGACGGCGCAGCAGCTGCTCGGCAAGGAGGGCGAGCTCGACTCGATCTCCGTCGTAGCCGACGAGGGCGTCTCCGGGATCGAGTTGCAAGGCCGGATCGCGGAGGTCCTGCCCCCGGGCGCCGAGGCGGTGACCGCCGCGACCGTCACCTCGGAGGCGCAGGACCAGATCAGCACGGGGCTCGGGTTCCTTCGGACCGCGTTCCTCGTGTTCGCGTTCGTTGCACTGTTCGTCGGCGCGTTCATCATCTTCAACACGTTCGCGATCATCGTCGCGCAGCGGACCCGGGAGCTCGCGCTGTTCCGTGCCCTCGGTGCGAGCGGGCGCCAGGTGATGACCTCCGTGCTGGTCGAGGCCGTGGTGATCGGCATCCTGTCCTCGCTGATCGGGGTCCTCGTCGGGATCGGGATCGCGTTCCTGCTGCAGTCCGCGCTGAACGCGGCCGGGTTCGTGATCCCGTCGTCGGGAACGGCGATCCTGCCCCGGACCTTCATCGTCTCGATCCTCGTCGGGACGATCGTCACGGTGGTGGCCGCCCTCGTGCCGGCCCGCCGGGCGGCTCGCGTCGCGCCGATCGAGGCCCTGCGCGAGGCGCAGGACCGTCCAGGCCGCTCGCTGCGGTTCCGGATCGTCTCGGGCGCCGTCGTCCTGGCGCTCGGCGTGCTCCCACTGCTGTACGGCCTGTTCGGGCGGCCGGACAACGCCTTGCAATTCGTCGGCATCGGCGTCGCACTCACCTTCGTCGGCGTGGCGATGCTCACGCCGCTGTTCGCCCGGCCCATGGCGGGCACCCTGGGGCTTCCGATCCGCCGCACCGGGGTGCCCGGGAAGCTCGGCCGAGAGAACTCGATGCGGAACCCGCGCCGGACGGCCGCGACCGCCTCGGCGCTCATGATCGGGCTCGGGCTCGTCGTGTTCGTCGCGGTGTTCGGCGCCTCGGCGAAGGCCTCGACCACGGTCGTCCTCGAGCGCACGTTGAAGGCGGACTTCATCCTGACCTCGCCGACGTTCACCGGCTTCAGCACCTCGGCCGCCGAGGACCTGCGGACGGTGGAGGGCGTCGAGACGGTCTCGGAGGTCCGCCAGGCCGAGGCCAAGGTGGACGGCGGGACCGTGTTCATGACCGGGATCGATCCGGAGACGTTCGACTCGGTCTCCGAGATGGGCGTCCTCGAGGGTTCGGTCAGCGACCTCGGGGCGCCGAACGCGATCGCGGTCCACCAGGACGTCGCCGCGAACGAGGGATGGGGGATCGGCGACACGGTCACGGTCGAGTGGCCCGCGACCGGCGAGGTGGACCTCGAGGTCGCGGTGATCTACGAGGAGAACGGGTTGGTCGGCGACTGGGTGACGTCGCTCGAGACCTACGACGCGAATGTCGCGCAGGTGCTCGACCTCTTCGTGCTCATCAAGGCCGAGCCGGGGGCCGACATCGCCGCGGTCCAGTCGGACCTCGAGTCGGCGCTCGAGACCTATCCGAACATCGACGTGCAGGACCAGGCCTCGTTCCGCGACATGTACGCGGACTTCCTCAACCAACTGCTGAACCTCGTCACGGCGCTGCTCCTGTTCGCGGTGATCATCGCGCTGTTCGGCGTGATGAACACGCTCTACCTCTCGATCTACGAACGCACCCGTGAGCTCGGGCTGCTGCGGGCCGTCGGGCTCACGCGCCGGCAGACGCGGTCGATGGTTCGATGGGAGGCCGTGATCATCTCGATCATGGGCGCGGTGCTCGGCGTCGTGATCGGCATCCTGTTCGGGGTGGCGCTCCAACAGGCGCTCGCGCCCGAGGGGTTCAGCGAGCTCGGGATCCCGGGCGGGCAGCTCGTCTTCTACGTGGTGTTCGCGGCCGTGCTCGGCGTCGTGTTCGCGATCTTCCCAGCGCGGCGCGCGGCCAAGCTCAACGTGCTGAACGCTATCTCGTACGAGTAGGTCGGCCCGCGTCCGGGCGGCCGATATCATGGCCGCCCATGCCGAAGCTCACGCGTGCCGACGGCACCACGACCGAGCTCCCCGACGGGGAGCCGGTCGGCTCCGTCTTGCCGCCCGAGGCGATCGCCGCGCGGGCGGAAGGGCGCCTGGTGGACCTGTCGTTCGTCCCGTCCGGCGAGGGCGAGGTCGCGCCGGTCCTGCCGAACGACGCCGACGGGCTCCACGTGCTGCGCCACTCGGCGGCGCACGTGATGGCGCAGGCGGTGTGCGACCTGTTCCCGGGCGCGAGGTACGCGATCGGCCCGCCCGTCGAGGACGGCTTCTACTACGACCTCGAGCTCCCCGGTCCGGTCTCCGAGACCGACCTGCCGAAGATCGAGGACCGGATGCGCGAGCTCGTGGACGCGGACCAGCCGTTCGTCCGCGAGGAACTCTCGCGCGCGGAGGCGCTCGAGCGATTCGCCGACCAGCCGTACAAGCGCGAGATCGTCGACACGCTCGAGGCGGGCGAGGTCGGCGGCGGCGAGACCGTCACCGTGTACCGGAACGACGGCTGGTCGGATCTCTGCCTCGGCCCGCACGTCCCGTCGACCGGCCGCCTCGGCGCCTTCAAGCTGACCAAACTCGCCGGCGCGTACTGGCGCGGCGACGAGACCCGCACGATGCTGACGAGGATCTACGGCACCGCATGGGCGACGCAGGACGATCTCGACGGGTACCTGCAGCGCCTCGAGGAGGCCGAGAAGCGCGACCACCGGCGGCTCGGCCGCGAGCTCGACCTGTTCTCGAGCCCGGACGAGCTCGGCCCCGGCCTGTGGATCTGGCACCCCAAGGGCGGGATTCTGCGGAGGCAGCTCGAGGACTTCGTGCGCGAGGTCCACGTCGCCGGCGGCTACGACCTGGTCCTGACGCCGCACATCGCCCGCTCGGTGCTCTGGGAGACGAGCGGCCATCTCGACAAGTACGGGGCGAACATGTACCCGCCGATGCAGACCGAGACCGGCGACTATTACGCGAAGCCGATGAACTGCCCGTTCCACGTGCTCGTCTACAAGTCGCAGACGCGGTCCTACCGCGATCTGCCGATGCGGCTCTCGGAGCTCGGTGCGGTGTATCGGCACGAGCGGGTGGGGACCCTCCACGGCCTGCTCCGGCTCCGCGGTCTCTCGATCGACGACGCCCACATCGTCTGCACGCCCGACCAGCTCGTCGACGAGATCCTGCGCGTCTTCGAGTTCACGCAGGCAGTGCACGCGACGTTCGGGTTTACCGATGCCGCGGTCGAGCTTTCGACCCTGCCGGGCGACACGATCGTAAGCCCCGAGATGGCCGAGCGGGCGACAGGCGCGCTCCGCGACGCCCTCGAGCGGAGCGGGCTCGAGTACCGGGTGGCCGAGGGCGAGGGATCTTTCTACGGCCCGAAGGTCGACTTCCACTTCCGCGACGCGATCGGGCGATTGTGGCAGCTCACGACCGTGCAGTGCGACTTCGGCCTGCCGGACCGGTTCGAGATGGAGTACGTGGGCGAGGACAACCAGCGCCACCGGCCGGTGATGATCCATCGTGCGATCCTCGGCTCTCTCGAGCGGTTCACCGCGGTCCTGATCGAGCACTACGCGGGTGCGTTCCCGCTCTGGCTCACGCCGGAGCAGGTCCGGCTCGTCCCGGTCGCGGACCGGCACGTCGAGCATGCGCGCGGGCTCGCGGCGCGCCTCCGCGAGGCGGGCCTGCGTCCGTTTGTCGACGAGAGCGGCGAGACCGTGGGCAAGAAGGTCCGCTCGGCGCAGGTCGCGAAGGCGCCCTACGTGCTCGTGATCGGCGACCGGGAGATCGAGTCGGGCGAGCTCACGGTCAGAGACCGCGAGGGGACCGAGACCAAGGGCGTGGCGTTCGACGCGTTCGCCGCGGCGCTCGTCGAGGAGGCGGGCACCCGGCGGCTCACCCAGTCGGTGTTCTGACGGAGGTGGAACGCATCTGGTCGCCGTGGCGGATGGAGTACATCGAGGCCGCCAAGCGGGCGACCGACGACGAAGGCTGCATCTTCTGCGACCTGCCGGCCGAGGACGACGACGAGCGGACGAAGATCCTCTCGCGCGGCGAGCTCGCGTTCGTGATCCTGAACTCGTTCCCGTACAACCCGGGGCACCTGATGGTGGCGCCGTTCCGGCACGTCGGGGAGTTCGGGGCGCTCGAGGCGGAGGAGCTCGCGGAGGTCGACGCGCTCGTCGCGCGTTCGATCCGGGTGCTCGACGATGAGATGCAGCCGCACGGCTACAACCTCGGGATGAACCTGGGTCGCGTCGCGGGCGCGGGGATCCCCGGCCACGTGCACTGGCACGTCGTGCCGCGGTGGAACGGCGACACGAACTTCATGCCGGTCGTCGGTCAGACGCGCGTGCTGCCCGAGCTGCTCGAGGAGACCGGCGCGCGGTTGCGGCCGCGGTTCGAGGAGGCGCGATGACGGGGTCGCGGTTCGTCGATGTTGAGGGCGGCCGGCTCTACGTCGAGGAGGCGGGCTCCGGCGACGCCGTGGTCTTCCTGCACCCGGGGCTCTGGGACTCGCGGACGTGGGACCCGCAGTTCGCCACGTTCGCCGAGCGGTACCGGGTGCTCCGGCTCGACGCGCGGGGGTACGGGCGCTCGAGCCGCCCGGAGCCCGGCGTCCCCTACTCGCACGCGCGGGACCTGCTCGCGGTGTTCGACGACGCCGGGATCGAACGCGCGGCGATCGTCGGCTGCTCGATGGGCGGCGCGACCGCGATCGACTTCACGATCGTCCATCCGGAGCGGGTCGCGGCGCTCGTGCTCGCCGCAGCGGGCCCGAGCGGCTTCGAGGGGACGCCGGAGCAGGAGGCCGACTGGGAGGCGTGGTGGACCGAGCACGACGCGCCGGTCGACGCGGCGGTCGAGGCCGGCGACCTCGAGCGGGCGCAGGACCTCCGGCTCTCGACGATGTGGGCGCGGCTGGGCACCGGCGACGAGGGCGGACGGAGGATCCGGGACATCGCGTTCGACAACCTGCACGAGCTCACGATGGACGAGAGCGCGCAGGAGCAGCTCGACCCGCCGGCGTTCGAGCGGCTCGGAGAGATCTCGGTGCCGACGCTCGTCCTACCCGCCGATCACGACCCGCCCGAGATGGAGCCGATCGCGGTGGCGCTCGCCGAACGGATCCCGAACGCCCGGCTCGTTCGGATCCCCGAGACGGACCACGTGATCAACCTGCGGCGGCCCGAGGAGTTCGATCGGGTGGTGCTGAGGTTCCTCGCCGAGGTCCTCTGACTTGGTTTGTCCAACAAGTGTTGAGCGCAGGCGTTCCCTCACCACGCCAGATGTCATGTTGATTGACGGCCCTTGCCAGGATTCCTCCACGCTGGTTTGGTGGCGCTTGGCGAACTCGCCGAGGAGAGCAGATGAGCCGCACGAGACACGACGTCCGTTCGGCCGTTCCGCTTCTACTCGAGTTGGTGATTGGGATGTGCATAGTCCCCGCCTCCGTCGGTCAGGCCACCGTCTCCACTAGAGTTCAGTTGTCGACCAGAAGGTGGGTCTCGTACTGGACCCACCCGATGGCGCTGAACCGAAGGTCACGGGTGAAGACGCGGTGGAGATTGCCTGGCGTGAAGAAGGCGCAGCCGGAGATCCGACGAGCGTGAAGGCCACGCTCGCTCTCTTTACTTGGGGTGACGCATTCCAGCGGACGCTCGTATGGGTAGTGACCTATGAGGGAGCGTGCGTCATCCGACAGGGACCTCCGGGTAACAAGTTCGAGTGTGTTGAGCAACCATTCCACACACTCATCGATGCGACGACGGGCCAATATTTGGCCTCGAACAGCAGCGGAATGTAAGGATGGAACAACGGTAGAACGTGGGGTTCTGACCTACTTCTTCGCTTCTTCCTTCTCCTGCTGCGCCGCCGCGATGACCTTCTCCGCGAGGTGGTTCGGGACCTCCTCGTAGTGCGAGAACTTCATCGAGAACGCCGCCCGCCCGCCGGTCATGGAGCGCAGGTCGATCGAGTAGCGCGCCACCTCGGCCTGCGGCACGAGGGCCTTCACGCGCTGCTTGCCGGCGCCGGCCGACTCCATGCCCTGGATCTTGGCGCGCTTGGAGTTCAGGTCGCCCATGATGTCGCCCGTGTGGGACTCGGGCACCACCACTTCGACCTCGACGATCGGCTCGAGCAGGACAACGCCCGCCTGCTGTGCCGCGTCCTTGAGCGCGAGCGAGCCAGCGAGTTGGAACGCCATGTCGGACGAGTCCACCGAGTGGAACTTGCCATCCACGAGCGTGCACCGGATGTCCACCATCGGGTTCCCGCTGATCACGCCGCCGGACATCGTCTTCACGATCCCTTTCTCGACCGAGCCGATGAACTGGTTGGGGATCGCGCCGCCGAAGATCTTGTCGACGTACTCGAACCCCTCGCCGCGCGGGAGCGGCTCGACCTCGATGTTGCAGACCGCGTACTGGCCGTGACCGCCGGTCTGCTTCACGTG
>Ga0075430_100003463_pt1 | contig 13208 bp, 11 predicted proteins | sample RhiMetdeltSRZDD4_FD_75294 | JGI IMG/M metagenome (GOLD analysis project Ga0075430, IMG submission 75294) | Populus rhizosphere microbial communities from Tennessee, USA - Rhizosphere MetaG P. deltoides SRZDD4 | ecosystem: Host-associated > Plants > Roots > Rhizosphere > Soil | place: USA... | reverse complement strand
AGCAGGTGCTCGACTTCGCCGGGTCACGTTGAACGCCCAGTCAGAATGAGTACGATCGTGCTCACTCAACGACTCGGTGATACTCACTGCCAAACCGTCTGGTGCGGCTGTTAACCGGAGGGCTCCGGAGAGCTACCGAAGGTGTGTCTGGAAAAATGTCAGCACTTTCTCGTAGACCTGATTCCAGGGCAAAGTGTTGTGGTCCGCCCCTTGATACGAGAAGAACTCCACGCTCCGGCCGAGTCCTTTTAGCTTCGTCGCCAGCAGAACGGAGTCGTTGTACGGCACCACGGAATCTTGCGTGCCGTGCTGCAGGAGGATTGGCACCGTCAGGCGACTGGCCTGGTCCAGAATGGTCGGGTTCGCGCCCGATGAGGTCCGCGCCGCAATAGCGGACACCGCGCGCACACTCCGACGAGTTGCTTCGCGAAGTGCCAATCGTGCTCCAAGCGAAAATCCATTGATTGCCACCGCGCCTGATTTCACGTACCCAGAGGTGTTCAGGTACTCGAGCGACGTGTCGATGTCACCGACGTCGATGAAGCCTGGACTCGATGCCCGGTAATCGACGTCGAGTGCAACATATCCGGCCCGTGCAAACCACTCCAGGAACTCGACGTTGTTGGCGACTGTGTCCCCTGATCCATGTAAGTGAAGCACGGCCGGAAACGGTCCGTCGCCCACCGGCCGAACCATGATGCCTCGGCTCCCGGACCCGGTGGTGATCTCCACCTTGGCGATAGGTGCTCGTTGCGCAAATGACGAGGCAGGAGCGGTCAGCAGGATCAGGATGGCGATGGCTGCCCTGATGCAAGGGCTCGTTGCGTGTTTTGCCATTGAGTTGAGATTCTAGAGTCACCCGAACGGTTGCGAAAGTAACAAATCGACCGCACATGACAACGAGCGCCGTGAGAGGCAATTCAGCGCAACCGGTGCGCAGCATGATGCCGGACGCACCTTCAGACTCGGCGTGCGCGGCGGACCTGAAGGTCCGCCCTACGTACTGGTAATTTCAGAGCGAAGGGAAGCTTATCGGCCTGGCGTGCGCCTTTGAGCAGGCGACGAAACCGCGGGTACCGCCGCCGGCGTTTCCGGAGCCGCGCCAGACTCGAGGCGCTCTTCGTGGGCGGCCGGCACGACGCTGACACCCTCCGGCTCGGTCCCGCTGATGAAGGCCTCGGTCGCGCCGTTCTGAAGCGTCGCGAACACGATGTTGCCAGGTGCATCGAAGGTCGGCGGTTTCTTGCGGTCGCCGTACTTGTCGATGTAGCCGCGCATGAAGTCCATCCAGATCGGCAGCGCGGCAACGGCCCCGGTTTCGTTCGGGCCGAGCGGCCGTTTCTCGTCGTAGCCCACCCACACGCCAACGGTGATGTTGGGGTCGAACCCGATGAACCAGGCGTCGGTGTACTCGTCCATCGTGCCCGTCTTGCCGGCCAGGGGCCAGTTGAGCGATGCCGCCGCGGCGCCGGTGCCGTGAAGGACCACGCCTCGGAGCAGGTTTGTCATCACGAACGCGGTGTCCGCCCTGATCGCCTCATGGGGCTCGGGCCGGTTCTCCAGCAGCACGCTTCCCTCGCGGTCCGTGATGCTGACGATCGAGTAGGGCGCCATACGTACGCCCTGGTTCGGAAACGCCGTGTATGCGCTTGTCACATCGACCAGCGTGGCTTCCGCGGATCCAAGTGCCAGCGACAAATACGGCGGTAGATTCGCCGGAAAGCCGAAACGCGTGGCGTAACGAATCACGGTGTCGGTGCCGAGTTCGGCGAGCGCCTTAACCGCCGGGATGTTGCGAGAGTCCTCGAGCGCGCGGCGCAATGTGATTGGGCCCTCGAATTTCCGGTCGTAGTTCAGCGGTGCGTAGGGTGGCTGGTTCGGCCCGGCCGGATATGAGATGGGCTCATCGACGAACGTCGACACGGGCGTATACCCCTGATCGATCGCGGCCGTGTAGATGATGGGTTTGAACGACGAGCCCATCTGCCGGCGAGCCTGCGTCGCCCTGTTGAACTTGCTCGTGACGAAGTCGAAACCACCTGTCATCGCGCGGATCTGGCCCGTGGAGTTGTCGATCGCGAGAAGCGCGCCCTGGACGACGGGCGTCTGCTCGAGCGCGATCGTCTGAGGCAGGCCACCAGAGATCGTTCGCGCCTCGACCTCAATCAGATCGCCAACCTTGAAGAGATCTCCCGCCGTCGTCCTGCGCGTCCACGCAAACGCCGCTCGGGGAAGGTCCAGCTCGCGTGTGCCCACGCGAACTCGCGCGGCGCCATTACCAACCGTGACCGATGTCACGAGTGCGGGGACGACATCGCCGGCCAGGATTGGCCTGGTCCATCGTGGATCCGAAAACTGCGCGAGCGTCCGGTTCTCGGCCAGCACGTTACGTTTCGGCTTGCGGTACACACCGCGTCGCTTGTCGAGTCGTCTCAGACCCCGGTCGAGCGCGCGGTTTGCTGCTTCCTGCAGCGTCCAGTCGAGGGTGGTCTGCACCGAGAGCCCCGACTCGTACAGCGCCTTCGCACCATATTTCTGTTCGAGCACCTTGCGAACGTCCTCGGCGAAATACGGTGCCATCGAACGTTCTGGCGACGGCTGGCCTCGGAGGACGAGCGGTCGCGCCGAGGCATCTCGAGCCTCGTCGGCCGAAATCATCTGTTCAGTGGCCATGCGGCCGATGACGTAGTTCCGTCGCGCGAGCGCCCGCCGTGGATCTACGAAGGGGCTGAGACGCTCGGGAGCCTGGATGATGGCCGCGATGGTGGCAGCTTCCTCTGTGGTCAGCTCCTTTGCCGTCTTGTCGAAATAGAGGTGTGCGGCCGCCTCGACGCCATACGCACCGTGGCCGAAGTAAATCTGATTCGCGTAGAGCGTGAAGATCTCGCGTTTGGTATAGCGCTTCTCGATCTGGATCGCGATGACCGCTTCCTTGATCTTGCGTTCAACGGTCTTTTCGAACCCGATCGGGAAGAGATTCCGCGCGAGCTGTTGCGTGAGCGTGCTCGCTCCGGCGCGCTCGCCCAGCAAGACATCCTTCGCCACCGTCACCAGGATGCGCGACATGCTGAGCCCGAAATGCTGATTGAAGTCCGCGTCTTCGGTGGCGAGGATGGCGCTTCGAAGCGCCGGGGCGATGTCGTCGTACTGGATGACGACGCGGCGCTCGGTGGCAAACTCGCCCACTACCTGGCCGTCGCGCGCGAGCAGACGGGTAATCGTGTTGGGCTTGTAGTCATCGAGGGCGCTGATGGTGGGAAGGTCGTCGGAGTACGCGAAGAGCACGCCGCTGACCGTCCCTGCCGCCGCCGCGGTCACCAGCAGGGCGACGATGCCCGCCTGGCGAGCCAGGCGCACGCCCAGCGTGGCGCGAGGCCGCGGGGCAGACGGAGCCGGGCGATTTGGGGCCATAGGTGGCCAGTATAAGGGGTTAGGGACTGGCGACAGCACCTGGCGACCAAGTCGAGCTTGACGATATCACGCTCAGATTTAATAATTGAACGAAGCTCAGTATTTACCCTGCAGCCACATTTCCTTCCCGCATCGAGGACGCGTTTCACATGAGCAAAATCATCGGTATCGATCTTGGGACCACCAACTCCGTTGTCGCGGTGATGGAGGGCGGTGAGCCCGTGGTCATCACCAACCCGGAAGGCAGCCGCCTGACCCCGTCGGTGGTCGCGTTCACGAAGACGGGCGAGCGGCTGGTCGGCCAGGTTGCCAAGCGACAGGCTGTCACCAATCCGGAGAACACCATCTTTTCCATCAAGCGCTTCATGGGGCGCCGCTTCACCGAAGTGAGCGAAGAAATGAAGATGGTGCCGTACACCGTCGGCTCGGCCAGCAACGGTGACGTGCGCATCAAGATTGGCAACGACGAGTACGCACCGCCGCAGATTTCCGCGATGGTGCTGCAGAAGCTGAAGCAGGCGGCTGAGGAATATCTGGGCCAGGCCGTCAGCAAAGCCGTCATCACCGTGCCCGCGTACTTCAACGACGCCCAGCGACAAGCCACGAAGGAGGCCGGCAAGATTGCGGGTCTCGAGGTGATGCGTATCGTCAACGAGCCGACGGCCGCTGCGCTGGCCTACGGACTCGACAAGAAGAAGGACGAGACGATCGCCGTGTACGACTTTGGCGGCGGCACCTTCGACATTTCCATCCTCGAAGTGGGGGAGGGTGTTGTCGAGGTCAAGGCCACCAACGGGGACACGCATCTGGGTGGCGACAACCTCGACCAGCGCATCATCGAGTGGATCGCCGCCGAGTTCAAGAAGAGCGACGGCATCGACCTCAGCAAGGATCGGATGGCGCTCCAGCGCCTTCGTGAGGCGGCGGAGAAGGCCAAGATGGAGCTCTCCACCGTGATGGAGACCGACATCAACCTCCCCTTCATCACAGCCGATCAGAGCGGACCGAAACACCTGCAGATGAAGTTGACGCGGGCGCGATTTGAGCAGCTCGTGGAGGACCTGCTGCAGAAGACCGTTGAGCCGACGCGAAAGGCCCTGGCCGACGCCGGCATCGATCGCTCGAAGATCGATGAGGTCGTACTCGTGGGCGGCTCGACGCGCATTCCACGCGTCCAGCAGATCGTCAAGGATCTCTTCGGCAAGGATCCGCACAAGGGCGTCAATCCAGACGAGGTCGTCGCCATTGGCGCCGGCATTCAGGCGGGTGTGCTCGCTGGGGAAGTCAAAGACCTGCTTCTCCTCGACGTCACGCCGCTGTCGCTGGGGATTGAGACGCTTGGCGGCGTGATGACCGCGCTGATTCAGCGCAACACCACCATCCCGACACGAAAGAGCGAGACGTTCTCAACGGCGGCCGACAATCAGACGAGCGTCGAGGTGCACGTCGTCCAGGGCGAACGTCCGCTGGCGCGTGATAACCGGACGCTGGGGCGCTTTCAGCTCGTGGGTATTCCCCCGGCGCCGCGCGGTGTCCCACAAGTCGAAGTGACCTTCGACATCGACGCCAACGGCATCGTCAACGTGTCGGCGAAGGACATGGGCACGGGCAAGGAACAGAAGATCACCATTACCGCATCGAGCGGCCTCAGCAAGGACGAGGTCGATCAGATGATGCGCGATGCCGAGGCGCACGCGGAAGAAGACAAGAAGCGGAAAGAAGAAATCGAGGTCCGCAACAAAGCCGATCAGTCTCTGTACGCAGCCGAGAAGATGCTGCAGGACACCGGCGGCAAGCTCCAGGCCGACGATAAGGCTGCGGTTGAAAGCGCCATCGAGGCGCTCAAGTCGGCTATTTCCGGCAACGATGCGGAGGCGATGAACCGCGCCATGGAACAGTTGACCCAGGCGCAGCACAAGGCGGCGGAAGCGCTCTACAAATCCGGCGCGGCCGCTCAAGGCGGTGAGGGCCAGGAGGGCGCCGCCAATGCGGGCGCTGGTTCGCAGGGCAGTCAAGGCGCGCCGGGTGATGTCATCGACGCAGAAGTGGTGGACGAGGAGAAGAAGTAGTCGCGTCGGTCGCGCGACGGGATGAAGCATGGATCTGTTCGTAGTCCTCGGACTGCGGTACGGGGCGAGCGAGGGTGAAATCAAACGCGCCTATCGTCGCCTGGCTCGCCGGTATCACCCGGACATCAATCCGGGTGACCGCGAGTCTGCGGACCGGTTTCGCCTGATCCTCGAGGCGTACGAGACGTTGACCGATCCCGACCGTCGTTCACGATACGAATCAGGTACGCCAGTCGCTGACTCGGCGCCCACACGGACCACGGGTTTCGAGGGTTTTGATTTCTCCACACGCGCGGTGGACTACTCGGCGACGTTCGGTGATCTCTTCGCCGAGGTTCTGAGCGAGCGGGCGGCGCGTCCTCAAGACGGGGGACGCGGAGCTGACCTGCACCAGCAGGTCGAGCTTACGTTCGGCGAGGCGCTCACTGGTGTTGTGCGGTTGCTGACCGTGACCAGGCACGACTCCTGCGCCGCGTGCGCGGGCACCGGACGGACGCAAGGCGTCACGCGTGCGTGCGCGGCATGCGGCGGGTCTGGCGCGGTGCAGGCGGCTCGGGGACACATGATTTTTTCCCAGGCGTGCCGTTCTTGCGATGGGCGAGGCATGGCGCAGGCTCGGGTGTGTAGCGTGTGCGGAGGTGCCGGCAAAGAGACTCGCGCTGAGTCGATTTCCATTCGCATTCCTGCCGGCGTCGCCGACGGTGAGCGCGTGCGCGTTGCGGGAAAGGGCCATGCCGGCATGGCTGGCGCCGCTCCAGGGGACCTCTACGTGGCCGTCAAGGTGATGCCCGACGAGCGTTTTCGGCGCGAGGGTGATGATCTCCACGTCGTGTTGCCCATCGCCGTCCACGAAGCGGCGCTCGGCGCCCGCGTGGCCATCACGGCTCCAGACGGTCCCGTAAAGGTCACCGTCCCGCCGGGTACGCAGTCAGGTCAGCGGGTCCGTCTTCGCGAACGCGGCGCGACGTCGACACGTACCGGGCAGCGCGGCGACCTCGTGGTGGAAGTGCGTCTGATGCTGCCCGCGATGCTCGACGAGCGATCCCAGGAACTGCTGCGCGAGTTCGGCCGGCTGAACGGCGACAACGTACGGGAGCGCTGGTAATGGCAAAGCGCACTGAACGCGGCAAGGGCTACTACATGATTAGCGCCGTGTCGCAGAAGTACAACATCCATCCGCAGACGCTGCGCCTCTACGAACGGGAAGGATTGCTCAAACCGTCACGCACGGAAGGAAACACGCGCCTCTACTCCGATGAGGACCTGGAACAGCTCGAGACGATTTTGTCGCTCACGCGGGATCTGGGCGTGAATCTTGCCGGCGTCGAGATCATCATGAACATGCGGCGCAAGATCGAGCAGATGCAGTCGGAGGTCAACGAATTCATGGACTACGTGAAGCGGGAACTGGCGCGCGGCATCGACGATTGGGAACAGAGACTGGGCACGGCGATCGTCAAGTCGTCGCCCACCGACCTCGTCAGGCGATCGACCGAATCCGCCGAGGGCGGCGACAAACCACGTACGTAGGCCGGGTCTTTAGACCCGGCGTGAATCCACGAATAAATTTTCACGATCAGCCGCGCGATCGTCAGCGGACCTTGGTGTAGGATCACTCGTGCCCTGCGACATCTGCAACGCCACTGGATGGAAGACCGTGGAAACCGATGGCGTCTCGCGAGTCACCCGCTGCGAATGCTGGCACCAGCAGACAACCGAGCGCTCGATCTCGAGCGCACGCATTCAGAAGCGATACGCACACTGTGAGCTGAGCAACTTCGAACAGAACGGCGATTCGTTGCGCGACGCGTATCGCAAGGCGGTGCGCTTCGTCGAGCAGTTCCCGGTGGTCGACAAGGGGCTCCTCTTCATGGGCGAGAACGGTGTGGGGAAGACCCACCTCGCGGTCGCCATCCTCAAGGCCGTGATTCGAACGAAACGGATCCAGGGCTACTTCTACGAAACGGGTGAACTGCTCAAGCTTGTCCGCAACACCTACGCCTCGGATACCAACGAGATGGACGTGCTGAAGCCCGTGCTCGAAGCCGACCTGCTTGTGCTCGACGATCTTGGCGTCGAGAAGACGTCAGAATGGGTGCAGGAGACGCTCGGCCACGTCGTCAACATCCGCTACAGCGAGCGCCGTCCCACCGTTTTCACAACAAATCTCGAAGACTTTCCGGACTCAACACATCCCAAGTCGCTGCTGTTTCGCCTGGGGCCTCGGACGCGGTCGCGCCTCTTCGAGATGTGTCACTGGGTGAGGATGGAAGGTGTCGATAGTCGCGAGGTCGGTGGTCCGAATGCAACGCCCGAAGCCATCGAGCGCTTTGAGAAGAAGTCGCCGCTGTCGCCCAAGAACCGCGACCGTGCCCGAGGCACGTTGCCGGTCCGTTCTGGCGGTCAGGCACGAGCCCACTTTCCTCCAAAGGACGGCAAGGGCGACCTCAAGTGGCCGGGCGGCCGCGCCGGCAGCTAGTCCTCAGTCAAGCAATTCCTAAGTCAATAGTGTCCCTCGGTCTCTACGTTCACATCCCGTTCTGCGCCGCAATCTGCAACTACTGCAACTTCAACCGGGGCCTGTTCGATAGCGACCTGAAGACACGCTACGTGAGCGCTTTGCTCACGGAAATCAGGCGCGCTGGCGACGGTGCGGCCGCCGATACGATCTTCTTCGGGGGCGGCACGCCGTCGCTCCTCGAACCCGACGAGATTGCCGCCGTCATCGATGCATGCCGTCTCGGCTTCAACGTTGCCTCCGACGCCGAGGTAACGCTCGAGGCCAATCCCGAAACCGTCACCCAGAAGCGGCTCGAAGCCTACCGGATGGCGGGAATCAATCGTGTCAGTTTCGGTGTCCAATCCTTCAGAGACGATGAACTGGTTCGGCTGAGCCGATTGCACTCAGCGCGCCGGGCGTCGGACGTTGTAGCTGAGGCGCGTCACGCCGGGTTCGACAACGTCTCGCTCGACCTGATGATGTGGTTGCCGGAGCAGTCGGTCGCGAGTTGGCTCGAGTCGGTTCACCGGCTGGCCGACCTCAAACCGGATCACGCGTCGATGTATTTGCTGGAGCTGTACCCGAATGCGCCCCTGAAAGAGGACATGGCACGGGCGCATTGGTCCCTTGCGCCCGACGATGACGCGGCGGAGATGTATTTGCAGGGACTGCAGGTGCTGGATGAGGCGGGCTACGAACAGTATGAGATTTCGAACGTCTCGCGTCCCGGGCGCGCCTCGCGGCACAATCTAAAGTACTGGTCCGACGGCGAATGGCTTGGATTCGGGTGCGGCGCGCATTCCACGCGGGCCGGCGAACGTTGGAAAAATCGGGCTGCGACGCTCGAATACGTGAACGCCGTCGTCGAAGGGACGCCGCTCGTGGCTGAGCGCCGGGTGCTGTCCAGGGACGAACAGCTCGAGGAGGCGATGTTCACGGGACTGCGCTTGAATGCGGGGCTTGATATTGTGGCGATTGGCGCCCGCTACGACATAGATGTCTGGGAGACTTACGGGGACGCATTGACGCCATTCGCAGAAGCCGGGCTCTTGATCTATGATGGCGCCCGGCTGCGACTGACTCGGCAGGGGATGCTCCTCGCGAACGAAGTCATGGCTGTTTTTATCGATTTCCACGGTAACACCGGAAATACTGTACGGTAAAGTAACCGCCTTTTCGAGGAGCTTGAACATGCGACGACTGTCCGGAGTGCTACTGGCTGGGGCGATCTTCATGCTGCCGGCAATTTCGCAGAACCTTGGCAGCGCGAACGCGCAGCAGGCTGCGGCACCGCAGAAGTTCACGATGGAAGGCGACCTCGCCATCTGGAGCGTCGCGGTCAAGCCTGACAAGACGGCGGACTACGAAGCGGTTCTCGCTGCGGTGAAGGACGCCTTAGCCAAATCGGAGCGGCCAGATGCGAAGCAGCAGGCCGCTGGTTGGAAGGTCATTAAGCTCGCGCAGCCGGCCAATGGGAATGTGGTCTACACGCACATCATCACGCCAGTGCCAGGGGCAGACTATTCGCCCCTTCAGGTGATTTACGAGGTCGTAAAGGATCCAGCGGCGCAGCGCGCGTTGTACGACAAATATCGTGACGCGTTCGCAGCCAATCTCGGCTTGAGTTCAGGCAAGGTGGCGGCCGACTTCTCGAAGTAGTTCCGCGTCGGATTTTTCGTGAGAGCCGCAGTGACGCGACGTCGCTGCGGCTCTTTCTATTTTCATTCGTGTGTGTAGATCTTTATTCGGGTACGTAGTACGTAGGCCGGGTCTTGAGGCCCGGCGTGCCAAATTGTCGTACGTAGGCCGGGTCTTGAGACCCGGCATGCCAAATTGTCGTACGTAGGCCGGGTCTTGAGGCCCGGCGTGCCAAATTGTCGTACGTAGGCCGGGTCTTTAGACCCGGCGACGTGCGATGCGATGGAGGCGACCGCGCGGGATGTGAGCTGCGGTTCGGCCTCCGATCGGACGTCGTGGAAAACTCACGCGCTGCGCGCTCAGTTTACCCACTGCCGCTCGTCACGACGCCGATAGTCGGCCCTCACCGCAACCCACATCCCACGCGGTCGTGTGTGGCTCGATGCGTCGGAACACGTTGTCGTACGTAGGCCGGGTCTTGAGACCCGGCGTGCCAAATTGTCGTACGTAGGCCGGGTCTTTAGACCCGGCGACGTGCGGATGCGATGGTGCCGACCGCGCGGGAAGCAACCCGCGCGTGGCAGCGTCGTACGAACCGTCCGGTGCGGGTGCGTCCCGTCCCGCGCCGGGAGAGGACTTCCCGGCGCGCCAGCGTTCGTCCCCCTCTTCACTGCTTATATTGGTCGCCAGATCATGCCGGTGATTTCTTGACCGGAGGCGTTTCGCGGCTTCCAGAACGTGGGCGCGGCGGTTGCACGACTTCTTGCGTCGGCGGCGCTTCATCGTTGCGCATTTCGAGGAAAATTTCTGCGAGAGGGCAGTCACGAGAGCCAGAGTCTTTCGTTTCGGAGCGTATGAGCTCGACGCCGGCCGGCGACGGCTCACCCGTGCCCTGAAACACGTCGTACTGTCCCCGAGGCAGGTGTCGGTCCTCCTCATTCTCGTGGAGCGCGCCGGCGACCTTGTGCCGAAGGACACGATCGTCGAGCGAGCCTGGGGCGATACCGCCGTCACCGATAACAGCCTCGTGCAGATCATCCGCGCCCTCCGCCGCGCGCTCGGCAACCAGCCCGGCGGGGCGCCCTACATCGAAACACACACGAGAAGTGGCTACAGGTTCGTTGCACCGGTGAGCGAGGCTCATCAGGCCGTCTCGGGCGCTGAGATCGGCGCTTTGCTCGAGCCCTTTCTGGCCTTCGTGGACGGACGCGCGGCGCTCGAACGTCTCGACTGTGAAGGGGCGGCACGAGCACGTGACGCGTTCACCGAAATTCTGCGCGTCGAGCCGAGCCTCGTCGTCGCGCACGTTGGACTCGCGACCGCCTGCCTGCTTGGGTACGAATCAACGCGGGCCGACGCGGTACCGGACACAGGGTTGCTGGCACGCGCCGAAGAGCATGCGCGCGAGGGTTGCCGTCTGGATCCAGCGTCTGCGCACGCCTGGGGGACGTTTGCGCTGGTGCGCCATCGAGCAGGCGATGCTCGCGAAGCCGTGGCCGCCTCGCGAAAAGCGCTCACGCTCGACCCTGACGACTGGACGCATCATTTCCGGCTGGCGGCGGTGAGCTGGGGCAGTGAACGGCTTCGCGCCGCCAGACAGGCCCTCGCGCTTCGACCGGGGTTGGCGCTGGCACACTGGTTCGCGGCGACCGTGTTCGTGGCGCGGGGCGACCTCGATAGGGCCCGCGAGCACCTGTGTGAGGGCTCGGCGGCGCAGGACGCTCAGCAAGCGGACGGACGCTTCCGAGCCGCCGGTCTGCACTGGCTGCTCGGACTGGTACTCTTCGCTCAAGGCCGTGAAGACGATGCGCTGGCGGAGTTCCAGCGCGAGCTGGCGCTCGAGGACCTCGGACACGTGTACGGGCGCGAGGCCAGTGCGAATACGTTCTACGCGCTCGGAGCGCATCACGTTCGGGCTGGTCGTGAGGACGAAGCGACGTTCGCCTTTCGCGAAGCGTTGAAGCGCGTCCCGGGTCATGCGCTCGCCAGTTTGTGCGTGCCGCGCCGAAACGACGCGAACGCTGCCGTGTCTCCGGCATCTCTTCTGGGCCGCGTACCAGCGATCGCAATCGATGTCCTCGACAGCGTCGATACCGCCGTTGGCGCCGCGATCTGGTTGACCATGCAGGGACGGCACCAGGAGGCCACCGGCTTGTGCGTCGCCGCTCTGCATCGAGCGGCTCCAGGCTCATCCGGCTGGATCCTGCCCGTCGAGCCCATGTTGAACGTGTGGTCACGCAGAGAGCCCTGGATTCCAGCGCTGACGATCCTGCGCGAACGCGCATCGTAGATTGCGAGGATGCCGCGCTTGGGAGGCCTTGTTCTAGGCCGCGCCTTCAGGCGCCCGCGACGGCACGTGTTAATTCATCACAATTCATCACTGCTGGCATCACGACTTGGGCCGTGCCTCCAGACGACGATGTACGTCAAGGAGGTTGGCTATGACCAACAATCAGTCGATACGTTACGAAATGCTTCTTCGAGTCAGTAAGTTCGGTGACGACCATCAGGACGTGTTTCCATCCACCACCCTCGGCGGGCAGACGTTCGCTGTCGTCACGGAAGCGGCCAGGGAGCTTGGCGCGCAGGCGGTGTCAAAGGCGTCGGCATCGCACGAGGGTCGAAGCACCAGAGCGCAGTCGCGGGAGGCCCTGACGAGGCAGCTCGAGGCGATGGTGCGAAGCGCGCGGATGATTGCGCGCGATACGGCCGGGTTCGACGCGCGGTATCGCATGCCGCGTCCGCGCACGGACCAGGCGCTCCTGACGGCCGGGCGCGTGTTCGTCGAGGCGACCGAGCCGGTGAAGGATCGCTTCATCGAGTTCGGGATGCCGGTTGATTTCGTCGCGAGTCTCAAGACGCTCGTGGACGACTTCGACACCTCGCTCGCGGCGCTCGAGGTCGGGCGCGACGGCCACACCAAGGCGCGCGCCAGCATCGATGCCACGCTCGCGTCGGGCATCGAGGCGGTACAGAAGCTCGATGTCATCGTCACCAATCACTTTCAACACGATGCGGTGACGATGGCCGTGTGGAAGCGGGACCGACGGGTGGAGTACGCGCGTCGGGTCCGGAGGGTGACGGCGACACGCGTGCCGCTCGTCGCAGTGTCAGCCCCGACGCCAACCCCGACGGCAGCTCCGCCCGCTCCGAGCCCGGCACCTGGCACGGCGTTGGTACCGTCTGCGATACCACGCGAGTCCGCGGGTACGCCAGGTGAAGTGGAGGTGGCGTCATGAACGGCAACCGCGACGTTCATGTGTTTCAGGAGGTCGGTCGCCGCTATTGGCGGGTCACGCAGGAAGGGCGGCTGTTATCCCGACACCGGACGCAGGACACGGCCATCCAGGCCGGGCGCCGCGCGGCAAAGCGGGAGCGCACCGAACTCGTGACGCATGGTCGCAACGGCGAGATTCGGGCCAAGGACAGCTTCGGCCGGGAGAGTGCCGCACCCGACGGCGAGCGCTAATCGTGCACGTAATGCCGGAGACCGGACTGCGGTCCGGTCTCCGGTCAGTGTGACCTCATCAAACTCCTCCGTCTTGCGCGTACGACGCGACGGGGGCCGGCCTGTCATTGAAGGTGTTTCA
>Ga0075430_100003459_pt1 | contig 13216 bp, 12 predicted proteins | sample RhiMetdeltSRZDD4_FD_75294 | JGI IMG/M metagenome (GOLD analysis project Ga0075430, IMG submission 75294) | Populus rhizosphere microbial communities from Tennessee, USA - Rhizosphere MetaG P. deltoides SRZDD4 | ecosystem: Host-associated > Plants > Roots > Rhizosphere > Soil | place: USA... | reverse complement strand
GGGTTGGCGAGGATCTGTGTGGCGTGCACCTTCTGTGCGGTCGATGGTGCCAAGTACAGTTACCATCCAAGGTGCAGTTATCATCACTCGAGCCTGAGAAGACGCCCGACGAGCTGGACGACGACATACCGTTGTATGATCGAGCGGTGTTCACTCTCGATGAAGCTGGATACGGGCACTAGGATAGACCATGGAGAACCGGCTCTGCTTGCGCAGCCATTCGCCGGCGGCGGGCGAGAGCCAAGTCGTGAGCTGCTGGATGTTGCCGTGATGCTTGTTCAGGTCCCATTCGATGATCGGCTCGTGATGGGCCACCCGGTTGCGCAGCACGCGGATCGGCGTGAGCGGCCGCGTGAATGCCTACGGGCAAGTCCCTTGCCGTCCTCGCGCCGTGCCACCCGGTGCAGCATCTTCTGCCATAGAGTCTCGTAAGTGGGGCTGAGCATCGCGACCCAGAAGCCGAAGGTCAGCGCCGCGACGATGCGGCCAGGGCCGATCGGTCGCCGCAGCTCCAAGAGGCCCGCCTTGGCGTCTCCGAGCTGGCGGTGCTGGTTGGGCAGCACGAGCAATCCCGGCGTGTCGAACCAGTGCTCTCCCAATGCCTCCGACAGCACGGCATGGATGCGGTTGCGCAGCGCCACTTCCAGGACGTGCAAGGGCGTGTAGAGCGCTTCCGAGGCCGCCACGTTCAGCCGGTAAAGCTCCAAGGCGCGTCCGCGATCCCCACCCGCCCAGGCCAAGTAGCGCGCGAAGCGGTCGGTCGAGAGGATGCCTTCGAAGGCTACCGAGTCGAAATCTCCTTGCAAAATCCTCCCCTTAGACATATATCAGCTTCGGATACCCCGGTAGCGTCTCTGCGAAAGCATGCGCCCGGGGTAATTTTTTGTTCGAGGCCCGGCTGAACGGAAGCAGCCTCGATGCTGGGCGCTGGATGCCCGGTCTGGTTTAGGGCGGCAAGGTCTTCGATCGCCGCTCAGCCTGCTCGGTTTGACTTCACGCGTAGCCCAGCCGCTCCCGCACCGCCGCGGTCTCCTCGGCGATCACCGCCTCCTCCTCGGGGGTGAAACCCGGGTCGTAGTAGGTGGGCTGGCTCAACCGCGCCGCCATCGCCTCGGCCTCGGCGGGCTCGAGCGGCAGCTCGGCGTGGGCGAAGGTCGCGGCCAGGGTCGCTTGCGGGTGGTCGCACAAATCCTCGTAGCGCACGAGGTGCACCGCCTCGCCGAGCGCCGCCGGGTCGCGCTCCTTCTGGTCGAGGACGAAGCCGTAGAGCATCGCCCAGTAGCGCGCCCAGCCGCGGACCTCCTCCCCCTCCCGCCAGAGCCGCTCGATTCCTTGCGCCGCCGCGGTGTCGCCGGTGTTGATGGCTCGCCGGTCGAGGCCGAACTCGAGGTGGCCCACGCGCTGCATGTGCTTGAGGATGCGGGGGTCGCGCTTCTCTTCCGCGCAGAACAGGCGGTGCTGCTTCATCAAGGAGGCGACGTGCCAGCGCGGCTCGCGCACCGGCACCACGAAGCGCGCGCCGGGGAACAGCTTTCGCAGGTAGGCGAAGCGGGTGAGGTTGTAGTTGCCCTTCGACAGGTAGCGCCGGCCTTGGCGGATCAGGAGGATCTTCTTCAGGTGGTCGGTGTAGAAGCGCTCGAAGGCCGGGTTGCTCGTCGTGGCGTCGAGCACCTGCCCACGGCCCGTGTCGTGGATGCCTGCGAAGAAGCGCATCCACAAGACCTCCTCCATGGCCTCCGGGCTGTCCGGGGTCACCAGGATGCGGTCCTTGTGCGCCCGCTCGGCCGGCGGCGCGTCCGCACGGTAGACCTGCGCGAAGGCGCGGTTCCAGAACAGCGGGGTGAAGATCGGCGGGAAGTCGCGGTAGCGATGAGTCGCGACCCCGGGCCGGCCGGCGAGCAGCTCGAGCAGGATGGTGCTGCCCGAGCGCGCGAGGCCCGCCACGTAGATCGGCCGGTCGATCGGGATCGCGTCGAGCTCGGCGCGGTTGGCGCTGCTCTCGAGATCGCCCAGCTTCTGCCAGAAGCCGGCGGTGCGGTCGATGAAGCCACCCAAGGCGTCCAGCCAGCGCGGCATCTCCATCCCGCCGGCGGCGGCCGCGGCGGCGGGATGGTCTTGCTTGCTCATGGGGCTGCTACTCGATCTTGAAGCCGACCTTGATCGCGAGCGAGGTCACCAGCACCGTGACGAAGTAGACCGCCTCCCAACCGCCGAGCCAGGAGGGCACGCCCGGGACCAGGATCCGAGGCTCGAGCGCGAAGGTGATCTCGTCGACGGCGGCGTCGGGGCGCAGGTAGCCCGCCTCGTTGCCGAGCAGCCAGTTCCACCACAACCGCTTGTGGACCGTGGTCGCCGGCAGGTCGGCCGGGGGACCCTCGTAGACCGGCCCGCCCGCGTCGACGAAGCGGGGCGGCGGCCCCGCTTCGGCCGGCCAGCGGAGCGTGCGGGAGGCGCCGGCGGCCTCGCCCTGGAGCGCTCCCGGCGGCTCGACCGCGATCCCGTCGGCCGCGGCGGGCAGGAAGGCCACCGGAACGGGCGTGCCCGCGGCCGGAACGGTATAGCCGTAATGCGCGGCCAGCCAGCCGATGATCGCGAGCAGCGGCAGGGAGGAGAGCAGCGCCGGGCCCAACGTCACGCCGAGCAGCTTGAAGGAGGCGGCGAGGTTGCGCCGCGACAGGCGCATGGTCTCGGCGAAGTCGTCCTTGGCCGCGTTCAAGGCGACGCGGATCGCGCGGATCTCCTCCTTGCAGGCGCGCAAGCGCTCCTGGTTGGAGAAGAGGACGTAGAGGCCCATGGCCAAGGCCCCGCTCAAGGCACCGAGAACGACGACGCGGAGCACCGCCGGGAGGAAGCTCAAGGACCAATCGAAGGCGTCGAGCAGCGGGTAGGCGAGGTTCAAGAGGCCGTTCAAGACGAGGCCTTCTCCCGCATGGCCGCGTCTTGCGCGTCGACGGTGGCTACGGGTGTGCCCGGCTTCTTGCGCCGCAGCAGCGCCCGGATCGGCCAGAACAGCACGGCACCAATCGCCAGCACCACGGCCACGACCACGCCCCACAAGGCGCCCAGCATGGTGATGCCCGCACCCGGGCCGATGTAGGCCATGGCCGGCCCGGAGACGGTGAGGCCAAGGGCCAACAACAGGCAGCCAAGCCCGAACGACAGGCTACGCATGATCTTTCTCTCCGGATGGTCGGCTCCGGCCCTCGTCCGGCCGGAACGGCGTACGACGCGGCAGGTCCGCACGCCCGGACCTGCTCGGCACGGGTGATAAGCCCAACTGCCCAGGGCCCGTCAAGCGCCGCGACCGCGTCGGGTAGGACGGAGGCAACGGCCGATCGACATTTTCGCTTCCGTGCCACCGGCGCCACACCCACGCCGCACGGCGCGGCGACCGACCGGAGGGGCGCCCGCCGCACCCCTCCGGCCGTGCTGAGCATACTAGGACTAAATACCAAAGACTGCAAGGCCGATCCGGACCGTCTCCCCAGCCATGTCTCTGATCCAAAACCCCTCGAATGCGCATCGAAATTTCCTCAATCAAAATATGTTGACGTATTCTAGGAATGAAAACATAGCAAGCTGAACATGCCTTGGCTGAAGGACCCCGCCCATGCCGACCGCCAACCCCGACGCCGCGACCACCCTGCCCGAAGCACCGGTGACCATCGCCGTGCTCGCCAACGACGAGGGAATCGAGCTGACGCTGATCGGCTACACCGAGCCGGGTGCGGGCACGCTCGTGCTCAACCCGAACCGCAGCTTCACCTACACGCCGGCACCCGGCTTCGTCGGCAGCGACAGCTTCACCTACACCGTGCGCGACGCCTCGGGCGAGACCGCCACCGCCGTGGTCGGCGTCAGCGTCAGCCGCCCCAACCGGCCGCCGCTGGCGGTCGACGACGCGACTCGAACCCTGGCCGGGGAGAGCGTCGTGGTGCCGGTGCTGGTCAACGACGCCGACTCCGACGAGGACACGCTGACGCTCACGGTGGTCGAGGCGCCGGGCCACGGTACGGTCCAGGTCGAGCCCGGCGGGGAGAAGCTCCGCTACCAGCCGCAGCCGGGCTTCGTCGGCTCCGACGGCTTCGCCTACACCGTCAGCGACGGCTGGGGCGGCACCGCGACGGCCAACGTGACGATCACCGTGGTCTCGCCCAACGCAGCCCCGGCGGCGGCCCCGGACCGGGCCACGACCTCGACCGGAACGCCGGTAACGATCGACGTGCTGGCCAACGACGACGACCCCGAAGGCGGGCCCTTGACCCTCACCGGGGTCACCTTGCCGGCGCACGGCACCCTCTCGCTCACGCCCGAGCAGCGATTCGTGTACACCCCTGCCCCGGGCTTTTCCGGCACGGACGGCTTCACCTACACCGTGCGCGACGCGGACGGGCTCGAGACCACCGGCGCGGTCGAGGTCGCGGTCGAGGAGCGCAACGCGCCGCCCATCGCGGCACCCGACACCGCCAGCGTCACCGCCGGCGCTTCGGTGACGCTCGATCTCGTGGCCAACGACAACGACCCTGACGGCGATCCGTTGCGCCTCGTGGCGCTGGGCCTGCCGGCCGAGGGCCGGATCGCGGTCAACCCCGACCAGAGCGTCACCTACACCCCCGATCCCGGCTTTTCCGGCACCGACCGGTTCACCTACACGGTCGGCGACGGCAAGGCGCTGGCGCAGGCCGAGGCCACGATCACGGTGCTTCCGGAGGGCGGCCCGGGCTTCGCCAACGGCTACCGCTACCGCCGCCGGCTGATCGTCCCGGGGCCCTCGGGCAGCGGCGCGACGACGGTCGAGGACGTGGTGCTTCTGGTGCGGGAGGCCCGAGACTGGCTGCGCTCGGTCGAGAACGGCGGCCGGATCGAGAGCGGGCAAGGCTTCGACGTGCGCTTCGAGACCGAGGAGGGTGCCAAGCTCGACCACGAGCTCGAGCGCTACGAGCCCACGACCGGCGAGCTCGTCGCCTGGGTGCGGCTGCCGAGCTGGAACCTGGCCGAGCCGTTTCGGCTCCTGCTCTACTACGGCAAGCCCGGGCTCACGGCAGCGGAAGCCAACCCCGCCGCCACCTGGCGGGGCTACCTCGCGGTCTGGGACACCCGCACCGGCGGCGACCGGACCGGCCGGAACCGTCACCTGCAGCCGAGCAACGTGGCATCGGGCGAGCTGATCGCCGGCTGCGGCCGGTTCGACGGCAACGCCACGGCGCAGCGGGCCGACGCCGCGTTCCTGAACGGCCTGAACGGCCTCACGGTCCAGGCCGTGATCCAGGCCGAGGCCGCCATGGCGGGCAGCGACCACGGCATCCTGGCGCAAGGGCCGATGAGCGGCGACGAGGCGGCCGCGGGGCTCAGCTTGAGCTACCTGGCGCGGACCCCGGCCGACGCGGAACGGGTGGTCGCGTTCCATCTGCGCTGCGCCGACGGGAGCACCGCGGCGTTCAGCGCCCCCGGTGCGCACGGCCAGGCCCCGCGACTCATGCACGCCACCTGGCGGTCGGGGCGGAGCCCGCAGCTCTACCTCGACGGCGCGCCCAGCGCCTCGGCCGGGGGCGGGCCGGCCCGCAACGGCCCGACCGCGATGCCGGCCGGCGGCCTCCACCTCGGCGCCGGCGGGCGCGACCCGGCCGGCGGCGGCTGGCGCGGGCTGATCGACGAGGTCCGGGTCCGCGCCGGCGAGCTGCCCGCGGCCTGGATCGCGCTCGAGGGGGCCAACCTCGCCCAGCCGCAGGCCTGCTACGGGCTGGGCGGCGAGGACACGGCCGGCGACACCGACCAGGCGCCGGTGGCGCTGCCGATCATGGCCCGGGTCACGGCCGGGGCGCACGTCGACCTCGACCCTCTGGCGACGGCGCACGACCCCGACGGGGACGGGATCAGCCTCGTGGCCGTGGGCAACCCGGTCGACGGTAAGGCCTCGATCGTCGACGGACGGCTGCGCTACACGCCGCGCGCCGGCTTCGTCGGCCGCGAGAGCTTCGCCTTCACCGTCGGCGACCGCGGCGGCGGCAAGCGGAGCACGGCGCTGGCGACCGTGACGGTGGCGGCCCCGACGCTGCAGGCCGTCGACGACGTCGCCTCGACCGGCGCCGACCAGGCGGTGGTGATCGACGTGCTCGGCAACGACGTCGGCGGCAACCTGGTGCTGGAGGCGGTGGGCGACCCGGCCCACGGCAGCGCTGCCGTCAACGACGACGGCCGCAGCGTCACCTACCGTCCGGCACCGGGCTTCGTCGGCAGCGACGGCTTCACCTACCGCGTCGGCAACGGCGCCGGGGAGAGCACCGGCTCGGTCTCGGTCACGGTCACCGACGGGGCGGCGGACCTGCCTTACGCCTACGTCCACAAGCCGGCCGCCGATTCGCTCCTGCCGACGAGCGACGCCGACGTCGTGGTCTGGAACGTGCCGGCCGCGGGCGGCACCTGCCCCTTCGTCGGCAACCCCGGCCAGGTCCTCTTGATGGTGGCCCCGAGTGCCCCGATCCGGGGCACGGTGTCGGCCACCAACCTGCAGTTCAAGGCGGTGTTCCTGATCGGCGCCAGCTTCCGCCCGCAAGGGATCACGAGCCTCTTGACCCCCACCGGCCATTGGGTGCGGGGCGGGGACGTGCTGCGGATCGGCTTCGCGGCCGGGATGCCGGTGCGGCCCGTGCTGTTCCTCGCCAACATCGACTATGACGCGCGCAACGCGACCGAGGCCAACGTCTTCGGCGATTTCCTCCAGGCGGGCACCGCGCGGCCGGCGGCCACGGAGGGCGACCCCGACGGCTCGGCCAACCGCGACCGCTGGGTCGACCTCTACCTGCAGAAGATCCGGGTCACCCACGGCTCCTACAGCTTCGCCGCCGCGGAGGGTGGCGGCGGGGGCGGTGTCCTGTCGGCGTTCTTCCGGCCCCGGGTCGGCGGCGTCGGCGACGTTCACGGCGGCCAGCTCGACCTGCGCTGGCACGGTCCGGCCTTCCTCTTCCAGGGCTACCCGGCGCCGCGCGACACGGTTCGGCCGAACGCACGCCTGCTCTTGAACCGCGTGGCCTTGCGCACCCTGCCCGCCACGGCCGCCACGGGCGAGGTGCTCCCAGCACTGGCGGCCCTCCACCTCACCGGTGAGGCGGGCTCGAGCGAGGCGGCGATCGCTCAGATCGGGCGGGGCAACTACCAGGCCGCCTTCCTCCACGAGGTGCACCTGCAGCGCTACGCCGACGCCGACGAGGGGAGCTTGGCCCCTATTTCACCCCGAGCGGCGTTCCGGGCGGGGAGACGCTGCGCTACGACAGCACGCGGCGGACGATCGGCTTTCCGGCGTTCAGGACGCCGGGGCGGCTCCACCCGGTCTGGACCGGCGAGGTCACGGTCGGCGACGAGGCGGCGACGCCCGCCATGGTCTCGGACGCCGAGGTCGGGGCCGGCTTGCGGGTGACCTCGGCGGCCAAGCTGCGCGAGATCCTGATGCCGCGGGTCGACCTGCACGCCGTGGACGATCGCGGGTCGACCACCCGCAACAGCGCGGTGGTGATCGATCTCTTGAGCAACGACGTCGGGGCCGAAGGGGCCGAGGTGGCGCTGGGCACGCCGACCCGCGGCACGGTGAGCCTGACCTCGGAGCGCAAGGCGCGCTACACCCCGCCCACGGGCTACGTCGGCGAGGACAGCTTCGCCTACACCCTCACCCGCGGTGCCCGCAGCAGCACCGCCTCCGTCTCGGTCTCCGCCCAGAACGCCGGCGCCTGGGGTCCGGGCCCGCGCTCGGGCGACCGCTGGTGGACCGGCTTCGGCCTGATCAGCGCCGACAACTTAAGCATCGTCGAGCGCTTCGAGCGGATGCGCAACCGACCCGTCGACATCGTCACCGTGTTCCCGCCCAAAACCAAGATGAAGGATTGGGATGATCTGGCCGGCGGCCTCGGCGACGACGAGACGGAGATCGGCGGCGCTTTCACACTCGGCGTGAACAACATGAAGGTGATCTGGGAGGATTCGACCGTCCGCACGTTGCCGGTCCATCTCTGCGTCGTGCTGGCGCCGCCGCGCGAAGGCAACCAGCACGGCCGGAGACCCGAACTCTGGTGGGACTACGCGGCGGGCGCCTACGACGTCTACTGGCGCCGGTTCGGCAAGCGGCTGGCGCACCTGGACGACCGCTACGGCCGCACCGCCCCCTCGTCCTCGACCTGGGCTGGGAGCACTCCGGCCCCTGGTACCCCTGGTCGATCACCGGCGAACGCGACGGGGTGCCGGCGCACACCAAGTTCCCCGCCGCCTTCGCGCGCGTGGTGGCGGCGATCCGCCAGGGCCACCGCGCCTACGCCGGCAAGGACTGCCCCTACAAGTTCTGCTGGCGTCCCTCGCGGGTCACCGTGGCGCCGGGGGTGCACCACGCCGCGTTCTACCCGGGCGACGAGGCGGTGGATCTCATGGGCATCTCGCACCACGAGCGCGACCCGTACGTGACCCCCAGCAACTGGGCCTCGCGCACCAGCCCCTGGCCCGACCGCCGCGCCTTCACCCGCGAGGGCTGGGACCCGTTCTTCGACTTCTGCGCGAGCCGGGGCAAGAAGATGTGCTTTCCCGAGTGGGGGCCGCTCGAGAGCCACCCCGAGTTCGAGGTGAGCCCCTACCCGCAGGAGTTCTTCCGCCTCACCCGCTCCTACCTCGAGCGCCGTGCCGCCGGCCTGTTCGCCTACGATTGCTACTTCAACGGCGACGAGGCCAAGCTCACCGCTCACCCGGAATGGTCCGGCACGCGCGAGTACCGGAAGCTCTGGGGCCGGCCGTAAAGCTAAGGTCCGGCGCGGGGCGTCACCAGGCGGCGGTCTCGGTGCGCTCCGGCGCCAGGCCGGGACCGCTCCTGGCGACGCGCCGGGCGGCGTGCCAGGCGCAGCCGAAGTAAAACAAGAACGCCGCCGTCGAGGCCAGGCTGTAGAGGAAGAGGGTCCCCAAAAGGTCGAGCTCGAGCCAGGCGCCGAGCCCGAAGCTCGCGAGCAGGGCCGCGGCGGTGAGCAGGGAGGCTACCAGGTGCAGGTGCTGGCGGCCGGCGACGTTGATCGTCTGCGCCACCGCCAGCACGACGAAGCGGACGAGGTGGAGCGGGATCAGGATCTGCACGATGACGCCGGTGCCGCGCCACGGCTCGCCGAAGACGAGGGCGAACAGGGGCGGGCCCACGAGCAGGAGCGGGCTGAGGACCACGAGGCCCAAGAGGAAGAAGCGCAAGGCCGCGCGCTTGAACAGGCGGTAGACCACGGGTCCCTCGGCCTGGGCGATCTCGGCGAGGAAGGCCTGGGCCGCGGCCTCGGCCATCATCCGGGTCGGCATGCCGGTGATCCGCTGGCCGAGGCCGAACCAGCCGGCCGCGGCCGGCCCGAACAGGACGGCGATGAGCACGGCCGGTAGCATCTGGGCCGTGCTCTGCAGGAGGCCCGAGGAGCCGGAATAGACCGGGTAGTGCCAGTGCGCGCGCGCGAGCGCTGCCGCCCGCGTCCAGGAGACGCCGCGTAAGAGCGCGCGGTCGGCGGGCGACAGGACCCGCACGAGCAGGCCCGTGCGGACGAGCGAGCCCAGGGCGTAGCCCGCCACCAACGCCGCGGCGGTGGTGGCGCCCGCGAGGCCGAGCAGGACTTGGCCCACGGCCTGGCTCGCCGACAGCGCGAGGTTGCCGCCGGCGTTGATCTTGAAGCGGCCGCACCGGATGCCCCAGTGGGCCAGCACCAGACCCACGCCCCAGAGCAGGAGCATGGGCGGCATGAACCAGAGCACCCCGCCGAAGCCGGGGATGCCCAGCGTGGCCGCGAGCGGTGCTTCGAAAAGAACGAGGACGGCCGCGAACAGGGCACTCACCAGGAGCGCCGTCGTGCAGCCGGCCACGGCGAGTGCGGCGGCGTCCTCGTCGCTGCGGCAGACCGGGATCGCCATCTCGTAGCGAAACGCCGTGATCTGGCACAAGATCGCGGCGATCGCCGAGAACACGGCCAGCACGCCGAACTCCTCGGGCCCGAACAGGCGGGTCAGGAGCGGCGAGGCCAGGATCAGGAGCCCCTGGCCCAGCGTGGTGCCGCCGGAGAGGATGGTCAGGCGGCGCGCGAAGCGGCCCTTGGGCAGCAGCCGCTGAATCAGCCGCGCGATCATGCCCGCCCTCCCCCTTGCGGAACCGGGATCGCGGTCTCGGGTTGACCGGGATCGGAGGGTCCACCCGCGGGAAGGTGCCGGCGATGGCGGAGCACGACGGGTTGCGGCGCGGCGGCGAGCAGGGCGAGCGTTGGCGCGTCATGGAGCAGATGGAGGAGGACCGGGCGGCGCGCGAGCGTCACGCCTTGCGCGACACCGGCGGCGAGGGTGAGTACCGCCGCCGGCTCGCCGAGCAGCGCGGCGGCGGTGGCGGCGACGCTGGGCTGGGCGGCCCGAACCGTGGCCGCGGCCCCAAGGGCTACCGGCGCTCGGACGCCCGCATCCTCGAGGACGTCAGCGACCGGCTCACCGAGGACCGGGACCTCGACGCCTCGGGCGTCGAGGTCAAGGTGGCCGACGGCGAGGTCACGCTCAAGGGCACGGTGAGCGACCGCGCGGCGCGGCGGCGGGCCGAGGACATCGCCTCGTCGGTGTCGGGCGTGCGGCACGTCACCAACGACCTGCGCGCCGCCGCCACCGGCTGAGCGGGGCGGGAGCGGTGCCACCGCTCAAGGCTTGGGCCGGCCCGCGATCAGCACGTGGCGGAAGTAGGGCCCGAGGAAGGGCAGGCGCACCCGTACGAGCTCGTCGAGGGCGAAGGCCGCCTTGGTCAGCGGGTTGACCGGGTTCTCGAGCAGGAACCGCGAGACGAGGCCCACGGGCACGGTCACGAGCTGCTCGAAGTGGAAGGTGCAGTCGAAGTCGCGGGCGATGCGGGCGAGCTCGGCGTGGCGCAGCGGCCGCTCGTCGGCGGTGCGCGCGTGCGGGGTGAGCCGCCGCACCAGCCGGCCCACCGGGTTGTTGTCGAGCGGCTCGGAGAACAGCATCAGCCCGTCGGGCTTGAGCACGCGGCGGATCTCGGCCAGCGCCAGGTCGAGGTCGAGATGGTGCAGGATGCCGCTGCCGAACACGAGGTCGAAGTGCCGGTCGGGGAACTCGAGCGCGTGCGCGTCCATGACCAGAAAACGCGGCCGCAGGGATCCTGGGCCGACCATGGCCTTGCCCTCGTCGAGCTCGGCCTGGGAGATGTTGATGCAGGTGAGCTCTCTAGGGACGATCCCGTTGCGGCCGAGGAACTGGGGCCAGGTCTTGCACCCCAGCTCGAGCACCGTCTCCGGGCTGCGCGCGCGGACGAGCTCACCGGCGAGCCGGAAGCGCTTGTCGAGGTAGAGACGGTCGGTGTGGCTCAAGACGTCGTTGTAGCGGCCGCGCCGGAGGCCGGTGTCGTAGCTCTCCTTCTCGCGCTTGACGCGCTCGCTCAGCTCCGCGTTTCGGACCGAAACATCCGGCATGGCGCTTTGACCTTTCGCATCCTTAAGGAAAACACGACGGCGCAGGACCGTGGGCACGGCCGCCGCCGGGCTTGCGCCGCTCGCGGCCGTTTGCTCGCTGCCGAATACCGGCTTCGCTCCCGCCCCGCTAGTGCCGTGAAGCCGCTACCGTGCTCGGCTGCGGCGCCAGAGGGGCTCGCCTAGCGTCCACGACCCGGGCTATCTTGGGTGCCGCGGGGCCGATGAACCCGCGGCGCCGTCCCGTCGCTTCCACGACCGGCCGCTCCGCCTGCCCGTCCGCCGCCCCCACCAGCCTTGGACCTGGCCTGCCGATGTCGACCACCCTTTCGCGTCCCGTCTTCGATTCCGCGCCGCGCCCGGCGGCCGCGCGAAGGCGCCCGTCCAAGCTGCGGACGGTCTTCGCCCACGTCTTCTCGTTCGAGATGGTCGTGGCCCTCTACCTCTACTCCAACGTCTTCCAGGTCCTCCTGCCCCCGTTGCCGGTCGACACGACCATCGTGTTCTTCGCGCTCAGCGTCGCCTTGGGCGGGCTCCTCATCCTGCGCGAGGGGATCTACGTCCGCGGCCTCTACCTCACCGTGGCCTTGGTCCCCTACCTGCTCTGGGCCTGCTTGAGCCTGGGCTGGACCCCGTCGCGCGTCCTGGTCGACGACAGCTTGAAGAAGCTGCTCACGGTCGACCTCGGACTCCTGATCGTCGGAGCGATGGTCCTCGCGCACAAGCGCGAGCGGATGATGCGCTTTTTGGCGCTGATAACCGTCTTCTCGCTGATCGTGGCGGCGATGGGGGTCTCGGTCTACCTCATCTACGGCTCGTTCAAGTTCGCCGGCTGGGACGTCAAGCGCGTCTACAACGAGTGGGGCCGTGCGGTCGCCAACGGGACCATCGTCCTCTTGATCCTGTTCTTGCGCTCGCGCTTCGCCTCGGCCCGGCAGCTCGTGCTGGGGGCGCTCTTGGGCTTGTGCGTCCTGTTCATCCTGGTCGCCAGCAGCCGCAGCGCGCTCCTCGTCGTGGCGGTGCCGGTCTGCGTGTTCATGGCGGTCAACTTCGCCCCGTTCGGCCGGCAGGGCCTGCGCCTGTCGCGCGCCCAGATCCTGCTCCTGCTCTTCGTGGCGACGGTGGTCACCGCGGTCGTGGTCCTCTTGTCGTCGGGGTACCAGATCGACACGATTCAGCGCTTCATGAAGATCATGAAGCAGGCCGAGAACACCGACATCCTCATGAAGGCCAACCGGTTCGATTACTTCGCCGCTGCCCTCCACTACTTCTTCCAGTCGCCGGTGATCGGGCACGGCGTGCGCAGCTTCTCCATCCTGCACCGAGGGTTCGAGGACGACGGCGTCCAACCCCACAACATCTTCCTCGAGCTCCTGGCCGAGACCGGCCTGATCGGCTTCGCCCTGTTCCTGTTCCTGCTGTTCATGGCGGTGCGGCCGCTGAGCCTCGACTGGTTGCGCCGGGATCCGATGATGCTGTGCGTGACCATGCTGTTCGTCGGCCGGCTCATCGCGGCCATGCTCGGCAACGACCTCGCCAACCAGCCCGTCCTGTTCCTGGCGATCGGGCTCATGGCGCTCAAGCCGCCGGCGGGGCTCGAGGCGGAGGAGGACGAGGAGGACGCGGAAGAGGAGGAAGAGCTCGGCGACGAGCCCGCGCCCGCGCCCGGTTGGCGCGCCGCACCGGGGGCGCGGCCCTGAGCCGCCCTGCGCCCTGAGACCGACCGGATGCGTTGCCCGGGCTGGCGTGCTACGACGGCGGCCATGGGC
>Ga0075430_100003458_pt1 | contig 13217 bp, 11 predicted proteins | sample RhiMetdeltSRZDD4_FD_75294 | JGI IMG/M metagenome (GOLD analysis project Ga0075430, IMG submission 75294) | Populus rhizosphere microbial communities from Tennessee, USA - Rhizosphere MetaG P. deltoides SRZDD4 | ecosystem: Host-associated > Plants > Roots > Rhizosphere > Soil | place: USA... | reverse complement strand
CGACCTCGGCGGCCTGCGCGCCGTGGTTGCCAACTCGGGCTGCTCCAACGTGGGCGACGGCCAGCGCGGCCTCGACACCGCCGAGGCGATGCAGGCCGCCGCCGCCGAGCGGCTCGGGCTGGAGCCGGCGCAGGTCGGCGTGGCCTCGACCGGGGTGATCGGCGAGGAGCTGCCGCGCGAGCCGGTGCTGGGCGGCGTGCGGGCCGCGCTCGACGCGCTGGAGGCCGACGCGGCGACGTTCTCCGAGGCGATCCTCACGAGCGACAGCGGTCCGAAGCGCGCCTGCCTCGAGCTGGAGCTCTCCGGTGGCCCGGTGCGCCTCGCCGGCCAGGCCAAGGGCGCCGGGATGATCTCGCCCCGGTACGCAACGATGTTCTGCTTCGTGCAGACCGATGCCGCGCTGGCGGCGGACACTCTCGACCTCCTCACCGGCGTGTGCGTGAAGCGCTCCTTCGACCGAATCAGCGTGGACGGCCAGCTCTCCACGAGCGACACCGTGTTCGCGCTCGCCAGCGGCGCGTCCGGCGTGCGCGTCGAGCCGGAGACACAGGACGAACTGCTCCTCGGCGAGGCGCTCGACGCGCTGATGCGCCAGCTCGGGATGCTGATTCTGGCCGACGGCGAGGGCGCGCGGCGCGTGGGGCGAATCGTCGTGCGCGGGCGCCCCGACACCGTGGAGCCGGTGGCCCGCTCGATCGCCAACTCGCCGCTCGTCAAGGCGGCGCTCCACGGCGGCGACCCCAACTTCGGTCGCCTTCTCCAGGCCGCGGGCCAGGCCTGGCCGGCCGGCGAGCCGTTCGTGGCCGACCTCGAGATCGAGGGCCGGCTGGTGGTGTCGGCCGGCGAGGTAGTGGAGCCGGCGCCGGCGGAGCTCGTGAGCGGCGCCGAGGTGGAGTACGCGCTTACGATGCCGGGCGAGGGCGGCGAGACCGAGGTGTTCTTCTCCGATCTCAGCCCGGAGTACGCGACCTTCAACTCGGCCTACAAATCGTGATGCGCGACGTCGCCACCCTCCTCGAGGCGCTGCCCTACATCCGCGAGTACCACGGCGAGACCGTGGTGATCAAGTACGGCGGCGCCGCGATGACCGACCCGGGACTGAAGGAGGAGTTCGCCCGCGACGTGGTGCTCCTCAAGTACGTGGGCATGAACCCGGTGGTGGTGCACGGCGGCGGCCCCGACATCACCGCCTACATGGAGCGCCTCGGGATGGAGGTGCGCTTCGTGGAGGGCCTGCGCGTGTCCGACGAGGCCACGGTCGAGGTGGCGAAGATGGTGCTCGTGGGCAAGCAGAACAAGGACATCGTGCTGCGCCTCGGCCGCCACGGGCAGCCGGCCGTGGGGCTGTGCGGCGACGACGGCCTGCTGTTCACGGTGAAGAAGCGCCTCGCGGGGGAGACCGACGTGGGCTTCGTGGGCGACATCGAGCGGGTGGACGCGGGCGTGCTCAACCACATCGCGGCGGACTACATCCCGGTGATCGCATCGGTCGGGGCGGACTCTGAGGGTCGCTCCTACAACGTGAACGCCGACGCCGCGGCGGCCGCCGTGGCCCGCGCGCTCGGCGCCTTCAAGGTGGTATTCCTCACCGACGTGAACGGCTGGCGCGCCGATCCCGACGATCCCGAGACCCGCATCTCCGAGGCCAGCGCCGCCGAGCTGCGCGCCAAGCTGCCCGAGGTGGCCGGCGGCATGCGGCCGAAGCTCGAGGCCTGCCTCGACGCGCTCTCGGCGGGGGTGGGCAACGCCTACATCATCGACGGCCGCACCCCCCATTCGCTCCTGCTCGAGCTGTTCACAGACGAGGGGATCGGCACCAAGCTGTGGCCCTAGCCGAGCTCCAAGCACTCGAGCGCCAGGCGGTGATGGCCACCTACGCCCGCAACCCGGTGGAGTTCGTGCGCGGCGAGGGCACGCGGCTCTGGGACGACGAGGGCAACGAGTACCTCGACTTCCTGGGCGGCATCTCTGTGGCGCAGCTCGGCCACTGCCACCCGGCCGTCGTCGCCGCCGTCCGCGAGCAGGCCGGGCGGCTCATGCACGTGGGCAACCTCTTCTACACCGAACCCGGGATGCGGCTCGCAGGGCGCCTGTCGGACTCCTCGCTCGGCGGCCGCGTGTTCCTCTGCAACTCCGGCACGGAGGCGATCGAGTGCGCGCTCAAGCTCGCTCGCCGGCGGCGGCGCGGCGGCGGCTTCGTGGTGATGGAGGGCGGCTTTCACGGGCGCACGATGGGTGCCCTCTCGGCCACGCCTCAGGAGGCCAAGCAGGCGCCCTTCGCTCCGCTCGTGCCCGGCTTCGAGGTGGTGCCGAGGGGCGACGGCGACGCGCTCCTGCGGGCGGTCGACGGGCACACCGCCGCCGTGTTGCTCGAGCCGGTGCAGGGGGAGTCCGGCATCCACCCGCTCTCGCCTGAGCTGCTGCGCACCGCGCGCGAGGTCTGCGATCGTCACGGCGCGCTCCTCGTCTTCGACGAGATCCAGTGCGGCATGGGGCGCACCGGCACGCTCTGGGCCTGGCAGCAGCACGACGTGCGCCCCGACGTGATGACAGTGGCCAAGGGGCTCGGTGGCGGGCTGCCGGTCGGCGCCTGTGTGGCGGCGCCGTCCGAGGCCGGCGTGTTCGAGCTCGGCGACCACGGCTCGACCTTCGCCGGCGGCCCGGTGATCGCGTCGGCCGCGCTGATCGTCCTCGACACGATCGACGACCCGGCGTTCCTGGCGGGGGTGCGGGAGCGCGGCGAGCTGCTTGCGGCCGGTCTGCGCCGCAGCGGGCTCCATGCGCGCGGGCTCGGCCTGATGCTCGCCTTCGACACCCCGCAAGCGCCCCAGCTGGCCCGCCGGCTGCTCCTCGAGCAGCGACTAGTGGTGAACGCGACCGGCCCGACGACGGTCCGGCTGCTGCCCCCGCTCAACGTCTCAGAGGCCGAGATCGACGAGGCGGTGCGGCGGATCGGCGTGGCGCTCGGTCCTTGACCTGGGACGTCAGCGGAACGGAATGCAGGGCCGTCCGTTCATCACCGGGATGGACCGACTCGTCCCCAGAACCCTGACCGTCGCGGATGTGCCCGCCGTGAGGATCGCGGTGACCTGAGCGCAGTCCGCCCCCGCGACCACCGTGGTCGCGACCTGAACGGATGCGTTCACGGGTGAGCTCCCCGACGCGGTGAGAACGAACCCACCCGGCGCTGCGGTGAACCTCGCCGGGCCGTCCGCGTTGACGAACAGATCACCGGTCAGATCGATCGCGGCGTTGGAGAAGGCGATCGACCCCAAGCCGCCGGGCGGAACATTCGACAGTGTGAAGAGGAGCCCGACCTCCTGCCCGCCCGGGTCGATGAACAGGCTTACTCGCCCGAACCGAGCGGCAATTCGCCGGTCCGCGCGCCTCGCGAACCCCCGTAGGCGTCCCCCGGATTTGCCCCTCAGCGGCTCGGCGCGGAAGGCCAGCGTCCTGCCACGTGCGCCGATGCGCGGCCTGGAGAGCTCCACGACCACAACGTCTCGATCGCTTGGCGCGTCGGCGAGCACGACAGCCGCATTGGGGGGCACCTCAGCAAAGCCGAGGCTCGCCCAGCGGCCGACGAAGCGGGCGAGCGGCTGCTGCCCCGTCGTCCGAGCGGGCCGGTCTGAGAACCCCGTGACGTCGCGAGCGGGCCGGCGCAGAACCAGCCTGAACGCCCGGTTTCGACCTCGCACGCGCTCGAGCTTCCCGCCCGCGGCCGTGAGGACGAACAGCTCGCCCGCGGCCGGCGCCTGGCCGGACCGCGCCGGGACCTCGGCGCGCGCACCGGCAGCCGGCACGACAATGGCAAGCACGACGACCAGGGCGAGGCTGCGCACGCACCGATGCTCCCAGCACGGCGGTGAGCAGGTCAAGTCGAGCACTGTTAGCTTCCGGCGCCCGGTGGCAGGCGAGCGACACACCCTCATCAAGACGGCCTCCTACGAGGCCGAGCCGGGTGAGGTGGGCCGGGTGTTGCTGCTCTACTCGGGCGGGCTCGACACGAGCGTGATGCTCAAGTGGATCCAGGACGAGTACGAGGCCGAGGTGGTGGCGCTCACGGTCAACCTCGGCCAGCCGGGCGAGGACTACGAGGTGGTGAGGGGCAAGGCGCTCCATCTCGGGGCGCTCGCCTGCCACGTGATCGACGCCCGCGAGGAGTTCGCGCGCGACTACGTGCTGCCGGCGATCAAGGCCAACGGCCTCTACGGGGGCGGCTACCCGCTGTTCACCGCGCTCGGCCGGCCGCTGATCGCGAAGCTCGCCGTGGAGTACGCGCGCCGCTCGGGCTGCGACACGATCGCCCACGGCTGCACCGGCAAGGGCAATGATCAGGTGCGGATCGAGTCGACCGTGATCGCGCTCGACCCCGGCATGAAGATCATCGCCCCGGTGCGCGGCTGGCGGATGGGCCGCGAGGAGGAGATCGTCTACGCCCGCGAGCACGGCATCCCGGTCAAGGGCGGAACGGAGGCGCCGCCCTACTCGATCGACGACAACCTCTGGGGGCGCTCGTCCGAGGGCGGCGCGATCGAGGACCTCGAGGAGCCGCCGCGCGACGACGTGTTCCAGCTCGTCACGCGGCCCGAGGAGGCGCCGGACGAGCCCGAGGACGTGGTGGTGGGCTTCGAGCGCGGCGTGCCGGTGTCGCTGAACGGCGAGCGGCTCGAGCTCGTGGAGCTGCTCGAGCGCGCCGGCGAGCTCGGCTCCAGGCACGGAATCGGGATCGTCGACCACATCGAGGACCGCATCGTCGGGCTCAAGGTGCGCGACCTGTACGAGGTGCCGGCCGCCGCGCTAGTGCTCACCGCGCACAAGGAGCTCGAGAAGCTCGTGGGCACGATCCACCAGAACACCTTCAAGCCCACGCTCGACGCCCACTGGGCCTACCTCGTGTACGCCGGGCTCTGGTACGAGCCGCTGCTCAGCGACCTGAACGCCTTCATGGACGCTGTGAACGAGCAGGTCACCGGCGAGATCACCATGCGGCTCTACAAGGGCAGCGCCCGCCCGGTGGCGCGGCGCTCGCCGAACGCGCTCTACGACCCGGCCCTAGCGGGCTTCGGCGAGTCCGGCGGGCTGTTCTCCCAGCAGGCGAGCCCGGGCTTCATCGAGCTCTGGTCGCTCCAGTCGCGCATGGCATACAACGTACGCAACCGGGAAAGGGAGGAGCGATGAAGACCAAGGTGTACACGACGCTCGGCTGGATGGCGTGGCAGGGCGCCACGATCATTGGCAAGCGCAAGCTCTCGGATAACAAGGTCAAGCTCGGCGCCGTGGGGACGGTGGCGCTGGTGCTGGTGGCCGGCCTGGTGGCCGCCAAGGCGACCTCGAGCGACGACTAACGTTCCGCGCGCTGCGCGCGGTCGCGATCCGCCGGGGCTGCGGAAGGCGCGGCGTCCGCGAGCTCGCCGCGGCGCGGGCCGCGCCGGCGCGCTTGGCCCTCGTCGCGACGCTGGAACCTCGTCCCGATCGTGACGAGCAGGTGGAGCGCGCCCAGGGCGATGAAGAACGCCGTGGGCGCCGTCTCGTCCGAGAAGCCGGCCACGAACGGCATAGCGATGAGCAGCACCGCGAGGCCGTAGTCGAGCACGACGTGCGCCGCCAGCGGCACGTAGTTGATCAGGCTGGTCGGTCCCTCGGTGGCGGCCGCCAGGAACAGCACCAGCACGCCGGCCACGATCGACACCGCGATCGCCGCGCCTGACTCGAAGTCGAGCAGGAACGGGGCAACGAAGAGCAGCGCGGCGGCGGCGTATTCGATGAAGCCGTGCACGAAGCGGGGGATCGGGCCGTCTTTCAACATCGGGTCCCCTCATACCCGAGAAGCGGGTGTTCAGCCGCGCTTCGGCGTTCTCCGCAACGAGCGGGGAGTCCCGCGAAGCCGTCGGCCCCCGACCGTATATTCGGATCCCGGATGAGCTTCGCGCATCTCCACGTCCACTCCGAGTACTCGGTGCTCGACGGCGCCTGCCGGATCGACGCCCTGGCGGAGCGCGCGGCGGCGCTCGGCCAGCCGGCGCTCGGGCTCACCGACCACGGGGTGATGAACGGGGCGGTCGAGCACTACCAGGCCTGCAGGAAGCACGGGATCAAGCCGATCCTCGGCCTCGAGGCCTACTTCGTCGACGACCGGCGGACGCAGGAGGTGCGCTACGAGCGCAACCACCTCACCCTGCTGGCCGCTTCGGACCAGGGCTTTCGCAACCTCGTCAAGCTGAGCTCGGCGGGCTACCTCGAGGGCTACCGGCGCGGGAAGGCCAACGTCGACCTGGAGCTGCTCGAGCGCCACGCGAAGGGCGTGATCGCGCTCACCGGCTGCCTCCAGTCGCGCTTCTGCCGGCGGATTGTCGACGGCATCCCGAGCGAGGCGCGCGCCCACGCCGACGAGCTGGTGCAGGTCTTCGGGCCAGACAACGTCTACTTCGAGGTTCAGAAGAACGGGATCGCCGCCCAGGACAAGGCCAACGAGGGGATCGTCAAGGTGGCGGGCGAGCTCGGCCGACCGCTCGTGGCCACGGGCGACGTCCACTACCTGCGCCGCGAGGACTACGACAACCACAAGGCCCTCCTGTGCGTGCAGACCAAGAGCACGCTGCAGGCGCCCAAGCTGTCCTTCGACACCAACGAGTTCTTCCTCAAGGACTCCGACGAGATGGCGGCCGACTTCGCCGAGTGGCCGGAGTCGCTGGCCACCACGCTCGAGATCGCCGAGCGCTGCAGCGTCGAGATCGAGCTCGGCAAGATGCTGATCCCGCGCTTCCCCACACCCGATGGCGAGCCCGAGGCTGCCTACCTGCGGCGGCTCGCGCACGAGGGCCTCGCCGAGCGCTACGGGGACCCGCCGCCGGCCGAGGCGGTCGAGCGGCTCGAGATGGAGCTCGGCGTGATCGAGCGGATGGGCTTTTCGGCCTACTTCCTGATCGTCTGGGACTTCGTCAAGTTCGCCAAGGACAACGGCATCGCGGTCGGACCGGGTCGTGGCTCGGCGGCCGGCTCGATCGTGTCGTACAGCCTGCGCATCACCGACGTCGACCCGCTCGAGTACGACCTTCTGTTCGAGCGCTTCCTGAACGCCGAGCGGATCTCGATGCCGGACATCGACATCGACTTCTCGGTCAAGGGCCGCGAGCGCGTGATCCAGTACGTGGCCGACAAGTACGGGCGCGGCTCGGTCGCCCAGATCGTGACCTTCGGCCGCATGTTCCCGCGCGCCGCCACGCGCGACGCGGCGCGCGTGCTCGGCTTCGACTACGGGGCGGGGGACCGGATCGCCAAGCTGATCCCCGAGCCGGTGATGGGCCGCTCGAAGAGCTTCGACCAGTACCTGGCCGAGGAGCCCGAGCTGCGCCGCGTGTACGACTCGGAGCCCGAGGCGCGGCAGATCGTGGAGGTCGCGAAGGGGCTCGAGGGGATCGTGCGCAACTCCTCGATCCACGCCGCGGCCGTGGTTATCGCCGACCGGCCGCTCACGGACATCGTGCCGCTCCAGGTGGCCGACGACCGCACCGTCACGCAGTACTCGATGAAGCCGATCGAGGAGATCGGCCTGCTGAAGATGGACTTCCTCGGACTGCGCAACCTCGACGTGATCGAGGCGGCGCTCGACATCATCGAGGAGTCGAGCGGCGAGCGGCCCGACATGACGGGCCTTCCGCTCGACGACCCGGCCACGTACGAGATGCTCGCGCGGGGGGACTCGGTCGGGGTGTTCCAGTTCGAGTCGGACGGCATGCGCGAGGCGCTGCGCAAGGTGGCGCCCAGCGAGTTCAACGACCTCGTTGCGCTCAACGCCCTCTACCGGCCCGGCGCGATGCGCTACATCGACACCTACGCCCGCAACAAGCGCTACCCGGAGGCGATCCACTACGCCGACGAGCGCCTGCGCTCGATCACCGAGTCCTCGCGCGGCGTGATCCTCTACCAGGAGCAGTCGATGCAGATCGCCAAATCGATCGCCGGCTTCTCGGGCCCCGAGGCGGACGACCTGCGCAAGGCGATCGGCAAGAAGCAGCGCGACCGCATGGCGGCGCTGCGCGACCGCTTCTTCCAGGGCGCCCGCGCGAGCGGCACCACGGAGGCGGTGATCAACGAGTTGTGGTCGGTCAACGAGGCGGCCGCTGACTACTCGTTCAACCGGAGCCACGCCGCCTGTTACGGCCTGATCTCCTACCGCACCGCCTGGCTGCGGGCCAACTACCCCGCCGAGTACATGGCGGCGCTGATCTCGTCGGTGATGTCGACGAAGGACAAGGTGCCGTTCTTCGTGGCCAAATGCGAGGACATGGGCATCGAGGTGCTGCCGCCGGACGTGAACATGTCGGGGCACGACTTCAAGGTGGTCGAGGGCAACATCCGCTTCGGGCTCGACGCGGTCAAGGGCCTCGGCTACCAGGCGGTAGAAGCGATCATCGAGGCGCGCGAGGAGGGCGGTCCGTTCAGCTCGATCTGGGACTTCTGCCGCCGCGTCGACTGCTCGGCCGTGAACAAGCGCGGGGTCGAGGCGCTCGTCAAGTGCGGGGCGATGGAATCGCTGCCGGGCAGCCGCACCGGGATGATGAAGGTGATGCCCAACGCCCAGGCCGCGGGCGTGCAGTCCCAGCAGGACGCCCAGCTCGGCCAGGGCTCGTTCTTCGACTTCGACGGCGCCGGCGGCGGGGGCGGCCCGGCCCAGCCCGACCTGCCGGTGCCGGAGCTGCCGAACGCGCGCGAGGACCTGAATCTGTGGGAGAAGGAGACCCTCGGGCTGTTCCTGTCGAGCCACCCGCTCAAGGAGGTGCGGCCCGCGCTGCGAGCCAAGGCGGACTGCTCGCTGGCGGACCTCGCCGGCAAGAAGGACGGCGAGTGGGTCACGGTGGGCGGCATGATCGCCGAGTGCAAGCGGATCCGCACCAAGAAGGGCGACCCGATGATGTTCGCCACTCTCGACGACCTCGAGGGGCAGGTGGAGATGCTCGTCTTCAACTCCGCCTACGCCGCCAACGCCGACAAGGTGGGCCTCGACGCCATCGTGCTCGTGCGCGGGCGGGTGGACCACAAGGAGGCGGGTGAGGTCAAGCTCATCGCCCAGGAGGTCGACGCGTTCGCGCCCTCACAGGAGGAGATCCTGCGCGCGGCCGAGGAGGCCGCGGTCGAGCCGATCGTCCAGCGGCTCACGGTGCACGTGTCCCCTGGCGTGCCGGCTGGGTTCCTCGAGGAGCTCAAGGAGGTCGTTGGACACCACCCCGGCGAGCACGACCTCCTGCTCGCCGTGGGCGAGCGCCGGCTCGTGCTGGGCGAGCAGTGGCGCGTGTCCGGCGACAGCAGCTGCCGGGCGGAGCTCGGCGCGCTTCATGGCGCCGCGCGCATCGTGGCCTGACGGCATCTACACTGGCCGGGTGCCTCCACTCCAAGCACGCACTGCCACCGAGCTGCATGAGTGCAGGCAGTGCTGCTCGTTCTGCGACCGCGTGGTGCACCCGAGTGGCTGCATCGCGTCGGGCTGCCAGTTCCTCTACTTGTACGACGACGAGGAGACCGGCCGGCGCTTCATGGGCTGCATGAACAAGGTCTTCCGCGGCGAGATCGACACGGAGCTCTTCGAGGCGGCGCAGCGCACACGCCACGGCTTCGGCGGCGTGAAGATGACGGGCGTGCCGCTGCCGCAGTGCCGCGCGACCGTCGAGCGGGCCTACGACGGCTACACGGAGGCGTTCGACTGCGTGAATCCCGGCTTCTTCACGAAGCCCACCGTGGAGGACGTCGACGCCGCCTTCGACCTGCGCGACGGGCTTTAGCGGACTAGAGGCACCGTCTGAACGGAGCCGGCCCGTTCAGGCCTCCACGACCGTGACGCAGGTGCCCGAGGCGTCCCCAGGCTTCGACTGGGGCGACGCGGGCATCGGCGCGGCAGGAATGCTGGCGCTGTTCAGCATGGCCGCCGGGTCGGCGCTGCTCGTGACGGGCCACAGGCGGCGCTTCTCGGCCTAGCGGCGACGCCTGCGGGAGCGCAGCCCGTTGCGGCGTAGCTCCTTCATGCGGTCGACGTCGACCTTCTCGACACCCTTGCCCTGCTTGCCCGGGCCCTCGAAGAGCGCGGGCAGCTTCTCGAAGCGCGGCTCGGAGAGGAACGCCGCGCAGCCGCGCGCCCCGATCTCGCCGTCCCCGGGAGGGGCGTGCCGGTCGCGGTTCGAGCCGAGCGGGGCAAGGGAGTCGTTCATGTGCAGGCAGCGCAGCCGGCGGGCGCCAACGATCTTCAGGCAGCTGTCCACGACGTCGCCGAGCTTGTCCGCGGTGGTGATGTCGAAGCCGCTCGCGAGCATGTGAGCGGAGTCGAGGCAGAGGCCGATCCGCCTGTCGCCGCCGGCGAGGTCGAGAATCTCACGCAGCTCCTCGAACGAGCGCCCGAGCGTGTTGCCCGCTCCGGCGGTGTTCTCGAGCAGCAGGCGGCAGCTCTCCGACTCGCCGAGCGCGTGCCGCACCATCTCGCCCACCCGCGGGAGCGCCTCGTCGCGCGGCTCGCCCACGGTGGAGCCGGGATGGACCACCACGCCGTCGGCCTTGATCTCGTCGCCCATCCGCAGCGCGTGCACGAGCGAGTCGGCCGACTTCTTCCGCATCTCGCGGTCCTTGGTGGCCGGGTTGATCAGGTAGACGGCGTGAATCGTGGCCGAGCGGATCGGCCCGCCGTTCATGCGCGCGAGGAACTCGGCCACGTCATCGTTCTTCCAGCGCGTGGGCCGCCACTGGCGTGGCGACTGGTTGAACACCTGCATCGACTCGCAGCCGCGCTCCACGGCTCGCTCGTGCGCCTGCACGAGCCCGCCGGCCGTGGAAACATGGGCGCCGATGAGCATGAGGGTCCGCTTCGCACCCAGCCCGACGGGCGTTCTCCACATCGGTGGCGCGAGGACGGCACTGTACAACTGGCTTCTCGCCCGCGGCTCGGGCGGGACCTTTGTGCTCCGCATAGAGGACACCGACCGCGAGCGCTCCACGCCCGAGAACGTCGAGACGATCCTCGACGCGCTGCGCTGGCTCGAGCTCGACTGGGACGAGGGGCCGCTGTCGCAGTGGGAGCGCGGCGAGCGCCACGCCGAGGCGGCCGAGCGGCTGCTCGAGGCGGGTCACGCCTACGAGGACGAGGGCGCGCTCCGCTTCCGGGTGCCGGAGGAGGGCGAGATCAGCTTCCACGACGCCGTGCTGGGCGAGATCACAAATCCGTACTCGGCCATCAAGGACTTCGTGATCCGGCGCTCGGACGGCAGCCCGCTCTACAACTTCGCGGTGGCGGTCGACGACCTCGACATGGGCATCACGCACGTGGTCCGGGGCCAGGACCACGTGTCCAACACGCCGCGCCAGCTGATGATCCTGCGCGCGCTCGGCGCCGAGCCGCCCACCTACGCGCACATCCCGCTGCTGCACGGTCCGGACGGCAAGAAGCTCTCGAAGCGCCACGGCGCGGCGTCGGTGCAGGAGCTGCGCGCGACCGGCTACCTGCCCGAGGCGATCCGCAACTACATCGCCCTGCTCGGCTGGGGCTACGACGCCTCCACCACCTTCATGACCACGCCGGAGCTGGTGGAACGCTTCTCGCTCGAGCGCGTGTCGCGCAACCCGGCGGTGTTCGACGAGCAGAAGCTGCGCTCGATGAACGGCCGCTACCTGCGCGAGCTGCCCGCCGCCGACCTGAGCGCGCGGCTCGAGGCGCTCTCCGGACGCGAGGTGCCGCCCGAGGCGGTGGCGATCAGCCAGGAGAAGATGCAGACGCTCGCGGACTTCTGGCCGCTCGCCGGCTTCCTCGTCGAGCGCCCGAGCTCCTACGAAACGAAGGCCTGGGACAAGGTGATGCGCGACGGCGCCCCGGAGCGTCTGCGCGAGGCGCGTGAGGCGCTCTCGGCAGCCGGCGAGCCGTTCGACGCGGAGCGCGTCGAGGAGGCGCTTCGGGCGCTGGTCGACCGGCTCGAGGTGAAGCCGAGGGAGGTCTTCCAGCCGATACGGCTGGCGATCACCGGGACCACGGTCTCGCCGGGCATCTTCGAGTCGGTGGCGGCGCTCGGGCGGGAGGAGACCGTGGCCCGCATCGACGCCGCGCTCGAGCACGCGGGCTAGGCGCACGCTTACTCAACCTTTCGTCCACCTGTGCCGATAGCCAGGGGGACGGAGAGCACGTGTCTATGGAAGCTGCCATGAGCCAGCCCGCCGGCCAGCCTGAGGTCGCGCGGCGCCACAACGAGGGACACGGGCGCCGTCTCACCGCGGCCTTCGAAGCTCTGGAGGCATTCCCGGCGCTGGCCGAGTCCCGCAACCGCGTGCTCCGCGTCGTGCGCGAGGACCGCGCCTCGGTCGGCGAGGTGGTGGCCGCCGTCGAGTCCGACGTGGCACTCGTGATCACCGTGCTCCGGATCGCCAACCGCACCGCCCAGCGCAAGCGCGGCAAGGTCGCCAGCGTGCCCGAGGCGGTGGAGATCCTCACCCCGGAGGGCGTCGAGACGCTCGCCGCTCGCACCGCCACCTTCGACTTCTTCGAGCGCACCCCGGGCTGGGACCTGATGCCGGAGCGCTTCCGCCTGCACGCCGTGGCCACGCAGTCGGCCGCCGACCGGCTCGCGCGGGAGCTCGACTACCCCGATCGCGACCAGCTGCTCTGCTCCGCCCTGCTCCATGACATCGGCAAGCTCGTGCTCTCGCACGCCTATCCCGGCTACCCCTCCCAGATCCACCAGGGCGCCCGCACGCCCGAGGAGCGCATCCACCGCGAGCGGCTCGAGCTCGGCGTGGACCACGCGCTGGTCGGCGGCGTGCTGGCTCGGCGCTGGGCGCTCCCGAACCGGCTGGCCACGGCGATCGAGCGCCACCACGCCGACGACGCCGAGGGCGAGTCAGCGCTCGTCCGGCTGGCCGACATGCTCGCCCACTACGGGCACGCCAAGCCCGTCAACCCCAAGGCCCTTCTCCAGGCCGCGCGCGCCTGCGGCCTGTCCACCGAGCAGCTCCGCTCCGTCATGTACGAGCTGCCGCAGGGATCCGGCAACGTCAAGCGAAACGTGGACCCGTGCCCGCTCTCGACACGTGAGGTCGAGGTGCTCAAGCGCCTCGCCGAGGGCAAGGTCTACAAGCAGATCGCGCATGAGCTCGAGCTCTCGACCAGCACAGTGCGCACGCACCTGCACAACACCTACGCCAAGCTCGGCGCGGTAGACCGCGCGCAGGCGGTCCTGATCGCCACCGAG
>Ga0075430_100003456_pt1 | contig 13219 bp, 11 predicted proteins | sample RhiMetdeltSRZDD4_FD_75294 | JGI IMG/M metagenome (GOLD analysis project Ga0075430, IMG submission 75294) | Populus rhizosphere microbial communities from Tennessee, USA - Rhizosphere MetaG P. deltoides SRZDD4 | ecosystem: Host-associated > Plants > Roots > Rhizosphere > Soil | place: USA... | reverse complement strand
GCGCTCTGCGAGCGCCTCGCCGCCGGTGGGCGTCGCGTGGTGCGCTACGACCTGCGCGATAGCGGCGAGTCGACGACGACGAACCCGAACGCGCCCGCCTACACCCTGCGCGACCTCGCCACTGACGCGGCGGCCCTTGCCGATACGCTCGGCGGCCCGCCCGCGCACCTCGCAGGGATCGGTGTCGGCGGGATGGTCGCCCAAGTGGCCGCGCTCGACCATCCAGGTGCATTCTCGGCGCTCACTCTGGCCGGCACCCGCCCAGTGGCGCCCGGCAAGCCTGACGATGACCTCCCCGACCATGACAAGGCGACGATGAAGCGCCTGTTCGCGCTTCCGATGCCCGACTGGACCGACCGCGAAGCGGTGGCCACATTCGCCGCAGCGCGTGCCGAGATCCGCAGCGACGACCCCGTCGCCGCGCGCGAGATCGGCGCGCGCATCTGGGACCGCACGCCCGGCACCGCACCTCCGGTCCAGATGGCCAACCAGTTGGGCTTGGTGTTCTCAAAGCTCAAGTGCAAGCCCCGCTGGCGCGAGCGCCTGTCCGAGATCGCGGTCCCGACGCTCGTCGTCCACGGTCGCCGCGACCCGTTCTTCCCCGTCGGCAACGGCGAGGCGATCGCGCGCGAGATCCCTGGGGCGCGGCTGCTCGTCCTCGAGGAGGCCGCCACTGCGATCCCCGACGCAGCGGCCGGCGAGGTCGCCGAGGCGATGCTCGCGCTCGGGTAGAGGACGGCGCGTGCTGCGCGGGTATGGCGCCTGCGCAGCAGTCGGTGTCGGAGGCTCGACACGGCCGGGTATCCGCGCCCGTGATCGGCGGCGTTGGGGTCGAGGGTGGGGGTCCGGACCACGAGGAGGACATCCATGGCCACGCTCGCGCGTGAACTTCGCGTCTCCTCCGCCTTCGTGGAGCGCAACTTCAACCTGGTCAAGCGCTACTGGGCGCTGGAGGTCGCCTGGTTCATCTACTCCGTCGCCCACTCCCTCGCGATGGGCTTCATCGGCGCCGGCATGGCGCAGGTCGGCGGCCAGCCCGTCGATCCCGGCCAGCTGATGCTCTACCTGCTGATCGGCTCGCTGGTCTGGAGCTACCTGGCCGTCGTCTTCGACGCCATCGGCGAGATGATCGCCTGGGAGCGCTGGGAGGGGACCATCGAGTACACTTTCATGGCCCCGGTCAGCCGATCGACCCACATGCTCGGGAGCTGCCTGTTCGCCGTCGTGTTCGGGCTGCTCCGGACGGCGCTGATCCTGCTGGCCGGCGCCGTCGTGCTGGCGGTCGCGAGCCTCAGCTTCGTCGGCCTCGGGATCACGGCGTCCACGCTGCCGCTCCTGTTCCCGGAGCGCGGCGCGCAGATGGTGTTCATCGCCCAGACCTGCCTGCTCCTCTTCTCCGGCGTCTACTACCCCACCGAGGTCATGCCGGAGTGGATGCAGGCGGTCGCCCAGATCTCGCCCGCCACCTACGCGCTGAACGGCATCCGGGCCAGCCTGCTGGAGGGACGGGGCGTCCTGGAGCAGGCGGAGACGCTGCTCCCGTTGCTCCTGATCGGCGCCATCACCATCCCGCTCGGGGTGCGGATCTTCACCGCCGCCGAGCGATTCGCCAAGCGGACCGGCCGCCTGAAGCGCAGCGGCTGAGTTCCCCACCACGTGGGCTCGGGCGACCGCACCGGCTACCATCCCGGCGCTCACGCAATGCAGGAGGGATGCGCACCATGATCGTCGGCGAGGGCACGCACCGCTACGAGGTCGTCGAGGGCTGGGAGCAACTGCCGAGCGGCTGGTCGCACGGCGACGTCGCCGGCGTCGCCACCGACTCGCAGGACAACGTCTACGTCTTCAACCGATCCGAGCACCCGGTCATCATCTACGACCGCGAGGGCAAGTTCCTCGACACCTGGGGGGATCTCGCCACCTATCCCCGGCCGCACGGCATCACCATCGTCGACGACGTCGTCTACCTCGTCGACGCCACCGACCAGACGGTCCGCAAGACGACCCTGGACGGCAAGATCCTGCTGACCCTCGGCGAGTCCGGCCAGGTCTCCGACACGGGGTACCGCGCCCGCACCCCCCAGAACCTGACCACCATCGCCAGGTCCGCCGGCCCGTTCAACGTCCCGACCCGCGCCTATCCTGCCCCCGGCGGCGACATCTTCGTCTCGGACGGGTACGGCAACGCCCGCGTCCACCGCTTCTCACCATCCGGCGAGCTGCTCCAGTCCTGGGGCGACCCCGGCACCGAGCCCGGCCAGTTCAACCTGGTCCACTCGGTCTTCGTCCACACCGACGGCCGCGTCTGGATCTGCGACCGCGAGAACGACCGCATCCAGATCTTCAGCCCGACCGGCGAGGTCGACGAGATCTGGACCAACGTCACCCGCCCCGGCGACCTGTTCATCGCCAGGGACGGCACCGTCTACGTCGGCGAGATGGGCTGGGAGAAAGGCACCCTCAACATGGCGGCGAAGGAGCTTCCCGAGGACCGCCCCTCGAAGCTTACGATCCGCGACCAGCAGGGGGATGTCCTCTCCCAGTGGGGCGCCAAAGACCCGTGCGCCCCGGACGGCTTCGCGGCGCCGCACGGCCTCTGGGTCGACTCGCGCGGCGACGTCTACGTCGGCGAGGTCACCCACACGGCGCTCTCGGCCTTCTACAAGACCACCACCTGGCACGAGGGCTGCGCCTCGCTGACCAAGTTCGCCAAGATCTGACGGACCTCACCCCCGCCCCGGGCAAGAGCCCCTCCCCCGTGCGCGGGGGATGACGTCGGCGCAGCCGATGCCACGGGGAAGCCCGAAGGGCCGGGCCCCGTGGTAGGCGTGATTCGCGCCGCGCAGCGGTTGGGGAGGGGGCTACCCCGGGGTCGCCGGCTCGGCGTTCCCCACCACGTTCCCGTGCTCGTCCGTCACCAGCAGCCCCTTGCTCGTGTCGAGCAGCACCAGGCGGTTCCCCCACGGATCCTCGATCACCGCGCAGCGCCCGATCCGGATGTCGAACGGCCGCACCACCACCCGGCCGCCGGCCGCGACGATCGCCTCGGCCGCCGCGTCCGCCGACGCGACCGTCAGGTTCGCCTCGAGCTCCGGGCGCTCGGTCTGGAGCACGATCTCGGCGTCGCTCTCCGGGAGTCGCAGGCCGGCCGCCGTCGCCGTCCGCCAGATCAGACGATGCCCGAGCCGGTCACGATAGAACGCCAGGCCGGCCTCCAGGTCCGGGACCGGGATCTGGAGGCAATCGACCTTCCGAAACAGCGGCTCCGCCATCGCGCGGCCGCCTAGACGACCCCCAGCGCCAGCTTCCGGTGCAGCGCGCTCACGATCTCGTCCACCGCCGCCGACTGCCAGATCCGCCAGAACGGCGACTGCCGAACCTCGTTGAACTCACGGAGAGCGCGGTCGCGCGTCTCGTCCGCCGACTCGCCGGGCTTCGGCGCCCGGATGTTCTGCACCACCACGCGCTCCTTGTCGTAGAACGCGGTGTACTCCGTGAACTGGTACAGAAACCCGAGCTCCTTCGTGTAGAAGGCGCAGATCGGGATCGAGCGGTACGACTGCCCGTTCTTGTGGTTCAAGTACGGCGCCATGATGTCCGGCTCGCCGGCCGGCACGTCGTACTCCTGGCCGTCGCGCGTGAAGATCCGCAGCTCCATCCCGGACGCTTCGGCGATCCGCGCGAACACCGGCACGTCGCGCTGGCAGTCGGACGACCACTCCTCGGAGACCACCAGCATCTTCGCCGGCCCGTTCGGCTGCGCGACCAGCCACCTCAGCGCGGCCTCCTGATCCTCCGTCAGGCGCACCTGCTCGAACGCCTCGCGGAAGAAGGTGCTCAAGTCACGTCGCGGCCCCGAGTTCGCGTTGCGCTGAAGGTTCTCGGGCGAGCCGATGTAGGCGACGTACTCGTCGAAGGTCATGCCCTGGGCGAAGCGTTCGGCGGTGATGTCGTTCGGCATGACCCCAGTGTACAGGAGATCGCGACGACGCTGCCGGGGCCGGCCCCGCCCCTCCATGCGCTGCCCACCACCGCCACGTCCGCGCAACGAAACGCAACCACGCTCGTTGAACTAGACGAAAAGCAGCACCAATGGCGTCAAGGGGTAGGCAACGATGCGAATCGCGCTCTCTCTCCTCACGGCCTTTCTCGCGCTCCTGATCGCCGCCGCGCCGGTCGCGGCCCACCACGGCAAGGGCAGCCACGCGCGCGGCCCCGAGTCGGAAGACGGCCCGAAGGTCGTCAAGTGGAAGAAGGGGGGCGGCGGGTTCGCCGCCTGCGACGGGAACAACCCCGCGAGCTGCCCCGGCAACTCCGGCTGGGCGCACTGGTGCAAGGAGAACACCGCCGGCTGGACTCGCGGCCAGTGCGTGGCTCAGCACGCCCGCGAGCTGGGCCTGGACCTGGACCTGGACGACGGCGACGACGAACAGCAAGGCGAGCTGCAGATCACCGACATCGACGTCGACGAGGACGGCTGGTTCCGCGTCCGGGGTCGGGGCGCCGAGGGGCTGGTGACGCTCTGGGTCGGCGGCGTCTCGGGCCAGGTGGTCGGGTTCGGCCAGGGAAATCCCGACGGCGCGGGCCAGTTCGAGATCGTCGGTCTCTGGGCCTGTCGCGACGACGACGACGAGCACGACGCGCGGGTCCGCGCCCAGGACGCCGACGAGCGCGACAGCGAGCGGGTCAGCTTCCCCTGCGACGACGAAGACTAGCCGCTCCCTGGCCCTGGCACAGTCTTTGGCGGCGTCGGTGGAAGGCAGCTCGGTCGTCGGCAGGGCGCATGATCGCCCGCCTGACCGATGGCGAGCACCGTCGCCGCCATACATCATCCTTCGTGTGATCGGGCCGCCGAGCACCTCCGACGACGTCGGCGGGCGATGTTCGCGAACGAACCGACCCGATGTCGCCTGCCTGACGACGCCGCACCGCCTCGCTGCCCGACGGATCAAAGGAGCAGGTGCCAGGAGGTGGGCGCATGGACGCGCGACAGCAGCTCAGCGCGGTGCTCGCGGCGATCGTCATCGGCGGCGCATCGGTCGGCGCGTCACACGCGACCGCCGGACCGGAGCGGCCAGCCTCTCCAACCGTTCTGGCCGCCGACGCGAAGCAATCGCAGGCGACGCCCACCCCGACTCGTGTCCCGGCGCCGTCCTCGATCGGCGACGACCTGATCTACGACTTCGTCGGGCCGAGCCCCGCCGACCCGGGGATCAAGTCGCGCTGATCCCGCCCCTGGTCGCCGACCACGCTCCCAGCCCTGACCCATCGGCGACGACGTGCGCGGCTACCCTGCCGCCGTGCCGCGGTTACGCTGTCGCCGAACCACGTTCGTCGGGACATTCGAGCGTCGCATCCGGCCGCTCCCCCAAGCGCGGCAACCGGCCGGCCGGCAACCCGGCCGCCGCCGGGCCCGGCGGCCCGGGCCGCGGCGACGCCGCCAGACTCCCCGTCTCGCGCCGCCGACGCCGCCAGCGCGTCAGCGTCGCCGTCGACACCCCGAACCACCGGATCACCTCCGCCCGAGGCGTCCCCAGATCCAGCGCCTCGAGCGCCCGGATCCGCACAGCCCGCGAATACGCCTGCATGCGCCCAGCTTGACCAAACGATCACCTTTCACGCAAGGCGCGGTATCGACGGGCGCATCGTTGTTCCACAGGCGAACCTGCAGGGCGAGATTTCGTTTCTGATCGATACAGGCGCCGACACGAGTGCTCTCATGCCAGCAGATGCTCAGCGAATCGGTGTTGACTATTCAAAACTTACAGGGGTGCGCGACGCAGTAGGAATCGGCGGCATCAACCGGAGCTGCACAGAGCGTGTGCTTATTGCCTTCACAGATCCAGGTAAGAGCCTTTACGTCTATCAGATCGAGATGGTGATACCGACGGCGGCGCCGGAGCTGTTCCGGCTCCCGTCGCTCTTGGGCAGAGACATCTTGAATCGGTGGAGCATGTCCTACAACCTATCGCGGAATCGACTGAGCATCCGTGTCGTGACAGCAGACTACACCCTGGCAGCTCCGCACTGATCCTGGCCGAGGGTGTCGTCGGCCGTCCCGCGCGCCGCTGCCGATCTAGCACGCCAGACGCAGGCGCGCTATCGTTGACCGACGCTCATCGTGGAGTGCGAGGTCGTAGGCGACCGGCAGCGCGGTGAGTGATCCAGGCCATCCTGTTGCCAGGGGAGAGTGCCATGCCGTTCTACGAGCGAGGCGACGTCCGGATCCACTACGAAGAGGCGGGCTCCGGCTTCCCGCTGATGCTGATCCCGGGCGGGGGCCTGAACTCGACGATCTCCTTCTTCACCGGCGGCGCGCCATTCAACGCGATCGAGGAGTTCAAGGGCGAGTACCGCGTCGTCGCGGCGGACCTGCGCAACGCCAGCGGCGGCCAGTCGACCGGGCCGCTGGAGATCGACCGGCCCTGGGACGCCTACACCGACGATCAGCTCGGCCTGATGGATCACCTGGGGATCAAGGAGTTCCTGGTGATGGGCTTCTGCATCGGCGGCCCGATGATCTGGAACCTCCAGAAGCGGGCGTCCGACCGGATCGTGGCGGCCGTCCACGCCCAGCCGAGCGGGTTCCGACCGGAGATGCCGACCCTGTTCTACGACAACAACATGTCGCGCTGGGGCCCGCCGCTGGCCGAGAAGCGGTCTGACGTCACGATGGAGACGGTCGACAGGTTCCTGACCTCGATGTACAAGACCAACCCGGACTTCGTCTTCACCGTGACGCGCGACTTCGTGCGGGCGTGCCAGACGCCGATCCTGGTGCTGCCGGACGACGTGCCGGGGCACCCGTACGCCGTGGCGATGGAGGTGGCGAACCTGGCGCCGAACTCCGAGGTGAGCATCTACCCCTGGAAGGAGAACAAGGAGCAGGTCACGGAGGCGGTGCGCCACGTCCGCGACTTCCTGCGGGCGCACACGCCGGTGACGGCCGGCCGTTAGTCCTCGTCTTCTGGGACGTCGGCGGTCGGGGTCGCGAGCAGGGTCGGGAGGAGCCGGGTGAACGCCGAGTTGGCGACCACCCGGTCCACCCCGGCTTCGAGCGCCTGGGCGTGCAGCTCGAGGTTCTTGTGCGGCCCGAACGCCAGGACGTAGAGGCCGCGCGTGGCGGGATCGGCCCGGAGCTGCCGCACGAGATCCGGCCAGCGCCGCCGCGTCGCCGCCATCCCGACCAGGAGCGCCCGCGCCGGCCGATCCTGGACGGCGGCGCGGGCCTCGTCCAGCGAGCTGACGTACCGCACCTCGACGCCGGCGACGCCGGCCGCCGCGTCGATCCGCGACCGGACGAAGAGGTCGTCGACGACGGCGAGGAGCAGGGCCGGCGGGGGGATAGCGGTCACCGGCGCCGGGCGATCGTCGACATGCGGCGCTTCTCTTCGAGCTTCTTGGCCTTGATCCGGTGCTTGCGCCAGGCGACCTTCTTCCGCTTGTTCAACGCAGACTCCCTTGCTTGAACCGGTCGCGACGGCCACGAAGCTGACCGCCACATCGTCGTGTCACGCGACGATTGTAGCCAGGAACGGTCGGGGATGATGGGAAACGCCCCCTGCACTGTTGATCCAGCACCCCCGCGTCATTCCGTAGCGGATCGAACACGCCTGGGATCCTGAGGCACCGGGCGGCTGACCATCGTGGCGGAGTGCGTGCCGAAGTATCTGGCGGACTGCCCCTCATTATTGTCGAGATCGGGGCCGCGACTCCCGGTCCCTATCGTGTGTCGTCGGGCCAACGGTTTGCAGATCCTTCGCGGCGGGCTGTCGCCGAAATGGGAGGTGCGAAGCCGCTCAGGATGACAGATCGCGTTCGACGCGACGCGAGGCATTCCGACGCGGGTCAGCGAGCGTCATCGGGTGCGGCGGCGCGGCCGGGGATGCCGGCCGCGACCGCCAGCGCCGCGCCGGCCAGGCCGGCCACAGCCGTCAGGACGCCGAAGATCCCGAAGCCCATCGTCGCGATCAGCCAGCCGCCGAACGCCTGAGATCCCAGCCAGCCCATGCTCGCGAACGTCATGTTGACCCCGAGCAGGGCGCCGCGGGCCTGGCTGGAGACCTCGCTGGTGGAGGCGAGCAGCGCGGGGCGGCCGATCGCGTTCACGGCGGTATAGGCGAAGCCGAGGCCGATCGAGATGACGAGGCCCGGCTGCCAGAGCAGCAGCGGCACCGCCAGCACGCCCGTCGCCGCGAGCGAGAGCGACGCCAGCGCCGTCCGCGAGTGGAGCCGATCGCTCAACTCGCCGCCCGCGAAGTTGCCGATCAGATTTCCGAGCGCCACGACCCCCAGGCCCAGCGCCAGCGACTCCAGCGAGGCGCCGTAGCTCGTGATGAGAAACGTCGCGAGGTAGACGGCGACGCCGCCGTAGCAGAAACGTTCCAGCGCGTTGGCGGAGAGCAGCGCGACCACCCTGGGCGTGAGCAGGCGCCAGACGTTGACGGCCGGCTCGTCGTCGTCCTGGTGCTGCTTCGGCGGCTGACCGGGGACCGCCAGCCAGACCAGGATCGCGGCGACGGCCATCAAGATACCCTGGATCGCCAGCGAGCCGCGCCAGCCGATGAACGCGCCGAGGTAGGTCACACTCGGCACGCCGATCACCAGCGCCAGCGACTGCCCGGTGATGAGCCAGCCGAGGGCTCGGCCGCGCTCCGACGAGGGGACGGCGTCGGCAGCGGCGGCGAACGCGGTGCCCATGAATGAGCCGCCGCCAAACCCGCCGGCGAAGCGCGTCAGCGCGCCGACCCAGTACGTCGTGGCGACGGCCAGCCCGAGGGGAGCCAGGGCAAGACCGGCGAGGCCGGCCATCAGGACCGGCCGCCGTCCGAACCGATCCGAGGCGACGCCGGCGAAGACCGAGACAATGCCCCAGGTGATGCTGCCGATCGCCAGCAGGACGCCCATGCCGGCCAGGTCGGCGTCGAGGTCGCGGGCGATGTCGAGCAGGAACGGGGTCATGGCGATGGCGCTGACGTTCGCCAGATACGATGCGAGCGTCAGCGAGAACAGGATGAACAGGCCGCCCCGTCGCCAGGCCGGCGCGTCGGTCTGTGCCCCTTCCATGCCGGGCGAGATAGTAGCGCAGCCGGCGCGGTCGCCGTCGAAGACCCTTCCCTCCTCACGACCCAGGTGGCCGACGCGCATGAGGGGCAGGTCAGGGTCGAAGCTCGCGCGACTGGGCCGTGAGCGAGGGGCGGGTCAGGGTCGAAGCTCGCACGGCTGGGATCTCGGAAACCCGCCCCTACAATGTGACCCGCGTCCACCATTCTGGAGTTGCCGGGCAGGACTGGTCGGAGCGGACTGATGCGATTGGCAAGGCGACATGGGATGTCCCAGACCTGCGCGCTCGTGGTCGGGCTGCTGATCCTGGCGGCGTGCACGTCGTCCACGGCGTCAAGCCCGACGCCGAGCCCGTCGCTCGCCCCGACGAGCGCGCCGGCTCAGGTCACGGCGGCGTCGCCAGCGCCGGCAGGATCGTCGTCGCCCGAGTCGTCCATGCCGCCTACGTCACCGGCCGCGTCGGCCGCGAGCCCGGCCGCCTCACCCAGCCCGTCGCCTGCCACCGCCGTGCGCCGCGAGGGCTCGTACGAGGGCGGTACGTACCGCTACGTGGTGCCGCCGAACTGGAACGGCGGCCTGGTGATGTACGCCCACGGCATCCAGCAGGGGTTCGGCCCCTCGGTGCAGGAGCCGCCGCTGAGCAGCCACATCGTGTCGAAGGGGTACGCCTGGGCCGCGTCGAGCTACCGAGCCAACAATTACGCGCCGCACCTCGGGATGGAGGACACGCTGGCGCTCAAGCGGCTGTTCGTGCGCGAGGTCGGGCAGCCGCGCTGGACGATCCTCTACGGACAGTCGATGGGCGGCCAGATCGTGACGGGATCGCTGGAGACGAGGCCGGACGAGTACCAGGCGGGGTTGGCCGAGTGCGGGCTGGTGGACGGCGTCTGGGAGATCGAGTTCCTGCTGTCGTACACGGCCGTCGCGGAGCTGATCTCGGGAGTGCCGCTGCTCGACGCGCCGGACCGGGTCACGTTCGGGCGGCTGATCGGCGAGCAGTGGGTGCCGATGATGGGGACACCGGGAGCGTACACGGCGAGGGGCGCGCTGTTCGACAGCGTCGTCAAGTATCTGATGGGCGGCGACCTGCCGTACCGCATCGACGGGCTCCAGGGGAGATACCTGATGAACCTGAATCGGTATCAGGAGCCGTCGTCGAGCCAGGACGTCGCGCTCCGGCACGCCGACACCCGCGCTCTCGTGTTCCAGGTCGATCCGGGCCTGGGGATGACGGCCGAGGAGCTGAACGCGAAGGTCCGGCGATTCGCGCCGGCCCCGGGTGCACGCGATCCGGCCCGCGACCCGGCCTTCGCGGAGCGCACGGGCAGCCTGAAGGGGCCGTTGCTGACGCTGCATACGACCGGCGATGGCTGGGTGCCGTTCAGCCACGTCCAGCGGTACGGGCGGCGGACGATCGCGGCGGGCACTGAACACCTGCTGGTCCAGCGGGCGATCCGCCGACCTCGACATTGCGACTTCAACGCCCAGGAGCGGACACTGGCGTTCGACGACCTGGTGACCTGGCTGGAGACGGGAGCCCGGCCGGACGGCGACGACGTACTTGCGTCCGACCTCTCGCAGATCGGCACGAGGTGGACGACGCCGCTGTACGTGGACGATCCGGCGCGGAAGCGGTAGCCGGGTCAGCGGCCGGCGCGACGTGCGCCGCGTGCCCCCACCACGAGCGGCAGGATCACGCCGGCCACGAGCGCGAAGAGCAGCGTCGAGACGCTGGCGGCGAGCCCCACCCGGATCGAGAGCGGGTCGAAGACGAACTCGACGGTGTGGGAGCCTGGCGGCAGGTAGACGGCGCGGAACAGGAAGTTGGCGAGGTAGACCGGCGTCTCGCGGCCGTCCACCCGGGCGCGCCAGCCGCGATGGTAGAGGTCGGTCAGGACCAGGAAGCCGCCGGGGCCGTCCGGGGTATCGACGCGGATGCGGTCGGAGGAGAGATCGGTCACGGTGGCGGCTGGCGGCAGGGTGGACGGGTCGAGCGGCTGGCCGATGCGCGGCCGGACCAGCGGCAGCCCCTCGAACGGGCCCTCTTCGAGGATCACCTGGGTGCCGGCGTCGAACGGGCGAGCCGCCATCCGGGCCAGCGCCGACTCGTCGGCCCGCGTGCGGCGGATGCCCTCCGGGACGACGTAGGCGCGCGGGAACGCCCGGCGGTTCTCCTGCACGGCGATGCCGTCCTCGCGCCAGATCGTCTGGAGCTTGGCGCGGTCGACGCCGAATATCGAGCGGACGGCCCCCTGCTCGTTCACCAGCCCGATGCCGAAGACCCGGGTCTGGCCCACGGGATAGAGCTGGCGGACCTCGACGCCGACCACGTCTGTCGAATCGATCGGGAAGGATGCCCGGTAGACGTTCGACAGGGTCGGCAGGCCGGCCGGGTCGATGTCGGGGACGGTGCCGGCCAGCGCGGGGCGGGCGTGGCGCAGGTGCGGCGTGACGTCCGGGCGGTCGTAGGCGTTCTCGGCGGTGTGGACGCCGGCCAGCAGTTGGACGGTGCGTCGGCTGCCGTCCGCGCCGACCAGCACGATCTCGGCGACCGGCGTGTCCTGCTCCACCTGGACGCCGTCGTTGAGCGTCGAGAAGACCCGCAGCTCGACCGTCCTGAACGGCGCGACGCTGAAGGTCGCCTGGCCCGTGCGGTTGGAGGCGGATCCCGTGAACAGCGCGTTGTACGGCCGGTACGCGGTGCCGTCGACGATGACGACGTCGCGGGGCGGATCGGCCATCACCAGCTGACGGACGCTCCAGAGGTCGAGGAGGACGTCCTCCTGGCTGTCGACCGAGGACCAGTACTCGAAGTGGCGTTGCGTCCCGAGCGACGAGTACCCGGCGATGGTCGGGACGTCGGCGTAGAGGAGGCGGTTCGGCTCCAGGAAGCGCAGCGCGGAGTCGGCGAAGACGCGGGCGTCCGGCCCGAGGGTCGAGAGGAAACGCGTGACGGGAGCCGGCTCCAGGATCGCGGTCACCGGGGCGCGCGGGTGGTAGTCGTAGCCGAACGCCAGCAGGTCGCCGGCCACCACCGCGATCGTCAGGACAGCCCAGGCGGCGCGGAGGCGCGGGAGGAGCGCCCAGGCCAGCAGCACGAGGGGAGCAGCGATCAGCAGCGCCACGCTCAACTGGAGCTTCGGGTTGGCCAGGTCGAGGCCGCTGGTCAGGGCGGCGTAGAGCAGGTCGCCGTCGAGCCAGCCGTGCTCATGGCGGACCCGGAGGTAGTAGTCGTCGAGGAGGATCCGCCAGCGAACCGGATCGGCGAGCAGGCGCGCGCGGAACCCGACGATCAGGTAGATCACGGCGGCCGAGCCGACCCCGGCCAGCAGGGCGACGAGCGCGGCCGGCCACGACCGCCGCTTCAGCGTCGCCAGCCGGTCTGTGCCGAAGGCCGCCAGCGCCGCGACGGAGAAGACGATCAGGTAGGCGTAGCGGCCGGGCGCGCGCAGCGAGGAGAAGCCGGGCAGCGTCCAGAGCAGGCGGTGGAGGTTGATCGGGCTCTGCTCGGCGAGGCCGACGAGCAGCCCGAAGACGGCCAGCAGCACGAAGAACCAGACGACCCGGCGCCTCGGCAAGAGCGCGCCGACGAGCGCCAGCCCGAGCGGCAGGATCCCGAGGTACAGGTACGACTCCCACTGCTGCCAGAGGGTGACCCAGCGACCGTCCGGCAGGCGGAACAGGTACGGCAGAACGACAGTGGGCAGGTTCTGCCAGCGGAGCGGCCAGGTGATCGACAGGTCGTAGCTGAGACCCGGCCCGCGATACGACATCCGCCCAAGCTCGAAGAGGGGGAGCCACTGGACGGCCGCCACGCCGAGCCCGATCCCGGCCACCAGGAGCGGCGCCCAGACGAGCAGGACCGCGCGCTCCCAGGGACGCCCGTGGACCGGCCCGACGAGGACGCGGTAGAGGACGTAGAGCCCCAGGCAGACCAGCGTCATGAAGACCGGCTGGATGTGGACGCCGAGGGCGGACATCGCCATCGCCAGGCCGGCGGCGACGAGCCACTGCTGGCGGCGCCACCCGGCCGTGCGCAGGGCAAGCTCCACGAAGGCGAGCACCAGCGGCAGCCAGACGGCGCTCCGGATGACGTTCTCGTGCTGGATCTGCGCCACGAAGAAGCTGCCGAAGGCGAACACGATCCCGCCGACCA